>Ga0214471_10001995_pt1 | contig 16104 bp, 11 predicted proteins | sample RVTome_5_FD_207665 | JGI IMG/M metagenome (GOLD analysis project Ga0214471, IMG submission 207665) | Soil microbial communities from uranium-contaminated site in the Upper Colorado River Basin, Wyoming, United States - RVT142D155 | ecosystem: Environmental > Terrestrial > Soil > Contaminated >... | reverse complement strand
GCGGGAGCTGCGCGCCGTCCTCGACCAGCTGCAGAGGTAGAATCCAGGCATCTCCGTGTAGCGCAGCCTGGTAGCGCACGTCCTTGGGGTGGACGGGGTCGCGAGTTCAAATCTCGCCACGGAGACCATACGAACGGCTTCCCACGCCAGCCGTTTTCACGTCCAGTCGACCATACAACCGTCCGCTTTCGGCCAGCAGCGGACATTCGAGCGAACCTACATCTTCAGCTTGGGAAGCTGATACGAGGGTTCGATTGCCTTCACCCGCTCCAATCTTAGTAGCATCGCGGCTATGGGCAGGAAGCAGGTTCCGGTCGGCGAGCTGGAGTTCGGCATGTATGTGGCCGAGCTCGATCGCCCATGGACCGAGACGCCATTCATGTTCCAGGGCTTTTACCTGCGCACCGACAAGCAGCTCGAGGCGCTGCGTAAGTTCTGCAGGCACGTGCTGATCGATGTCGAGCGGACCGAGCCGGCGGCCCTCATGCGCCCGGCAGGGGGCGCGGGGCGCTCGTCGGCCCCGGGATTCGCCATCCGCGGCAGCGCGCGCTATCCCGGACAGGCCGACGTGAAGGACGAGATCGACCACGCCGGCGCGCTCTTCGAGCGCAGCAGCGTGACGCTGCAAGCCCTGTTTCGCCCGCTCGCATGGGGAGGCGCGGTCCCCGACGGCACGCCGGTCGACGAAGCGGTAGCCGCCCTGGCGCAGAGCGTGGTGCGCAATCCGGATGCGCTGCTGCTCATGTCAAGGATGCGCGACAACGGCGTCGCGGCGCATGCGCGCGCGTTGCAGGTGTCGATCCTGATGATGGTATTTGCGCGTTTCCTGCAGCTGGAGCGCGACGACATCAAGCTCCTCGGCCTGCTCGGCCTGCTGCAGGACATCGGCAAGACGCGCCTGCCCGCCGTGCTGCTCGAGAAGCAGGGGCCGCTGAGTGCCGAGGAAAGCGAGATGGCGAAGCGGCACGTCGAGCTCTCGGGACACATCCTGGGCGCGATGCCCGGCCTGCCGCCCAAGCTGGCGGCGCTCGCTCTTCTGCACCACGAGCGCCAGGACGGCGGCGGCTACCCGCGCGGCCTCAAGGCCTACCAGATCGGGCTGTATGGCTCGATCGCCGCTATCTGCGACACCTATGACGCCCTCACGGCGGTGCGCCCCTATGCCGAGCAGCTCTCGCCCTCGGCCGCGGTGGTGCAACTCCTCAAGGAGCGCGGGTCGGGCTTCCACGCCGGGCTGGTCGACCTGTTCGTGCAGTGCCTCGGCGCCTTCCCGGTCGGAAGCGTGGTCGAGCTCAACTCTGGCGAGACCGGGATCGTGATCGCCGAGAATGCCGGGCAGCGGCTCAAGCCCACCGTGGTCGTATTGCCCTCGGGAATGGTGCTCGATCTGGGCGAGGATCCTCGCACGGCCAGCGGAGAGCTCTACCGAGTGCGCCGCACCCTGGAGCAGCGCAAGCTAACCTTCGATCCCCGCAAGTTGCTTTAGGATCGGCGGCGCGCGTGGTCCCATGGCGTTAGGCGGGTCCGGAATCGAACCTCGTATCAGCTTCCCAAGCTGAAGATGTAGGTTCGATCGAACGTCCGCTCCGGGTCGATAGCGGTCCCTTAGGCCACAGGTGGTCGCGGATTCAAAATCTCGCCGCCTCCGGTTACATCCGAAGTTCGCCCTTCAGGAACTCGATCATCGCCGCGTTGACTTCGCGAGGCCGCTCCTGTTGCGTCCAGTGCCCGCAGCCGGGCAGGATGATCGTGCGGCGCAGCTGCGGGACGAAGGTCTTCAGGTTCTCGACCATCTCCTTCGCGCCGGGGAAGGCGAGCACGAGGTCGCGCTCGCCGGCGACATAGAGCGCGGGAACCTGCACCTGCGCGCGCGCCCAGGGCGCGAGCAGCTCCCAGTTGCGGTCGATGTTGCGGTACCAGTTGAGGCCGCCGGAGAAGCCGGTGCGCGCGAATTCGCCCGCGTAGAAAGCCAGGTCGGCCTCCGTCAGCCATTCGGGCAGCGACGCGGGCTCGGGCATGCGGGAAAGCCAGCCGCCGTCGCGCGGGACCATGGTCGCCAGGGGGTTGACCTCCTTGGTGGGCGTGCGCAGCAGCATGCGAAGCGTGCGCCGCACGTCGCGCCCGAGCTCGGCCTCGGCGACGCCCGGCGCCTGGAAGTAGAGCTGGTAGAAGACCGCGTCCCCGGTCTGCGGCATGACGCTCGTCGGCTGCCGCGAGCCGCGCGGCCGGAACGGCACGCTCAAGGCCATGACGGCACGGAAGCGTTCGGGACGCAGCAGCGCGGCGTGCCAGGCGACGGGCGCGCCCCAGTCGTGGCCGGCGATGACCGCCGTGGGCGCTTCCAGCGCGTCGAGCAGGCCGACCATGTCGCCGACCAGGTGGAGCAGCGTGTACTTCCCGATCTCGGCGGGCCGGTCGGTCTGGCCGTAGCCGCGCATGTCGGGCGCGACGGCGCGACAGCCGGCGCCGGCGAGCGCGGCGAGCTGATGGCGCCACGAGTACCACGACTCCGGGAAGCCGTGGCAGAGCAGGACCAGCGGCCCTTCGCCCTGCTCGGCGACGTGCATCCGGATGCCGTTGGCCTCGACGAAACGGTGCGTGATCTTGTGCACGGGTGGTGACCTATGCATACACCATCGTCAGTCCCAGGAAAAGCGGAAGAAGAGGCCCCAGCCGCTCGTGGGGGTGCCAGCGGTGCTGCTTCCGGTCTCGGCGCGCAGCGACCAGCGCTGCGAGAGCGCGTAGTCGAGCTTCACCAGGTTCGACGCGACCGCGCCGATCCCGCGCTCGTAGCTCACGTAGGCGCGGTCCGACAGGCGCTTGCCGAACGCCACCACGCGGTCCTGCACCTCGCCGGTGCCGCGCAGGCTGACCTCGTCCAGGCCCACCGAGCGCGCGAGGCGCCGGTCGAGCGGCATCGCGTCGCCGCTCGCGAGCAGCGCGCCCGCGGCCGCCTGCAGCAGCCCGAGGTCCGCCTGGCTGGCGTCGCCGCTCGCGCGCCCGAGCACCAGCCACGAGAGGCGCTCGCCTTCCGGCACCGGCGGCTGCGACACGAGCTGCACGCGCGGCGAGCGGGCGGTGCCGCTGATCTGCACGCCGGCCTCCACTGCCTGGTTGCGCCGCCAGGCCGTCACCTGCAGCGAGGGATTGTCGAGCGGGCCGTCGAAGATCAGCGTGCCCGGATCGACCTCGAGCGTCTGGCCGTAGGCGAGGAAGGTGGCGTTCACCGCCCGCACCTCGCCGTAGGCGCGCAGCTCGCCTTCCTTGTTCGTCTGCAGCTGCACGCGGCCGGTGAGCCTGCCGTCGAAGCCCTGCGCCTGCACGGTAAGCGCATCGCCGAGGTCGAGGACGAGATCGAGCGCGAGCGGCAGGCGTACCGGCGCGCCTTCGCCCTCCGGGCGCGGCGCGCCGACGATCACCACGTCGTCGCCGAGCTGCGGCAGGCGCTCGCGCTGCACGGTGATGTGGCCGCGGTCGGCGCGCAGCTCGCCCGCCAGGGAAAGGCGCTTGCCGTCGAACTGGGCGCTGCCCCCGCCCGAGGCGACCAGGCGCATGTCGGGACGCTCGAGCACCGTGAAGTTCTTCGCCTGCCACTTCAGCGTTGCCGCCGACTCGGCGAAGCGCAGCGGCAGCACGCCGCTCGCGGTGAGGTGCCCCTCGCCGCCCTGGATGGAGAGCGTCTCGACGCGCAGTGCATTTCCCTCCAGCACGGCGCGCAGCTCGCCGTTGCGCAGGTAGACGCCCTGCGCCGGCCACTCCAGGCGTATCGCGTCGCCCGCGAGCTTGCCGCCGACGGAAGGCACGCCCAGCGTGCCGCCACCGGAGAGCTCGGCGCTCACCCGGCCGTCGAAGCGCACTTCCTCGAGCAGGCCCTGCGTGAGCGTGCCCAGCCCGGCGAGATCGGCGCGGGCGCGCCAGGCGAGCGGCGAGTCCCGCCCGTAGCCAAGCCCCGCCGCGCCGGCGAGCGGCGAGATTTCGGCGTGCAGCGTGGCGTTGCCGAAGCGCGAGGCGAGCGCGCCATTCGCCGCGAGGCGGCCCTCGGTGAAGCGTCCTTCGAGCGAGGCTTCGCGAAGCTCGAGCGCGACCCCGTCGAGCGACAGGTCGCCGCCCGCGCGGCGCACCTCGATCGTCCCCTGCAGGCGGGGCGCGGCGGAGAGCGACCAGGCGCCGTCGAGCAGCAGGGCGCCGCCGACGCGCTGCGCGAAGCCGGTCAGGGCGACCAGCCATTGCGCCGGCAGGCCGCGGAACTCGCCGGCCGAGGCTAGCTTCTGCGGCTGCCATCGCAGCGACTCGATGAGAAGCCGGCCTTCGCCGAGCTTCGCCTCTAGGCGCCCAAGCTCGACCTGCGCGCGGGACGCCTGCAGCGGGGCCGGCGCGACCAGCGCCAGCGGGTAGGCGCCCTCATTGGTCAGCGACAGGAGCTCGCCCGCCCAGCCGCGCGCGCCGAGCCAGCCGCCGCGCAGGCGCGCCTGCAGCGCGATCTCGGGCGCGCGGGCGAAAAGCTCGATCTCGTGCCGCGACAGGCGGCCCGAGAAGTTCGCGCGCAGCTCGCTCGCCTGCAGCCCTCCCGGAAGGCGCAATCCTTCGATGCGCGCCGATCCGGCGGCCTCGGGATCGCGCCAGGGCCCGGACAGGGTGCCGCTCGCCTCGAGTGTCCCGGCGAGTTCGGCGGCGACATCGGCCAGGCGCGGCACTTCGAGCCGCCACGCCATCTCGTCTCCCGGGCGGCCGAAGGCGCCGCGCACGCGCGCGTTCGCGCCCCCGTAGCTTGCCCGCGCGTCGGCGCGCGTCACCCGGTCCCTGGCGACGCGCGCGCTGCCGGTGCTCTCGAGCGCCTGGCCGAGCAGCGTGCTCTCGCCCAGCTTCCAGGTGAGATCGGCGCCTTCCGGGGTGCCGGCCGCGGCGATCGACGCGTTGAGCGAGCCTTGCGGGTAGTCGCCGAACGCCGCCGGATCGAAGCCGGCGAGCTCGAGCTTCGCCTCGAAACGCAGGCCGTCGATATGCAGCTTGCCGGTGCCGCTCAGCTCGCCGCCGCGCGCTCTGGCGCGCAGGCGGTGGATGTCGAGCGCATCTCCCTTGCGCGTGAGCTCCGCCTCGACGCTCACGTCGTCCTGGGAGAGGCGCCCGCGCAGCGCCTGCGCGTCCTTCGCGAGCTCGACCTGCAGCGGCCCGTCGAGCCGGGTGGCGCGCAGCGAGGAGCGGATCGCGCGCAGGTCGATGCCCGAAGCGCGCAGCTCGGCGCGCGCGCCTTCGCGGCTGAGCTCGCCCTTGCCTTCGAGCCTGCCGCCGCCGCCGACGACGATGAGGCGCTCCAGCGTCGCGCTCGCGAGGTCGCGGCTAGAGAAGCGCGCCTCGACCCTCTCGACGGGGATCTTTTCCTCGTCGAGCGGGCCGTGCGCTGCGTTGGCGGCGGAGAGCGTGCCCGCCAGGGCGCCGCCCGCGGAGGCTTTTGCGTCGATGCTCGCCGAGATCGCGGTGCGCGGCAGCCCGGCGTCGAGGCGCGAGAGGTCGAGCGGGCCGCCTTGCGCCTCGATCGACTCGACGCGGGGCTCGCCGAATGCGCGGATGACGGCTTTGCCTTTTGCCGGAATGCCGGCAACCGTGACCGCGGCCGAAGCGGCGAATCTTTCGATCGACCCGTTCAGCGTGAAGCTCGCCTCGAGCGGGAAGCGCTCGTCCGCGCGGCGGAAGGAGCCTTCGGCCGACAGTTCCCGGTCGAGCCGCAGGTACGACAGGCGCACGTCGCGCAGCGAATGGCGCTCGTCGCCGCGGACCAGCTCGACGCGCTCCACACTGACAGAGGAAAGGGAAATGCCCATGGGCAGCGAAGGCGCCGACGCGGCGGGGCCGCCGTCGGGCTGCACAGAGACCTCGAGCGACTCGGCTTCCAGGGGCTCGAGAACGATGCGGCCGCCGAGCGCCGCCAGCAGATCGGCCCGCGCATGCAATTCATGGCTTTCCAGCCTGAATCCTTCTCCCTCGTAGGCAAGCCGGGCGATCCGCACCGAGCCGGCGAGCGCGCCGCTTGCGCCCTCGAGCGCGAGCTTGCCGCCGGCGGCGGCCTGCGCCCGCTCGAGTGCCCAGCGCAGCCCGCCCTCGGTGCCGACCAGCCATGCCGCAGTTCCAAGCAGAAGAACTACCAGGAGGAGAAACAGCAGGCCGGCGCGGGTGAGCCACTTCATGTCAGAAGCTGTAGCCCACCGAGAAGTGCAGGCGGAACGAGCCGACTTCCTCGCCGTAGGCGAGGTCGGCGCGGATCGGCCCGATCGGGGTGCGAAAGCGCGCGCCGAGGCCCACGCCCACGGCGGCGTTGAACTCGACGCCCTTGTCCCAGGCGTTGCCGGCGTCGACGAAGGCCGCCACGCCCCAGTTCTCGCGCACCCAGTGGATGAGCTCCACGCTGCCCACCGCGAGGCGCCGGCCGCCGAGCACCGCCTCGCCCTGGCGCACCCCCAGGCTCTCGAAGGCATAGCCGCGCACCGTCTGGTCGCCGCCGGTGCGGAAGAGGAAGCTCGTGGGAATGCCGGTGCGCGTCTGGGCGATCACGCTGCCCGCCTGGCCGCGCAGCAGCAGGTCGTTCGCGCGCCCGAGCGGGAAGAACAGCGATGCGCTCGCCACGGCGCGCAGGAACTGGCGCGTCGAGAGCTCGGGCGGCGCGCCCCCGACCTCGAAGGAGCCGAGGTAGCCCGAGCGCGGCGAGACGAAATCGTCGGTGCGGCTGAAGGTGTGGCGGTAGCCGAAGTACAGCGCCTGGCGGTTGTCGGTCAGGCCGCCGGCGACCTGCTGCTCCTCGAGGTGCCCCGAGACGATCAGCGCCGAGGGCTCGGCCTCGCGGCCGAAGTTGTGCGCGAGGCCCGCCGCGAGCTCGCGCGTGCTCTCGTTCTGGATGTCGGTCTGCCGCGCGCGCGCGAACAGGCTGTCCCCGCGCGCCCCGGGCCGCGGCGGCAGGTCGAGGTTGAGCTGCAGGTTCTGGACCTTCTCGTCGAGGACGAGCGCGCTCTTGAATCGCCACGCGCCGTCGCGCAGGTCCTGGTTGCCGTAGCGCAGCTCGAAGCGCGGGCCGGCGTCGGTGGTATAGCCGATGCCGGTCTCGACGTTCTGCGAGGGCGCCTCGAGCACCGCCACGCGCAGCGTCGCGGCGTCGGCCTCGTGCGGCTGCGCGTCGATGTCCATCTGCACGCTCGCGAAATAGCCGGTCTCGAGCAGGCGCCGCTGGTAGAGCAGCAGCTTGTCGCGGTCGTAGGGCTCGCCCGCGCGCACCGGGCTCAGGTTCTCGATCACCGCGTCGGGGTAGCGCCGGTTGCCGCTCACGCGCAGGGGCCCGAAGCGGAACGGCGGGCCGCTCGCGATGTCGACGGTGAGGGCGGCGCTGCGCGCCTGCGGATCGACGAGCGCCTCGCTCTGGGCGACGCTCGCCGCCGCGTAGCGCCAGCGCGCGAGCTCGCGCACCGCGACGCGCTTGGCTTCCTCCCAGTCGGCCTGGCGGAACGGCTGGCCGGGGCGCAGCCGCCAGCCCTCGCGCACCCGCTCGAGCGCCTCGCGCGCCTCGGGATCGTCCGCCGCGGGGCCGCGGAAGCGGATCTCGACCGCGGCGACGAGCGTGCGGCTGCCCGGCTCCAGGGCGAGGTGCACCGCGGGGGGCTGGGTGGACGCCTCGATGCGGGTCGAGACCCGCGCCGAGAAGTAGCCCTCGGTCGCCGCCACCTCCGCGGCCTCGCGCTTCGCCTCTTCGAGCAGGCGCTTCAGCCGCTCGGGGCCCACGGCCGGATCGTTCTGCTGGCGCACCAGGTTCAGCCCCTGGCGCAGGATGCGGGCGAACTCCCGGGGCGCCTCGATCTCGACGCGATAGCTCTGCGCCAGCGCCGGTCCCCCGGCCATGGCGACGACGAAAGCCAGGACGGTCGCTGCGCGGCGCACGCCCGATTAGAACACCGCGCCCGCGCGGCGTTCCACCGGCCGGTCCCGCTCCACACGGACGGTAGAATCGATCGGATGAGGATCCTGGTCTCCAACGACGACGGCTACTTCGCCCCCGGGATCACGCTGCTCGCCGAGGCGCTCGGCCAGCTCGGCGAGGTGACGGTGGTGGCGCCCGAGCGCGACCGCTCCGGTGCCTCCAACTCGCTTACCCTGGACCGGCCGCTTACCGTGCGGCGGGCGCCCAACGGCTTTTTCTCCGTGAACGGCACGCCCACCGACTGCGTGCACATCGCGGTGACCGGCCTGCTCGACTTCACCCCCGACGTGGTCGTCTCCGGCATCAACCTCGGCGCCAACATGGGCGACGACACGATCTACTCGGGCACGGTGGCTGCGGCGGTCGAGGGCTACCTGCTGGGCATCCCTTCTGTCGCGCTCTCGCTCACCAGCAAGGTGGGCGAGCATTTCCAGAGCGCGATCGGCATCGCCCTGCAGATGGTCGAGCGGCTGCGCCGCGCGCCCTTCGGCGAGCCGGTGCTGCTCAACGTCAACATCCCCGACGTCGAGCCCGGCGAGCTCGCCGGCATCGAGGTGACGCGCCTCGGGAGGCGGCACAAGGCCGAGCCGGTGGTGCGGATGCAGACCCCGCGCGGCGAGACCGCCTACTGGATCGGCCCGGCCGGCGGCGCCGCCGACGCCGGGCCGGGGACCGATTTCCACGCCGTCGAGAACCGTCGCGTCTCTGTGACGCCGCTGCGCATGGATCTCACGCACGGGGGACAACTGCCGCGGGCGAAAGAATGGCTCGCGCTCTAGGAATAGGAATGACATCCCCGCGCACGCGGGGGCGCATGGTGGAGCGGTTGCGCGCGAAGGGCATCCGCGACGAGCGGGTGCTGGCCGCGATCGGCGCCGTGCCGCGGCACCTGTTCGTCGAGGAGGCGCTCGCCAGCCGTGCCTACGAGGATACCGCGCTGCCGATCGGCTTCGGCCAGACCATCTCGCAGCCCTTCATCGTCGCCCGGATGATCGAGATTCTTCTGAAGGATCGGGAAGCGAGGAATGTTCTCGAGGTCGGGACGGGCTGCGGGTACCAGGCGGCGGTGCTCGCCGGCCTCTTCCCGGAGGTGTACTCCATCGAGCGCATCAAGGCGCTGCTCGGGCGCGCGCGCGCCAACCTGCTCGGCCTGCGCCTCGCGAACCTGCGCCTTGCCCACGGCGACGGCTACGCCGGGCTCGAGAAGGCGGCGCCTTTTCAGTCGATCATCGTCGCCGCCGCGGCGCCGTGCGTCCCGGAAACCCTGCTACGGCAACTCGCGTCCGGTGGCAGAATGATATTGCCGCTCAGGGCGAACGGCGGCGCGCAGCGGCTGGTGCTGCTCGAGCGCAGCGGCCGTGGCTTTCTCGAGTCGGCGCTCGATCCGGTGCGCTTCGTGCCGATGGAGGTGGGCAGGGCATGAGAGCAGCAACTCTGGCAATGGTCCTCGCGGCAGCGCTGCTCGCTGCGTGCGCGGGCCCGCGCATCTCGGCGCCGGTGTTCGACCGCAAGCCGCCGCGCGCCGTCGTCCCGCCGCGCGCGCCGGTCGCCGCGCCCGCGGGCGTGCCGCAGGCCGCCACGGCGCCCGCGCCCGACGGCTTCTACGTCGTCAAGCGCGGCGACACGCTCTACAGCATCGCGCTCGACCACGGCGCCGACTACCGCGAGGTGGCGCGGTGGAACGGCCTCGACGACGCGACCAGGATCAGCGTCGGCCAGCTGCTGCGCGTGCAGCCGCCCCAGGACCGGCGCACGCAGGTCGGCGCCGCGCGCGTCCCCGGGCGCATCGAGTCGCGGCCGATCGAGGCGGCGCCGCAGGCGCAGGGCGACGGCGCGACGCGCACCGAGCCCAAGGCGGTGCGGCTGCCCTATTCGAAGGAGAATGCGGCGCTCGTCGGCCGCGGCGAGCCCGCGACGGATGCGAAGGCCGACGCCAGCGGGTTCGTCTGGCCGGCGAAAGGCAAGGTGATCGCCGGGTTCTCGGAGCCGCGCAACAAGGGCATCGACATCGACGGCAAGCCCGGCGACCCGGTCGTCGCCGCCGCCGCCGGGCGGGTGACCTACATCGGCAGCGGCATTCCCGGCCTGGGCAAGCTGGTCGTGATCAAGCACGACAACGGCTTCATCACCGTGTACGCGCACAACCGCGAGATCCTGGTGAAGGAGCAGCAGGCGGTGGCGCGCGGGGAGAAGATCGCCGAGCTCGGCGCCACCGATGCCGACCGGCCCAAGCTCCACTTCCAGATCCGCAAGGGCTCGGCGCCGGTCGACCCGATGCGCTACCTGCCGGGGCTCTGAGGCGCCGCGCGCAACGCCTCGGCGAGGTCGGCCACGGCCGCGGCGTAGAGCGCGCTGCGGTTGTAGCGGGTGATGACGTAGAAGTTCCTCAGCCCGACGCGCAGCTCGCTGCCCAGGTCGACGAGCGCGGCGCGCGTCTCCCCGGGAAGCGAGGGCGCCTGCGGGAGCAGCACGCCGGCCTCGCGCAGCGCCGAGAGCGCGTGCTTCGGCTCGACGCCGCCGGCGAAGGCGCGCCACGCGTCGCCGCTCAGCTCCGGCTTGAGCTGCACCGGCGCCCCGGGCTGCCAGCCGTGCTTCCTTAGAAAGCTCGCCACGCTGCCGATCGCATCCGCGGTGCTCGTGAGCAGGTCGATCGCGCCGTCGCCGTCGAAGTCGACCGCATAGGCCCTCTGGCTGCTCGGCATGAACTGCGGGATGCCCATCGCGCCGGCGTAGGAGCCGCGCACCGAGAGCACGTCCTGGCCGTTGTCCCGGGCGAGCACCAGGTAGTGCTCGAGCTCGCTGCGGAAGAAGCGGGCGCGCGGCGGGTGGTCGAAGGCGAGGGTGGCGAGCGCGTCGATGACGCGCCAGCGGCCGGTATTGCGCCCGTAGAAGGTCTCGACCCCGATGATCGCCACGATCACCTGCACCGGGACGCCGAACTCCCGCTCGGCGCGCTCGAGGACGGCCTGGTGCGCCTGCCAGAACTCGAGCCCGCCCTCGATGCGCCTGTCGGTGAGGAAGAGCGCGCGGTAAGCGCTCCACACCGGCGGCTCGGGCGGCTTGCGGATCGCCTCGAGGATCGGCTCGACGCGCTCCACGCGCGCGAACAGCGCGCGCAGCTCCTGCTCCACGAAGCCGTGGCGCTTCGCCACCTCGCGGATGAAGGTTCGTACTTCGGGTCTCTGGTCGTAGCTCACCTGTCCGAAGGCGGGAGCCGCGAAGAACAACGCGAGGAGAAAAAGGCGTGTCATGTGAGGCGCAGCTCGCGCACCATGCGCCGCAGCCGCGCGATGCCCGCCGCGCTCGCCTGCGCGCCGTAGCGCAGCCCGATGTAGAGCGAGCCGATGCGCAGGATGGCGCGCCTCGCCGCGGGCAGGGCGCGCGCCGCGCGCGCCGCGTAGTCGCGCGGCCCTTCGTGCGGGGAGCGCTCCACGCCGCGCGCGGCGAGCTTGAGGCAGAACGCGCGCCACGCCCTCTGCACCGGGTCCGGGCGCTTGATGCGGCGCAGCGACCAGGCGAGCAGCGCGAGCGTCATCAGTCCGAGCACCGTGAAGAGCGCCGCGGTGAGCGTGCGCCAGTCCGCGTCGCGCATCCCCAGCGATCCGAGCAGGTCGCGCTGGCGCTCGGGGTTGTAATCGAGCACCCAGACGTTCCACTTGTGCGCGAGCGCCTCCCACTGGTCGCGCATGCCGCGCAACCATTCGAGCTCGGGCCGCATCAGCGCCCGCAGCTCGGCTTCCGGCACCGCGCGCGACAGCCCCGCCTCGACGCGGCGCGGCACCGCCGCCGCCGTCGGGTCGATGCGCACCCAGCCGCGGCTGCGCAGGAACACTTCGGTCCAGGCGTGCGCGTCGGACTGGCGCACGGTGATGATGTTGTCGAAGGCGTTCAGCGCGCCGCCCTGGTAGCCGGTGACCACGCGCGCGGGCACGCCCGCCGCGCGCATGAGGAACGCGAACGCGGAGGCGTAGTGCTCGCAGAACCCGGCGCGGGTCTCGAACAGGAACTCGTCGACGCCGTGCCTGCCGAGCAGCGGCGGCTCGAGCGTGTAGACGTAGCGCCCCTGGCGCAGGAAGCCGATGGCGCGCTCGACCACCTCCTCGTCGGTGCGCGACGCTTCGCGCCACTCGGCGGCGAGAGCCACGGCGCGCGGGTTGTACCCCGGCGGCACGCGCAGCGCGCGGCGCAGCGTGCCGGGGTCTTCCGCGGTATCGGGGTCCGGGGCGATCACGGAGACGAGCTCGTAGCGAAGCCGGCTGCGCACCAGGCTCGTGGCGACGATCTGGCCGTCGAAGCTCATGCGCGCGCGCTCGGGCAGGCTCGCCGCGGTCTCGAGCGCGAACAGCCAGTGGCGGTTGTGCGGCTCGAGCACCACGGCGTAGCGGTGCGTCTGGCGCCCGCCCTTCGGCGGCTCGAAGTTCACGAGGAAGCTCGAGCCGATGGTCCAGGTGCGCCCGTCGAAGTCCCACATCAGCGGCCCGCGCCAGTAGCGCAGGCGCTGCAGCGGCGCCTCGCCCTCGAACTCGGCGCGGAAGGCGATGGCGTCGGACTGCGCGAGGCTGGAGAGCGTGCCCGGGCTCATGGTCTCGGACAGCCCGGTCATGCCGGTATAGGCGTCCTGCGGCAGGCCCCAGAGCGGCCCCTGCACCCGCGGGAAGAGCAGGAACAGGGCGAGCGCGGCCGGCGCGGCGTGCGCGAGCAGCAGGCCGGCGGTGCGCAGGTTCGAGGGCGAGGTGCGCTGCGGCGCGGCGAGACCCACCAGCGTGGCGCTGATGGCGAACACCGCCACGCCCATCAGCGCCGCGGTCGGGATCGTCTGCGTATAGAGGAAGTTGGTGACGATCAGGAAATAGCCGAGGAAGGCGGCGGCCGCGGCGTCGCGGTGGCTGCGCGTCTCGAGCAGCTTCAGGCCGGCGAACAGCATGAGCAGCAGGATCCCGGGCTGCCGGCCGAAGATCGTCCGGTACTCGATCCACACGCCGAGCATCGCCACCATAGCCACGCCCAGCACCAGCCACTTCGACGGCAGCGGCGCGCGGTTGAGGCTGAAATAGAAGCGCCAGCCGAACAGGCACAGCGTGAGCAGCGTCAGCCACCAGGGCGCGCGCGTCGCATGCGGCGCGATCACGATGAGGAGCGAGCCGATCAGCCACGCCACGTCGCGCGTGCTGACCAGGCGCGCTTCGGGGGCGAACGGGTGCGCCGAGAGCGCGACGCTCATTTCCCGGGCTCCTGGAAGAGCGCGAGCGCCTGCAGGCAGGCGCCGCGGTGCGCGTCGCCGCGGCCGGGCGCGATCTCCACTCCGGGCAGGCGCAGGCCGTACAGCGTGCCGGCGCGGTCCGCGGCGAGCGCCCAGCCCGCGAGCCGCGACAGGCGCTGCTCGACGCCCAGCGCGGCGCCGAGCAGCGCCCAGTCGAGCCACAGCTGCGCGGCCGCCTCGCCGGTGAACTGCTTGGTGAGCATGTCGCCGCTGCGCGCGACCGCCTTCCAGGCCACGTGGCGCGGCGAGTCGGAGAGCTGGTAGCCGCGCAGGCCGGCGAAGTCGTCGTTGCCCGGGGTGGGCGAGCGCATCGCCCCCGAGGCCGCCTCGGCGGTGTAGGGCGGCAGCGGCGAGCGCTCCGGGCGCGGGTAGACCAGGCAGCGCGCGTCGGGCTCGATGTAGCTCCAGGCGCGGAACAGACCCAGCGGGAAGCGCGTCTCGAGCATCACGCGGCCGAGCGCCAGCCAGCCGCGCGAGGACGCGGGCACGGCGAGCACGACCTCGGCGAGCGCGCCCGGCGCGATGTCGACCACGAGCTGCGCGCCCGAGCGCAGGTGGCGCGCGAGGATCGCCGGCCGCTCGAACGCGGCGCGCCCGTCGAGGTAGAGGCGGAACTGCGCCGACTCGCCGGCGTACACCGGCTCCGCGCGCCCGGCGCTCACCGCGATGCGCGCCAGGTTGCGCGCGGTGTGCACCATGCCGGCGAGCCCCATGCCCGCGAGCAGGAACGTGAGCACGAAGCCCAGCGAGAGCGCGTAGTTGATCGAGCCGATGAGCAGGATGACGAGCGTCGCGCCGAACAGCCACCCCAGGCGGGTGGGCACGATGTAGACGCGCCGGTGCACGAGCACGACCGTGCCGCGCTCGGGCGGGGTGAAGCCGTACACCCAGTTGGCGAAGCGCGGCGCGCGCGCGAGGAGCGATTCGATCATGCCGTGGGGCCGTCGTAGCTCCAGCGCCCGCGCCAGGCGCCGAAGACGAGGTTCGGATATTCGGGCCGGCCGAGACTGCCGTTGTACCGGCCGAGCGCCCGGAAGTAGTCGCCCTTCTCGATGTCGAGATAGTGCCGCAGGATGACGCAACCATAGCGCAGGTTGGTGCGCAGGTGGAAAAGGTTGTCGGCGGGGCGGCCGATCAGCTTCACCCAGAAGGGCATGACCTGCATGTAGCCGCGCGCCCCCGCCCGGGACAGGGCGTACTTGCGGAAGCCGCTCTCGACCTCCAGCACGCCGAGCACGAGCTGCGGATCGAGCCCGGCGCGCGTCGCCTCGTAGTGCACGGTGCGCAGGAGCTGCAGCCGCTGCTGGCGGTCCGGGATGCGCCGCGCCAGGCGCTCCTGCATCGCGTGCAGCCAGCGGTTCGCGTCGGCGGCGGAGCGGAAGGCGAGCACCGGCACCGCCTTGTCGGCGATCGCCGCGTAAAGGCGCGCGCGCACGCTCGCCGCCAGCGGCTCGTACTGCTGCGCCCCGGCCCGCGCCGCGGGCGGCGCGCTCACCAGGAATGCCGCGAGCGGCAGGCCGAGGAGCGCCAGAACGAGGGATCTCACCCTGACAATTTCTGTTTCAGGAAGCCGACCACGTCTGCGAGCGGCAGCTCGCGCGGCTTCTCGTCGCGCCGTGCCTTGTACTCGGCGGTGCCGGCGGCCAGGCCGCGCTCGCCGATCACCACGCGGTGCGGGATGCCGATCAGGTCCATGTCGGCGAACAGCACCCCCGGGCGCTCGTCGCGGTCGTCCATCAGCACGTCGACGCCGGCGGCGGCGAGGGCGTCGTGCAGCGCGTCGGCCGCCGCGCGCACCTTCTCCGACTTCGCGTAGCCGATCGGCACCAGGCAGGCCGCGAAGGGCGCCATCGCCGCCGGGAAGACGATGCCGCGCTCGTCGTGGCCCTGCTCGACGGCGGCGGCGACGATGCGCGTCACGCCGATGCCGTAACAGCCCATCTCGAAGGGTCTGGCTTCTCCACTTTCACTCAAAAATGTCGCCTTCATCGCTTCGGAGTACTTCGTGCGCAGCTGGAAGATGTGCCCGACCTCGATGCCGCGCTCGATCTCGAGCGAGCCCTTGCCGTCGGGGCTCGGGTCGCCCGCCACCACCTTGCGGATGTCGGCAACCTCGACCGGCGCCGCCACGTCGCGCCCCCAGTTCACGCCGGTGAAATGCTGCCCGTCCTCGTTCGCGCCGCAGGCGAAGTCGCTCAGCGCGTCGGCGGAGCGGTCGACGACGATGGTGAGGCCGCGCACGCCGACCGGCCCGAGCGAGCCGAAGCCGGCGCCGAAGACGCGACGCACCTCGTCCTCCTTGGCCTGCGCGAGCGGCGCGCTGATCGCGGCGAGCTTGGCAACCTTCACCTCGTTCATCTCGTGGTCGCCGCGCAGGATGAGCGCGACCAGGCCGTCCTTGCCCTGGTAGACCAGCGTCTTCACCGTGCTTTGCGCCGGCAGCTTGAGCAGCCCGCACAGATCCTCGATCGTCTTCACGCCGGGGGTGGCGACCTTGCGCAGCGCCTCCTTCGGAGGATTTCTTTTCTCTGCTGGAATCGCCTCGGCCAGCTCGACGTTCGCGGCGTAGTCCGACTGCGGGCAGACGGCGATCGCGTCCTCGCCCGAGTCGGCGAGCACGTGGAACTCGTGCGAGCCGGTGCCGCCGATCGCCCCGGTGTCGGCGGCGACGTCGCGGAAGCGCAGCCCCAGGCGCGTGAAGATGCGCGTGTAGGTGGCGTGCATGTTACGGTATTCGCGCTCGAGGCTCGCGTGGTCGGCGTGGAAAGAATAGCCGTCCTTCATGACGAACTCGCGAGCGCGCATGATGCCGAAGCGGGGGCGGCGCTCGTCGCGGAACTTGGTCTGGATCTGGTAGAAGTGCACCGGCAGGCGCCGGTAGCTCTTC
>Ga0214471_10001994_pt1 | contig 16104 bp, 13 predicted proteins | sample RVTome_5_FD_207665 | JGI IMG/M metagenome (GOLD analysis project Ga0214471, IMG submission 207665) | Soil microbial communities from uranium-contaminated site in the Upper Colorado River Basin, Wyoming, United States - RVT142D155 | ecosystem: Environmental > Terrestrial > Soil > Contaminated >... | reverse complement strand
CGGGACGTCGGCATCGACCATCTCGGTGACGATGAGCGTGAACTCGTCGCTGGTGAGGTTGCCGTCGAAGTCGTCGGGGTTGATCAGCCGGACCTCGACCGTGCGGACGCGCGACTGCCGCTCCTCGAGATCGAGGCGGACGTCGTAGGCTTCGCGGTCTTTGACCACCTCGAAGTCGACGTAGTCGTCCTTCTGGTAGTCGATCTCCTCGACCTCGTAGCCCATCGCGGTGAGCACCTGCCAGTAGAAGTGGGGAGCCTGGCCGGCGGGAAGGCTGCGCTCGAGCTCCGCCTGCAGGGCCTGGGGGGTCGTCGTGACGCCCGAGGCCGCGTGGGGTACGGCAAGGACGGTGGCCGCGGCAACGGCGACCGCCGTGACCGCCAGGCCATACAACGCCGTGGATACGCTGGGATGCCGGCTGGTTCGCTGGTTGCTTTTCATCATCGTCTCTCTCCTTTGGGGTCTTTCCTGACCGGAGACATCATCGTTGGGTTCCTTTCCTGACCGGAGACATCATCGTTGGGTTCTTTTCCTGACCGCAGACGTCATCGATGGTTCTCTTTTCCGGTCCTGACCGCAGACATCATCCCCGTCTTGTGCGTCCTCCTCATGCTCCGCTGGGAAGCTCGGTCGCCTTGCCCTGCGCCGGCATCTCGTGGGGCCGCCGGATGCCGACCACCTCGGGCCCGTCGCCGGCGAGCCGGAGGGTGACGGTCAGTGGCCGCGCCCAGTGCGGATAGCGGGGATGGCGCGTCGAGATCTCGACCGTCGCGTAGCGGAGCCCGTGGTCGTCCGCCGGGCCCCAGGCATCCTCGGGGACCGCCAGCGACGGCTCGCTCGTCGTTTCTTCGTCGCCGGTCGGCGTCCGCGACCCCGAGCGGTTGTCGGGCCGGAACCAGCGGGACCTGAACGACGATCCCGGCGGCGCGAAGCCGCTGCGCTCCGCGGCGTTCTCGAAGAGCAGGCGGAGCCCGGAGGCGTCGGCCCGCAGTTGGAAGCCGTCGAGCGGGTTGGTACGGGTAAGGAACCAGGCGGCGGTCTTGTCGCGCCGCTCGATGAGGATCTCGGCGAGCAGCTCCTCGGCCTCGGGGTCGCTGATCTTGGCCGTCGATACCACCGCGCGGATCGCCTCGTCGTCGAAACGGGAAACGATGCGCGCCGCCCAGAAGACGTCGGCGGCGTCGGCGAGCTGGAACGCGGGGTTGGCGATCGGCGGCTTCCACAGCCAGGGCTGGTAGTAATCGGCCTCGAGGTTGCCCACCGCCGGGTGCTCGGGGTAGTCGAGCAGGAGGTACGGCCGCACCCACAAGCCCAGCGACAGGGCGCTCATGATCAGCTTCTGGGGCTCGAAGTAGCGCTCGTAGCCGGAGAGCGGGTCCTTCACGCCGACGGCGGCGCTGCCGAGCGCCGAGCCGAAGTCGATGAGATGGTGGCGGACGTAGGCGCGGTCGTCCTCCTCGATCAGCATGTCGAGGCTGTTGCCCGCCTTCACGTCCGTGTGGTTGAGCCAGGCGGCGAAGACCAGCAGGCCGCGCAGCTCTCGGCGGTGCTGGTGCCGAAAGATGTCGTTGGGGTCGTCGGGCCGGGTCCCCTCGTAGGCGAACGGCCCGAGCGGCTTGCCCGGCAGATAGAGGCTGGCGACGGCGCGGATCCGGCCGTCGCTGTTGCGAGGTATGGCGTCGAGGAAGTCGATGGCGGCGGCCTCCCTCTCCCCGTCGGCGGTTTCCTTGACCAGCTGGCCGGGGTCGAAGGTGACGGCGTAGTTCTCCGGGACGTGGTAGCCGAAGGCGTGGAAGAGCTTGGTGCAGATCACCTCGGTGCTCGACATCAGCTCCGGGTAATCGGGGGAGTCGAGCTTGACGATGTAGCGCTTCTCGCGGGCGTCCTCGATGGTGAACTTCGGGGTTCGTCCCTCGGCCGTCAGGTCGACGATCAGCCAGTCGCCGTCCGCCGGCGGCCCCGCCCGGTCCGGCCCCTGCCGCAGCTCCTCGATGCTCATCGGGCGGCGCCCGTGGCGGTTGGTGAACCAGGTCGAGTCGGGCACCTCGTCCAGCGTGTTGACGTTGAGCGCCGGGGTGCCGTCGTCCTTCGGGTCGGTGAAAGACTCGATCAGGCCGTCGAAAAAGGCCGACGATTCCCGCGCCGCCGGCGGCGGGATGTCGTGGTCGTCGCGATCGACCCACAAGGGATCATCGGGATAGAAGACGACCGGCTCCTGCTGCGGTGGGGTAACCGCGGCGAGCTGCGGCGCCCACAGGGCGCCCAGCAGCAGCGCCGCCAGCAACGGCCGCAAAGCGGCGGGGGCGGCGGCGGCTCCCACCCTTTCCGAAGGGGAATGCGCGAAGAGTGAGGCGCGGCGCCAACCCATTCCTTTCCGGGCAACGTCTCCGGGGCCGGGGCGAGCCGGCGATCTGATCGGGCGACCCCTGCGAGAGTTCTTCACGAGCGACCTCCTAGAAGATCCGGTTGAAGCTGAGATCGGGCTTGAGCCCGCCACTGCCATAACCGATGTCGAAACGCAGCAGCATCGAATCCTGCAGCTTGAAGCGGAAGCCGACGCCGTAGGACGTCTGCAGGTTTCCGAGGCTGAGCTCGCTGCGGTGGGCGAAGACCTGGCCGGCGTCGAAGAACAGCGCCATGTCGAGGCCGACCCAGGCCTCCCAGCGGTACTCCGTTTGCACCAGCAGCTTGTGGGGGGCGCGGAACCGGAACGTCGAAAGGCCGCGCATGTCCTCGCCGCCGCCCAGGCTGGGCTGCAGCCAGAAGGGGATCAGCCGCCCGTCGTGGGCGTCGGTCAGGTCGGCCAGCGCCCGGATCGCGATCACCCTCCGGGACTTCACGAAGGGAAAGTAGTGGTGGGTCTCGGCGCGGAGCCGCCGGAAGCCGAAGCGATCGCCGTCGAGCTCGCGATGGTCGGCGAGCGACAGGGTCCAGTAGCTGCCGTCGCGCGGGTAGTCGCGGCTGTCCCGCCGGTCGTACTCGACGAAGGCGACCAGACGGGCGAGCGTCGGCTCGGCGCCTAGCCCCGGCGCCTCGGCGGGCGTGAATGCTTCCTCGATCGAGCGATCGTCGGCTTGCGGCGACAAGCGCTGATCGAAGCCGAGGACGCCGAGCCCGGCGCCCACCCGCAGCCCCTCGATTCCCGACCACCAGGCGTCGAGCCCGGCCTCGGATCCGCGCAGCGCGAAGACCGTCTCGTCGTCCTTGACGGTCTCGGGGCCGATCCCGAAGAAGGCGTCGTGGGCGCGGCGTTCGTGGGCGCCGCGCAGCGCCAGGTTGACGGGCAGGCCGCCGAGCTCGAGCAACGCCAGCTCGGCCATGGCGCCGGTGTATCCGGATTCGCTGGCGATCGCCCGCAGGGTCAGGTCGGCGCGATTCGCACTGTTGCGCTCCAGGTCCCCACGGCCGAGCGCCATGTCGCGCCACTGAGCCCCGCCCTGGATGCCGCTCCCGGACTCTTTGCCACCGACGACCAGCGAGAGCCCGTCGCCGGCCCGCTCGACGTGCCGGACCCGACCCACCACCATGGCGACGGTGCCGAGGATCGGGGAGCCGGAGGTCGGCTCGGCGGGCTGCAGGCTGGCCCGCTTCTCGGCGCGCCGGGCGGCCCACAGCTCGGCGCGGCCGTAAGCGTCGCCGTTCTGTGCTTCCTGGCCGCTGGCGGCGGCCACCTCGCCGGCGGCGCTCCGCTGCTGGCTGGCGGGCGCGTCGCCCGTGGCGTTCTGCTGCTGGCCGGTAACGTCGCCTGCCTCGCCGGCGGGCGATTGCGCATGGGCGATCGCCGGCACCAGAACGAGCGACGACAACGACAATATGGCTGGCGCCAGGACGAGCCGTGACAACGACCGCCACGTCGCCGGCGCCCGAACGAGCAACGCCGCCGCCGGTCGTTGCACGAATCCGGCGGAGGCTCCATTTGGTGCGGGACGAGCCCTCATATCGGCCTCTTTCTCGAGGATGAAGCGCGAACTTGCCTCGCGCGCCCCTCCGGCTCGCGAGCCATCAACATCGAGGGTCTTGCAAGGACGGTGCCGATCGGCGCAACGCGCCGGCCGATTCCGCGGCCGGTCGCGCGGCAGTGCGCGGCGGCTCGCGAGGCGCGAGGTAACGGCCACCGCCGCCGCAAGCCCCCGCAGGCAGCAGATATGAATTTCCTGCACCGTGGGGGCGCAAATGTTGCTGGCGGGCCGCCCGCAGCGAGCGGTCTGGGCGGGGGCGACTCGCTGGCAGCGATCTTGCAGCACTTTTCCCTCGAGATTGGGCACACGAAGTGTCCCCATCGCCCCCGCGCCGGGCTTCGGCCTCGAACCCCGGCGGGCGGGGATCATCGAGGAGCTGGCCAATGAAGTCGATCGGAAGCAGTTCGTCGCCGGACCGGCCGAGCTTTGCCGCCGCCGGCCGCCCGCCGTGCATCGTCGCGGGCGCGGCGGCCGCGGCCATCGTGATGCGCTGGCTGTTGCCCGCGGCGCTGATCGTGGCGCTGATCATCACCGCCGCGCTGTGGATGGCGGCCCCGGAATCGCCCGCCGGGGGGCCGATCGGCGCTCGAGAGCCTGCTTCGCCGTACCCGGCGGCGCCGGGCGCTCCGTCGCCGGACGCTCCGGCCGGCGCCAGCCCGCAGATGCGCGACCTCGAGAAGCAGCGGCAAGAGGCGGCGCAGGTGCTGCAGCCCCCTCGCCAGGCCGACGCGCAGGCGATCGAGGCGTTCCAGCTGGCGCTCGCCGACAGCATCAAGGCGCGGCGCCAGGACGCCCAGCGCGGCGACCTGCTCGATCCACCGCTGGTTGCTTACATCACCGATATCACCCGGGCGCTCCTGGAGAGCGAAAAGGGCGCCAGGATCCTCGAAACGCTGCGGGAGAACAACCCCGCCGACGACCCGGAAGCCGGCCCGGCGATGCCCGAGCTGGCCGTCAACGCGGTGTATCCTGAGGACATTGCCCTGTCGATGGTTCCCCCGAGCCTGCTGGCGCTCTACCCGCCGCCGCCCGAGGGGATCGAGTATCGTTTCGTGGGCTGCCGCCTGATCCTGATGGATAGGGACGCCCGCCTGATTCTCGACTACACGGAGGGTTGCGTATGGTAGGAGGTCGCGGATGGTCGCTCAGGGCGCCAGCTCGCCGGGCGCGCGATCATGGCGGCGCGGCGAAGCGCCGAGGGGTGTGGTCTGCGAGCGCTGGCGCGGCGACCGCGCTGCTGCTCGTCTTCGCCGTCTCGCTCGCCGGCTGTCCGACCGCGATCCCGGAGTTCGCGCCGTCCGACATCGAGGCCGACGTCAAGCTGCCGCAGGAGGACGGCTCGCTGCGGTTCGCGGTCATGGGCGACACCGGCACCGGCGACTCCGCCCAGTACCGGGTCGCCGGGCTGATGGCCATCTATCATCGGGCCTTCCCCTTCGAGCTGGTCCTGATGCTCGGCGACAACCTCTATGGAGGCGAGGCGGCCGGCGACTACGAGCGCAAGTTCGAGGTCCCCTACAAGCCGCTGCTTGACGCCGGCGTCAAGTTCTACGCTTCCCTCGGCAACCACGACGACCGGCCTCAGCGCCTCTACGAGCACTTCAACATGGGCGGCGAGCTCTACTACTCGTTCTCGCCGGCCGAGGACGTGCGCTTCTTTGCGCTCTACTCGGACTATCTCGATCCCGAGCAGCTTCGCTGGCTCGAGAAGGAGCTGGCGGAGTCGACCGAGCGCTGGAAGATCTGCTTCTTCCACCACCCGCTGTACTCCTCGGGCGGTCGTCACGGCCCCAGCCTCGAGCTTCGCGACGTCCTCGAGCCGCTGTTCGTCGCCCACGGCGTCGACGCGGTCTTCTCGGGTCACGAGCATTTCTACGAGCGGCTGCTCCCCCAGAACGGCATCGTCTACTTCATCTCCGGCGCCGGCGGCAAGCTGCGGGCGGGCGATGTCCGCGCCAGCCAGCACACCGCGGCCAAGTACGACGACGGCCGCTCGTTCATGATCCTCGAGCTCGCCGGCGACGACCTCCACTTTCAGGTCATCTCGGGGGCCGGCAGCACGGTGGACCTCGGCGTCATCGGGAACCGGGACAAGATAACGCAGGAACCCCGGTAAGCTTCCTAGTAGATCGGCTTGCCGAGCGATTCGCGGACGATCTCTCGCAGCCGCCTGATCGCGCGCGCCGCTTGCTCGCCGTCGACCTTGCGGTTCGGGAAGAAGCGGTCGAGCTCGTCGACGTCCATGACGTCGAGGGCGACCGCGGCGAGGATGGCCCGGTAGGCGAGGTGCCCCGAGGGAACGTCGGAGACGCGGGCGGGGGTGGAACGCCTGCCGGGATCGACGAGCTGCAACAGCCGGTAGGCGGTGTCCGCGAGCATCGCGCGGGTGACCGGGATCTCCGGCGCGAACATGTGGTTGGGGAACGTCTCCATGAGGCCGATCTCCGCCACCTTGCGGATGTGGGGCTCGGTCCAGCGCTCGGCGATGTCGTTGATGATCAGTGCCCGGCTCCCGGATGACAGGTCGCTGAGCTCCGGCAAGCGGACGGCCAGCAGCGCCGCCAGCTGCTCGCGGTAGATGACCGCGGCCCTCTCGACGTTGCGGAACGACTCCGGCAAGGTGGCGATCTCGTGCTTGTCACGCGCCGCTGCGAGCCGCCGATCGAGGCCCGGGTCGCCGGGTTGCAGGGTCGCCAACCGCTCCAGACAGTCGATCGCCCGCGCGTGGTCGCCGGCTTCCTGGTAGAGGGCGCTCAACCGCTCGAGCACGACCGGCACGTCGCCCACGTGCAGGTGGGCTTGCTCGAGGACGGCGAGCGCTCCGGCGATGTCGCCGCGTTGCCTATATGCGTTGGCGAGCGCGAGATAGGGCGGCAGCAAGTGGGGAGCGATCTGAATCACTTGCCGGTAGTCGTCAAGGATGCCGTCGCCGCCGCTCTCATTGCCATTGCGATCACCGTTGCCGTTGCCGTTGTCGCGCTTGTCGATGTCGCGAAGCAGCTGGCGCGCCCGCTCGAGCTGCGCGATGTGCAACGCCACCACCGCCTCGGTCATCTCCGGGTCGACGAACACCGCGCGGCGCAGCCACCACATCGCCTCCTGGTGATCGCCGCCGACCTCGGCGGAGATGCCGCGACCGTACAACGCCGGCGCGAGCTCGGGCGCCAGGGCCACGGCTTGCTCGAAGCGGCGCCGGGCGCCGGCGGCATCGCCGGCGGCGCTGGCGAGGAACCCGGCGAGGGTCAGCGCCTCGGCGCTGCGCCGGTGCGCAGGCTCGGCCTCGGCGAGGAGGCCGAGGGCGCGGCCCGGGTCACCCTCGAAAAGGGCCTGCCACGAGGCGCGCAACGGGGCGCTCAGGCCGTCGGGCGGCGGCGGCACCGCTGCCGTATCGCCGGCCTCCCGGCGGTGGAATGCCGACGGGTCGATGCCCGTCAGCGGATCGGCGGCGCGCTCGCCGCTGTTGGTCGCGGCCACCGGAGCCATCGGCGCGCCGCTGGGCCGTGCCTCACGAGAGCTCGCGCAGCCGCTCGCCGTGACGGCGGCGGTCGCGACGGCCAGAAGAAGGACGGTCGCCGGACGGGGACATCGGGTCGCTATCACGTTCGTTATCCAATCGGGGTCTTTCGCCGCGCCCTTCGCGGCTGCCCTCACACAAGAGCAAGTTGTATGCCAGGCGGAACCGCCGCCGACCAGCGGCGATCCGTAGCCGGTCAGCGCGCCAGGCAATGGCGCGCCAGGAGCGGCTCGGCGTGGATTCCGCTGCGACGGTGGGCGCGCGGCGGCGACGGGATCGGCGGGCCCTTGCGCTCGCGAACGTTGCAAACGCCGACGGAAAGATTGAAGAGAATGCAGAAGCGCCGACCAGCGAAGCGATCTCGATCGCAGCTGCAGCTCGCCCCGTTGAACGTAGCGAAAGCGCCCAGCACGGCCCATGAACGACGGGCCGGCTCCCCCCCGATCGCCGGGGGACGAGCCGGCCCCTCGCCGGTGTCGTCGTCTTCAGGGATGCGTCGTCCCGGTCAGACTCGCCGCCCCGCCAATCCGGTGACGGCGCTGATCAGGAAGAGGACGACGAACAGGAAGAAGAGGATCTTGGCCACTCCGGTGGCCGCCGACGCCACGCCTCCGAAGCCGAAGACCGCGGCGATCAGCGCGACGAGCAGAAACGTCAGTGCCCAACCCAGCATCAGTGCCTCCTTTGTTCAGACGATTCGTTTGCAAACCGCGTGTTGCCTGAAGGAGGCAAGCAAGTTCGATGCCAGAGGCGTCGAGGGGGCCCTCGGCCTACTTCCGCTCCAGCTGCTCGACCAGGTCGGCGGCGGCGCGGATCTCCGCGCGAATCTTCTCGAGATCCTCGACATCCACGACGCCCTCGTAGCGCCGCGCCAGCACCGCCACCCGCAGGCCCAGATTGTGGAGGCGATTGCGAAGGTCGTGGTGGATCGACCCCCCGGCGGCTGCGGCTGCGGAATCGGGTTGCACGTCGGATGTGCGTTCGGACATGCGGCTCATTACAGCATGTCAACAATTGACAGGGCAAACACTCAGACTGAATGCGGGCGGGAAGGACGGGGCTGAAAGTCCCCGCGAGTGGGGCTAACGAGCAAGTCGTCCGTCGTCCGAGAACTGGACGGGCGGACGGTCAGCCCGCGCCAAGGTGCGCCCTCGCGGGGACGTTTCAGCGGCCCGCGAGAGGAGGCGTGTGTTGCCACGCCCCCTCTCTCTCTGGGGGTTGTCGGAGAGAGCAACGGTGCCGAAAGACACCCCGGGATGCCGATGTCCGCCGTTTGTGACCGCAGGCGCCGGCATGCTGCTCTGACCGGAGTCGCCGGACCGGATGCTTTCGCGTCACGGCGATCTGCAGGTCACGGCGAGCAATTTCCATGCCACGCTCTCTGGCCGCCCGCGGGCCCTCCGATTCGGCTGGATTGGGATGGGAGGGCGTCCACCGAACCTGCCCCCGGTTGCCAGCCGAGACCACGAGTCGTCCAGCCGCATGTCGAGCCGCCGTTTTTGGTCAGGCCCCTCTGGGTCGGGCCCTCCGCGGCCTGCAAGATGTGCATCGACCCTGCAATGTTGGACGTTCGGGAGCCGCCGCCTGTCTGCCGGGGCGGTAGCAGTCGCGGGAGCTCCGGGCAGTCGAAGCGTCGCTCGTGTGACGCCGATTCGCCGGAAAGGCACCGTCCCCGCAGTAAACGGCGCTCATCCCGCCGAATGGCAAGCATTTTGCTACTCCGGGGGAAATACCCCTCGTGCTGGGGGTCGTGGACGACAATCAACCGCAACCGCAACCGTAGAGAGGTGCGCATATGGGGGCGAACGCCGAGAGTCTCAGTACCACGGCCGAGAGTTCGAGCACCATCGAGGCCATGAAGCACGAGCTGCGAGCCGCCAACGTCCGTCTGGTGACCTCCTCGAGCTCCGCGGAGGCCCGCGCCCGCAGTGAGGCCCGCGAGCGGGTGGAAGCCTTGACCATCCGTGAGTCTCACGGCGAGACGCGGGCGGGCGGCAACGACAGCCACCTCGTCAAGGGCGGGTTGGTCAGCAGCAGCAGCTACATCCTCGAGTGCGTGTTCCGTGACCGCACCGCACGCCCCAGCGGCGTGGAGCGATTCGGATGGCGACCCCGCATTTCGCGCGACTGATCGCTTCGCCGCTTGCCCGGCACGCTCGCCGCGGCCGGCGAGATCGTGGCCAACGATCGTGAAGCAGGGGCTCAACTAACCGAAAGGAGAGGCGCGCCGAGGACGCCGACGTTGAGAAAGTCGGGCTGACCAACCCCTCACTGGTAGCCGAGCGTCACATAGAGCTTGCCGCTGCCGTCGTGCGCGATGCCGTAGCTGGCCGAGACGGGCCCGAGGGCGGTCGAGTACGAGACGCCGACGCCGGCCCCGTAGCGCAACGATCCGAGACCGATCTGCTCTTTCAGGGCCCACGCCTGCCCGCCACCAGCGTTCAGATGGGCCCACAGCCCGGGCATCAATCGATACGCGTACCCGACCGCGAGCCCGAGCGTCTGGTCGTTCCACAGCTCGTCACGGTGCAGCCCGGGGATGAGCTCGGGGCCGCCGATCCGGAACTGCTCGTGCACCGGCACCTCGCCTCCCGATATCCCGATCATGAGGCGCCCGCTGACGCTGTGCCTGTCGTCCAGGATCGCCTCCTGCCGCAGGTCGATCCAGCCTCGCCAGAAGTCCTGGCTGGCTCCCAGACCCGTCAGGCTCCTTTCTGCCCGGGCGACCATCCGGATGCCGCCGTCCGCAGGCTGGTGGTCGTGGGTGTCGATCTCGAAGCGCGCGTAGACGATCCTCATCCGGTTGCTCTCGGTCACGAACCCGAGGCCGAGGCGTGGCCGCACGTCGACCTGGCCGAAGCGCGCGCCGGCGTTCAGGCTGCTGCGGCGTGAGGTGGCGAAGTCGAGCGCCCCGTCCAGGTCGAGGCGCAGGAACTCCGCCCGGTTGATGAACTCGCCGCCGGCGAAGACGCGCGGCTTCTCGCGCTGCAGCATGCCGGCGACCCGGAAGCCGGGCCCCGGCCGGGCGGTGTTCGGCGACAGGTAGGAGACTTCGAGGGTGACCTCGCGATCGCTGGCGCGCGCTTCCAACTCCGAGACCGCCGCCCGGCCGAGGATGTTGTTGCCCACCAGGCGCGCGAATCCCCTCGCCTTGTCCTCGTCGTTGAGCGAAGCCCCCAGGTCGAGCATCAGGCGCGGCTCTTCGGCGACGTGGAGCACGATGGTGACGGCGTCGGCGCCGGCCGGCAGGAAGTCGATCCAGGCGTTGCGAAAGAGGCCGCTCGCGAAGATGCGATCGAGGCCGTCGAGCGCCTCGGGGAAGGGCAACCGCTCACCGGCCCCGATGCCGAAGTACTCGAGGACATGCACCGGCGCCACGGCCTCGTTCCCCTCGACGCGCACCTCCTCGACCGTCATGCCGTCGAGCGCCGAATTGCCGTCGGTCGGAGCCGGCGGCCGGCTGGCGCCGCCGGTTCCGGCATCCACTGCGGCGGCGCCGACGTCGCTCCCGCGACGGGACGGTGTGAGCGCCCGCAGCTCCCGGATCTCCTCGATCGCATCTCGGGCGGCTCGGTAGCCCTGCTCGATCAACTCGTCGAAGCCGTCGTAGCGGCCGTAGGAGTGGCCTTCCAGGTCGGGCCGGATCAGCAGGTCCGGCTCTCGCCAATGCAATCGATTCGGCGTCTCCGCCATCGTTTCGATCAGCCGCCCGGCGGTGTCCAGCACGCCGCTGCCCGGACCCACCGATTCCGAGGGGCTGGTGGTGTCGATCGCCACGACCCGCTGCGCCCCCATCTCCAGGGCGACGTCGACGGGGATGTTGTCGGCCAGGCCGCCGTCGACGACGAGTCGGCCCGCGATCTCGACCGGCGGCAGCACGAGCGGGATCGAGACGCTCGCCCGGACGGCGTGGGCGAGGTCGCCGGCGGCGAACACGACACGTTCCCCGGTCTCCAGATCCATGCCCACGGCGCGGAACGGCACCGGCAAGCGGTCGAAGTCACGGCCGGCGAGCAGGTTCGGTGCGGCGAGCAGCTCGGTCAGCAGACGATGGATGCGGTACGCGGCCGACATGGTGCGGTAGAAATGCAGGTCGCCGCCGCCGAGATCGACGTGCGCGAGTACCTTGGTCCGCTGCTCCCGCCGCGACAGGGGGGCCAGCGCCTGCTCGGCGTCCCGCCGCGAGGCTCCCGGCTCGAAGAAGTCTTGTCGCTGCGCGGTCCGCATGGCCGCCGCGATCTGGCGCGAGTCGTAGCCGCTGGCGTACAGGGCGCCGATCACCGCTCCCATGCTGGTGCCGGCGAGACAGTCGAACGCGATGCCGGCCTCCTCGAAGGCGCGGAGAACGCCGATCTGGGCGATGCCGCGGGCGCCGCCGCCGCTGAGCACCAGCCCGAGGCCGCATTCGGCGCCCTGTTGCGTCGCGTCGATGCGTCCGGGGCGCGCGCCGGCGGTGTCTTGCGGCGAGGGCCCAGCGAGCGCCGTCGGGACGATGGCGGCGAGCATCATGCAAGCGCCTGCCGCCAGGCGAAGCGGCGAGCGGCTCGTCCTCATCGGCCGGTGCGGATCGTCGACATCGTGGTTTGCCTCGAGGCAGGTCGCGCTCGCCGACATGGAGGTGCCGAGAGCGAGCGGTGGGAGAAGCCCGGCCCTGCCGGCGGTGGTCTCCGGGTTCCGGCCGGGTCGATTGCCGAGAGCGCAAAATGCAACTTCCGTGCCGCGCCTTCCACCGTCGCCGTCTCTCGCAACGTCCATTTCGTTGCCCCGCCCACATAACTCCTCGGCTCGCGGCACGTGGATTGCACCCAAGTTGCACAACCGCAATACAGTACACGTGTATCCAAGGGACCTCGACCGGTTGGGCCGAGGCCCATTGTCAGACCGGGAGCGCCGGGATCCATACAGGCCAGCTGGTAGGGACGATTTTACAGCCGCGTTGTGCTGCCGCGCTCGACTGCCCGCAAAACGAGCCGCGGTTGCAGGATTTGCGGGAGGCCTGCAGGAATTGCAAGGGGAGCGGACCGGATGGCGTCAGGACAGCAACAAATGAGTAGCAGCGCCTGGTGGGTGCAGGGCGGCGCCGAGCACTGCCAGTTCTGCGGCCGGGGGTACGATCGGCAGGTCGAGAGCCGTTGCTTTCACTGCGATCGGCGCATCTGCCCTTTCTGCGTGATCATCGTCCGCGACACCTGGCGCACCGTTTGCCCGGAGTGCCGGGACCGGGAGGTCCGTCCGCCCACTTCCGAGAACCGCGGGGCAGCCAACATCGAGGTCGAGGAGGAAGAGGAATGACGCCGGCCGAGCTCGCGACGTTGGCGGCGGGACCCGGAACTGCAGGCCCGGATGCGGCACACGGTTTGCACACTTTTCCGGGACGGCGGGAGAACGCTGAAAGGGCCGGCGCACCCACGAGGCATTCACCGTCGCTTCGATCCATCCCAAGCGCGTCGCAAGTGACGCGGAGGAGACGAACATGCCCATAGCATCGCTCGAAGGCCTATTCCACGAGGAGCTCAAGGACCTCTACAGCGTCGAGACCCAGCAGCTCGAGGCGTTGCCCAAGATGATCGACAAGGCCGGCTCGAAGGAGCTGCAGCAGGCCTTGAAGGGTCATCTCGAGGTCACCCGCAAGCACAAGGACCGCCTCGAAGAGGTGTCGCGGTCGCGCAAGATCGCGCTCGACGGCAAGACCTGCAAGGGCATCGCGGGGATCATCCGCGAGAACGAGGAGATCCTTGGCGAGGTGCAGGGCGGAGGTGCCGTGGACGCGGCGCTGATCGCCTCCGGCCAGCGCGTCGAGCACTACGAGATCTCCGGCTACGGAACCGCCCGGGAGTACGCCCGCATGCTCGGCGACGAGAGCGCCGCCAAGCTCCTGCAGCAGACGCTGGACGAGGAGAAGGCGTCCGACAAGAAGCTCACCGAGATCGCCACCAGCAAGGTCAACGAACGGGCCTTGAACGGCTCATAGCGGTTTCAGCGCGCTCCGGGGCGAGGGCGCGGCGGCCCATGGGATGGGAGCCGCCTCGCCCCGCCCCGAGCGACGTACCTTCGCCGTCGCCAATTGGCCTTCGCTCTTGCGGGGGAAGCTCCGCTGCTCGATACCCCAAAAGGCGCCGCCGCCCGAGCCGCCCACGGTGACGGGATGGCGTCACTTCACGCGTACTTCGAAGGGCTCGGTGCTCCTCGTTCCTGCGGCGCGGCAAAGGAAAGCCCTCGACCCTGAACGAGAACCGGGCGACCTGACGGTCGCCAGCGGCGCTGCCCCTGGCCGAGGGCTCCTGCCTCACCTCAAGCGCGTCGCGCGCTACTGATTGCGGGCCTCGCGCTTCTCTTCCTGCGGGCCGCGCGGGTGCTTGGTGTCCTCACGACGGGGGTTGGGCCCCTTCTTGCCGCCCGGGCTCTGCTTCTGGTCTTGCCGATCCGGACGGCGCTCCTGCTGCTTCTGTGCCATGTTGGTGGGCCTCCTGGCCGCGTTCCACAGCCGGTTCCGTGGCGACTGCGGCGTTCTCAAAAGAGGGACGCCTGCAGGCCGCGGTGGCGTGTGACCAGACCCATCACGCTTCCATCACGGCCTGCCGGGACGGAACTCCCGATCGCCTTCCGTTCCGTGCAAGGTGTGTGCCCGTCGTTGAAGGCCCGAGACCCCGCCTCGGTGTGGGACAGCGCCGCGGCATTGATGGGCGACATAGGTGTCGTTCTCATGAGAGCGCGGCGCCGCCCCGCCGGCCGCCCGCGAGCCGGCGGCCGGCGACGATGGCTGCAGGAGGTGCAGCGGTGATGCAGCCGTTGCACGCCGTCCCGTCGTCGCGTACCTTCCACGTGCCGCAAGCAGGCGCGCCTCCCGCGGCACGAGAGTTGCTCCCTTCACGCGAGTGTCCGCCCGTTCGTGAATCGATGACCGCCGCCGAGCTATTCGTGAAGTGCCTGGAAGCCGAAGGAGTGCGCCACGTCTTCGGCGTGCCGGGCGAGGAGAACGAGGACCTGCTGTTCGCGCTCGCGGCCTCGTCGATCGTGTTCGTTCCCTGCCGCCACGAGCAGGGAGCGGCCTTCATCGCCAACGTCCAGGGCCGGCTCACCGGCAAGGCGGGTGTCTGCCTGAGCACGCTCGGCCCCGGCGCCACCAACCTGATCACCGCGATCGCCGACGCCAACCTCGACAAGGCGCCGCTGGTGGCAATCACCGCGCAGGGGGGCCTCGACCGCCTCCACCACGAGAGCCACCAGCACCTCGACATCGTCAACATGTTCCGGCCGATCACCAAGTGGAACGCCTCGATCGCCGCCCCCGAGGTGGTCGCCGAGGTGGTGCGCAAGGCCTTCAAGCTCGCCGAGATGGAAAAGCCCGGCGCCACCCACATCGAGCTGCCCGAGGACGTCGCCGGCGAGCAGGTCGAGGGCATCGTGCCGATGGAGCCGCGGCCGGTGCGCCGGGCGGCGGCCGACCACCGCGCCATCGAGCGCACGGTCGAGCTGCTCCGCGGGGCCGAGCGCCCCCTCGTGCTGGCCGGCAACGGCGCCATCCGCAAGCGCGCCAGCAAACACCTGCGCCGCTTCGTCGACGCCCACGGGCTGCCGGTGGTCTCGACGTTCATGGGCAAGGGCGCGGTCTCGGACCACAGCGAGCACTCGCTGCTGTCGATGGGGCTCGGCTTCAAGGACTACGTCATCGAGGCGGTCGAGAGGGCGGACCTGGTGATCAGCGTCGGCTACGACATCGCCGAGTACTCCCCGGACAGCTGGAACCCCGACGGCGGCAAACGCATCGTCCACATCGACTTCGCCGCCGCCGAGGTTTACGAGCGGTATCATCCGGAGGTCGAGGTGGTCGCCGACATCTCGGCGGCGTTGTGGGAGCTCGATCGACGGCTGTCCGGGGAGAGTCTCGGCGCCGAGCCCGGCTGGTACGCGCCGATCCGCCGCCGTATCCTCGACGACATCGGCGGCTACGACCTCGAAGAGGGGCGCCCGTTCACCGTCCCTGGCGCCCTCAACGTCATCCGCGAGGCGCTGGCGGACGACGGGCTGCTGATCAGCGACGTTGGCAGCCACAAGTTGTGGATCGCCCGCAACTTCCTCACCTGTTGCCCGGGAGGCTGTATCATCAGCAACGGCCTCGCCAGTATGGGGATCGCGCTGCCGGGAGGCATCGCCGCGGCGCTCGTCGAGCCCGGGCGGCAGGTCGTCGCGGCAATGGGCGACGGCGGCTTCCAGATGAACTCCCAGGAGCTGGAGACCGCCGTCCGTTTGGGCGTCGGCTTCACGATCGTCGTCTTCCGGGACGACGACTACGGCCTGATCAGCTGGAAGCAGAGGCGCGCCCGGGGACGATCGGTCGGCACCCGAATCGGCAACCCCGACCTGCTCGCCTACGCCGCCAGCTTCGGGATTCCCGGCTTCCGGCCGCAGGGTCCCGGCGAGCTGCGCGAGGTGCTGGGTAACTCGATCGGCTCCGGGAAGCTGGCGCTGATCGAGGTCCCGATCGACGTCGGCGTCAACGACGAACTGGTAGAAAAGCTGCGCAACTATTACCAATGAACCGATTCGCCCGCCGGATCCGGGCGGCTGGAATCGATCGCTCGACGGCCCCGCGCAGAGGACCATCAACGACAGCCAGAGGAGATTGCCGAC
>Ga0214471_10001993_pt1 | contig 16108 bp, 13 predicted proteins | sample RVTome_5_FD_207665 | JGI IMG/M metagenome (GOLD analysis project Ga0214471, IMG submission 207665) | Soil microbial communities from uranium-contaminated site in the Upper Colorado River Basin, Wyoming, United States - RVT142D155 | ecosystem: Environmental > Terrestrial > Soil > Contaminated >... | reverse complement strand
AGGTGGCTCGTCTCATGCGTATCGTCCAGACCGCCGACATTCTCAGCGTGGTCCTTCTCGTGAACTCCGGACTTCTCAACCGCAAGCTTCAGGAACAGTACCCGGTCCTCGATCAGGCCCTTTCCGTCCGGTCCTGGACTCCTCCCATCGACGCTGGTGCCCTGGCTCCGCGGCTTCCGGAGGTCGATGCGGAGAGCCACGGACTGGCGGCATCCCTGGGCCTTGTCGAGTAGGATTGACGGCCCCCCCCCCGTGACCAAAACGGGGTGTCGGCGTCAGCGGATGGGTCGAAAAAGACTGGATCCTCCGTCGAATACTCGGAGAGGGGGCTCTGTGGAGACCTCTCCCCTGGCGAGGAGGGGCGAAAGTTCTGGCTCCTCTCGATCTCGAAGCGTATCCTCTGTCCGGCGAGAGGCACGGAGCTGGAGAGCCACATTACCGTCCAACGCAATAATGACCGGGTCGAGGTTGCCGAGTTTCGGCGCAAAACCTGCACGTTTCCCCAATCTATCTTCCCTATTCTCCTATTTACCTAGTCGTGCTGTTCCCCTCGGCCCGGTTCATTCCCCCGAACACGAGCCACCTCTCGTGCTGGCGCTCGATGATGATCTCGAAGGCACGCTTTCCCGCGAGCCGCCTCCTCTACCCGGCTGCCCCTGTCCCTGAGGCTGGAATCGCCGGCCGCTCACCCAGGAGATATGCTGCCGGGTCTGTCCGATCGGGAGCCGGTATCCACGCCTGCCTCCACAGATCGAGGAGCCGAGAAACCGCAACCAGAGCCGGCCCACGGAGGCACCCCGTCATGTCCATGTCGATTCGGTCCTCGACGAAGACCATGGAGGCCCTCGAGCGCGAGATCGAGCCGATGCAGCGGCGGCTCCTCCAACACCCCGTCTACCGCGAGGTGAACACCCGCGAGCGGCTGCGCACGTTCATGGAGATCCACGTCTTCGCGGTCTGGGACTTCATGTCGCTGGCCAAGCGCCTGCAGCGGGAGCTCACCTGCGTGTCGCTTCCCTGGGTGCCGCCGCGGTGCACGGCTACCGCCCGGTTCATCAACGAGGTGGTCCTCGGCGAGGAGAGTGACCTCGGACTGGACGGCGAGCCGACGAGCCACCTCTTCCTTTATCGCGAGGCGATGCGCGAGGTCGGCGCGGATACCGGCCCCTTCGACGCGTTCCTCGAGACGGTTACCGCAGGTGGCTCCTGGCGCGAGGCCCTGGTCGAGTCGGGGCTCCCGCCGAGGGCCCGCGACTTCGTCACCTCGACGCTCGAGTGCGCGCTCGAGGACTCCCGGGTCGAGGTGGCGGCAGCGTTCCTCTTTGGCCGGGAGGATCTCATCCCCGAGATGTTCGAACGTCTCATCGACATCTGGAAGTCCCCCGAGGAGGTGCCCCACTTCCACTACTACCTGAGGCGCCACATCGAGCTCGACGGCGACGAGCATGGCCCCCTCGCCCAGAAGATGCTCACCACCCTGCTCGACGAGGAGCCGTCCCGCAAGGACGACGCCCTGGCCGCCGCCCGCCGGGCCCTCGAGGCCCGACACGGTCTCTGGGACGCGGTGCTGGAGACAATCCACGGGGGCCGGACGTAGAACGCAAGGGGCTGGGGCCCGGGACCGCCTGGCGAGCTACCCCGTCTCCTCCCTTGCTTTCTCCGGCTGGGTCCACACGAGCCACCTCTCGTGCTCGCGCTTGATGATGGCCTCGATGTCGGTCGCGTGCCGCTCGGTCGGCTCGCCGAGGATGAGGCGCTCGCCCTTGATCGCAATGTCGAGAGCCCGGACTGCGTCGCTTGCCCGCTCGAGCGACATGGCCCGGAGGGCCTCCAGGGCCTTCGCCTCGATCGTCCGGAACATCCGGAGGTGCCGGTCGTTCACGTCGGCCAGGGTCTCCACCGCCTTCTGGTCGGCGGCCTCCCGGGCCTTCCGCTCCCGCTCGGTGATGCGGGCCTGCCACTTCTCCTTCTGAGCGGTGTCGGCCACGGTCGTCTTGGCGGCACCGTAGTGCTCCGCCACCGCGCGGTAGGACCTGCCCGGTCCGAGCCCGAAGTAGTACTCGAAGGCATCGGCCGGCAGCTTCTTCGTTGACATCTATATCCCTCCCTTCCCGGGGGTGATTCCGGCCCGTTTTCGGGCCCGGAAGGCTCCCCTTACCGGGTGCGTACCGGGAAACCCGGTCTTCGTACCGGGTGGAGCCCGAGTGCGTACCGATCCCGTTCGGATTCTCGGAGGTGGCTTGGAGGGGTGCGCCTCTGTCGAGGCCTTGGACTTGGCTCAGGCGGACGGGACGTAACCGCCAATGAGTCAAAGGGTAACAACAGATACCGGAGCCGACAAGGGGGGAGGGTTCTCAGCAGCACCATATGGGTCACCCGAACGCCGTTTCCCCGCCCGGAGCCGCGGGACTGCGCAGAATCGTCGCCAACGTCGCGACGCGTCGGGGTTTGCGCCCCGGGGCTTGCGGGATCGACCGCTGCGAAATCCCGTCTGGCGTACCGCGTCCGTGCCAGGTCCGTTCGGGTGGTCGGGTGGGAGTGCACCTGGTGGTGCAGTTGGTGCCATTACCGCAAGCATGCGACCTGGAGGTGGCGATCAGATCGCCCTGGTGGCCAAGGTGCGGTCACGTCGCATGACGGAAGTCACGGCGGGGATCCTGGTGCTTCTGTCCTTTCTCGGCCCCCGTCCCCGTCTTCGTTCCCGCCGCAGCGCACCCGCCCTCCTCCCAGCTCTTCACGCAGACTGCACCGCGCATTCACGCAATCCTCACACTTCTTACCTAGGTTGTAGGCGCGGACTTGACGGTTTGCGAGGGCAGCTCGCCTGTCGTGATCGTCCGGGGCACGACTCCGCCATCCGGGAGGACCGCATTCGACTTTGTGACCCACGTTGCCCGGATTCAGGGAGGAAGTAGGTCGTCGTGGTGTGGTGGTGGAGGTCGATTCTCTGGGGCCTGGTGTGGGTCGGCTGTTGGCTCTGCGGCGAAGCCTCGGCCCAGCAGACGGGCTCTATCCGGGGCATCGTGTTCGACAAGGAGTTCGAGTCGCCGCTGGCGGGGGTGGAGATCATGGTCGTCGCCGTCGCCGGTGCCGATCCTGGTGTCGAGGGGCACCAGAAGGCCAGGACCACGGATCAGGGGAACTACGTCCTGAGCGGGCTTCGCCCGGGAAAGTACACGCTCGTGTGCTCGAAGGAGGGCTTCCTCCGGCAGGTCAAGGCCGATGTCGTGGTCACTGCGGGAACGTTGACCGACCTCGATGTCTGGCTTTCCGGGGAATTCACCGAGATGGATGATTTCGTGGTCCAGGATCTCCTGCGCAGCGCCGGCGGATCGGAAACCGCTCTGCTCAGGCTGCGCTTCGAGAGCCCATCTTTCCTGGACTCGATCGGCTCCGATCTCCTCAGCCGGGCCGGCGCCAGCGATGCCGCTGCCGCCCTTCCCCTGGTCTCGGGAGCCACCGTCCAGGATGGCCGGTTTGCGGTGATCCGGGGCCTTCCCGATCGCTACGTGGTCTCCCAGTTGAACGGAGTGAGGCTTCCCACCGCCGACGAGGACAAGAGAGCCGTCGAGCTCGACCAGTTCCCGGCGGCGATCATCGAGTCGATCCAGATCAGCAAGACGTTCACCCCGGACCAGCAGGGAGACGCGTCGGGCGGGGCGGTCGACATCCGGCTCAAGGGGATTCCGGAGGAGCCGATCTTCCAGTTCAAGGCCGAGTACGGCTACAACACCAACGTGAGACGCCGGGACGACTTCCTCGGCTATTCGGGCGGAGGGGTCAATTCCCTGGGCCGCAAACACACCGGGCGCAAGCTCCAGTATCAGAACCTCGGCGAGAGCTGGACTGGGGCGGCGGGCGTCGAGGAAGTCGATGCACCCATCGACTGGAAATGGTCGGGTGCCGCCGGCGGCAAGCACGAGTTCGATAATGGCCTCACCTTCGGCGGATTCTTCAGCCTGTTCTACGAGCAGGACTCCTCCTACTACGACGATGCACAGGAGAACTCGTTCGTGGTGGACACCCCGGGCGGTCCTCTCGTGCCGGAGGTGATCCAGGGATCGGCGGGAGACGACAACCAGGTCACCTCTCTCTTCGATGTGACCCAGGGAACGGATACAGTGCAGTGGGGCGGGCTCGGCACCCTGGGCCTGGAGAGCGAGAACCACGCTCTCACCCTGACCTACCTCTACACGCAAACCACCGAGGACAAGGCGACCCTGGCCGAAGATACCCGCGGCAAGCTCTACTACTTCCCGGACTACGACGTCAACGACCCGAATGCCCCCGGAAACGAGAGGGGTAGCCGGGAGGCCGCTCCCTACGTCAGGACCGAGACCCTCGAGTACACCGAGCGCACGGTGGAGACCATCCAGCTCCACGGAAAGCACAAGCTGCCGGGGGCGGAGTTCCTCTGGCCTCTTCCCGAAGACGGGATCGACGGGTTCATCAAGCCTCTTCCCCCGGAGGTTGACTTCACGGTTTCCTACAGCTCGGCCGATCTCGACCAGCCTGACAAGCGGCAGTTCGGATCGGTGTGGCTGGCCGATTCCTCCCGGGGAGCGGGTCGGCCCATCGATCCCGCCGAGCATCGGGCCTTCAAGCCGGCCGCCAACTTCACCCTCGGAAACTTCCAGCGGATCTTCAAGACCATCGACGAGGATTCCACCCAGTTCGCGGTGAACCTGAAGCTTCCGTTCGAGCAGTGGTCGGGAGACGAGGGCTACTTCAAGCTCGGCTTCTTCGACGACTCGCTCGACCGGGAGTTCAGGCAGGAGACCTTCAGCAACTTTGCCGAGGGGTTCATCAACTACGAGGGCGACTTCGAGGATCGCTGGAGCGGCCACTGGCCTCCGCCCGAAGAGGATCACCCCATCACCGAGTCCCTCTTCGACGTCGACTACGACGGCAGCCAGGACATCCGCGCCACCTACATCATGCTGGACCTGCCCCTGACTTCGTTCCTGAACCTGATCGGAGGTGTCCGGCTCGAGTCCACCGACCTGAAGATCAAGAACGAGGCTGAGGAGTTCGCCGTGTGGTTTCCCCCGGGGTCCAACGGCCCGAGAAACCTCGAACCCGGCGATGCGGATGTCGACCTGAGCCAGGACGATCTCCTGCCGTCGGTGGGATTCTTGCTCGAGCCTCTCGATAAGTTCACCCTGCGGGGCTCCTACAGCGAGACCATCGCTCGCCCCACCTTCAAGGAGCTCACCCCTATCTCCCAGCAGGAGTTCCTGGGCGGCCCCGTCTTCGTGGGCAATCCGGACCTCGACCTGGCGGCGCTCAAGAACTACGACCTGCGTCTCGACTACGAACCGTACGAGGGCGGTCTCTACTCGATCTCTTACTTCTACAAGGACATCGAGAACGCCATCGAGAACGTCCAGCGGTTCGCGACATTCACTTTCACCACCCCGGTGAACTTCCCGGAAGGAGAGATCCGGGGCTGGGAGTTCGAGGCGAGGCAAAGCCTGGGCCGGCTCTGGGAGCCGGCGGAGGGTCTGTCGGCGGGAGCCAACCTCACCCTCATCGATTCCAAGGTTCGGCTGCCCCAGGATCAGCGCGACCTGTTCGAGATCTCGGCGATCCAGGCTCCCCAGTCGAGCCGGGATGCCACCAATGCGCCCGATCGACTCTACAACCTCTATCTCACCTATGACGCGCCTGCGACGGGAACCCAGGCCAGCCTCTTCTACACGGTGAGAGGTGACACGCTGATCGCGGGGGCAGGAATCACCGATAGCGACTTCGTTCCCGACCTCTACGAGGAGGAGTTCGGGACCCTGAACTTCACCTTCTCGCAGAGGATCTGGAAGTTCCTCAGGTTTGAATTCAAGGCCAAGAACCTCACCGATCCCACCATCAGAACCGTGTATCGCTCCGCCTACACCGCGGGGGATGTGACGAGAAGCTCCTATACCAGGGGAATCGATTACTCGGTCAGCCTCAGCATGAAGCTGGCCTTCTGAGAAAAGACCGGGGGATGAACGTGATGACATGCACAACGGAGAGACGGTGGCGACCGATCCTCGGCGCCCTCGTGCTGGCGGCCGGACTGGTATTCCCGATCACCGCCACCGCAGGCGAAGGCCCGGAGGCGGTGGAGAATGCGCGGGCCGCGCTCAAGGAGTGGGTCGAGGTCCGGGGAGTGATCTCCCGGGAGAAGCGCGACTGGGCCATGGCCCAGGAGTTCCTCGTGGATCGCATCCAGCTCCTCGAGAACGAGATCGAGAGCTGGAAGACCCGGATTGCCGAGACCAGGAAGAGCGTGGCCGACGCCGACGGCAAGAGGCTCGAGCTCGTGGATGACAACGAGAGGCTGAAGGAGACGGCGGCGGCCCTCACCGACAAGGTGGCGGGCCTCGAGGATCGTACCCGGAGGCTTCTGCCTCGCCTGCCCGATCCCCTCCGGGAGAAGATCAAGCCCTTGAGCGATCGCCTACCCGTCCCTTCCGGGGAGATGAGGCTGTCCCTCAGCGATCGCTATCTCAACGTGGTGGGCATCCTGAACGAGGTCAACCGATTCAACCGCCAGATCACCGTCACAAGCGAGGTGCACCCCCTGGGGAACGGCACCACCGCCGAAGTGAGTGTTCTCTACCTGGGCATCGGCCAGGGCTACTTCGTGACGGTCACCGGCGATGCCGCAGGGATCGGACTCGCCACCGACAGGGGGTGGGAGTGGAGTCCCGCCAACGAGGCCGCGAGCGACATCGCGACCGCCATCAGGATCTTCCAGAACGAGCAGGGGGCCAGCTACGTGCGGCTTCCTGTCCGGATCGAGTGAGGGAGGGAGCGACATGAAGACAAGAATCACCCTGCTGCTGATCATCCTCTCCTGCACCCCTGGAAGTAGAGCCCCTGCCCAGTCCGATCCCGGGGGAGTGACCTTCGGTTCGGCCACCGATGGCGTGCAGCAGGAGCTCCACGAGGCGGTCGCCGAGCTGAACGAGCTGCGGCAGCGGATCGCCACGGAGAAGATTCCCCTCAGCCGGCGGCTCCGCGAGCTCGAGGTCGAGCTGAGCGGGCTGCGGGCCGACTACCAGCAAACCTCCCGGCTGCTGGACAGCCGCACCCTCGACTTCACCAACCTGACCGGCGAGATGAAGGCGCGGGAGACCGAGATCTCCTACCTCACCGATCTCCTCGACGAGTACCTGCGCAACTTCGAGTCGGGGTTGCACGTGGTCGAGAGACTCCGGTACAGCGAGCCCCTCGAGTCGGCTCTTCTTGCCCCCGAGAACGACAACCTGACCCCGCGCCAGGTCTTTGACATCCAAGCGGAGCTCCTCACCGTCTCTCTGCAGCGGGTGGAGGATGCCCTGGGAGGCACGCGCTTCGAGGGGGCGGCGGTGGACACGAGCCGGCTCGTGAGGAAGGGGAGCTTCGTGCTGGTCGGCCCGGCCGCGCTCTTCGCCTCCGACGACGGGCAGCAGGTGGGCACGGCGGAGGAACGGCTGAACTCCAGCGAGCCGTCCCAGATCGCCTTTGCCGACCCTCTCGACACCGAGGCGACGGCTCGGCTGGTGAAAACGGGCAAGGGATTCTTCCCTCTCGACCCGACCCTGGGCAACGCGCGCAAGATCGCAGCCACCCGGGAGAGCCTCTGGGAGGAGGTGCAGAAGGGTGGCACGGTGATGATCCCGATCTTCGTTCTCGCCGCCGCCGCGCTGCTGGTCGCTCTTTATCGCTGGCTGGGTCTGGCCTTCCTCAAGAAGCCCTCCGAACGAGAAGTGGGCGCCGTGCTTCAGGCGGTAAGCCAGGGCGACGAGAGCGCGGCACGGGAGAAGGTGACCGCCATCGGAGGACCCGTGGGACGGATGCTGTCGGTCGGGGTGGAGCACGTCCGCGAGCCGCGGGAGCTGGTGGAAGAAGTGATGTACGAGAACGTCCTCTCCACGCGGCTGCGACTCCAGCGGCTCCTTCCCTTCATCGCCATCTCTGCGGCCTCGGCCCCGTTGCTCGGCCTGCTCGGTACCGTCACCGGAATCATCCACACGTTCAAGCTCATCACCGTGTACGGCTCTGGCGATGTCAAGACCCTCTCCGACGGCATCTCCGAGGCCCTCATCACCACCAAGTACGGCCTGATCGTGGCCATCCCGTCCCTCCTCATTCACGCCTTCCTGTCCCGCAAGGCCCGGGGCGTGATCGACCGGATGGAGAAGGCGGCGGTGGCCCTGATCAATCAGCTCGGCAAGACGCCCATGGGTCGAGCGGACGAGCCGGCTCAGGCTCCCCCGAGGAAGAGGCTCGCTCCCGTCCTGCAGGAGGCGACGGCCAGGGGGGCGGAGTCGTCGTGGCTCGAGGCGAGCCGCGAACGCTCCACCACGGAGCGGGTCCCTCCGGAAACCGGGGAAGCGTGAGCGGGGAGAACCATGCAGCAGCTCATTGAAAGGACCATGGAGCGCCTGACCACCCTCTGGGAGCAGGCCTCGGATATCTGGCTGGCCGGCGGCTGGGCGATGGTGGCGATTGCGGTCACGTCCCTTGTCATGTTCAGCCTGGGGATGCACGTACTCCTGAGGCTCCGGGCCAAGGGCTTCGGTGCGGTGCCCGAGAAGACCTGGCGCAAATGGATCGACCACCCCGAGCAGCGAGAGGGGCCGATCGGAGAACTGCTCGATTTCGCCACCGGAGCCCATTCCCTGAAGGAGGTCGGCATCCAGTTCGAGGAGCTGCGCGCCACCGAGATCGCTCCTTTCGAGCGCGACCTCCGGGTCATGAAGACCTGCGTGGGGGCGGCGCCCCTCCTGGGATTGCTGGGTACAGTGACCGGAATGCTCACCACCTTCGGAGCCCTGGCCAAGGGATCGGGGGGCGAGAAGACCATGAGCCTGGTGGCCTCGGGTATTTCCGAGGCCCTCATCACCACCGAGACCGGCCTCGTCATCGCCCTCGCCGGACTCTTCTTCCAGTACCAGCTGGCCAGGACGCACGAGCGGTACCGGGCGCTTCTCGCCCATCTGGAGACGGTATGCACCCAGAAGCTGTACCGGAAGCTCAGGGGCAGCAACGCCGCATAGCGATGATTCCCGGGCCCGGGCCGAAGCGACAGGAGGACCTACATGGGACGTTTTCGAGAAATGGCCGCCGAGGACAGCGGTGACGGTGGCATCGACATGTCTCCGCTCATCGATTGCGTGTTCATCCTGCTCATCTTCTTCATCGTGACGACCACCTTCGTGGAAGAGACCGGGGTGGAGGTTGACAAGCCCCAGGCCGCCTCGGCGGCCCGGCTGGAGAAGAGCAGCATCCTCATCGCCCTGACCGCCGCCGGGGAGGTGATCTATGGCGGGCGTGACATCGGAATGGGAGGAGTGCAGCCTCTGGTGAAGCGGATGATCCAGAAGGAGAACCTCCCGGTCATCATCCAGTCGGACAAGGCCGCTCCTTCTGGTCTGCTGGTGAGGGTGATCGACGAGGTGAAGCTGGCCGGCGCCAGGAAGGTCAGCATCGCCAGCAAGCAGGCCGGCAAGTGAGCAGGTGAGGTCACGATGACAGCAGGCAGGGTAGGTAGGGTCGCCCGGTATGTTCTCCACCGGCTGGCGGTGGTCGGGGGCGCATTTGTCATCACCGCGCTCCTCTTCCTGGTGCTGCCGCTCATGCAGGCCATCGCCAGGTCCTCCGACACCGACACCATCGTGCGCTCGGTGGACGCCGCCTACGTGCCTCCGCCGCCCCCGCCTCCCGAAGAGGAGAAGAAGGAAGAAGAGAAGCCGGAGGAGGAGAAGCCCGAGCTGAGCGAGGAGGCTCCCCCGCTCGACCTGTCCCAGCTCGCGCTGGCCCTGAACCCGGGAGCCGGGGACGGCTGGATGACCGCCGATTTTGCTCCGAAGATCGACGGAATGGCCGGGAGCGCCAAGGAAGTGGACGAGCTGTTCTCGTTGTCCGACCTCGACCAGAAGCCCCGCCTCATCTACAAGGTCAATCCTGTGGTGAACGCGAAGATGAGGAAGAAGATCCCCGGCACGGTGAAGCTCATCTTCGTGGTCGACCAGCGAGGAAAGGTGGAGAGCCCGAGGGTTCAGAGCTCCACCGATCCTGTCTTCGACGCGGCGGCGCTCAACGCCGTCAGGCAGTGGAAGTTCGAGCCGGGAAAACGCAGCGGAAAGCCCGTGCGCTTCCGTCTCAAGGTCCCCATGGTCTTTCCGGAAGGTCTCTAGCCATGAGAAGAAGTCCCATCATGAAGCGATGCGCCATTTTTCCGGTGTCCTCTCTGATCGTCCTGCTGGCGCTGTCCGGCTGCGCTACCACCGGGGACACGGGACCCGCGGCCAGGTCTCCGACCGTGGTCGGGGGAAGCGGAATCGGGGCCGCGGAGCCCCGGATGGAAGAGACACCGGCGAGTGATGGGAGTGAGCCCGTCGATGCGCGGGATGTCGAGCTCGGGGTGTGGAACGATCCCACCTTCCGGAGACACTTCATCGACAGTTACATTGCCGAGACCGAGATTGAGCCCAGGGTGACCCAGGTGGAGCGCGGTCAGCTGGAAAAGGTCCTCGACCTCATTGCCTCGGAGGAGACTGACCGTGCCATGGCGCTTCTCGAGAAGCACCGGGGAGAGGCGGCGAGCGCCGCCTTCGACTTCACCCTCGGCAACATCCACTTCCAGAGGGACGAGCTGGAGCTCGCGGCGACGGCCTACGAGATCGCCGTGGAGAGGCATCCGAAGTTTCGCCGGGCCTGGCAGAATCTCGGTCTCATCCACGTTCGCCAGGGCGATCATGAGAAGGCGGCCCTTGCACTTGCCAGGGTCCTGGTGCTGGGCGGTGGGGATGGAGTGACCTACGGTCTGCTTGGATTCTCCTATTCCAGTCTCGAGAATCACATCTCGGCGGAGACCGCCTATCGCATGGCCATACTGCTCGATCCCGACACCATGGACTGGAAGCTGGGGCTGGCCCGGAGCTTCTTCAAGCAGCAGCGTTACGCGGATGCGGTGGCTCTCTGTCGCAACCTCATCGAGGCGAGTCCCGATCGCGCGGATCTCTGGCTCCTGCAGGCGAACGCCTACATCGGGGTCGGACAGCCTCTTCTGGCCGCCGAGAACTACGAGATGGTGGACCGTCTGGGGCAGGCCACGGTGGAGAGCCTCACCAACCTCGCCGACATCTACGTGAATGCCGATCTTTTCGAGCTGGCGGTGCAATCGTACGCACGGGCCCTGGAGAAGGACGAGGCCGGCAACGTGGAGAGGGCCCTTCGTGCCTGCCAGGTGCTGACCGCCCGCGGTGCCAACGAGGAGACGCGGATCCTGGTGGCCAGGATCGAGGAGCTCCATGCCGATCGCCTGAGCGCCGAGGATCAGAAGAACGTCCTCCGGCTGCGGGCTCGCCTCGCGGTGGCGGAGGGGGCGGGCGACGAGGAGGCGCGCATCCTGGAGGAGCTCGTGGAGCTCGACCCTCTGGACGGGGAGGCCCTCATCCTCCTCGGTCAGCACGCCGGTCGCCAGGATGACCTCGAGAAAGCTATCTTCTTCTACGAACGCGCGGCCAGCATCGAGAAGTTCGAGGCCGACGCCAAGGTGCGTCACGCCCAGCTTCTGGTCGGCCAGAGGCGATACAGCGAGGCCCTGCCCTTGCTCCGGAGCGCACAGAACCTGAAGCCTCGCGAAAACGTCCGTGAGTACCTGGAACAGGTCGAGCGGGTGGCCCAGGCACGATGACCCGACGCCTCACCCTGCCCTCCGGTGATCGGATGGTCCTTCCGGCGTACCGCCCCTCCAGACCCTGGATTTCGAAGCACGAGTTTTTAGCTCCGCTTCATGCCTTCTTTACAAGCCTCTCCTAGTCTATGGCCTCACGGATGGCGGTCAGGGAGCGCGGCTTCCTGGGCACCGTGGAACGAGTTTTCTTGCAAAGGAGATCAAACGTGAGCAGTTTCATGAGGGGATCGTCGCTGGCGTTGGTGACGGCTATCGGCCTCGCCGGAGGGGCGCAGGCGGCTACCATCTGTGTCAACGCCAACATCGCAGTGTCTGAGGTCTGGACCGCGGACAACACCTACGATCTGAAGGCTCAGATCTTCGTGCTGCCGGGCGCCAGCCTCACCATCGAGGCCGGCACCGTGGTGGCCAGCACGCCCACCGCGAACGGTGCGGGATCGCTGGCGGTGACCAAGGGCGCCCAAATCTTCGTCTGCGGCACCAAGGAAGACCCGGTCATCATGACGTCGCTCAACGACGTGGCCACATGGGTCCCGGACGGCGGACACCCGACAGGTGGCAACCCCAAGACGGGCATGTGGCGCGAGGCCGCCAACGAGTGGGGCAATCTCACCATCATGGGCTGTGGTCAGATCTCCGAGTCGCCCCTGGTCGTCCCCGGCAACGTCACCACCTGCAACGCCAACAACCGTGCGTTCATGGAGGGGCTTGTCTCCCCCGGAGATGACAGCCTGATCCAGTACGGTGGCGGCGACGACGACGACGACAGCGGCAAAATAGAGTACCTCTCGATCCGCTACGGCGGTCGCGTGATCGGTCTCGCCAACGAGCTCAACGGCCTCTCCCTGGGCGGCATCGGTCGTGGCACCGACATCAACCACGTCGAGATCATGAACAACGTCGATGACGGCATCGAGATCTGGGGCGGTGCCGTCAACCTGAAGTACGTCAGCATCTGGAACATCGGCGACGACAGCTTCGATATCGATCAGGGCTGGCGTGGCAAGGCCCAGTTCATCCTCATCGTCCAGGGCTACAGCCTAGATGATGTGCAGGGTTCGGGCGTGGGCGACAACTGCTTCGAGACGGACGGCGCCGAAGATTCGGACCAGCAGCCCGTCACCACCGGCGTCATCTACAATGCCACCGTCATCGGGCAGCCCTGCGATGGCGACGGTGCCACCACCTGGCGTGACAACGCGCGCATCCAGTACCGCAACTGCATCTTCAAGGACATCGGCGAGGAGCTGGTCCGCTTCGACAACGTCGATGGAGACGGCGCCAACGGGTACGGGTTCAACGGTACCCTGAGCTGGGTCGACACCTGGAACACCGCGTTCAATGCCGCTCCTGCCCACGCGAACGATTGCCCCCCTGGCACGTATCAGGCCCAGGTCGATGGCAACCTGGCCGAGATCAAGGACTCCATCTTCAGCAACATCGCCGAGCTCGGAAACGGCGGCGACCGCTCGATTGAGGTCGGCGTTCTCGACGCCAATGGCATGCCGCTCTGCGACAACGTCATCTCGGTGGAGTGCCCGGTCAAGACCGTGACCCGCGCCGACGTGGTGGTCCGCGGCGGAAAGGACATGAAGCAGGTCATCTTCCTCGACCCGCGCGCCGCCACCGACGATGCCACGACCTCGGCCCGCGTCGCTCCCGATGACGGCTTCTTCTGCCCGGCCAAGTACCGTGGCGCCTTCGATGCCTCGAGCATCTGGTTGTGCGACTGGACGGCCTCGTTTGCCTACGGTTTCACCCCGAACTACCCGGTGAGCACCTTCGACATCAAGCTCAACGGCACGAACACCGTTGCGCAGCTCAAGCTCACCAAGCTGCCCGGTGCCGGCAATTTCCAGGCGGCCATCATCGACAACAACGGCTGCATCCGCTGCTACTGCGAGCAGGTGACTGTCACCGGTCCCCGCAGCGCGGAGTTCCGGTGCGGTGGCCCCCTGTTCCGGATCAACGTTGCGATGGGCAACATCAACTTTTCGATCGGTAACTTCAGCGGCACACTCTGCCGCGTCTGAGAAGGTATCCGGGATTGACGCCATTTGCGCGAGACGATTCTGAGGGACTCCCACTTCGGTGGGGGTCCCGGTTTCGTTACTTGGAAGAGAAGAGACACATGAACCAGAGATCGACCATTCTGATGGTGACGGCCTTCCTGGTGGCAAGCGCGGGTGCGCTTGTGTTCCTTCTGGGAGGCGGCAACGGTTCCGAGGTCGGAGCCGACATTCGTTGCGCGGGGGACGCCGCCGCTTCCTCGGGGGTGCGATCCGATGATGTCAGACCGGACGTCGACCTTCCGGACAACCCGCTCGAGGCCTATCGCGGGGAGCTCCTGGATCTGGCCTTCCGGGCCGCGTCGAAGTTCCCGCTCCACCCGCATGTCAAGAACCGCTCGCGCAATCAGGCCGAGGTCGTGGACGCCTGCCTGCGACTGGGTCAGCTCCGGAGGGCCCTGGCCTGCATCCCCGAGATCGCCGACTGGCGTCGGGGCTACGCCTACGCCGATCTTGCCTTTCTCTGCGCGGGTGCGAAGAGGACGGATGACGTCGAGACGCTCCTCGATTTCGCTGAGGCGAGCGCCAACCAGGGAGATGTGGGCCAGGAGTGGCGCAAGGGCCGGATTCTGGCCAGGATGGCCCAGGTGCTGTTTCTCCTGGGGAGGGCCGCGGAGGCCGACGCCCTCCAGAATACCGTGGCTGATCCGTCCGAGACGGGACGGGTCGACCTCGTGAAGGCCATGGAACTCGATCCCGCCGAGCTTGCCCGGAGGATCGAGGCGCTGGACGCGGTGGTGGCCACCGGTGACCACGATCAGATCGGCAACGCCCTTGATGCCTATGCGCGGCTGTTCGACCGTTTCTACGACGATGTGGAACGACGAGCGCTCATCGAGGACAGGATCGAAGCAGCCTTCAAGAAGCAGAACCGGATATCGGGTTTCGAATCGCGACTGGAGCTGGCGGGCATCTGCCTCCAGCATGACGACGGACTCAAGGCCCGGAAGCTGGCGATCGCCGCCTGGGAGGTGAAGAACCAGGCCCGGTGGGCTCCCGAGGACGACGTGGCCCTGTCGGCTCGGCTGGCCACGCTGCTCTTCCAGGCCGGTGACGAGGAGACGGCGCGTCGCGAGGTCGAGGCCGCGCTGGCCCTCTTCGACCGGAACCGCGAAAAGATTATCGACATCTACCGGGCGGGGCCCCTGCGCGCCCTGGCCGAGGCCAATCACGCCATCGGAGACCGTGCGGCGTCCGTGGAACTCTACTGGCGGGCGATCGAGGAGGGCATCCACAACCCGAATTCGCGGCCTCGGGCCGACGATCTCGTGGACACCTGCGTCTCCATGGCGGTGCATGGCGTCGAGCCGGATGCCCGTCTCATGGAGCGGCTGGTCCGGATCTGCGACGAGCTGGGTGAGCCCTGGTAGGGTCAGATCGGACGGTTGCCTGTGGTGCGCCGGATCACCACAACGGTCGCATCGTCCTCCCAGGGGAGCCCGCCTCCGAAGCGGAGCACGTCGTTGAAGATCTCGGTGAGCATTGTCCCGGGGGCCGAGAGCCTCTCCCTGTGGACGATCCGAGCGAGGCCCTCTTGGCCAAAGAGCTGTCCCGCGGGCCCCCGCCGTTCGATGATGCCGTCGGTATAAAGGACGATCCCGGACCCATGGTCTATGTGGGCAAAGTGCAGCTTGTAGCGAGCATCGACGAGCGGGCCGAGAACCGTTCCGCCGGCGAGCAAGGGGCGCACCTGGGAATCGTCATAGGCCAGAGGTGGAACGTGACCCGCCACGGTGTAGAAGAAGTTGCCGTTCTCCTCGATCTCTCCTAGGAGCACCGAGACGAAGCGGTCAGAGAGCGCACCGCGGTGCACGACGCGGTTGAGCCGGCGGAGAGTCTCGTCAACCCGAGTCTCGCGGTCGACTCCCATCCGGATGCCGGTGACTACGTCGCGTACCAGGAAGGCGGCGGGGAGGCCGTGTCCGCTGGCGTCGCCGATGGAGAGGGTGAGTCGGTCCTCGGCCACGAGGATAAAATCGCAGAAGTCGCCCCCCACGATGTCGGCAGGACACGACCGGAAGGCGATCTCAAAGCCGGAAAAGGGCGGCACGACCTTGGGGAGGAGGCCCCGCTGGATCTCCTCCGCCTCAAGGTAGAGGCCGTTCAGGGGGTTCTCCGAAGGGGTTAGAGGTCGTCTCCGCCTCCGGTGCGGCCCCAGATTGTTGAGCTTGGTATCCACTTCCTGTGGTCTTCTCCCTCGCTAGCGTTCTCTACACATCCGCTCGAATGTCTAGCTGCTAGTCTAGTGGTCTGATGCCTAAATAATAGGCATATTCTTTTGCTGTTCTTGGGCTTCTCTCCGTATATCCTCTCGGAGGGAAACGCCCATGCGAATAGCCATCGAAATCAAGTTGACCACGGCCGAACG
>Ga0214471_10001990_pt1 | contig 16112 bp, 13 predicted proteins | sample RVTome_5_FD_207665 | JGI IMG/M metagenome (GOLD analysis project Ga0214471, IMG submission 207665) | Soil microbial communities from uranium-contaminated site in the Upper Colorado River Basin, Wyoming, United States - RVT142D155 | ecosystem: Environmental > Terrestrial > Soil > Contaminated >... | reverse complement strand
TCAGGCCGCGCACCTCGATGCCGTCGATTTCGCGGGCCGCGTCGATCAACGCGCCGAGCCCTGCCGGCTCGACGCCCGCCTTGGCGGTTTCGCCGCTGAGGTTGACCTGGATCAGGACCGGCTGGACGAGGCCGGCGGCGACGGCTCGCCCACCGACCGCGCGGGCCGGCTCGAGCGAGTCCACCGAATGGATCAACGCGACGCGGCCGGCAACGAGCCGAACCTTGTTGCGCTGCAGCCGTCCGATGAAATGCCAGCGGATCGGATACGCACCGAGCGCCTCCTGCTTGGCTGCAAGCTCTTGCGCGCGGTTCTCGCCGACGTCGCCGACGCCGGCTTCGACGATTCGGTCCGGCTCGACCGTCTTGGCGGCCGCGACCAGCGTGACCGAGGATGGATCGCGGCCGGCGCGGACGGCGGCGGCGGCGATGCGCTCGAGCACGGCGGGGGCGCCGAGTCCCGGCGGCGGAAGCGGTGGCATCACGCGTCCAGCCGGGCGAGCAGCCCCTGCCGGGCCGCATCGCCGGCGCGGTGCGAGAAGAACCGGTGCGATTCGCAGCGCGTGCAGGCGAGCGCCAGTGTGGCGTCGCGGATCCCGGCGTCGCGAAGCGCGGCGGCCGCGGCCGCCCACAGATCCAGGTTCGATCCGCGCATCACGCCGCCGCCGAAGCGATCGAGCGCGGGGCGAGCGACATCCTCCCCGACTTCGTAGCAGCAGGGTCCGATCGACGGGCCGGCCATCGCGACGACGCGCGACGGATCGTCGAAGACGGCGGCGGCCGCTTCGATCACGCCGGCGACCAGCCCGCGCCACCCGGCGTGAACGACCGCGATGCGCCGCCCGCGCGGGTCGGCCATCAGAATCGGAACGCAATCGGCGACCAGGACCACCAGCGCCGCGCCGGGCTCGTCGGTCCAGAGCGCGTCGGTGTCGGGGATCGCGCCGGCCGCGCCGGCCACCTCGGTCGCGCCTCGGCCGCATTCGGCCGCGGTGACGCGCGTGACGGTCGTTGCGTGGACCTGCTTGCCGCCGGTCCACGCGCCGGGCGGGGCGCCGATCGCCTCCAGCGCCCGGGCTCGGTTGGCCAGCACGCGATCCGGATCGTCGCCGGCCACCAGGGAAAGGTTCAGGGCGCCGCCGACCCCGCCGTGCCGGGTCGTGAAGATCGCGGAAATGCCGAAGCGGGCGAGAGCAGATGTCCCGAGGTACGCGCCGGGTCCCGCTCCCGCCCGCCCCGAGAATGCACCCCAGGCGAACAGGCTCGTGCTCCTGTCCGGCGGTCCCTCCTATCGACGCAAGAAGGAGGGGATGTCCTCCAGCTCGTCGTCGGAGTCGAAGACCAGCGTCCGGCGCGGCTTGGCCGGCTCGGACGTGAACTCGTCTTCCTCGTCTTCGTCCATGGTCAGGTCGGACCCGACCTCACGGGTCGCCCACCGCTCGAAGCCGGCGGCGATGACGGTCACGCGGACCTCGTCGCCGAGCGAGTCGTCGATGGCCGTTCCGAAGATGACGTTGGCGTCCGGGTGGGCGTGATCGCTGATGATCCGGGCGGCCTCGTTGATCTCGTAGAGCGTGAGGTCGCTGCCGCCGGTGATCGAGAGCAGCACGCCGCGGGCCCCGTCGATCGAGGACTCCAGCAACGGGCTGGAGATCGCGGCCCGGGCCGCTTCGACCGCACGGTTGTCCGAGCGGGCGTGGCCCACACCGAGCAGCGCCGAACCGGCATCGGTCAGGATCGCCCGAACGTCGGCGAAGTCCAGGTTGATGACGCCCGGCGTGGTGATCAGATCGGTGATGCCCTGAACGCCTTGGAACAAGACCTGGTCGGCCATCTTGAAGGCGTCCAGCATGGTGGTGTTCTCATCGGCGACGTCGAGCAGCCGGTCGTTCGGGATGACGATGAGCGTATCCACGCGCTTCTTCAACTCTTGGATGCCGCGCTCCGCCTGCTCGCCGCGGACCTTTCGTTCGAACGTGAACGGTCGCGTCACGACGCCGATCGTCAGGGCGCCGAGCGACTTGGCGATCTCGGCCACGATCGGCGCGCCGCCGGTGCCGGTGCCGCCGCCCTCGCCGGCGGTGACGAACACCATGTCGGCTCCCTTGAGAACCTCCTCGATGGTGTCGCGCGCGTCTTCGACGGCACGGCGACCCTGCTCCGGGTCGGAGCCGGCACCCAGGCCACGGGTGATCTCACGCCCGATGTCGAGCTTGAGATCTGCGTCCGACATCAGCAGGGCCTGCGCGTCGGTGTTGATCGCGATGAACTCGACGCCCTTGAGGCCTTCTTCGATCATTCGGTTGACGGCGTTGACTCCGCCGCCGCCGATGCCGACGACCTTGATAACCGCGAGATAGTTCTGCGGGGTTGTTGCCATTACGGACCGCCTCCTTCGGTGGCCACGACCACTCTCTACTCCCCTACGGCCGGGGCCCGATGTCCGGGAACCCGTCGTTGACCCGGCGTCCGCTTCAGGGGAAGCCGAAGCGGCGCTTAGGGTCCACCCGCCAAAAATTCGGCCGGCGCTCGCCGGTGGCTCACCTCGAGCAGTACTTGAGCCACAAGCGTTGGGGAAGGCACGCCGTGAGGTAGATCCGCTATTTGCGCTGGTCAGGTTTAGTGTTAACGCTCAACTTTAGACTGAGTGTTATGTAAACCTCACCTCATGGTCGAGACAGTATCTGAGGCTTCACGTTCAAGTCAAGCCGCAATCGGAAGAAAATTTCACCCGTGCGAAGTGAGCGGCCGCAAAGACGCTCGTCGCCATGACGCCGCCCGGCGTCGAGCCCCGAACCCAGATGGCACGCGGGAGGAAGACGAACAAGAACGCCCCGCCGACCGAGAGCGTCAGGATGCTCACGACCGCGCGGAGGCGATCGGCAAATTGTTCGAGGCTGCGATCGATGGTCATGCCCGTCCTCTTCTCGGGTTGCTTGAAGGGGATATCGGCCGGCGGCCCGGAAAGGTTGACGGCGGCGCGCGCCGGGGTGGCTCAAGCGAAGACGGCGGCCGGACGGGCCGGGGCGCGAACGTCGATCTGCTTGACTCGGGTGCCGTCGGTCTTGGCCCGCTCGAAGATCGCGACGACCGCCTGCATCTTGGACAGGACCGACTCGGCCGTGCCGAACACGATCCGGGTTCCGCCGATCCGGGCGACGATCTCCTCGGGCTCGGCGGCCTCCAGGTCGGTGGTCTTGTCGCGAGCCCACTCGGGCAGCATGCTCCACAGGCGAAGCGCTTCGGCCAGGGCCACGGATCCGGCCTCGGCCCGGACGGTGACCTGCGGGATCCCCTCCGGCGGCACGCTCACCGGAGCGATCAGCCGTCCCGAGGCTTCCATCAGCCAGGTTCCCCCCGCCAGGCGGGCGACGGCCGCGGGCGTGCGCTCGCGAACCGTGATCCGCACCTTCGACGGGTAGACGCGCTCGACGCTCGCCTCGGCGACCATCGCAAGATCCTCGAGGAGGGCCTCGACCCGGCCGGCGTCTACCGACAGCACGTTCATCCCGATCCGAAGGCCACTCGCATCCAGAATTTGTGCGCGGCTGAGCATCGTGGCACCGGCAACCTCGATCCCGTCGAGGGCGAACAGCGACGATCGCATCAACGCCATTCCCCCGGCGGCGATCCCGCCGGTCACGGTCACCGTGACGACGATCCGGCGGATCCGGCGGATCCTGGCGCGGCGCGCCCGGCGGGTGCCGGCCGGCGGCGGGCCGGCCGCGGCGCGGCGGCGCGAACGGCGACGGCTCACTCGGTCTCTCCGAACCGGCCGATCAGCTTGACCTCGGTCTCCAGGCGCACACCAGCATTGTCCAACACCTCACGCTGGATCCGGCGGATCAAGGAATGCACGTCGGCGGCGGTGGCGCCGGGCTCGGTCACGATGAAGTTGGCGTGGACCTCAGAGATGCGCGCGCCGCCGGACCGGGTTCCCTTTCCGCAGATTCGTTCGACGAGACTGCCGGCCGCCTCCTCGGGCGGATTCTTGAACACGCTGCCGGCGTTGGGAAGGCCGACCGGCTGGGTGGCCCGCCGCCATTCGCGGGCCTCGCGCATGCCGGCCGCGATCGCCCCGGGATCGCCCGGCGCGAGCGCGGCGACGCCGGCGGTCACGATCGACGCAAGCGGCAGGGCGCTGGTCCGGTACGTGAACCCGAGGTCCGCTGCGGCGACGGTCCGGGCGGCGCGCCGGGTCAAGTCGTAGACGCGCGCCTCGGTCACGACTTCCGACACGCTTCGATGGTGCGCACCGGCGTTCATCGCGATCGCCCCCCCGAAGCTGGCCGGGATGGCGGCGGCGAACTCGAATCCGGCCAGCGCCGCGCCCGCGGCGAGCGAGGCGAGCGCCGGAACCGGCATAGCGCCGCCGGCATGGACGGCGGCCCCCTCGACGCGCGCCCACCGGTAGCCGCCGCCCAGGCGGACCGCGATGCCGTCGAAGCCGGCGTCGGAGACGAGCATGTTCGAGCCGCGTCCGACGATCAGCAGCGGAAGCCCGGTCTCGTCGAGCGCGTCGCCGAGCGCCGCCAGATCCGCGTCGCCTTCGGCCTCTATATAGACGGCCGCCGGGCCGCCGAGCTGGTACGAGGTGAGCGGCCCCAGCGGCATGCCGGTCTCGCAGCGGCCGTGCGCGCCGGCGCGGATGATTCGGGCAGCGCGATCGGCCGCACCGGTGGCGGTCATGGGGCCTGCGAGCCGCGGCTGCGCAGCCGGTCGAGGATCTCGTCACCGAGCATCGTGATGTCGCCGGCGCCGAGCGTGAGGATCAGGTCACCGGGCCGCGCGACCCGGGCCGCGTAGCCGGCAAGGTCGCTCCCAACCGGCAGGTAGGCGATGCGGGCCCGGGGCGCCGCATCGAGCAGTCCGTCCACGACTTGCTTGCCCGTCACGCCGGGGATCGGCTGCTCCCCGGCGCCGTAGACGTCGGTGACGACGGCGACGTCTGCCGCGGCCAGAGATGCGCCCAACGCGCCGGCCATCGCGGCCGTGCGCGAATAACGGTGCGGCTGGAAGACCGCGACGATCCGCTCGAAGCCGCGATCGCGCGCCGAGGCGAGCGTTGCGGAAATCTCGGTCGGATGATGCGCGTAGTCGTCCACGACGGTGATGTCGCCGGCAAGGCCGCGGAACTCGAACCGGCGGGCGACGCCGCCGAAAACGGCGAGTTCCTCGGCTGCGGTGGCGAACGGCACGCCGGCAAGCGCGGCGACGGCGAACGCGGCGAGCGCGTTGCGCAGGTTGTGGTCGCCCGCGACCGACAGGCTCGCCTCGCCGAGCGCCTCACCGTCGCGCGAGACGGCCGCGCGCATGCCGCCGGCGGCGCGCTCCAGGACGCGCCCGCGCCAGCCCTGCCCCTCGCCGAGTCCGTAGCGGACGACGGCGCCGGGGATGCGGTCGATGACGCGCGCCGCGCCTGCATCGTCGTCGCAGATCACAACCGTCCCGCCGGGACGGACGTTGTGGACGAACGACAGGAACGCTTGAAGAATCTCGTCCTCGTCCCGGTAGTAGTCCAGATGATCGGCGTCGATGTTGGTGACGACGGCGATGTCGGGCGCCAGCCACAGGAACGACCCGTCCGACTCATCGGCCTCGGCGACGAGCCACTCGCCGCTGCCGTGGTGGGCGTTCGAGCCGGTCTCGTTGAGGTCGCCGCCGATCAGGAACGTCGGATTCAGGCCGGCGTGACGCAGCGCCATCGCGATCATCGACGTGGTCGTGGTCTTGCCGTGCGTGCCGGCAACCGCGATCCCGCGGCGTTCGCGCATCAGCATCGCCAGCACCTGGGCGCGTTGAAGCACCGGGATTCCGGATGCCCGGGCGGCGGCGAGCTCGGCGTTGTGCGTGGGAATCGCGCTCGACACGATCAGCGCGCCGGCGCCGGCGATGTTCTCGGAGCGATGCCCGACGACGGCCCGCACGCCGAGCGCTCGGAGCGCGACCAAGCCGCGAGACTCTTTGACATCCGAACCGCTCACCGTCGCGCCGCGCGCGACCAGCACGCGCGCGAGCGCGCTCATACCGGCTCCGCCGACGCCGACCAGATGCACGTTCGATAGATCGTCGATGCTGCGGGCGTGCTCGCTCATCCCTTGCGCGTCCCGGCCGCGTCCAAAACCATGGCGGCGAGATCGGCGGCTGCGTCGGGGCGCGCAAAGGCGCGCATCGCCGATGCCATTCGCTCGCGGCCCGCATGGTCGGCGACCAGCATGCCGATCGTTTCGGCGAGGCGTTCGGGCGTCGCCGCCGGCTCGTCCAGCACGAGCGCTCCCCCGGCTCGCTCGAGCACGCGCGCGTTGGCCCGTTGATGGTCGTCACGCGCATACGGATACGGAATCAGAACGGCCGGCAGGCCGGCCGCGGCGACTTCCATGATCCCCGCGCCGGAACGGCACACGACCAGATCGGCCGCTGCGTATGCCAGATTCATGCGGTCGGTGAATTCGATCTCGCGGATCAGTCCGGCGCTTTCGCGCGCTTCGCCGCGCCCGGCGATCAGCAGGATTTGCATGCGATCATCCTGCGCCCACCGAGCGGCCAGCGCACGCGCCGCTTCGGACAATCGTTTCGCACCCTGACTGCCGCCGGTGACCAAAATCGTGGTCTTTCCGGCCTTCAGCCCGAATGCAGCCAGCGCGTCATGTCGGAGCGCGGAGCGATCCAAGGTCGCGATCTCGGCGCGGATCGGGTTGCCGGTCACGCGAGCGGCGCCGGCGTGGGCAAGCAACGACGCCGATTCGGCGAACGTGACCGCGATCCGGCGCGTGAAACGCGATGCGATTCGGTTGGCGCGTCCGGGAATCGCGTTCTGCTCGTGCACAACGATCGGAATGCCGAGCAGGCGCGCGGCCAGCGCCGCCGGAAGACTCGCGTAGCCTCCCATGCTCGCCAACACCTGCGCGCGGCGGCGCCGAAGGATGCGCGCCGCTTGTACCGTCGCGCGAAGCGCGGTTGCCGGAGAAAGAAAGCGTCGCGCTCCCAGCGTCCGGGCCCACGGAAGCACGGCGATCGTCTCCAAATCGAAGCCGGCGGCGGGCACGGCGTGCGCTTCCATGCCGCGAGCGGTGCCGATGAAGACGATGCGCGCGTCGGGGCGGCGCTCGCGAATCGCGGCGGCAAGCGCGAGCCCGGGATAGACGTGGCCGCCGGTTCCGCCTCCGGCGATCACGATCGAGGTCTGCATGGTGGCGCGACGCGCCCGGCCGTTTCGGCGGGTCCCAGGCCGGTCATGCCTTCGCGTCTCCCTCCTTCGGGGGTGGCCATTGCTCTTGCCGAGCGATCGCGACCAGCATGCCGATCGCGGCCATCGTGAACACCAGCGCCGAACCGCCGAAGGACATCAGCGGCAACGGCACGCCGGTAATCGGCAACAGGCCGGTCACCGCGCCCATGTTGATCACCGCCTGACCGACGATCCAAACCGTGATGCCTGCCGCAACCAAGCGCCCGAACGTGTCGGGCGCGCGGCGGGCGACGCGAATCCCGCCATAGGCCAGGCCCATGAAGAGCGCGAGCACCGCGAGCGTGCCGAGCAGCCCCAACTCTTCGCCGATGATCGCGAAGATGAAGTCGGTGTGGGCGTTCGGCACGTAGAGCCATTTTTGGCGGCTTTCGCCCAGGCCGACGCCGAACATCCCGCCCGATCCGACCGCAATCAATCCTTGCACGGCCTGGTAGCCGGATCCGAGCTTGTCGGCGAACGGGTCGAGGAAGTTGAGCAGCCGGTCCTTTCGATACGGCGCCGACATGGCGAGCAGCAAGGTTCCAGCAGCACCGGCGCCGGCCATGCCGGCGATCAGACGCATGGGGACGCTGCCGACGAACAAGATGACGAACACGATCATGCCGATGACCAGTGTCGTCCCCAGGTCGGGCTGCTTCATAACCAGCGCGACGATGATCAGCGTGATGATGCCCAGCGGCTTGAAGATCTCCTTCATCGTGGCGAGTCGATGCTGCTTGCGCGTGACCACGTCGGCCGCGACCAGGAGGAGCGCGAGCTTGGCGAACTCGGACGGCTGAATGCGAATCCACCCGACGCCGAGCCATCGTGACGAGCCCGACACGCGAATGCCGACGCCCGGGATGAGCACGGCGATCAACCCGACGAGCGACGCGGCCAGCAGCAGCCACGACACCGGCCGCCAGCGACGGTAGTCGGAACGCGCGATCATGAAGGCGACGACGGCGCCCACCGCGGCCCAGAGCAGCTGGCGCTTGACGAAATAGAACGGCGAGTCGTAGCTCTCGGCCGCGGCGACCGACGATGACGACAGGATCATGACCAAGCCGAACGTGAGCAGCGTCCCGGCGAGCCCGGCAACCAGCCACGACGAGGTGTTGAGCGCGGCGTCGGCGCGGGCACGCGCGCGAGTGCGGCGGCGCCGGCCCAGGCGGGCCCGCGCCAGCTGAACCACCGTCACGCGTCTCCTCTCCTCGGTTGCCGTTCCCCTATTGTCACCGCAGATCCGCCGGATTCCGCGGTGGCAAGAACGATCCGCTCGAAGTCGTCTCCGCGTTCGGCGTAGCCGCGATACCAGTCGAACGAGGCGCATGCGGGCGAGAGCATTACCACGCCCCCCGGCCGGGCCATGGATCGCGCGGCATCCACCGCGTCGCGCATCGAGTTCGCGCGCACGACGGGGACGCCGGCGCGGGCGAAGGCGGATTCGACCTCGCCGGCCGACTCGCCGATGGCGACCACGCCGGCGACCCCGCCTGCGAGCGCCAAGGCCGCCAGATTCATCCCCTTGTTGCGGCCGCCGGCGATCAGCACGACGCCGGTGCGGCCGTGCAGCGCGGCGAGGGTCGCGTGCGGGTTGGTCGCCTTGGAGTCGTTGACGTAGTCGACATCGCCGATGGTGGCGACGAGCGAAGCGCGGTGCCGGCCTGGATGGAACGCGGCGAGCGCGGCGGCGACGTCGGCGGGGTCGGCGCCGAATGCGTCGGCAGCCGCCGCCGCCGCGACCGCGTCGGCGAGCATGCCGTTGCCGCGCGCGGCGAGCGCATCGAGCGCGATCCGGACGCGACCGGCGACGATCGCGCCGCCAGCGACGCCGGCACCGCCGGCGGGGAGGCGAGCCTCGGAGAACGCAATCCTGCTCGCTTCCCCGTGCGCGATCCGCTCGCAGATCGGATCGTCGTGCACGATCGCGGTGTCGGATGCCTCTTGATTCGCGAAGATCCGCGCCTTGGCCGCAGCGTACGCGTCGAAGGATCCGTGCCAGTCCAGGTGATCCTCGGCGATGTTGAGCAGCACGGCGATGCGCGCGCGAAACGACACGACATGCTGAAGCTGGAAAGACGACAGCTCGCACACGATCACGCCGCGCGCGGCACCTGCGACACCGGTCAGCGTCGTGCCGATATTTCCCGCAGCCACGGCGCCGAAGCGGCCGAGCGCGGCGGCGATCATCTCGGTCGTGGTGGTCTTGCCGTTGGTTCCGGTGACGGCGACGATCGGAGCCTCCGTCAAGCGGAAGCCCAACTCGACTTCGCTCCAGACGGGGACGGCGGCCTCACGTGCGGCGATCAGCAGCGGCGCGCCGGGCACGATACCGGGAGATGCGACGATCAAATCCGCCTCGCCGGCAAGCGCGGGATCCATTCCGCCGAAGACCGCGCGATGCGCGCCGTCGAGGGCGCGCCCCGGCCCATCGTCGGTGACGGTGACGGCTGCGCCCAGCTCGATGAGCGCGCGTGCGGCGGCCGCGCCGCTCAACCCTGTTCCGGCGACGACGACACGATCGCCGGCGGCGGGCAGAATTCGCTCGGCCGGGTCGGCGAACCGGCTCACCGAGCGCCTCCGCGTGCCAGGAAATCCGCGTAGAACAGGCCGATTCCAAGGGCCGCCGACAGTCCCGCGATGATCCAGAACCGGACGATCACCGTGAACTCGGGCCAGCCCTTCAATTCGAAGTGATGATGGAGCGGCGCCATCTTGAACACGCGCCGCTTGAAGCCGCGAAAGGCGATCACCTGCATGATCACCGAGGTTGTCTCGAGCACGAACAACCCGCCGATGACGACCAGCAGCAGATGGGTCGACGTGAAGATCGCGAGCGCCGCGATTCCGCCGCCGAGCGCGAGCGATCCGGTATCGCCCATGAAGATGCGAGCCGGAGCGGCGTTCCACCATAAGAATCCGGCGCACGCGCCCAGCCCGGCCGCGGCGACGATGGCGAGCTCGATCGCATCGTGAATCTCGTAGACCGGGTGACGGAACTGCCAGAAGGCGATGAACACATAGGCGGTGAACACGATCGCGCTCGACCCGGCCGCGAGCCCGTCGAGCCCGTCGGTCAAGTTCACGCCGTTGGTCGTCGCGGCGAGCACGACGAACACCCAGGCGATGAACAGGATCTCGCCCAAGTCCAGGCGCGTGCGGCGAACGAACGAAAGGTGCGTCACGAAGCGCGACTGGCCCGAGAAGTGAATGACGACGATCGCGAGACCGACGGCGACGGCGAGCTGCGCGAGGATCTTCGCCGTCTTGTTCAGCCCAAGGCTCCGCTGACGGCGAACCTTGGTGTAGTCGTCGGCGAATCCCACCAGGCCCATCGCGACGACCGTGCCGAGCACAGCAAGGCCGGTCGCCTTGATGGGCACCAGAAGGTGCGCCGCGCCGTACCCGGCGATGATTCCCACGATGATGATGATGCCGCCCGCGGTCGGCGTTCCCCGCTTCTGCTCATGATAGGCGCCCTCGTCGGTCCAGTCTTCCCGCAGCAGTTGTCCGAACTTGCGCCGCCGGAACAGCCGGATCAAGAACGGCGTGCCCCCGAGCGACACGAACAGTCCCACCATCGCCGCGTACAGGACGGCTCTCATGCCGTGCCTTCTTCCGCGACGAGCGCATCGACGACGCGCTCGAGCCCGGCGACACGCGAGGCTTTGACGAGCACGACGTCGCCGGGCTCGACCGCACCGCGCACGAACACCGCCGCTTCGGCCGCGTCCGCCGCCACGATCGCGTCCTCGGGCGACATGCCCTCCAACCGTGCCGCCTCGTGCAACGGTCTCGCCTCGGGGCCGACGGTCACGACCCGGCCAACGCCGAGCCGCACGGCCAGACGACCCACGCGGTCGTGCGCTTCGGTCGAGCCCCGTCCAAGCTCGGCCATCTGCCCGAGCACCGCCCAGGTCCGGCGGCCGCGTCCCAACAACGCGAGCGTCTTGAGCGCGGCGGCCATCGACTGGGGCGACGCGTTGTAGGTATCGTCCACGACGCGCCATCCGCCGGGCGCGTCCACGATCCGCATCCGATGCGGCGATGTGGTGACGGAGCCGAGCGTGCGCGCGATCGCCTCGACGTCCAGGCCGAATTGGAGGGCGACGGCGGCCGCCGCGAGCGCGTTCCAGACCATATGTTCGCCCGGAACGGGCAGCGTGACCCCGGCCCGGCCGGCCTCACAGACCAGCGTGAAATGCGCCCGCGCATCGTCGTCGAGCGAGATGCGTTCGGCACGCACATCGGCTGCCGGAGATCCTCCGAACGTCACCACGGCCGCCGCCGTACGCGAAGCCATCGCAGCGACGCGTTCGTCGTCCGCGTTCAAAATCGCGCATCCGTCGCGGCCGAGTGCCTCGACGATCTCGCCTTTCGCCACCGCGATCGCGTCGGCGGAGCCGAACATGCCGGCGTGCGCGTCTCCGACGTTGGTCACAACCGAGACGTCCGGCCGCGCGAGAGGCATCAGTGCGGCGATATGGCCGGCACCTCGCGCGCCGATTTCGACCACGAGCGCTTCGGTGTCGTCGCGAACCGACAGGATCGTCAGGGGCACGCCGATTTCGTTGTTGAACGACGCCACCGAGGCGGCCGTGGGCATCGCCGGCGACAGGACCGCGGCGGTGAAGTCCTTCGTGCATGTCTTGCCGCTCGACCCGGTGATCGCGACGACGCGAGCTTTGGTTCGGTCGCGCGCGTCGGCGGCGAGCGCGGTGAGTGCGGTGAACGGATCGGGAACGCGGATCGCGGCCAGTCCGGCCGGAACGGCGGCGTCGCCGCGCACCAGCGCAGCCGCGGCGTCGCGCGTGAGGGCGTCGGCGAGGAATGCGTGGCCGTCCCGCGTTCCGGTCAGCGCGACGAACAGCGCGCCGCGCGGGATCGTTCTCGTGTCGATTCCGACGGTGTCGACGACGATTCGATCGTCGCCGTCCACGCGTCCGCCGGCGATCGTGGCGACCTGTGCAAGCGTGAGTGGCATCATCGGGCGGCCAGCTCCTCGCGAGCGACCGTGCGATCGTCGAACGGGACCGTGCGACCGGCGAACTCCTGGCCGCTTTCGTGTCCCTTCCCGGCGATCACGATCACGTCACCGGGACGCGCGTCGCGGACGGCGGCGCTGATCGCGGCGCGACGATCCACTTCGACTTCGTATGTCCGGCCGGTCTCGCGCGCGCCTTGCTCCATGTCGGCGATGATCGCGCCCGGCTCCTCGCTGCGAGGGTTGTCGCTGGTCAAGATCGCGCGATCGGCAAGCGCGACCGCCGCGGCTCCCATCAGCGGCCGCTTCGCGCGGTCGCGGTCGCCGCCGCATCCAACCACGATGGTCAAACGGCCACTGCAGATCCGTCGCGCGGCGTGCAAGACGCGCTGGACCGAATCGGGCGTATGCGCGTAGTCGACGAGGACGGTGAAGTCGCGGCCGCCGTCGACACGCTCGAAGCGGCCGGGCACGCCGGGCGTCGCTTCGATCCCGGCAGCGGCTTTTTCGACATCGAGCCCCAGCGCGTGGATCGTGGCGAGCGCGGCGAGCGCGTTCGAGACGTTGAACGGCCCGGCTAGGCGCACGCGCACGGGTACGCGTCCTTGCGGCGCAAGGCAGACGAACGACGAGCCGGCGGCGTCCATGCGCACATCGGTTGCCCGCACGTCGGCCGGGTGATCGACACCAAAGGTAACGGCCGGCAACGTGGTCAGAGCGGTCAGTCGCCGTCCCGCCTCGTCGTCGGCGTTGATCGCGGCCGTTCCGGCGCGCGCCGGATCGAACAGCAACGCTTTCGCGGCGAAGTACTCTTCCATCGTCTCGTGGAAGTCCAGATGATCCTGGGTCAGGTTGGTGAACGTGGCGCTTGCGTACCACACGCCGTCAACGCGGCCCATCGCGAGCCCGTGGCTGGAGACCTCCATCGCCGCGCCGGTGACGCCGGCGGCGCGCATCCGCGCCAGCGTCCGTTGCAAGTCCACCGACTCGGGCGTCGTGCGGCCCGCCGCTTCGATCGCGCCGGCGACGTGCGTTTCGATCGTTCCGAGCAGGCCGGTGGTCATGCCCAGCGCAGCGAAACACTGCTCGATCAAGAACGCCGTGGTTGTCTTTCCGTTCGTCCCGGTAATGCCGGCGAGCGTCATCGCCCGCGACGGCTCGCCGAAGGCAACGGCGCTGATCGGCCCCATCGCGTCCCGCACCGACGGGACGAGCAGCTGTGGGACATCGGCGGCCACCGGCCGCTCGCACACCAGCGCGACTGCGCCCGCCGCGACCGCCGCGACCGCGAAATCGTGTCCATCGGCGCGCAATCCGGGGATGCAGAAGAACAACGATCCGGGCGTCGCGGCGCGCGTATCGTAGGCGAGGTCGCGGATGGCGACGGCGGCGCCGCCGCGCACGGACGCGCCGGCGCGCTTGGCGAGCGCTTCGAGGGAGATCGGTTGGGGGAGCGTCATCTGCGAGTCTCGTCTGCCGTGCGGCGCCCCCACCCTGTGCCTCCGGACGCATGATCCGGCCGGCGCCGACGGCGAGTCTATCACGGGCTCGGGCCTTCTTCGGAGCCGCTCTTCGGGCTCGCCTGAGCGGTGGCACTCGGTTTCGGCGATGACGTCGCGGCCGGCTTCGGCGGCGCGGGCGCGCGCGCCGGCTGCATCGCTTTGCGCAACTCCTTCTCGGGCGGAACGACTTGCGGCGGGACGCCCCATCTCGCGAGCACGTAGGAGGTGATCTTCTGGAACGCCGGCGCGGCCGTCGCCGCGGCAATGTGCAGCGACGGCTCGTCGAGCACGACGCCGACCACGAAACGCGGCCGATCGACCGGGACCATTCCGATGAATGTCGTAAAGACCGAGCTTCCGTACCCACGGCGTCCCACATTCGGCTTGCGCGCCGTCCCGGTCTTCCCGCCGACCAGATACCCGGGGATCCGCGCATTGCGGCCGGTACCGTTCTCGACCACGTTGAGTAGCATTCCGCGAAGTTGCGCCATGGTGAACGTCGAGGCGACGCGCCGATCAGGGAGCGCCGGCCTGCGCTCGTCCTCGCCGACGCTGGTCACCAGCCGCGGCGACATCCACACGCCGTCGCGCGCGATGGTGGTGTAGACGTTGAGCATCTGCAGCGGCGTCACCGCGATTCCGTGCCCGATCGGAATCGTCCCCATCGACGTCTTGGACCATTTTTCGTAGGCGAGCGAAATGCCGGGTGATTCGCCGCCGAACTCGATGCCGGTCTTGCGGCCGTATCCGAGCTTGCCCATCATGTCGTAGAGCCGCTTCCCGCCGATCTTCTGCGCAACCTGAATCGTTCCGACGTTCGAGGACTTGGAAAGGATCTCGCTGTAGGTGATGTTCCACGTCGGATGCGGCTCGAAGTCGGTGAAGTCTTCACGACCGATGTACATCCGATAGGGAACGCTCATCACGTCGCCCGGCTTGACCAGACCGGAGTCCAGCGCGGCCGTGGCCGTCACCAGCTTGTTGACCGAGCCCGGCTCGTAGGCATCCTGCACGGCGCGGTTGCGGCGCGCCTCGACCGGGAACTCGGAAAACCGCGCAGGGTTGAACGGCGGATAGTTTGCCATCGCGAGCACCTCGTTGGTGCGCGAGTCCAACACGATCGCGATGCCGTGCTTGGCGTTCCACTTCGTGACCGCGTCGGCAACGGCGCGTTCGGCTTGGAACTGAACGTCGCGATCGAGCGTCAGCACGATGTCGCTGCCGCGGACCGGCTCGCGGACCGAGCGGTCGCCGCTCGCGATCGGCCGTCCCTGCGGATCGACTTCCACGATCTGCTCGCCGGGCGTCCCCGCAAGAACCTCATCGAACGTCGCTTCGATGCCGGACAGGCCTTGGCTATCGGTCCCGACGAACCCGAGCACCTGACCGGCGAGCACGCCCTGCGGATACACGCGCTTGGTCTCGTCGAGCGCGCCGATCCCGGGAAGCTTGAGCGCCATGATGGCGTTCGCGGCGGCGATGTCGACCTTGCGCGCCAGATAGACGAACCCGGCCTTCTTCTTCATCAGTTTCGCCAGCACGGCCGCGGCGTCCGAACCGAGCGGCTTTGCCAACGCGGCGGCGGTCGCCTTGAGATCATCGATGAATTGAGGATTGGCATAGATGGCTCGCGCATCGACCGAGACGGCGAGCGGAACGCCGTTGCGATCGTAGATGGCACCGCGTCGCGCGGGAAGCTCAACGTGACGGACGCGCTGCTTCGCACCCAGATCTTCGAATGCAGCGGCCTTGACGACCTGCAATTGCACCAGGCGTCCGCCGATCGAGACGAGCCCGAACGAGCAGATGCCGAGCAACGCGAAGAGCCTGAGCGCGGGCCGGGCGCCTCGTCGTCGCACTCGCGCGCGCTCCTACCGTCCCCCCGTGTTGGGGGAGGCCTGACCGGCCGTTGGGGCCCCCGAGCGCGCCGGGCCGCGCGACGCGGGTGCGGACGATGCCGTCTTCGGACCCGACGAGGAGATCGCATCGTCGAACGAAGGCAGCGCGCCGGCGCCGAAATCCTCATCTCCGGGAGCCGGCAGGAACACGATCGCGGGTGGCACGACCAACCCCAGCTGGGTTGCGCGTGCCGCGACACGATCCAGGGAAGCGAGATTTGCGACCTGAACCTCGAGCGCTTCGAGCGCGTCTCTCTTCGCGTCCACGCGGCGCTGGATTTCGGTCGTCTTGATCTGGGTCTGTCCCACGAGCGACTGTACGGTGACCATGCCGAACAGCGCGACGGCGGTGGCCAGTCCGGCCATGATCATCGTGGACGCAGGGGGGCGCCGGCCCGGGGGGCGGCCGGGGCCCCCCCCCCCAAAGGGGGGGGGGGGGGGCGGGGCCCGGGGCGGGGGCCGGGGGGGGGTTATTGGGGGGGGGGGGGGGGGGGCCGG
>Ga0214471_10001989_pt1 | contig 16123 bp, 9 predicted proteins | sample RVTome_5_FD_207665 | JGI IMG/M metagenome (GOLD analysis project Ga0214471, IMG submission 207665) | Soil microbial communities from uranium-contaminated site in the Upper Colorado River Basin, Wyoming, United States - RVT142D155 | ecosystem: Environmental > Terrestrial > Soil > Contaminated >... | reverse complement strand
TCAAACGACCCCCTCGCCGAACAGAAAGCTTTCCGGGAGCCCGCAGATGACCTATCAGAACCTGAAGCTGGAACAGACTGCAGGTGGCGGTCCGGCGTAAGGCGGCCAAGCCCCACTGCCCTTGCGGAGGTTTTCTATTGCCTTGCTTCGGCCCGTCAGCGCAATTTCAGCCGCGACAGAAGCATCCCCAGATAGACGTTGACGGAATTATCCCGTTCCAGAAAGGAGAGGACCGGGGTTTTCCGCAAGCCGATGTGCTGCAGTTGCTGGACGATGGCCTCGTTGCGCCCCATCTTCAACCCCTTGTTGAAGGCGCTGATCGCCGTCCGCTTGCGTCCGGCCAGCAGATAGATTTTACCGATGGCGAGATAGATATCCGAATTATTCTGCGCTGACTGCAGCGCTTCCTTGCAGAGCGTCACGGCCTGCCCGAACGATTTTTTGTCTTTGGCCAGACAGTAACCATACCAGGCCAGGACTTCGGGTTTACGGGTTTTTTTAAGCGCGGCTTGCAGATGGATGCGGGCCAGGAGGGTGTTGCCTTTTCTGGCTTCGGTGACGCCTTCCCGTATCTGTTCCTGTAGATCGGCCGCCAGCATAAACGGTCTCCTGTGATGTGGGTGAAATGAAGCGGATTCAGGTCGGTCGCGTCACTGACGGCACGATTTCAGCAACGGCAAAACTTACCGGGCGGTCCGACCGAGACGCCGTTGCCGGGCCTCGCAGATCTCTTCCACGCAGCGAAACGGGATACTCAGACGACCGAAGCCGCAGCCGATCTCGACATCGGATCCTTTCGTGCCGTGAAAATCGGAGCCGCCGGTGACAATCAGCTGGTATTTTCGCGCAAGTCGGATCGTCCAGTCAATATCTTCCAGCGTGGCTCCGTTGTTATAGGCTTCGATGCCATCCAGTTCAAAGGTGGCAAACAGCTTGACCAGCTGCTCCAGTTCGAAGCGATCGCGGGTGATGTAGGGCGGGTGAGCCAGCACCGCCACGCCGCCGCAGCGATGGATCAAGGCGATAGCCTGATCGAGCGGGAAAAACCGTTTCGGGACATTGCAGGGGACCAGATAGCGCTCAAAGGCCGCATCATTGTCGTCGACGTAACCGGCTTCCAGCAGAGCCCGGGCGATATGCGGTCGGCCGAGTGTCCCGCCCGCCTGGTGCCGGACGGCGGCGGGATCGATCGGCGCCCGCCCCTCGCCGGCCAGCTTTTTATTGACCTGTTCGATAATCTGCAGATTGCGTCCGGCCCGGAAGTCCCGGAACGACTCCAGTTCACTGCGCAGTTCGGGATCATGATGGTCGAAGCCATACCCGAGCAGATGGATATCCTGGTAGGATTCCCACTGGCTGGACAGTTCGACGGCGGCGATCACGGCCACCCCCAGCTGTCTGCCGGTCTCCTGCGCCTCATCGATCCCGTCGACATTGTCGTGGTCGGCCAGGGCGATCGCCGCCATTCCGGCTTCCGCCGCGCGGCGCACCACCTCCGCGGGCGGATAGACGCCGTCGGAACAGGTGGAATGCAGGTGGAGATCGACTTTGGCGGTTGTCATCTGTTTCAGCGTCCCTTCCTGACCTTGAAGCCGGCCTTGCGCCAGGCTTCGGGATCATTGCCGCCGCTGCGCCTGTCGGGCTTGACAGTTTTTGCGGCGGCCTTGTTGCCCGCTTGCGGCTCCGCTTCGGAGCGCATGCTCAGGGCGATGCGTTTGCGTGGCAGATCGACATCGACGACCCGCACCCGAACCGGCTGGCCGACCTTGACGATCTCATTCGGATCACTGACAAAGCGATCAGCCAGCTGACTGATATGGACCAGGCCGTCCTGGTGGACGCCGATATCGACAAAGGCGCCGAAGGCGGCAACATTGGTCACGATCCCCGGCAGCTGCATCCCCTTCTCCAGATCCCTGATCTCGGTCACGTCCTCGCGAAAGGCGGTGGCGGTGAACCCGTCGCGGGGATCGCGGCCCGGTTTTTTCAATTCTAGCACGATATCCTTCAAGGTTGGCAGTCCCACGTCCGCGCCGACGTAGCGCTCAAGCTTGAGGCTGTCGATCAAACCGCGATCGGCAAGAAAGACCTCCAGCGGGACGAAGGCATCGCGGGCCATGCTCTGCACGAGGCCATAGCGCTCCGGGTGAACGGCCGTATTGTCGAGCGGATCGGCCCCCCGGCGGATCCGCAAAAACCCGGCGGCCTGCTCGAAAGCCTTCTGGCCGAAACGGGGAACGTTCAGCAGCTCCTTGCGGGTCGCAAACGCACCCTGCTGATCCCGATAGCGGACGATGCCGCGGGCCAGCGCTTCGCCGATGCCCGAGACGAAGCTGAGCAGCGCCCAGGAGGCGGTATTCAGGTCGACGCCGACGAAATTGACGCAGGATTCGACCACCTCGTCCAGCGACTTTTTCAGGGCCGGTTGGGAGACATCATGCTGATACTGGCCGACGCCGATACTCTTCGGATCGACCTTGACCAGTTCCGCCAGCGGATCCTGCAGGCGCCGGGCGATGGAGATCGCGCCGCGGATGGTCAGATCGAGGTCGGGAAATTCCTCACGGGCGATCTCCGACGCGGAATAGACGCTGGCGCCCGCTTCGCTGACCATGACCACCGGAATGTTCAGTCCGCAATCCTTGAGCGTCTGGCGGGCGAACTGTTCCATCTCGCGGCCGGCGGTGCCGTTGCCGACGGCCACCATTTCCACCTGATGACTCCGGATCAGGCGCAGCAACGTCTGCCGGGCCGGCTCCAGCTGGCCGGCGCCGGTATGCGGATAGATCGTCGCATGCTCGGTGAAGCGTCCGGTCTGATCGACAACCGCCAGTTTGGAACCGGTCCGCAAGCCCGGATCGATACCGAGCACCCGGCGCCCGCCGGCGGGTGCCGCCAGCAGCAGATTGCGCAAGTTCTCGGCGAAGACCTTGATGGCGGCCTCGTCCGCCAGCTGTTTGGCCTGCAGACGCAGCTCGACCTCAATCGACGGAGCCAGCAGACGCTTGTAGGCATCGGCGACGACTTCCGCCAGGAACTGTTTATAGGTCGCATCGGCAGGCAGAAAGCGGGTGACGAGGCTCGCCAGGATCTGCTCTTCGGGAGCGTCGATCGACAGGCGCAGGATCTCCTCCTTCTCGCCTCTGCGCATGGCCAGCATGCGGTGCGACGGCACATCCTTCAGCGCTTCGCTGTAGTCGTAATACATCTCGTACTTGCTGACCTGATCCCCCTTGCCGCGGGCCACCAGCGATCGGAACAGCCCCTGCTCCCAGGTCAGGCGCCGCACCGTGGCGCGCGCCGCCGCATCATCGGCAAAGCGCTCGGCCAGCACATGACCGGCCCCCTCCAGCACCGCCGCCCGGTCGGGCAATCCGTTTTCCGGATCGATCCAGGCGTCCGTCAGCGCTGCGCTATCCGCTGCCGGCCCCGTCGCCGCCAGCAGCTGTTCAGCCAACGGCTGCAGGCCCCGCTCGATGGCGATGGCCGCCTTGGTTCTACGCTTCGGCTTGTAGGGCAGGTAGAGATCTTCCAGTTCCGTTTTCTGCCGGACCGCTGCAATCTGCCGGCGCAGCTGCGGAGTCAGCTTGCCCTGTTCGTCGATGGTCTTCAGGATCGTCCGGCGGCGTTCGTCCAGTTCGACAAAGTAGCTCAGGCGATCCTGAATCCGGCGGATCTCGACCTCGTCCAGTTCGCCGGTGGCTTCCTTGCGGTAGCGGGCGATAAAGGGAACGGTCGCGCCCTGCTGCAGCAGGGCGACGGTCTGTTCAACCTGAAACGTCTTCAGGCTGCACTCTTCCAGCAAAAAGGCGACACTATCCGCGGAGGCTGTGCTTTTCATGGCTGATACGATCCTGGCAATGGTTCGGTTCCAAAGTTTTTGCGCGTGCATCAATTGAAAGCGGTTCGGGGGGCGGATGTTAGCATGACCGCGGCGAGATAGAAAGAAGCGGCGCTGCTTGACCGGCCGATTTATTCCGTGTAGTTATGGGAACTACATCTACGAACGGAAAATCGCATGTCATCATTGCTGGACGTTGCACATCTGCAAAGTTATTTTTTTACCAGAACCGGTCTGGTCAAAGCGGTCAACGATATCTCCTTTCGCATCGAAACCGGCCGGACGCTGGCGCTGGTCGGGGAATCGGGCTGCGGAAAATCGATGACCGCCCTCTCCCTGTTACGCCTGCTGCCTGAACCTGGGCGGGTGGTCGGCGGTGAAATCCGCTTCGACGGCCAAGACCTGCTGCGGCTGCCGCTGCCGGAAATGCGCCGGATTCGCGGCAACCGGATTTCCATGATTTTCCAGGAACCGATGACTTCGCTCAATCCGGTGTTTCGCATCGGCGACCAGATTGCCGAAGTCCTGCTCCTGCACCGGGGCCTGAGTAAAGCCGAGGCCAGGGAGCAGGTCACGGAACTGCTGCACCTGGTCGGCATTGCCGCGCCGGCCAGCCGTTTCGTCGACTACCCCCATCAGCTCTCGGGCGGGCAGCGCCAGCGGGTGATGATCGCCATGGCCCTGGCCTGCAACCCCGATCTGCTGATCGCCGATGAACCGACCACCGCGCTCGACGTCACCATCCAGGCCCAGATCATGGACCTGCTCTCCCGGCTCAAGGAAGAACGCCGGATGGCGACCCTGCTGATCAGTCATGATCTCGGCGTCGTGGCGGCCCATGCCGACCAGGTCGCGGTCATGTACGCCGGGCTGATCGTGGAACAGGCTCCGGTCAGGCAATTGTTCGCCAATCCGACCCACCCCTACACGCGCGGCCTGCTCGCCTGTATCCCGCGCTTCGGCCACAAGGGCCCGCTGCCGACCATCGAGGGGCAGGTCCCGGGCGCCGGCCAGATCCAGGAAGGTTGTTCCTTCCTGGAACGCTGCCGGGAGCCGTTCGCGCCCTGCGGCAACCAGATCCCGCCCTTGACGGAACTGGAACCCGGCCACTTCGTCAGGTGCTGGAGACACTGAAATGAAACCGCTGCTTGAGGTCAACAACCTGCGCAAGACCTTCCGGATTCCGGGCGTCACCGATCACCGACTGGTCGCCGTCGACGATGTCAGTTTCACCCTCAACGCGGGTGAAACCCTCGGACTGGTCGGCGAGTCCGGCTGCGGGAAATCGACGACCGGCAAAACCATTCTCAATCTGCTGCGCGCGGATGCCGGGCAGGTGCGGTTCGACGGCGTCGATCTGCAGCAGCTGCCGGCTCGGCAGCTGCGACCCTACCGGCGCAAACTGCAGATGATTTTTCAGGATCCGTTCTCGTCGCTCAACCCGCGCATGCCGGTCGGCGACATCCTCGCTGAACCGTTACTGATCCACCGCCTGGCGCGCAAAAGCGAACTGAAGGAGCGGGTCGTTCAGCTGCTGGAGCAGGTCGGTCTCGGCGCCGAACATTACGATCGCTACCCCCACGAATTCTCCGGCGGACAACGGCAAAGGATCGGCATCGCCCGCGCCCTTGCCGTCGAGCCGCGGCTGATCGTTGCCGACGAACCGGTTTCCGCGCTCGATCTTTCGATCCAGGCGCAAATTCTCAATCTGTTGCGGAAGATTCAGCAGCAGTACCGCCTGAGCTACCTGTTCATCGCTCACGACCTGGCCGTCATTGAGCATATCAGCGACCGGGTTGCCGTCATGTATCTGGGCCGGATCATCGAACTGGCGACCGCGAGCCAACTCTATCGTGCTCCGCGTCACCCCTACACGGAAGTGCTGCTCAATTCCGTTCCGGTGCCCGACCCCGAAAAACGCCGGCACTCGGTGGCCCAGATCGGGGAGCCCCCCTCTCCGGCGAATCCGCCGCCCGGCTGCCATTTCCACCCCCGCTGCCCGTATGCCCAGGAGATCTGTCACCATCAACGTCCCGCCCTTCTTGATCAGGGCGGCGGCCATCTGGCCGCCTGCCACTTCAGCGACCAGGTCGGACGTTACCTGCTGCACAACGACTGAAACCCTCGCTTGACTCACATGTGTCAGCGGTGGCACAATAGCGTCTTTGCCACCCAGTCCGAAACACGAGGCGAACATGGTCAAAACCGAGGGGCGCGGCCCGATCAAAACCGTCCGGGAACGCTGCCGTAAATGCTATGCCTGCATCCGCAGCTGCCCGACCAAAGCCATCGCGGTCCGCAAGGACTGCGCTGAAGTTCTGCATCAGCGCTGCATCGGCTGCGGCAACTGCATCCAGGCCTGTTCGCAAAATGCCAAGGTCATCGCCGACGCCATCGGCGAGACGGAAACCCACCTGAAGAGCAGCGATGCCGTGGTTGCGGTGATGGGCTGCTCCTATCCGGCCTTTTTCTACGATCTTCATCCGGGTCAGCTGGTTACCGCCCTGAAAAAACTCGGCTTCAGCGAAGTATTCGAAGGAGCGGCAGGCGTAGAGCTGATCGCCCCGGAATACCGGCAGCTGCTGGAGAAAAACCTCGGCACGACGCTGATCTCAAGCCACTGTCCGACCATCGTCGATCTCATCGAACGCCACTATCCGCAACTGTTGCGCGATCTGGTCCCGGTGGTCTCGCCGATGATCGCCATCGGCCGTTTCATCAAAGCCTGCCGCGGCCCGCAAACGCGCGTGGTCTATATCAGTTCCTGCATCGGCGGCAAGTTCGAGATCGAGTCGGAGACCGTTGAAGGCGCGGTCGATACGGTTCTGACCTATAAGGAGCTGAACCGGATACTCGCCCTGCAACAGATCGACCCCCATCGTCTGCCGCAAAGCCCTTTTTCCGGAAAGCCGACCAGTCAGGGCCGCTGTTTTTCCATTTACGGCGGCCCGCTGCATGTCTTCGGCATCGATCATAACGGCCTGGACCCCGACTTTGTCGCAACCGTCGGGGAACAGGCGTCGATGGAGGTCATCCGTGACCTCTCCGCGCGGCGCATCTCTCCGCGCTATGTCGATGTGCGTTTCTGCAACGGCGGCTGCATCGGCGGACCCGGCAGAACCAACCGGCTGACCTCCTTTTCCAAGCGCAAACTGATCATCGACTACCATCGCCGCGAGATTCCCTACCTGACCGGCAAAAGCGACCGCTGCCCGGAGCAGACCCTGCAGCTGCAGAGAGGCTTTTCCAATAAGCGGAAACAGCTGGAACTGCCGGGCGGCGATGCCGTCAAGCGGATCCTGCAGGAAACCAATAAATTTACCAAACAGGATGAACTGAACTGCGCAGGTTGCGGCTATGCCACCTGCCGGGAGCATGCCGTTGCCGTTTACCAGGGCCTGGCCGACATCAGGATGTGCCTGCACTACTCCCTGAAAAGGCTGGAGGAGGATCGCTCAACCCTGGAGCAGAAATACGAGCTGGCCCGCCGCGCCCTGGATCAGGAATATGACGGCAGCGCCATCATCGGCAACGATCCCCGAACGCAAGGGGTTCTGCAGTTGATCAAGCAGGTCGGGCCGACCCCGACCACGACCCTGATCCGCGGGGAAAGCGGCACGGGCAAGGAATTGACCGCACGGGCCATCCATCAGGCCAGCCTGCGCGCCGACAAGCCGCTGGTCACCGTCAATTGCACGACCCTGAGCGACAGTTTGCTGGAGAGTGAATTGTTCGGCCACAAAAAAGGCTCGTTCACCGGAGCCATCGGCGACAAAAAAGGCCTGTTCGAGGCCGCCAACGGCGGAACGATTTTTCTCGACGAGATCGGCGACATAACGCCGAAGGTGCAGGCGGAGCTGCTGCGGGTTCTCGACAGCGGCGAAATCAGGCCGGTCGGCAGCAATACCACGATCAATGTCGATGTTCGGCTGATTGCCGCAACCAATAAATCGCTCGAAGCGGGGATCAGCGAAGGCTGGTTCAGGGAAGACCTGTTCTACCGCATCAATGTCTTCACCATTACCCTGCCGCCGCTGCGCAACCGACTGCACTCGATTCCGAAACTGGTCGAGCATTTCCTCAATCGCGCCGCCAGAAAACTGAACATCATCATTCATAAAATCGACGAACAAGCCCTCGAAGCGCTGACCTGCTACCACTGGCCGGGAAATATCAGGGAACTGCAGAATATCATCGAAAGAGCCGTCGTTCTCTCCTCCGACCAGACCATCCACCTGGAGCAGCTGCCGGTGATTTTTTCCGACATGGTCCGCAAAGAGCGGCCGCCCCTCGCTTCGGAGCAACCGGCAGGTTTACGGCAGCGGCGGGACAGCCAGGTCGATCAGGTCGAGGCCGAGCTGCTCAAGAACTATCTGGAAAAAGCCGACGGCAACGTCTCCGCCGCGGCACGCCTGGCCGAAATCCCCCGCAGGTCCTTTTATCGCATGATCAACCGTCACGGTATCGTCTCACAGGACTTTCGCAAAGCCAAACCTGAGCCATGAACGGCACACCATGGAACTTTCTGTGCCAATCATGACACGTGGCGATTCCACTGCCCCTGCGTGGCGAAAAGCAGCAAATGATCCCGCGAACACGTGCCCCGTGTGCCACATCTGACCCACAATCGGCCGCCCTTGCGCTACGACACGCTCCCGCAACGCCCTGTTTCCGGCAAAAAATCGAACCTTACAGAAGTGGCACAAGCCTTGCTTATAAAGAATGAAACATGCAGAGGGATAATTTCCGTTCCCGCCCGAACGGTTCGATACATCCCCATTACGCCACCAGGGACCTCTCTCCCCCTGGTGGCGTTTTTTTGGCCGATTTTTCTGGTCGCCATCCGGCCTGAAATACGCTAAAATACGCAGGTTTTCGAATCAGAAACGTGCTGCATGTCCAGCCGGGTTTTCGGATGGACACTACGCTCACTCAATCCTCTTGCCGATGTCATCCACATGCCCGAAAACAATCACCGAAAATCGGATACCCGTCTTGGCCTGAGCACATTGCAGGACATCAGCTCCCTGATCCTGAAGTCCCATGACCTCGACGAGACCCTGAACAATATCGTCACGCTTGTCGCCGAGCGTGCCCATTCCGATGTGTGCTCCCTGTACCTCCTCGACGAGGATCACAAAACCCTGTTCCTGAGGGCAACGCAAGGCCTGGATCCGGAAGCGGTCGGCAAGGTCAGCCTGCGGATCGGCGAAGGACTGACCGGCCTGGTTGCGGAAACCCAAGAGGTCCTCTCCCTGGAAGAACCCCAGAACGATCCGCGTTACCGCTATTTCGGGGTTACCAGGGAAGAGCAGTTCCATTCCTTTCTCGGCATCCCGCTCGCCGATCGCAGTCAGCCGCTGGGCGTTCTGGTTATCCAGACCAGAGCCCCGCGCACGTTCAGCGACGAAGAAACGGCAACCCTTAATACGATCGCCTTTCAGGTGGCCTCGATTGTCGTCAATGCCAGACTGCTGAACACCATCGACCGGCAGCAGGAAGCAACCGATTCGCACCAGCAGGAAACAGCGGAAGAACCTTCGGCACACCAGGCGATCCCGCCGCGCCTGAGTCCGCAAACGCTGGTCCTGCGCGGCAAGGTCGCCTACCCGGGCGTTGTCACCGGGACGGCGAACGTTATCGACCAACAGTTCGGCTTTGCCGATGTCTTCGACGAACATGACGTCGAGCCGGACAAAGAGTTGCGAAAACTCGATGAAGCGTTGCGTCAAACCAGAATCCAGACCCTGTATCTGGAGAAAAAGGTCGCGGATCGTTTGAGCCAGGAAGATGCGGCCATCTTCCATACCCACCTGATGATCCTTGAAGACCGCAGCTTCATCGAACGGCTTCACCACAAGATCGAGGACGGGCACAGCGCGCCCTACGCCCTGAAAAAAGTGATCAGCAGCTACCTTGAGGTGTTTTCCCGGATGGAGGACCCGTACCTGCGCGAGCGGGCGGCGGACATGGAGGATATCGGCCGCAGGCTGCTGGCCAACCTGGTCGGCCAGCAGACCCAGGGGATCCAGTTGCACCATAGCGGCATCCTGGTCGCACGCCGGCTGCTGCCCTCCGACATGGCGATCCTGGACCATGGAATGATCACCGGAATGATCATCGAGTCGAACGAGACCAATGCGCATTCCGTGATCATGGCCAAATCGCTGGGCATTCCCGCGGTAATCGGCGTCAAGGGCGCGGTTTCAAAAATTGAACCGGACAGCTTGCTGATCCTCGATGCAAATTCGGCCTGCGTCTATCTCAATCCCAATGAAACCGTCCTCGATGAGTACTTCAGGCTGGAGTTCGATCGCCTGCAGGAGCAGGAACGCTTGTCGAAACTGCGTGACGTTCCGGCGACCACCAGGGACGGAACGCGCATCATCCTGCGCGCCAATGTCGGGCTGCTGAGCGACATCGAAGTGGCGCGCCGCAACGGCGCGGAAGGGGTCGGCCTCTATCGCACGGAATTCCCCTACATGGCCCGCAGTTCCTTTCCGGACCGGCGGGATCAATACCAGCTCTACAAAAAAGTCATCGAAGGCGCGGACGGCCGCTCCGTCACCATCCGCAGCCTGGATATCGGCGGCGACAAGGCGCTTCCCTACTTCCCCCCGCCGCAGGAGAACAACCCGTTCATGGGCTGGCGCTCGGTGCGGGTCTGCCTTGACCATCGCGACATGTTCCTGACCCAGATCGAGGCAGTGCTGATGGCGGCGGTCCATGGTCCGGCACGTCTGCTCTTCCCGATGATTACCAATCTGGGAGAAATCAGGACCTGCCGGGAACTGGTCGCCGAAGCGATGACCAATCTTTCGCGCGAGGGCCTTGATTTTGTCGACACCATCCCGCTCGGGGCCATGATTGAAGTCCCGGCTGCCGTCTACCTTGCGCCGCACCTGGCCGCCGAGGTCGACTTCTTCTCGGTGGGCACCAACGATCTGATTCAGTACCTGCTGGCCGCCGATCGCTCGAATCCGCTGGTCGAGAGCTATTACGACCCTCTCCACCCGGCGGTCCTGCAGGCGCTTGCCTATCTGTCGCAAGTCGCCCGGGAAAAAGAGATCGATCTCTGCCTCTGCGGGGAGATGGCGACCGATCCGGCCAACCTGCTGATCCTGATCGGCCTCGGCATCCATCAGTTTTCCCTGTCCGCGCCCTTTATCCCCAAGCTCAAGGAACTGCTCGGACAGATCCCCCTGTCGCTGGCCCGCGACACGGCGCAAAGGGTTCTGCAGCAATCGGACAGCGCCGGAACCAGGGAGATCCTCAACGAGGTGCTCGCCAATTTACCCTGTTGAGCATAAAAAACGCCGGCCTGTGGCCGGCGTTTTTTATGCTGCGCGTAGTGACGATCGGCCGATCAGATCAGCCCGTCTTTTTCCAGCTGCCCGACGATCATCGCAACCATCTTCCTGACACTCACCTCAATATCGTCAACCGTCTCGGTTTCCGTCAAAACCGACCAGACCAGCCGGTCTCCGTCCAACAGAAAGAGTTCCGTTTCAGCGTGCGAAACCAGGTACTCGACGTCGTACGTCCTGACCGTGGAGAAGCCGTCCCAAAAAGAGTCGTGCCAGCCGCACGAACTCCGAAAGGTACCAAAACAGTCCGAATGCCTGAAAAAACCGGGATGGCGGGGCAGGTTGCTGATATCGGTAATCCGTTCCCGGTAGGATTTGACGTCCAGAACCTGGGTGATGATGACCGAATCAACGTTGTTTTCATGCGCCTTGTCGAGAATCGATTGTTTATCCATCACGTCATCGGTCATAAACAGCGAAAAGCTCGGGATGGCAGTGACACCTTTTGCCTGCAACTGGGATGACAACTCGGACTCGTACAAGCGGCGGATGGCCCGGTCCTTGGTGGCGCCCAGAACCAGAACGCTCGTCACCTTGCCGGTATAAGTGTGGTCCTGCCAAACGTTCTGCACGGTCGTTCCGGCACATCCCGACAACGAAACAACCAGCAAAAACACCGCCGAGACACGGGCAAAGTTACCGATACTCATAGCGCGACTCCTGCCTGAACGATTGAAACCGGTTCCGTTATGTTCCAATCATATCACCTCTGCCACGCGCCGCAATCGGCGCCGCAAAGCCAAAACAGCAAGGCCGGATCAGTGCTGATCCGGCCTTGCTGTTTATTCACGACTGAAGGCGGTCCCGTCACTCAAGGGTCACCAGGAGATCGTCCTGGGCGACCTGATCGCCTTCGGCAAACATAATCTCCTTTACGATCCCGTCTTTTTTCACCTTGATGTTGGTTTCCATCTTCATCGCCTCGGTCGCCAGCAGGGTATCCCCTGCCTTGACTTCATCTCCGACCGCAACCAGAAGTTTGAAAATCTTGCCCGGCATCGGCGCGCCGACCTGCCTGGGATCATCGGGGTCGGCCTTGACACAACTGCTGTCCTGCGCTGCAGCGGAAAGGTCCTTGACGGTCACCTGCCGGGGCTCGCCGTTCAGCTCGAAATAGATATTCCGCGTGCCGTTTTCATGAACCCGGCCGATGGCGTTCAGTTTGATGATCAGGGTTTTACCCGCCTGGATATCGATACTGACCTCGTCGCCGACATCGAGCCCGTAGAAAAAGACCGGCGTCGGCAGGAATGAGGTATCGCTGTACTGCTGACGATGGCGTACGAATTCCTCGAAAACGCCCGGATAAAGGACAGCCGAAAGAACATCACGATCGGAAACCTGCTGATTCAGCTTCTTTTCCAGTTCCGTCTTTTTGGCGGCAAAATCCACCGGCTCCAGCAGTTCTCCGGGACGACAGGTCAGGGGCTGCTCGTCCTTGAGGATGATTTTCTGCAGCTTTTCGGGAAAACCGCCATAGGGCTGACCGATCATCCCCTTGAAGAAATCGATGACCCCCTGCGGGAAAGAGAGATTCTGACCGCGCTCATAGACATCCTCCGGCTCGAGATTGTTCTGGACCATGAACATCGCCATGTCGCCGACGATCTTGGAAGACGGGGTCACCTTGACCAGATCGCCGAACATGTCGTTGACCTTGCGGTACATCTCCTTGCACTCCTCCCAGCGATGCCCCAGCCCGAGACCTTCGACTTGCGGCTTGTAGTTGGAGTACTGACCGCCGGGTATTTCATGGTAATAGACCTGGGCGGTGCCGCTGCGCAGTTCCGACTCGAACGGCGCATAATAGGTTCGTACCGTCTCCCAGTAGTTCGCCAGCTGCTGCAGGCCGGCCATGTCGACCTGCGGATCCCAGATCGAGCCTTCCAGCGCGGCGAGCAGCGCGTTCAGGTTCGGCTGGGCGGTCAGCCCCGACACCGAGGAGAGCGAGGCATCGACGATATCGACTCCGGCCTGGGCCGCCATCAGCAACACCGCTCCGCCGTTGCTTGAGGTGTCGTGGGTGTGCAGATGGATCGGAATGCCGATTTCGTTCTTGAGAGCTTTGACCAGTTTCTCGGCGGCAAACGGCTTGAGCAGCCCGGCCATATCCTTGATCGCCAGGATATGCGCCCCCATCGCCTCCAGCTCCCTGGCCAGATTGACGTAGTACTCCAGAGGATATTTGTCCCGCTTCGGATCAAGAATATCTCCGGTGTAACACATCGCGGCTTCGCAGACGGCGCCCGACTTGCCGACCGCATCCATGGCCACCCGCATCCCCTTGGTCCAGTTCAGCGAATCGAACACCCGGAACAGGTCGATGCCGCTCTCGGCGGCCTTGGCGACGAACTCCTGAACAACATTGTCGGGATAGTTGGTGTAGCCGACGGCATTCGAGCCGCGCAGCAACATCTGGAACAGGATATTGGGCACCTTCGCCCGCAAGCGATCGAGACGCTCCCAGGGATCCTCCTTGAGAAAACGCATCGAGACGTCATAGGTCGCCCCGCCCCACATCTCCAGAGAGAACAGTCCGCCGCCCAGGTGTGCCGTGGCTTCGGCAATCCGGTCGAGGTCGAAGGTCCGGAAACGGGTCGCCATCAGCGACTGGTGCGCATCACGCATCGTCGTGTCGGTCAGCAGCAGGCGCTTCTCCTTGCGCGCCCATTCCGCCAGTCCGGCCGCACCCTTTTCCCGCAGGATATCGCGCGTCCCCCGCGGATGCTGGCTGCCGTAAGGGATGACCGGCATGTCCGGCTCACGCAGGGAACTGAACGGCAGGGCCTTCTGTGCAGAAATCCCCGGATAGCCGTTGACCGACGTGTGGCCGACAAGGGAAAGAATCTTGTTGGCCCGGTCCTTTTTGACCTTCATCTCAAAGATTTCCGGATGCTTGTCGAGGAAAGAGGTATCGCACTTCCCCTCCAGAAAGACCGGATGGGTAATCACCTGCTCCAGAAAGCCGATATTGGTTTTCACACCCCGGATCCGGAACTCCTGCAGGGCGCGATGCATGGTCCGGGCGGCGCAATCGAACGTCAGGCCCCAGGTCGAGATCTTGACCAGCAGGGAATCGTAGTGCGGGGTAATCAGCGCCCCGGCATAGCCGGCGGCGGCATCGAGACGCACCCCGAAACCGGCTGCCGTCCGATACGCCTTGATGGTGCCGAAATCGGGCGCAAAATTATTCTGCGGATCCTCGGTGGTAATCCGGGACTGGATGGCATAGCCGCGCAGCTCAATATCTTTTTGGCTTTTGATCCCGATCTCGGGATCGGACAGCTTGTGGCCTTCGGCAATGCGGATCTGCGCCTGCACCAGATTGCGCATGGTCACCAGCTCGGTCACGGTGTGCTCGACCTGGATCCTCGGGTTGACTTCGATGAAATAGAAGTCCCCGTTCTTGTCCATCAGAAACTCGATGGTCCCGGCATTGACGTAATTCACCGCGCCGGCGATCTTCAGCGCGTAATTGCACAGTTGCTCACGTTTCTTCTTGGTCAGATACAGCGAAGGGGCCGTCTCGATGACCTTTTGATGGCGGCGCTGAATCGAACAATCGCGCTCATAAAAATGAACCAGGTTGCCATGCTTGTCGCCGAGAATCTGCACTTCGACATGTTTCGGATTTTCGATGTATTTCTCGAGAAATACCGCCGCGTTGCCGAAGGCGGCCTGGGCCTCGGAGGCCGCGGAGCGCAAACCTTCGAGCAGTTCTTTCTGATTCCGAGCCACGCGCATGCCGCGCCCGCCGCCGCCGGCACTGGCCTTGACGATGATCGGATACCCGGCGGCCTTGGCAAAAATCAACGCCTCCTCATCGCTCTGGATCGGCTTTTTCGTCCCCGGTACGATCGGCACGCCGGCCTCAAGGGCCACCTCACGGCCGGACACCTTGTCTCCGAGGCGACGCTGGATTTCAGGAGTCGGACCGATAAAGGCAATGCCGGCGCGTTCGCAGGCTTCGGCAAAATCGGCATTTTCCGACAGGAAACCGTAGCCGGGATGGATCGCGTCGACATCCAGCCTGCGGGCCAGTTCAATGATCTCATCAATCGCCAGATAGGCGTCGATCGGCCCCTTGCCCTTGCCGATCAGATACGCCTCATCGGCCTTGTAACGGTGCAGGGAAAGACGATCCTGTTCCGAATAGATGGCGACCGTGGAAATCCCCAGTTCGGTGCAGGCCCGAAAGATCCGGATGGCGATCTCCCCCCGGTTTGCCGCCATAATTTTTTTGAACCCTGTTACATTCACGCGTCACACCTCCCGTATCGTTGACATCTATCCCAAATTTAATATTTTTCGAGATGGCTAAAAAACTCTATTCAAGACACCCTTATTCCGTTATTTCAATATCTTATGCCATACCGGCAGACAATATTTGCAAATCGAAGGCTTCACTGTCAAGCATAGAATCCTGTTCTACTATTATCACATAAGGCACTCTTCCTGATCTTCCGGCGGGCCTTCGAGAAAGAAATCATGTGAATACGCGCGTTTCACGGACAAATGATATCTTCCCATATATGGTTTCGAACTGATAGAAAATTATCCCCGGAACAACGACTACTTTCCTGAAGGCTCTTGCTCCGTTTCAGCATGCGTCCGCTTGGTTAAAAAGGGGCTCAGCAGATCGATCGGCATGGGAAACAAAATGGTGGAATTCTTTTCCGATGCGATTTCGGTGAGGGTTTGCAGAAAACGCAACTGCAGGGCGCCCGTTTCAGCCGAAATATTCGCCGCGGCGCTGGCCAGATTCACGGAAGCCTGCAATTCGCCTTCGGCATGGATGACCTTGGACCGCCGCTCCCGCTCGGCTTCGGCCTGGCGGGCCATGGCCCGCTGCATCTCCACCGGAAGATCGACATGCTTGATCTCCACATTGGAAATTTTCACCCCCCAGGGATCG
>Ga0214471_10001988_pt1:7500-16123 | contig 16123 bp, 11 predicted proteins | sample RVTome_5_FD_207665 | JGI IMG/M metagenome (GOLD analysis project Ga0214471, IMG submission 207665) | Soil microbial communities from uranium-contaminated site in the Upper Colorado River Basin, Wyoming, United States - RVT142D155 | ecosystem: Environmental > Terrestrial > Soil >... | reverse complement strand
ATCCGCCCGCCGTGGCCGCCGTCGCGGCGGACCTGGGCCTCGACCGGGACGAGGTGCTGGCGGCGGTGCAGAACCCGCGGATCAAGGACCTGCTCAAGCGCGAGGTCGCCGCCGCCGCCAAGAAGGGTGTCTTCGGCTCCCCCTTCATCATCGTCGATGGCGAGCCCTTCTGGGGCTACGACCGCCTGGACGATGTGGATGTCTGGCTGGACAGCGGCGGCTGGTAGGCTGAATCCCGTCAGCAATCGGTCATTCGCGAATCACCCCCACCCCGACCCTCCCCCATCGAGGGGGTGGGGGGAAGCCGCACACGCCGAGGCTCAGTCAGATCAGGCCGCCAGCACGTCCCGGTAGACCGCCGTATCCACGTTGCCGCCGCTGAGGATCAGGCCGACTTTCTTGCCGGCCATCTTGCCGCGTTCTTGCTGCAAGGCGGCAAGCGGCGCCGCGCCGGCGCCTTCGGCCACGTTGTGGGTATCGGCGAAGTAGGCGCGCATGGCGGTCTTGATCTCGTCCTCGCCGACCGTGACCACGCGGGCGCAGCTCTTGAGGATGACCTCCAGCGCCGCCGGGTCGGGCACCCGCACCGCCACGCCGTCGGCCATGGTGTCGGCGCTGTCGGTGGCGACCGGCTTGCGGCTGGCGAAGGACAGGGCGTAGGCGGCGGCCCGCTCGGCGACGACGCCGACCACCTCGGTCCTCAGTCCCAAGGCATCGCGGGCGGCGATGGTGCCGCAGATGCCGGAGCCCAGGCCGATGGGCACATAGACCGCCTGCAAATCGGGCGCGGCACGGAACAGCTCCAACCCATAGGTGGCGACACCGCGCACCAGCACCGGGTCAAAAGAAGGCATCATCGGCAGGCCGCGCGCCTTCGCAACCTCCCGGGCATGGGCGAGGGCGGCGTCGAAGTCGTGGCCATGCTCGATCAGCTCGGCCCCCAGGGCGCTCATGGAACGGTTCTTGTCGGCGCTGTTGCCGTGCGGCACGACGATCACCGCCCGCAGGCCATGGGCGCGCGCCGCGAAGGCGACGCTTTGCCCATGATTGCCGCGGGTGGCACAGACCACGCCGGCTGTTTGCGGCGCACGGTGGCGCAGATCATCGAGATAGAACAGGCCGCCGCGCAGCTTGAAGGCGCCGATGGGCGTGTGGTTCTCGTGCTTGACCCAGACCTCGGCACCGGCGCGCGCGCCCAGCAGCGGCCAGGCGTACTGCAAGGTCGGTTGCATGTGGCGGTAAATGACCTGCGCCGCCTGTTCGAGTGTCGCCAGAGTCTCCAAGAGTTTCTCCCGCCGCGTTGGATATCGGCCTGACCATAGGAAGGCACCCGGCCGGCGGGCAAGCGTTACATTGTCACCGTGCAAAGTGTCGCCGGACACTGGCTCGCGCCGAGGACTCGCGCTAAGGAATTTTCCTTGCCGCATGGGCGATGCTGACTAATCCTGTTCCGGATGGGGGGAATTGCGAATCGATGACCGTTCTCAAGAGCGCGATCAATCCACGATCCGAGGAATTCCAGCGCAACCGGCCGGCGCTGCAGGCCCTGGTCGACGATCTGTGGGCCAAGGTCGAATCCATCAAGCAGGGTGGCGGCGCCCAGGCCCGGGAAAAGCACCTGGCGAGGGGCAAGCTTCTGCCGCGCGAGCGGGTGCGTGCGTTGCTCGATACCGGCTCGCCGTTTCTCGAGCTGTCGCAATTGGCCGCCTACCGGATGTACGACGGCGAGGTGCCCTCCGCCGGTATCGTCACCGGCATCGGCCAGGTCATGGGCCGCGAGTGCATGATCGTGGCCAACGATGCCACGGTGAAGGGCGGCACCTACTTTCCGATGACCGTCAAGAAGCACCTGCGGGCGCAGGAAATCGCGGCGCAGAACGGCCTGCCGTGCATCTATCTGGTGGATTCGGGCGGCGCCAATCTGCCCAACCAGGACGACGTATTTCCCGATCGCGACCATTTCGGCCGCATCTTCTATAACCAGGCCAACATGTCGGCCCAGGGCATCCCGCAGGTGGCGGTGGTGATGGGCTCGTGCACCGCCGGCGGCGCCTATGTGCCGGCCATGTCGGACGAAAGCGTCATCGTGCGCAACCAGGGCACCATCTTCCTCGGCGGGCCGCCGCTGGTGAAGGCGGCGACCGGCGAGGAGGTCTCGCCCGAGGATCTGGGCGGCGCCGACGTGCACACACGGACCTCCGGCGTTGCCGACCACTTGGCCGGGAACGACGCCCATGCCTTGGCCATCGCCCGGCGCATCGTCGGCAACCTGAACCGGGTCAAGCGGCACAATCTGGAACTGGCCGAACCGCGGGATCCGCTGTACGACCCGGCGGAGATCTACGGCATCGTCTCCGCCGATCTGAAGAAACCCTATGACGTGCGCGACGTGATCGCGCGCCTGGTGGACGGCAGCGAACTGGACGAATTCAAGGCCCTCTACGGGACCACCCTGGTCTGCGGCTTCGCCCGCATCCTCGGCTATCCGGTGGGCATCGTCGCCAACAACGGCATCCTGTTCTCGGAATCGGCGCTCAAGGGCGCGCACTTCGTCGAACTGTGCTGCCAACGCGGCATTCCCCTGGTGTTCCTACAGAACATCTCCGGCTTCATGATCGGCCGGAAGTACGAGGCCGGGGGCATCGCCAAGGACGGGGCGAAGATGGTCACCGCCGTGGCCTGCGCCAAAGTGCCGAAGTTTACGGTCATCATCGGCGGCAGCTTCGGGGCCGGCAACTACGGCATGTGCGGCCGGGCCTATGCCCCGCGCCTGTTGTGGATGTGGCCAAATGCGCGCATCTCGGTGATGGGCGGGGAGCAGGCGGCGAACGTGCTGGCGACCATCCGCCGCGATGGCCTCGCGGCCCGGGGCCAGTCCTGGCCGGAAGCCGAGGAACAGGCGTTCAAGCAGCCCATCCTGGATCAGTACGAACAGCAAGGGCACCCGTACTATGCCACGGCGCGGCTGTGGGATGACGGGATCATCGATCCGCTCGATACGCGGATGACCTTGGCGCTCGGCATCTCGGCGGCGTTGAACGCCCCGATCGAACCGACAACCTTTGGCGTATTCAGGATGTAGTGACCATGTTGCAACCGATGTTCCTGCAGGAAATCGATGACGACGGCATTGCCTGGCTCACCCTGACCCGTCCCGAGGTGCACAATGCCTTCAATGACACGCTCATCGCCGAGCTGAGCGCCGTCCTCACCGGCCTGGGCACGGACACGCGGGTCCGCGTGGTGGTTCTGAGCGCCCAGGGGCGCAGCTTTTCCGCTGGCGCCGATCTGAATTGGATGCAGCGCACGGCAAAATACTCGAAGGAAGAGAATCTCAAGGACGCGCGGGCCTTGGCGGGTTTGATGCGGGCTCTCAATGCCTTGCCGAAGCCGACCATTGTCCTGGTACAGGGGCCGGCGTTCGGCGGTGGTGTCGGCCTGGTGGCGTGCTGCGATATCGCCATCGCCGCCGAGACGGCCAAGTTCAGCTTATCGGAGGTCAAGCTGGGCCTGATCCCGTCGGTCATCTCGCCTTACGTCATCGCCGCCATCGGGCAGCGTGCCGCGCGCCGTTATATCCTGACCGGCGAAGTGTTTACCGCCGAGGAAGCCCTGCACCTCGGCCTGGTGCATCAGGTGGTACCCGACGAGGCGTTGCGCGATGTGGGCAAGCGGATGATCAAAGCCCTGCTGGCGGGTGGGCCGAACGCGCAAGTGGTGGCGAAGGATCTGATCTTCGATGTGTCCGGCCGGCCCTTGGACGATAAGCTGGTCGAACTCACGGCGGGACGCATCGCCCGCCTGCGCGCCACGGACGAAGCCCAGGAAGGGATCGCCGCGTTTCTGGAGAAGCGTAAGCCACGGTGGGTGAAAAACTAACCGGATGGTGGCGCCCAACAACAGCATCGCGCGCCAAGTTGTCCGGTTAGCTTGGCTACGCGGGCTGCTGCGAGTTTGCACCGGCTCGATTCGCGATTTGCTGCCGATCATCGCCGTTGTGGCTTTCTTTCAGATCGTGGTCCTGCAGCAACCCTTTCCCAATCTGGAGCGGATCATCATCGGCTTGGTCTTTGTCGTCATCGGGCTGAGCCTGTTTGTGCAAGGGCTGCAGATCGGTTTGTTCCCTCTGGGCGAAAGCATGGCGCATGCCTTTGCCAAGAAAGGCAGCCTGTTGGCCCTGCTGGCCTTTGCCTTCTGCCTCGGTTTCGGCACCACGGTTGCCGAGCCGGCACTGATCGCCGTGACAGGGAAGGCGGCCGAGGTGGCTGGCACCGCCAATTTCATCGTCGATGACGAAGCATCGCGGGGCGCCTACGCCCTGCAGTTGCGCCTGACGGTGGCCGTATCGGTGGGCGTGGCGCTGGTTTTGGGTGTTTTCCGAATCCTGAAAGGCTGGCCATTGCACTATTTGATCATCGGCGGGTACGGATTGGTGGTGCTGATCACCGGATTCGCACCGCCCGAGATCGTGGGGGTCGCGTACGATTCCGGGGGCGTGACCACGTCCACCATCACCGTGCCTCTGGTGGCGGCTTTAGGCGTTGGTCTGGCGACGGTTATCCGTGGCCGGACGCCGCTGCTCGACGGCTTTGGCCTGATTGCCCTGGCCAGCCTGACGCCGATCATCTTCGTTTTGGTTTTTGGCATCATCGTCTAGGGGCTGTCGATGCCGATCCTGATCGACACATTCGAGACCGCCCTGGCCACACTGACGGATGTCGCGCCGATTGCGGTGGTTCTGGTTGGATTTCAGGTGCTGGTCTTGCGGCGCTCCATCCCGAACCTGCGCCGGGTCCTGATCGGCTTCGCCTACGTCCTGGCTGGCCTCACGCTCTTCCTGGTTGGCCTGCGCGAGGCGCTGTTCCCGCTGGGTGGGACGATGGCGGCGCAACTGACGCTGGATGTGGGTGGGGCCGCAACCTGGCACGACTATGGCTGGGTCTATGCCTTCGCAGCGGCCATCGGATTCGCCGCCACGGTGGCCGAGCCGGCCTTGATCGCGGTATCCTTGAAGGCGCAGGATGTTTCCGGTGGCGCCATCAGTGCCCGTGGGCTGCGGGTGGCCGTGGCGGTGGGGGTTGCGGTCGGGGTGGCCTTGGGGGTGCTGCGGATTGTGACCGGTACGCCGCTGCCATACTTCATCATTGCCAGTTATGTCGTGGTTATCTTGCAAACCATGCGCTGCAGGAAGGAAATCGTACCCTTGGCCTTTGATACCGGTGGCGTCACGACGTCGACAATCACCGTGCCGATCATCGCTGCCTTGGGCCTCGGTTTGGCCTCGGCAATTCCGGGACGCAGCGCCATACTTGACGGCTTCGGTTTGATTGCTTTCGCTTGTCTGTTTCCCATCATGTCGGTCATGGGGTACGCCATGTTTACGGACTGGCGCAGGCGGCACAAAGAGCGCGTCGGCAAGGTCGAGGAGGTGGCATGAATTTCAAGCTGATTATGGCCGTGGTCAACGAAGAGAAGACCCAGGCGATTGTCGATGCCGCCCGTGCGGGCGGAGCTACCGGTGCCACGGTCATCACCAATTGCCGGGGCGAGGGTCTGACTCCGGAAAAGACCTTCTTGGGTCTCGATCTAACGGCAGCACGCGATGTGGTGCTGTTCCTAGTGGCCGAGCCGCGCGCGCGCGAGATCCTGGAGACCATTGCCGCCGCCGGCCGGTTCGATGATGAACCCGGCTCAGGCATCGCCTTGCAGATCGCTATCGAGGATGCCGTGGGGCTGAAATCGCAATTGCCGACACTGAAGCACGAAATCGAGGATGAGCTATGACCGGCGAAAACATACTGCGGGTGCGTGATGTCATGACCGCGTCGGTGCGCACGATCGATGCCATGTCCACCGTAGCCGATGCCATCGTCGCCATGCGCGCGGCCAATGTCAGCTCCCTGGTTGTGGAACGGCGCGACGACGCGGACGAGTTCGGCTTGCTGGTCATCGCCGATATCGCCAGCCAGGTGATCGCCAAGAACCGCGCCGTCGATCGTGTGAATGTCTACGAGATTATGGCCAAGCCGGTGCTATCGGTACCGGCGGATATGCTGGTGAAGTACGCCGTGCGTCTGTTGGTGAAGTTTAACCTGTCGCGGGCCCTGGTGGTCGACGACCGGCGCAAGCCGGTCGGCATCGTCACCTTGCGCGACATGGTCTTGAGCTATATCGGGGACAGCGAGTCGCCGTGATCGAAAAACTCCTGATCGCCAATCGCGGGGAGATCGCTTGCCGGGTAATGCGTACCGCCCGTCGCTTGGGCATCCGGACGGTGGCGGTATATTCGGAAGCCGATGCCGAGGCCATGCACGTGGCCATGGCCGACGAGGCCTATCCCATCGGGCCGCCACCCGCGGCGGAAAGCTACCTGCGCGGCGAGACGATTATCGCCGTGGCCAAGCGCGCCGGGGCGCAAGCCGTTCATCCCGGTTATGGGTTTCTGTCGGAAAACGCCGAGTTCGCCGAAGCTTGCGGCGCCGCGGGACTGATCTTCATCGGTCCGCCGCCGGCAGCCATTCGCACCATGGGCTCGAAGATCGCCGCCAAGGTCTTGATGAAATCCGCCGGTGTACCCCTGGTTCCCGGCTATCATGGCGACGACAAGGATCCGTCGGTGCTGGCCAGAGCCGCCGAAGCGACCGGCTTTCCTGTGCTCATCAAGGCTTCGGCGGGCGGCGGCGGCAAGGGCATGCGCGTGGTACGCCAGGCCGCCGATTTCGCGGCGGCGCTGGATGCCGCCAAGCGCGAGGCCAAGGCGGCCTTCGGCGATGATCGGGTGTTGATCGAAACGTACCTGGCGCGGCCGCGTCATATCGAGGTGCAGGTCTTTGCCGACCAGCGCGGCAATACGGTGCATCTTTTCGAACGCGACTGTTCCATCCAACGGCGGCACCAGAAGGTGCTGGAGGAAGCCCCGGCCCCCGGCCTGACGGCGCGGCAGCGGTCTCGCATGGGCGCGGCGGCGGTGGCCGCGGCCCGTGCCTGCGGCTATGTGGGCGCCGGAACGGTGGAGTTTATCGCGGAGGGAAAGAATTTCTATTTCATGGAGATGAACACTCGTCTTCAAGTGGAACATCCGGTTACGGAAATGATTACCGGGCAGGATCTGGTTGAATGGCAGCTGCGCATCGCCATGGGTGAGCCGCTGCCGCTCAAGCAGAGCCAGCTGGCCGTCACCGGCCATGCCATCGAGGTGCGCCTCTATGCCGAGGATCCGGCGCGCGACTTCCTGCCGGCGACCGGCCGGCTGCGGCGCATGCTGTTGCCCGAATCCATGCCGCATGTGCGCATCGATGCCGGTGTCCGCGAAGGCGATACGGTCTGCGTGCATTACGATCCGATGATCGCCAAGATGATCGTCTGGGGCGCCAACCGGGCCGAAGCCGTGCTTCGGCTGCGCCAAGCCCTGGAGGCTTGCGAGGTGGCCGGACCGGCCAATAACGTCGGATTTCTGGCGGCGGTGGCGGCGCATCCGGCCTTCGCCGCCGGCGATGTGGATACCGGATTCATCGAGCGGCACCGTGCCGACCTGCTGCCGCCGCCCGGACCGGTGCCGGACGATGTGCTGGCCCTGGCCAGCCTGCATGTGCTGTTGCGCCGCCGCCAAGCGGCCGAGGCGCGCGCCCAACGGTCCAGCGAGCCCTATTCCCCATGGCAGGATACCCGAGGCTGGCGGCTGAATGTGGAGACCAACAGCCGGCTGGCGTTTCGCGATGGCGAACGGGTGGTCGAGGTCATCGTGCATTACCGTGCCGATGGATACGCCTTGGACCTGCCCGGCGGTCCGATGGCGGTCAGCGGCGAGATCACCAAGCCCGGCAACGTCTCGGGAATACTCGGCGGCCGCCGGGTCGCTGCTGCGGTGATCCGCCAGGCTGGCGATATGACCGTGATCCTGGCCGGCCGGAGCACTCATCTGCGGCTGGTCGATCCGCTGGATGCGGCGGTTGATGCGGCGGCCGGCGATGGCCGCATGATCGCGCCCATGCCGGGCAAGGTCGTGAAGGTGCATGTGACCGCCGGGCAAACCGTGGGGCGCGGGGCGCCGCTGATGATCCTGGAGGCCATGAAGATGGAGCATGCCATCATGGCGCCAGCCGACGGGCGCATTGCCGCCGTGCATTTCGCCGCCGGCGATGCGGTGGAGGAGGGAGCGGAACTGATGATCCTCGAGCCCGCCTCCGCCCCCCGGGCGTGATAGGCATTCGATCGGAGATCCTTCGTGCTCACGCTCTATGGCAACTTGGAATCCGGCAACGTCTACAAGGTGCGCCTGCTCATGGCGCAGATCGGTGTGGCGCACCGCCGGGTCGAGGTAAATCAGGTGCGCGGCGAACCCAAATCGAAGGCTTTTCTGGCCATCAACCCCATCGGCAAGGTACCGGCGTTGCGCCTGGACGATGGCTGCATTCTGTCGGAATCCGGGGCCATTCTGTACTATCTGGCGCAAGGCAACGACATTTGGCCAACCGATCCCTGGACGCAGGCACAGGTGCTGCGCTGGATGTTTTTCGAACAATACAGCCACGAGCCCTACATCGCCGTGAACCGCTATCTCTTGCGTTTCAGCAAGGACCCGGGGGATGTCGCGGACCTCATCGCTGCCAACGCCGTGAAGGGT
>Ga0214471_10001988_pt1:0-2500 | contig 16123 bp, 11 predicted proteins | sample RVTome_5_FD_207665 | JGI IMG/M metagenome (GOLD analysis project Ga0214471, IMG submission 207665) | Soil microbial communities from uranium-contaminated site in the Upper Colorado River Basin, Wyoming, United States - RVT142D155 | ecosystem: Environmental > Terrestrial > Soil >... | reverse complement strand
GGCGATGCGTGTGGTGACCGCGTACCTTTTGTATAATGGGTCAGCGAGTTAGTCTCGGCAGCAAGCTTAAGCCGTTAGGTGTAGGCGCAGCGAAAGCGAGTCTGAAGTGGGCGAATAAGTTGCCGGGATTAGACCCGAAACCGAGTGATCTAGCCATGAGCAGGCTGAAGGTGGGGTAACACCCACTGGAGGGCCGAACCCACGTCTGTTGAAAAAGACAGGGATGACTTGTGGTTAGGGGTGAAAGGCTAATCAAACTCGGAAATAGCTGGTTCTCCGCGAAAACTATTTAGGTAGTGCGCCGTGTGATTACCTTCGGGGGTAGAGCACTGGATGGGCTAGGGGGACGCGAGTCTTACCAAACCTAACCAAACTCCGAATACCGAAGAGTACAGCACGGTAGACAGACGGCGGGTGCTAAGGTCCGTCGTCGAGAGGGAAACAGCCCAGACCGCCAGCTAAGGTCCCCAAGTGGTGGCTAAGTGGGAAAGGATGTGGGAAGGCCAAGACAACCAGGAAGTTGGCTTAGAAGCAGCCATCTTTTAAAGAAAGCGTAATAGCTCACTGGTCTAGATACTAAGCCGTCCTGCGCCGAAGATGTACCGGGGCTTAAGCCACCCACCGAAGCTGCGGGTGTGCAAACCTTTCGGGGTTTGCACGCGGTAGCGGAGCGTTCCGTAAGCCTGTGAAGGGGTTCCCGCGAGGGGTCCTGGAGGTATCGGAAGTGAGAATGCTGACATGAGTAGCGACAAGGAGTGTGAGAAACACTCCCGCCGAAAGTCCAAGGGTTCCTGCGCAAGGCTAATCCGCGCAGGGTGAGCCGGCCCCTAAGGCGAGGGCGAAAGCCGTAGTCGATGGGAACCAGGTTAATATTCCTGGGCCTGCGGGTGGTGACGAATGCTGTAAGTTGTACCGGCTTATTGGATTGCCGGTGCCGCGAAGGCGTTCCAGGAAATAACCCCCGCATGAGACCGTACCCCAAACCGACACAGGTGGACTGGTAGAGTATACCAAGGCGCTTGAGAGAACGATGCTGAAGGAACTCGGCAAATTGCCCTCGTAACTTCGGGAGAAGAGGGCCCTGTGTTCGGGCAACCGAGCATAGGGGGCACAGACCAGGGGGTAGCGACTGTTTACTAAAAACACAGGACTCTGCAAAGCCGCAAGGCGACGTATAGGGTCTGACGCCTGCCCGGTGCCGGAAGGTTAAGGAGAGGGGTGCAAGCTCTGAACCGAAGCCCCGGTAAACGGCGGCCGTAACTATAACGGTCCTAAGGTAGCGAAATTCCTTGTCGGGTAAGTTCCGACCTGCACGAATGGCGTAACGACTTCCCCGCTGTCTCCAGCATCGACTCAGCGAAATTGAATTCCCCGTGAAGATGCGGGGTACCCGCGGTCAGACGGAAAGACCCCGTGCACCTTTACTACAACTTTGCAGTGGTATTAGGATTTACATGTGTAGGATAGGCGGGAGGCTTTGAAGCGGCGGCGCCAGCTGTCGTGGAGCCAACCTTGAAATACCGCCCTTGCGGATTCTGATATCTAACCGAGGCCCGTAATCCGGGTCCGGGACCCTGCATGGTGGGTAGTTTGACTGGGGCGGTCGCCTCCCAAAGAGTAACGGAGGCGCGCGATGGTGGGCTCAGGCTGGTCGGAAATCAGCTGTTGAGTGCAATGGCATAAGCCCGCCTGACTGCGAGAGGGACACCTCGAGCAGAGACGAAAGTCGGTCATAGTGATCCGGTGGTTCCACGTGGACGGGCCATCGCTAAACGGATAAAAGGTACGCCGGGGATAACAGGCTGATACCCCCCAAGAGTCCATATCGACGGGGGTGTTTGGCACCTCGATGTCGGCTCATCACATCCTGGGGCTGGAGCAGGTCCCAAGGGTATGGCTGTTCGCCATTTAAAGTGGTACGTGAGCTGGGTTTAGAACGTCGTGAGACAGTTCGGTCCCTATCTGCCGTGGGTGTTCGAGACTTGAGAGGATCTGTCCCTAGTACGAGAGGACCGGGATGGACGTACCTCTGGTGGACCGGTTGTCGCGCCAGCGGCACAGCCGGGTAGCTATGTACGGACGGGATAACCGCTGAAAGCATCTAAGCGGGAAACCCACCTCAAAACTAGGTCTCGCATGAGAGCCGTGGTAGACCACCACGTTGATAGGCCGGATGTTGAAGCGCAGCAATGTGTGAAGCTTACCGGTACTAATCGCTCGATCGGCTTGATTTTCATTACCCTACACGCGCAGCGGCAAGCCTTGCCGCTCGAACTCGACAGACAAGAACAACCGATGGACAAGACCGTGCGACACCGCCGGCTCGGCACGTTTCAAGCCGCGCCGGGCGGGTTTCGCGTTTGGACGACCTGGTGGCTATGGCGAGGGGATTAACACCCGATCCCATCCCGAACTCGGCCGTGAAAACCCTCAGCGCCGATGGTACTCCGTCTTAAGACGTGGGAGAGTAGGTCGCTGCCAGGTCTTCCAAGCGCGGGAC
>Ga0214471_10001987_pt1 | contig 16130 bp, 16 predicted proteins | sample RVTome_5_FD_207665 | JGI IMG/M metagenome (GOLD analysis project Ga0214471, IMG submission 207665) | Soil microbial communities from uranium-contaminated site in the Upper Colorado River Basin, Wyoming, United States - RVT142D155 | ecosystem: Environmental > Terrestrial > Soil > Contaminated >... | reverse complement strand
GAAAGTGACGGCGTGCGTATCGTGGTTGACCGAAAGAGCCTGGCGTTTCTCGATGGAACCGAAATCGACTATGCGCGCGAAGGACTGAACGAAGGTTTTCGCTTCAAGAACCCCAACGAAAAAGCCCGTTGCGGATGCGGTGAAAGCTTCACCGTTTAGGCAATGAGACGGTAATTGTCGGGACCTCTCGGTGCGGTGTGTTTTTGGGTTGAGGCGCGTCTTTAATGCGGACTAAAATAGTACGGTTTTTATAGGCGAATACGATGCTGCGAATAAGCAAACTCACCGACTACGGAACCGTGGCGATGACTTACCTGGCCAAGGAGAACGGCCGCCTGCACTCGGTAAGCGAAATCGCGGGGGAAATTCGTCTGGCGGCGCCGACGGTGAGCAAGATATTGAAGCAATTGGTTCACGAACGGTTGGTCGTTTCGCATCGAGGCGTGAAGGGCGGCTATAGCCTCGCGCGACCGCCGGCGCAGATCAGCATGCTCGAAATTATCGACGCCCTCGAAGGCCGCGTCGGGTTGACCGAATGCGGCAGCTCGCCGGGTTTGTGTACGCAAGAGTCCCTGTGCTCGATTCGAACGAACTGGCAGCGCATCAGCGGCGCGGTGCGGGAAGCGCTGGCCGGTGTAAGTTTGGCGGAGATGGCGGAGCCGGATTTGCCGCCCATGTCCGGTACACCCGTAAAGATCTATCCGCGGCGCGTGAGCGCGGCGTGGACGAAACGAGAGCAACGACATGGCGACGCCTAATCGAGAAATCGAAGACATCATTCGACAACAGTATCGTCACGGTTTCACGACGCTGGTCGAAGCCGATTCGCTGCCGCCCGGTCTGAACGAGGAGATCATCTGTGCGCTGTCGGCCAAAAAGAACGAGCCGCGATTCATGCTCGAATGGCGACTGCGCGCTTACCGGCACTGGCTTACCATGCAAGAGCCGAAGTGGGCGCATGTCCATTATCCGCCGGTCGATTTCCAGGCGCTCAGTTACTACTCGGCGCCGAAGTCGCAGAAGGACGGACCCAAGAGTTTGGATGAAGTCGATCCGAAACTGTTGGAGACCTACGACAAGCTCGGTATTCCCCTGAAAGAGCGCGAGTGGCTGGCCGGCGTTGCCGTGGATGCGGTCTTCGACAGTGTTTCAGTTGCGACCACGTTCAAGAGCAAGCTCGCCGAGGTCGGCATCATTTTCTGCTCATTCTCGGAGGCGGTGCGCAACCATTCCGATTTGGTACAGAAATATTTGGGTACGGTCGTGCCGTACACCGACAACTTTTACGCGTCGCTCAACGCGGCCGTGTTCAGCGACGGTTCGTTCGTGTACGTGCCGAAGGGCGTGCGTTGTCCGATGGAGTTGTCGACGTATTTCCGCATTAACGCGGCGAAAACCGGACAGTTCGAGCGCACGTTGATCATCGCCGACGAAGGCGCGTACGTGAGCTACCTCGAAGGCTGCACGGCGCCGATGCGCGACGAGAATCAATTGCATGCCGCCGTGGTCGAGTTGGTGGCGCTGAAGGATGCGCGAATAAAATATTCGACCGTGCAGAACTGGTATCCCGGCGACGAGCAGGGTCGCGGCGGTATTTACAACTTTGTCACCAAGCGCGGCGCCTGTCGCGGCGAAAACGCACGCATCTCCTGGACCCAAGTTGAAACCGGTTCCGCGATTACGTGGAAATATCCGAGCGTGCTGCTCGAAGGCGATAATTCGATCGGCGAATTTTATTCGGTCGCGTTGACGAACAACTATCAGCAGGCCGACACCGGCACGAAGATGATTCACATCGGCAAGAACACGCGCAGCACGATCGTGTCGAAAGGCATCGCCGCGGGCCACGGCCAGAACGCTTACCGCGGTTTGGTAAAAGTGTTGAAGAGCGCGCGCAACGCGCGGAACTACACGCAGTGCGATTCGTTACTCATGGGCGACAAGTGCGGCGCGCACACGTTTCCGTACATCGAAGTTAAGAATCCGACGGCGAACGTGGAGCACGAGGCGACGACGCTAAAGATCAGCGAGGATCAACTCTACTACCTGCGCCAGCGGGGGTTGTCCGCCGAAGACGCGGTGTCGATGGTGGTGAACGGATTCTGTAAAGAAGTATTCAAGGAGCTGCCAATGGAGTTCGCCGTCGAGGCGCAAAAGCTGATCGGCGTGAGTCTCGAAGGGGCCGTGGGGTGAGTCATACGAAGATGCTGGTTATTGAGAATCTGCACGCAACCGTCGACGGCAAGGAGATACTAAAAGGCATCGATCTCCAGGTCGACGCGGGCGAGGTCCATGCGATCATGGGCCCGAACGGGTCGGGCAAGAGCACGTTGGCGCACGTGTTGGCCGGTCGCGATGGCTACCAGGTGACGGCCGGTTCGATCATGTATCTCGGGAAGGATTTGCTCGCGTTGAGCACGGAGGAGCGCGCGCGCGAGGGAATATTTCTTGGATTTCAATATCCGGTCGAGATTTCGGGCGTGAGCAACATCTATTTGCTCAAAGCAGCGCTCAACGCGATTCGTAAACATCGCGGTGAGGAGGAACTCGATGCCATGGATTTCCTAACGCTGGTGAAGGACAAAATGAAGCTGGTGGAAATGCCGGAGGAGTTCATTTATCGGGCGGTCAACGAAGGCTTCTCGGGCGGCGAGCGCAAGCGCAACGAGATATTGCAGATGACGGTGCTGGAGCCGCGCATGGCGCTGCTCGATGAAACCGATTCGGGCCTGGACATCGACGCGTTGAAGGTCGTGGCGAACGGCGTCAACGCCCTGCGCGGGCCGGACCGCGCGATGATTCTGGTGACGCACTATCAGCGGTTACTGAACTACGTGGTCCCGGATCGCGTGCATGTGTTGGCGCACGGGCGCATTGCAAAGTCGGGCGGCAAGGAACTGGCGCACGAGCTGGAAAAACAGGGTTATGGCTGGATCGAGAACGAGGCGCGAGTGTAGCGACATGGGTGGGCCGATTGACGCGAAGGAAAGCTATCTGGCGGCGGCCGCGGCGCAGGCCGATCGGCTGCCGGGAAACGCGCATTCGTGGCTACGGCAATTGCGCGGGCGTGCACGCGAGCGTTTTGCCGACGCTGGGTTTCCGACGACCCGCGACGAAGCCTGGCGCTATACCAATCTCGCCGCGTTGACGCGGCAAGCATTCGCACCGGCTCAACCGGACATCGGTGCCGTAACGAACGACACGCTGCGCGCGGCGTCGTTCGATTTGCCGGCGCATCGATTGGTGTTTGTCGGCGGTCGCTATCAGGCGGCGCTGTCCGATCCGCCAAAAAGCGACGGCGTCGTCTTTGCCGGATCGCTTGCGGACGCGATGGCGCGCGCGCCGGAGCAGCTGCAAAGTTATCTGGGTGAAATCGGTACGGTGGAAATCGGCGCGTTGGCGGCGCTGAACACCGCATTTCTGAACGACGGCGCGTTCCTTCACCTGGCGGCGAAAACCGTTTTGGAGCGGCCCATTCATCTGATTCATTTCGCCGCGTTGAACGCGATGAGTGTGCCGCGAACGTTGGTGGTGGCCGGTGAAGAGAGTTGCGCGACCATCGTCGAACACTTCGTCGGATTCGATGGCCCGGTCTATTTTTGCAACGCATTGACGGAAATTGCCTTGGCGGCGCGCGCCAAGCTTACGTATTACCGCGTGCAAGAGGAGAGCGCGCAGAGCTTTCATGTCGGCGGTGTGCATGTCCGGCAGGCGCGCGACAGCGAATTCGTCTCGAACGCCGTCGACTTGGGCGGGCTTTTGGTACGCAACGACCTGCGCACCGTGTTGGCCGAAGGCGCGACCTGTGCATTGAACGGACTTTATTCGGTAAGCGGCCGGCAGCATGTCGATAACCATACGGTGATCGAACATGCTGCGCCGCGAAGCACCAGCCGAGAGCTGTATAAAGGAGTGCTCGATGGGCGCGCACGCGCGGTGTTCAACGGACGCGTGCTGGTGCATCCCGACGCGCAACAGACCGACGCGCAGCAGACGAACAACAATTTATTGTTGTCGGACGATGCCGAAGTAGATACCAAACCGGAACTGGAAATTTACGCCGACGACGTCAAGTGTGCGCACGGCGCCACCGTCGGTCAACTCGATCCGAATCAGTTGTATTACTTGCGCACGCGCGCGGTCGATGATGCGACCGCGCGGGATTTGTTGACCTTCGCGTTCGCGAACGACGTGCTGCGCCGCTTCAAGCTCGTGCCGTTGCGCGCGGAACTCGATCGGCGCCTGATGGCCCGTTTGCTGCGGGGTCGCGTCATCCGAGAGGTGGAATTGGTATGAGTCGCGCGGCGAAAGAAACGCGGATAGATCGCCCCGGCGGGACGTTCGATCTCGAACGTCTCCGGGCCGACTTCCCGATATTGACACAACAAGTGCACGGCAGGCCGCTGGTGTATCTCGACAATGCCGCGACAACGCAGAAGCCGAATGCCGTTATCGAGGCGCTGAATCACTATTACCGCACTGACAATGCAAATATTCATCGCGGCGTGCACACGCTGAGCGAACGCGCCACCAGCGCCTATGAGGGTGCGCGCGCTACGGTGCGACAGTTCATCAACGCCGCGTCGGACAAGGAGATCGTGTTTGTGCGCGGCACGACCGAAGGCGTGAACCTCGTTGCTTCGAGTTGGGGGCGCACAAACGTCCGGGCCGGCGATGAAGTTCTCATTACAACCTTGGAACATCACGCGAACATCGTGCCGTGGCAAATGCTGTGCGCGGAGGTCGGCGCAACATTGCGTGTGGTTCCGATAACCGACAGCGGCGAGTTAATCATGGAGGAGTTCGAACGCTTGCTGAGCGAGCGCACGCGCATGGTCGCGGTCACACAATGCTCGAATGCCATCGGCACGGTCACGCCGATCGAGCGCATCATCGCGCGCGCGCACGCGGCGGGCGCGGTGGTGCTGGTCGACGGCGCGCAGGCGGTGGCGCACGTGCCGGTCGACGTTCGTGCGCTCGACTGCGATTTCTATGCGTTTTCGAGTCACAAGCTGTACGGCCCGACCGGCATCGGCGTGCTGTACGGAAAGGAACGGCTGCTCGAGGCCATGCCGCCGTATCAAGGCGGCGGCGACATGATCAAGACCGTGACGTTCGAGAAGACGACGTATAACGATTTGCCGCACAAGTTCGAGGCGGGAACGCCGCATATCGCAGGTGCGATCGGACTCGGCGCGGCGATCGACTACGTGAACGGGTTGGACCGGGCGGCGATCGGCGCGCATGAGCGCGACTTGCTGGACCGTGCAACCCGCGCGCTGCTCGAAATACCGGGAGCGCGCGTCATCGGAACCGCGCGCGCGAAGATTGGCATTCTGTCGTTCACGCTCGATGGCGCGCATCCGCATGATATCGGCACCGTCCTCGATCACGAGGGCGTGGCGATTCGTACCGGCCATCACTGCGCCATGCCGCTGATGCAGCGTCTGCGTTTGCCGGCCACCGCGCGCGCGTCGTTTGCGTGTTATAACACCCGCGGCGACGTCGATGCGTTGATACTCGGCATCCGGAAAGTTCGGGAGATGTTCGGCTGATGCAGGACCTGCGCACGCTGTACGAAGAAGTGATCCTGGATCACAACCGGCGGCCGCGAAATTTTCGCCGCGTGCCGGAGGGCGCCAATCATCACGCGGTCGGTCACAATCCGTTGTGCGGCGACCAGCTTACGCTCGAGTTGAAGATCAAAGACGGCGTCATCACGGATGTCGGTTTCGACGGCGCCGGTTGCGCCATATCGACGGCGTCGGCGTCGCTGATGACGGAGTGCATCAAGGGTAAGACGCTCCCGGAAGTGCAGGCGCTGTATCACGGCGTGCACAACCTGCTGACCAAAGACGGCGACGCCGCGAATCTCGGCAAGCTGCAAGTGCTTGCCGGCGTTCGCGAATACCCGGCGCGCGTGAAGTGCGCGACGCTCCCATGGCACACCTTGGAGGCGGCGTTGAAAGATAGCGCCGCGACGGTGAGCACCGAATGAACGACATGACCGACAGTGCCGACCCGAAGGACGCCGCAGCGACCGCGTCGGACGAACTCAAGGAGCAGGTCGTCGGCGCGCTTCGCGGCGTCTTCGATCCCGAGATCCCGGTGAATATTTACGATCTCGGGCTGATCTACGGGCTCGCCATCGACGCCGAAGGCGACGTTCGGCTGCAAATGACCTTAACCGCGCCCGGCTGCCCGGTCGCGCAGACGTTTCCGGCGACGGTAGAGCAAGCCGTGAAAGCGGTGCCCGGCGTCAAGGACGCCGCCGTCGAGCTCGTTTGGGATCCGCCCTGGTCGAGCGAGCGTATGAGCGAGGCGGCCAAACTGCAGCTCGGTATGCTGTAGAACCCAATGTCCGATTGGGTCGACGTCGCCGCCGTGGAGGAACTCGCGCCGGGTGCGCATCGCGTCGTCGACGTGGACGGCGCGGCGGTCGCGGTGTTTCACTTGCCGGACGGTTTTCACGCGGTCGAGGACGTGTGTACGCACGATGGCGGCACGCTCAGCGGCGGCGCCGTCGACGGCGATGCCATCGTTTGCCCGCGGCACGGCGCGCGATTCTCGCTCCAAACCGGCGAAGTGTTGGCCCCGCCGGCGTACGAACCGATCCACTGTTTCCCCGTCCGCGTCCATGCCGGGCGCATTCAGGTTCGCGACGATCGCTGGGACTGAGCCTCCCCGCGAGCGTTGTTTGGCCGGAATCGAGCGGCTACACTACGCCGCTAGTCATAATCGCCTTTTCATCCCTGTCGTCTCATTCCATATTGGATCAATAGCTAGCGGAGTATTCATGGCGGTCGAACGCACATTGTCCATTATTAAGCCCGACGCGGTTGCGAAGAACTCGATCGGCGCGATCAATGCGCGTTTCGAAAAGGCGGGATTGCGTATCGTCGCGGCCAAGATGTTGCGGCTGAATCAGCAACAGGCCGAGGGGTTCTATGCCGTTCACAAGGAGCGCCCGTTTTTTCGGGACCTGGTGAAGTTCATGACCTCGGGACCGATTCTGGTGCAAGTGCTGGAAGGAGAGAGCGCGATCGCGCGCAACCGCGAGCTGATGGGCGCCACCGATCCGAAGAAGGCGGCGGCGGGCACCATCCGCGCGGACTTCGCGTTCGACGTCGAGAAGAACGCGGTTCACGGCTCCGACGGACCGGAAACCGCAGCGACCGAAATCCGCTATTTTTTCCAGAACGGCGATATCCATTCGCGCGATTCGTAACGACGAAATTCAGTGACCGCAAACCCGCCCACCAATCTGCTCGGTCTGGATCGTACGCAGCTTCAAGCGTTTTTCACGGCGCTCGGCGAAAAGCCGTTTCGCGGTTTGCAGGTCATGCAGTGGCTGCACCAATACGGCGTGAGCGATTTCGCCGGCATGACCAACTTGAGTAAGGCGCTGCGCGCGCGCCTTGCGGAAAGTGCCGCGATCGTCGCGCCCGCGGTCAAGCACGATCAAATCGCCGCCGACGGCACGCGTAAGTGGCTGTTCGAGCTCGCCGACGGCAACTGCATCGAGACGGTGTTCATTCCGGAAGAAAGCCGCGGCACGCTGTGCGTTTCCTCGCAGGTCGGCTGTAGTCTCAATTGCACGTTTTGCTCGACCGGCGCGCAAGGCTTCAATCGCGATTTGTCGGCCGCCGAGATCATCGGGCAAATGTGGATGGCAAGCCGTTTGCTCGGACAAGTGGGCGGACCGGAAACGCGCGTGATCACGAACATCGTGTTCATGGGAATGGGCGAGCCGCTGCTCAATTTCGACAGCGTTATCGCGGCGATAAACGTCCTGCTTGACGACGTGGCATACGGGTTGTCACGCCGGCGCGTCACCGTCAGTACCGCCGGGCTGGTTCCGCTGATCGACCGACTGCGGGACGCCAATCCGGTCAGTCTTGCCGTGTCGCTACACGCGCCGAATGACGCGTTGCGCACGGAACTGGTGCCGCTCAACCGCAAGTACCCGATCGCCGAATTGCTCGATGCGTGTCGCCGCTACGTGGCGGATGAACCGCGGCGCAAGGTGACGTTCGAGTACGTGATGCTGGCGGGGGTCAACGATTCCGTGGCGCACGCAAGCGAACTGGTGCGTTTATTGCGCGACGTGCCGGCGAAGGTCAACTTGATTCCGTTCAACCCGTTTCCGCACACGCGCTATCAGCGGTCTTCGTCGGCGGCGATCGATGCATTTCGCGAGGTTCTTACACGGGCCGACCTGATTACTATCACGCGGCGCACGCGCGGCGATGACATCGATGCCGCGTGCGGCCAGCTCGCCGGTCGGGTAAGCGACCGCACCGGTCGGCGCGAACGTTGGCTGGGGCGCGCGGCTAATGAAGGATAGCGCGATGCTGGCGCGCGCCGCCGCCGCCCTTATCTGGCTGGCGCTCGTTGGATGCGTCGCGAGTTCGGTGCGCGACCTGGACCAGGCCAAACAGGCGCAGCTCGTGGCCACGAACGTTCAGCTGGCGAATGGTTACTTGCAGCGCGGACAGCTGGATTTCGCCAAGGAGAAGTTGGACAAGGCGCTTGCCATCGACGCCGACAATTCGCAGGCGAATAATATGATGGCGGTATTGCAGTGGCGCTTTAAGAACTACGATGCGGCGGAGGAGCACTTCCGGCGCGCCGTACGCGAAGATCAAAAAAACTCGGAAGCGCAGAATAATTTCGGCGCATTCCTGTGCGAGCGCAACCGCGTCGATGAAGCGGAAAAGTGGTTTCGCAAAGCAGTTGCCAACCCCTTGTACAAGACTCCCGCGGCGGCGTACGAAAACGCCGCGTTGTGCTTCTATAAGGTAAAGGCGTACGCCAAAGCGGAAAGCAATTTCCGCGAGGCGTTGGCGATCGACTCGGGTTTGCCGAATTCGCTTTATCATATGGCGCGTATTGCCTACGATTCGGGGCGCACGCTGGCCGCGCGCGGCTTTCTACAACGTCACTTCCATGCGTCGCAAGACACGCCGCAGGCGCTGCTGTTGGCGGTTCGCGTGGAGCGTAAACTAAAGAACAAAGACGACGAAGCGAGTTACGCGGTGCGTCTGCGCGGGAAATTTCCGACTTCGCCCGAGGCGCAGCAACTGACCGAAACCGGCAAGGACTCGAAGGGGTAGGGTGCGTGGAAGCCAAGCGAGCGGAAAACGAAAATGCACTCGGCGCGACGCTCCGCCGGGCGCGCGAGAGCCGCGGGTTGTCGGTGGACCAAGCGGCACAGGCGTTGCGGCTGTCGGCGCGCATCGTGACGGCGCTCGAGGAGTGCGCGTTCGAGCGACTGCCCGGTCCGACGTACGTGCGTGGGTATTTGCGAAACTACGCACAATTTCTCGGACTCGCGCCGCAGCCGCTGGTGGATGCCTACGGTCGGCTGCCGCAGGCGACGCAGCAGGTCGACATGACGGCACCGGCACCGGTACGCCAAGTGACGAGCAGCGACATGCTGGTTCGGCTCGGAACCGGAGTCGTGGTGCTGGTCCTATTGGGATCGGCCGCACTTTGGTGGGCCGGCCACGATGCGGCGAACAAGAGGCCGCCAGCTCCGGCATTCCCCATCGCCGCGGTCAAACCGGCGCCCAGGCCCGCTCCGACGCCGCGCGAGATCGTCAGCGAAGAGCGCGAACCGGCGACAACCGCTGCCGCGCCGAGCCGAGAACCGGTCGTTACGCCGGGTGAAAATCCACCCGTTCCGATTGCAAGGCCGCCCGCGTCCGAACCCGCCGCCGCCGTGCCGCCGCCCGCCGCGCCGAGCGCGAATACGCCGATGTCGCAACTGGTGCTGTACGTTCACGAGGAATCGTGGGCGGATGTTCGCGATGCCCAGCAACGTCGGTTGCTGTACGAAACCATTCCGGCCGGCCGCGTCGTCAGCGTCGGCGGGGTCGCGCCGCTAAGCGTTTTTCTCGGTAACGTCGACGGCGTGACCGTCGAGTTCAACGGCCAACCGTACGATACGATGCCGCACAAGCGCGGCGAGGTCGCGCGATTTACGCTGGGACAGCCGCCCGGCTGACGACGCCGCTATTCCCGCCCGTGGAGATTACCGTCACGTGACCAAGGCCATCCAGGCCGTGCGCGGCATGAACGATCTGCTGCCTTCGACGGTCGCGTACTGGCAACGCGTCGAAGCCGCGGCGCGGGACGTCTTGCACGGTTACGGCTATCGCGAAATTCGTCTGCCGGTGGTGGAGCGTACCGAACTGTTCGCACGCTCGATCGGTTCGCATACGGATATCGTCGAGAAAGAGATGTACACCTTCGAGGATCGCAACGGCGACAGCCTGACGCTGCGACCCGAAGGAACGGCGAGCACCGTGCGTGCCGGCATCGAAAACGGATTGCTGCACAATCAGGTGCAGCGTTGGTGGTACGCCGGTCCGATGTTTCGCCATGAGCGGCCGCAGAAGGGCCGGTATCGGCAATTTCATCAGATTGGCGTCGAGGCCTATGGCATGGCGGGTCCGGACGTCGATGCCGAGATGATCTTTCTGACGGCGCGTTTGTTCAAACGGCTCGGCCTGACCGGCCTGCGGCTCGAGTTGAATACGCTCGGAACGCCGCAGGCGCGCGCCGCCTATCGCGCGCGGTTGATCGCCTATTTGCGCGATCATGTCGATGCCTTGGACGAGGACGCCCGGCGCCGGCTCGACGGCAATCCGTTGCGCGTGCTGGATAGCAAGAACCCCGATTTGCAGGATATTTTGCGCAAGGCACCGGAACTGTTGGAGCATGTGGATGATGCGTCGCGCGCCCATTTCCAGGAACTGCGCACACTGCTGGACGCCGCCGGTGTCGACTACCAAATCAATCCGCGGCTGGTGCGCGGCTTGGACTACTATACGCGCACGGTGTTCGAGTGGTTGAGCGACCGTCTCGGCGCCCAGGCGGCGATTTGCGCCGGCGGACGCTACGACGGGTTGGTCGAGTTGCTCGGCGGCAAAGCGACGCCCGCCGTCGGCTTCGCCATCGGCCTCGAACGCTTGGTCGAATTGGTGATGCAACTGGGCGCGGCGGCGGACGACGGCACTGCGCAGCTTTACGTGGTGGCTGGCGGCGCACCGATCGCAGCCGCGCTGCGGCTGGCGGAGTCGCTGCGCGACCTCGGCCTACGTGCCGAATGCCATTGCGGCGGCGGCAGCGAGAAGAGCCAGTTGAAGCGCGCCGATCGCAGCGGCGCGCGTTATGTCGTATTGGTGGAGACACCGACACAGGTGACGGTCAAAGATCTCCGCGGAAACGAGGGTCGACAGGCGCTGTCGTATGGTGACGTCGGCGCTTATCTGGCGGCGCGGTTTGGGTCCGCGACCGATGCGACAAAGACTTCAATCGGGGTGGAGAATTAAGTGTGGCGGCGTACACGGACCAAGAAGAGCTCGAAAAACTGAAGGAGTGGGGGAAGAACTACGGCGGCGCGCTGTTAATCGGCGTGCTGCTCGGGTTGGGATTGCTGTTCGGCAACAAGTACTGGACGCGCTATCAGGAGGAACAACGCGCGGCGGCGTCGGCGCTCTATGCGCAAATGGCGAGACAAGCGCAGGAAGCCAGAACGGCGCAGGCGCGCGCGAGCGGTAAGAAACTGATGGACGATTACGCGCGCACGCCCTATGCCGGCATGGCGGCATTGATGCTCGCACGGGTGAGCGTCGAGGCCAACGACCCGGCGACCGCGCGCACGCATCTGCAGTGGGCCGTCGATCACGCGACCGACGCGGGCGCGGCGCACGCGGCGCGGTTGCGACTCGGACAGCTGCTCTTGGCGAACCGGGAATACGACGCCGCGCTCGCGCTGGTTCAGGGCGATGCGCCCGGTTTCGCGGCCGAATATGCGGAGCTGAAAGGCGACGCCTATGCCGGACTCGGAAAGTCGGAGGAGGCGCGCGCCGCCTACCGCGCGGCGCTCGACCGTTTAACGGAAAGAACACAAGCGCGCGCGTTAATCGAGATGAAATTGGCCGACATCGGCGGAGCGCCGGGCAAGTGACGCTGTCCGCGCGGGCGCTCGGATTGGCGTTGCTGCTCGTGGGTTGCGCGTCGACCTCGGTGCGTGAGCCGCCGGCGCCGCTCGCGGAATTCACCCCGGTGTTTACCGTGTCGCAACTATGGTCGGCGGATATCGGGAGCGGTAGCAAGGAATTTGATGGTCTCGTGCCGGCGGTGCGCGATTCGACCGTCTACGCCGCCGGGGCCGGCGGACGCGTCAGTGCGCTGGCCGCCGATACCGGTCGTCGGCGCTGGCAAGTCGAGCTGAACGTGCCGATTGGCGGCGGGGTCGGCGTCGGATCGACGCTGGTGGCGGTCGGCACGCGCGCCGGCCGAGTGGTCGCGCTGGCGCGCGACAGCGGCGAACAGCGCTGGGTCGCGAAGGTATCGAGCGAAATACTGGCGCCGCCGGCGGTCGGCGAGTCCCTGGTCGTGGTGCGAACCGTCGACGGTCGCGTGTTCGGTCTGGCGATCGCGGACGGTAAACGTTTATGGTCGTTCGAGCGTACCGAACCGGCGCTCAGTTTGCGCGGCACCGATACGCCGGTGTTAATCTCGGGGGCCGTGCTGGCGGGATTCGCCAGCGGGCGAATGGCGGCGCTGCGCGTGCAGGACGGCCAACCGTTGTGGGAAACCGCCGTCGCGCTGCCGCGGGGACGCAACGAGATCGAGCGGCTGGTCGACGTGGATGTCTCGCCGCTCGTGTTCGACGACGCGATTTACGCCGCGAGTTTTCAAGGAAAGCTCGCGGCGCTCAATCCGAGCAACGGTAATGTGCTCTGGTCGCGCGATGTATCGACCCATACCGGCATGGCGAGCGACGGCAAGACGCTTTATCTCACGAATGATCGCGGTTACGTGATGGCGTTCGATCGCCGTAACGGCGCAAGCTTGTGGCGCCAGGAAGCGCTGCGCGGCCGCGGCCTGAATGCACCCATTGTCCACGACGACGTCGTTGTCGTCGCCGACTACGAAGGTTATGTACATTGGCTCGCGCGCGAGGACGGCCGCTTCGTTGCGCGTTACCAAGCCGTCGGCGCGCCGGTGCGCGCCCGTGCCGCGGTTTCGGACGGGACGGTGTTCGTTTCGGGCATATCGGGTACGTTATCCGCGTTGCGACTCGTGCGGAAGTAATCCTGCCGCCGCCCGCGGCCGGCGATGCTATGAGGCGCTCATGAAGCCCGTCGTGGTACTGGTCGGCCGGCCGAACGTCGGCAAATCCACGCTGTTCAATCGTTTGACGCGCAGCCGCGCGGCCATCGTGGCCGACGAACCGGGCGTGACGCGGGATCGCCAGTACGGTGACGGTTTGGCGGGCGATCGACCGTATTATGTCGTCGATACCGGCGGCATTTCCGGTGCCGGCGGCGGCGGGGCTTGCGCCGAGGCGGCGCTGCGGCAGCTGGTCGCTTCGCAAGTGCGTCAGGCGCTCGTGGAGGCGGACGCGATCGTGCTGTTGGTCGACGCGCGCGAAGGCGTGCAGCCGCTCGATCGCGAGATCGCAAATGATCTACGCCGGCTCGGGAAGCCGCTGACGCTCGCCGTCAACAAGGCCGAAGGCATGGAACCCGCCACGCTGGTCGGGGAGTTCTATCCCCTCGGTCTGGGCGAGCCGCGGCCGATCTCGTCCGGACACGGCGAAGGAATCGCCGATCTGATGCGACAGGTCCTCGCACCCTTGCCGCGCGTCGAGGAAGAGGCGGTGGCGTCCGATCTCCCGCGCGTCGCCGTCATCGGCCGGCCGAACGCGGGGAAGTCAACGCTGGTCAATGCGCTGCTCGGCGAGGAACGCGTCATCGTCTCCGATCTGCCCGGGACGACGCGCGATGCCATCGACATACCGCTCGAGCGCGGTCGCAAGCGCTACGTATTGGTCGACACCGCGGGCGTTCGCCGGCGCGCGCGGGTCGAGGATGCCGTCGAGAAGTTCTCCGCGCTTAAAACACTGCAAGCGATCGATCAGGCTAACGTCGTCATCCTGGTGCTGGATGCGCTGGCCGGCGTCGGCGAGCACGACGCGACGCTTGCAAGCTACGCCCTGAAGCACGGTCGGGCGCTGATACTCGCGCTGAACAAGTGGGATGCGCTGGACCGGGAGGGGCGCGTTTGGGTGAAGCGTGAGCTGGAGCGCAAACTGCGCTTTCTCGACTTCGCGCCGGTCCATTACATTTCGGCGCTGCACAAAACCGGGGTTGGTGCGCTGTTCGCGTCGGTCGACAAGGCGTTTGCATCGGCCACTTGCGATTTGCCGACGCCGCGCCTGAACAAGGTGCTGCGGGCGGCGGTTGCGGCGACACCGCCGCCGATCGAGCGCGGGCGCCGGATTCGCCTAAAATTCGCGCACCAGGGCGGCAAGAACCCGCCGCTGGTTATTGTGCACGGAAACCAGGTTCGCGCGCTGTCGGCGTCGTATCGCCGCTATCTGGCGCGCTGCGTCCGCAAGGCGTTTCACTTGGTTGGCACGCCCGTCGCCGTACAGGTCAAAGAAGGCGCCAACCCCTATTCGGATCGACGCCCGCGCCGGCGACGCCGCCAACGCTAACCGCTCAAGAAGATAGTCGCGCTATCTATCCGCCCACCAAGGGAAAAACACCCGTTCGCGCATGCTATATAGATAGCTGTGGTTCGAGATTCAACGCGCGGCTCTTGCCGACGGCGCCCGGACGAAAGACAGGTCGGTATCCCATTGAGTGCTTATCACGAAAACGCCCTAAAAGCCGGTTCGACGTTGGCCGACTACACGATCGAATCGGTACTCGGTCACGGCGGCTTCAGCGTCACCTATCTGGCGCATGACAATGCGCTCGGCGCCCACGTCGCCATCAAGGAGTATCTGCCGCAAGACGTTGCCGCGCGCGACGGCCGCACTACGTTCGTGGTGCCGCGCGCCTCCAAGGACGCTATTCGCTTTTATCACTGGGGCCTGAAGAATTTTTTGAAGGAGGCGCGCGCGCTGGCGCGCTTCAAGCATCATAACATCGTGCGCGTATTGCGCTTCATCGAAGCCAACGGAACCGCCTACACGGTGATGGAGTACGAGCAGGGACAGACGTTGGCTCAGTATCTCAAGGAGAAAGGTCAGCGACTGGACGAGGCAGGTTTATTGCGCATCGTCATGCCGATACTGAACGGCCTGCACGCCGTACACGAAGTGGGATTGCTCCACCTCGATATCAAACCGGAGAACATTTATCTGCGCCGCGACGGCAGCCCGATGCTGATCGACTTCGGCTCGGCCCGGCACGCGATGACCGAGAATCAGTCGTCGGGGCGGGTAGCTTTGACGCGCGGATATGCGCCGGTCGAGCAGTATCCGGACAAGGGGAAGCTCGGGCCCTGGTCTGACGTCTACGCCCTCGGCGCAACCATGTACCGCTGCGTTACCGGCAAGCGACCGGACGACGCTTTGGATCGCTATCGCGCGATACTCGATTACAAGACGGACCCGCTGAAGCCGGCGACCCTGGCGGCAGCCGGACGTTGCCAGCAGGTGATGCTCGAAGGCATCGACTGGGCGATGCAGGTCCACGCCCAGGACCGGCCGCAGACGCCGCGCGAGTTTCAGGATTATCTGCTCGGGCGCGCCAAGCGGCCGCGATCAGCGCCGGCGTTGTCGACGACGCCATCGGCCTCAACGCGCGGGATGCAACGATTGGGCTCACGTCTGGCGCAAGCGTTCGCGCGCACCACGCAGGCCATCATTGTCCTCGTATTGCTGGTCGCCTCCGGCATCGGCGGTTGGTACGCGTGGCCGAAGATTCAGAATTTCTGGCTGACGCTGTATCAACATGCATCGAAGCCGGATTCGCCGCCGGCGACGATGCCATCGAAGCCCGCACGGACGTCGAGTTCCGCGCCGCCGCGGCGGCAAACGGCCGCCGCGCCGTCACCGCGAACCGAAAGGAAAGCGGCGCCGCCTGGACCGATTGGCGCCGCACCGATGCCCAACGCGTTGCGCGCGGTCCTGCCGGGACACGGCGATTGGATTCAAGCGGTCGCGTTCGCACCGCGCAGCCACCGCCTTGCCAGCGCGAGCAACGATCGAACCATCCGGCTGTGGGACGTCGATTCGGAAAATTCGATCGCTGTGTTGAAGCAGGAATATCCGGCCAATGCGATTGCGTTCGCGCCGGACGGCCGCACGTTGGCATCGG
>Ga0214471_10001986_pt1 | contig 16137 bp, 12 predicted proteins | sample RVTome_5_FD_207665 | JGI IMG/M metagenome (GOLD analysis project Ga0214471, IMG submission 207665) | Soil microbial communities from uranium-contaminated site in the Upper Colorado River Basin, Wyoming, United States - RVT142D155 | ecosystem: Environmental > Terrestrial > Soil > Contaminated >... | reverse complement strand
CCAGGGCGTCCGCGGTGACGCGCCGCCCCGCCGCCGCCTCCCTGGCGATCCGGACCTGGAGCGCCGAGTCCGGCGGGCGCGTGAAACGCGGATCCACGGAGAGCCGCTCGGTCGGGAACCGCGCCCGGGCCACGGGCAGCCGGCGCTCGACCGCGCGCGTGCGCCCCCTGGCGTGCTCGAAGGTCAGCCGCACGGTGACCGAATCGCCGGCCCCCAGTGGCACGCCCGCCAACGCCGCGAACCGTTCGCCGGGCGCCCGCACGAACGCCAGGGGGAGCGAGTCCATTGTGCCGCGCACCGCGAACGGCGCCGGACTGCCCTCGATCTCCACCACCACGTAGGCAAAGGAGCCCTGCCGCGGCGGGTCGGCATGCCATCGGACGTGCACGGACTGCCCGGCCGCGGGTGCGGACACGGTGCCGATGGCGAGCAGGACGCTGATCAGCCGCATGCCCCAAGGTAACCGGTGACCCCGTGTGCTCCATTCCCTTGCGCGAGCGCGGACGCCTGGCGATCTCATACACGCGGGACAAGCACCGACCCACCGGAGGTATGCATGCGGATATCCCGTTGCTCCCCGCTCGCCGCCGTTCTGCTCCTCGTCGCCGCGCCCGCGGCCGCGCAGCAGACGGACCTGATGCGGGTGTACCAGTCGCTCGGCCATCGGATTGACGTGCTCGAGCGCCAGATTGACAACCTCATGTTCTTCAACCGGCTCGGCGAGATCGCCGAGATTGACATCGTGCGATTGGCGGGACCGGCGCTCCGCTACCAGCCCAACCCCACCGCGCAGGGAGCCGGCAACCCGTTCCGCTTCTACGCCTACGTCTTCGTCCCGAAGAACCTGGACCGCACGGGGAAGCACCCGCTCATCGTGTTTCCGCACGGCGGTGTGCACGCCCATTTCACGACCGGCGCCACCAACGTGCTGCGGGAGATGCTGACCCAGGGCTACACGGTGATCGCGCCCGACTATCGCGGAAGCACGGGGTACGGCCGCGGCACCTACGAGACCATTGACTACGGCGGGCTCGAAACGGAAGACACCTACGCGAGCCGGAACTTCATGCTGGAGAACTACGACTTCCTCGACGCGAATCGGGTGGGCATCGTGGGATGGAGCCACGGCGGACTGCACGCGCTCATGAACATCTTCGATCATCCCGGGGACTACGCCGTCGCGTACGCTGGCGTCCCGGTGAGCGACCTCATTGCCCGCATGGGCTACAAGAGCGACGGCTATCGCGACCTCTACTCGGCGCCGTATCACATCGGCAAGTCCGCCGATGAGAACGTCGCCGAGTACCGGAAACGGTCACCCGCGTGGAATACCGAGCGGTATCAGGGTACCCCGCTCCTGATCCACACGAACACGAATGACGAGGATGTGAACGTGCTGGAGGTGGAGCACCTGATCAAGTCACTCAAAGCCACGGGCCAGACGGGCTTCGAGTACAAGATCTATCAGGACGCGCCCGGCGGGCACAGCTTCAACCGCCTGGACACGAAGCTGGCCAGGGAGTCCCGACGGGAGATCTGGCAGTTCCTGGCGCGGTATCTCATGCCGGCGCGGCCGGTCCGGTAGAGTGCAGCGTGCAAGGAGCAGCGTGCAGCGGGCATCCACCGCGCTGCACGCTGCACCCTGACACGTTCATTTCCATTCCGTCTCCAGGCCCAACGTCCGCCCTTTTTCGATCGCCGGCATTCCCTCCGTCATCCACCGCGGCGCCGGCGCGCCCTGGAGATAGTGGTCGAAGAACTGCTGCATCCGGATGTTCCAGTCCCGCCGCTTGGGATACGGCAGCGGCCAGTGCGGCTCGCCGTTGTAGTTGACCAGCCAGGCCGGTTTGCCAAGCCGCCGGAGCGCCGTGAACAGCTCGATGCCCTGGTACCAGGGCACGGCCCCGTCGTTGTCGTTGTGCAGGATGAGGAGCGGCGTCCGCACGCGGTCCAGCCAGAAGAGGGGGGAGTTCTCGAGGTAGCGGATCGGCGCGTCCCACAGGGTTGCGCCGAGCCGGCTCTGCGTGCGCTCGTACTGGAACATCCGGCTCATGCCGGACTCCCAGCGGATCCCGCCGTACGCGCTCGTCATGTTGGCCACGGGCGCGCCCGGCGCGCCGGCCGCGAACAGGTTGGTCTTCGTCACCATGTAGGCGATCTGATAGCCGCCCCAGCTGTGCCCCTGGAGCCCGATGCGTTTGGGGTCCACGAAGCCGCGCTCGATCAGCTCGAGCACGCCGGGCACCACGCAGTCGAGCGCGCTCTGCCCCGGATACCCGATCGTGTAGACCACGTCGGGAACGAAGACGAGGTAGCCGCGGCTCGCGTAGAACGACGGCCGGATGGTGGAGCGGTGCGGGATCACCGGGCTGTGGGCGTGGAGATTGTCCGAGCTCCGCTCGTAGAAGTTGACGATCATGGGGTACTGCTTCGTCGAGTCGAAATCCGTCGGCTTGTAGAGCAATCCCGCGAGGGGGGTGCCGTCCGCTCCGCGCCAGTGCACCAATTCGACCCTTGCCCAGCGGTACTCGGACTGCTGGGGGTTGGCGTCGCTGAGTTGCGCCGGCCGCGCGAAGTCGAGTCCGGCCCGCCACAGGTTCGGGAACTCCGCGATGGACTCGCGCGTGTAGAGCAGCACGTCCGCGGCGTCGGCCTTGCGGGGATTCGAGAACCGTCGGTGCTCCCACAGGAGCCGCTCCGGGGCGCGGTCGCCCGCCACCCGGTCGCGATAGAACCCCGCCGCCTTGGTTCGGTAGTCGAACGCCGAGAGCAGCAGCGGCTCCGTGGCGACGACGGCCTCCCGCTCGCGGTCGAGGTCCACGAGGCGGAACCGCACGCTGTCGCGCCGGCCGACGCCGTCCGTCACGTTGCGCGGCGCGCGCTTGCCCGTTGGATCCACGGCCCACACGTCATAGCGGTCGTAGAGCAGCAACTCGCGGTCGCCCTCGGTCCAGCCGGCCACCCCATGCGGCGACGCCGGCATCGGGCTGTCGTGCTCCTCGTCATCCAGCGGATACGGGATGCCCGCCGTGACCGTGACCGACGTTCCGGTCCGGAGATCGTGGACGTCGCCCGCCCGCGCCGCGTAGTCCCACAGGTACACATACCCGCCGCCCGCCGAGAGCTGGGCGCGCGCCTGTGTCTCTCCCCGCAGCAGTCGCCGCTGTCCGGTCGCGAGATCCACGGCGTAGAGATCCTGCCAGCCGGGCGTGTCCCAGGAGATCCGGATCCGGTAGGCGCGGTCGTCCGTGCCCAGCCCCCAGGCCCCGTCCCCGCCATCCGGCAGGCTCACGCTCGCGAGCCCGGTATCCGCGAGCTGGACGACGCGGTTCCCGTCGAGGTGGGCGACCGCAAGGTAGGTGCGACGCCGCTCCTGGGTCAGGCGCCGCAGCTGCATCGGCTGCAGCTCGGCGTCCCGCCAGTGCCAGATGTCCACCCCCACCCGCTCGTCCTCGGGCGTGCTGTCTTCGGGCGCGGGCGCCTCCCAGGGCGCCGTGCCGAAGTAGAGCCGGCGGCCGCTCCACGAGAACGACGGCGCGCGATGCTCGCTCACCGCCCAGCCGGCACGCATCCCCGCGGTGGCCGTGGTGGCCGCGACCGCGGCGGCCGGCGTCCCCGCCCGCCAGCGATACACCGAGAACCGCGGGTGCTCCGCCTGGGCGTCGTCCCGCGTCGTGAGGAAGGCCAGCAGGTCGCCCGCCTCCGCAAAGGCCAGGCTCTTGTAGGTGGCGCGCCCGCCCGCGACGCGGTGGTCCGTGGGCGCGTCCGCCAGCTCGACCATCAGGACACCGTCGGTCTCGCCGGTCCGGCTCGCCACGGCCGCCGCGAGCCGCGCGCCGTCCCGCGTGAACGCGTATTCTGTGACGTCGTCGTACCGCCGTTCGGCCCCGGTAGCGAGGTGGCGCACCACGAGGCGGCTGCCAACCTCGCTGTCCTTCCTGGGCTTGAGCGCCGCGCTGTCCGGTGTCGCGGCGGCCGTGTCCGTCTCGGCCGCCTTCCGGTCTTCCCTGGGACGCTCGACGAGGTAGGCCACGTACGCGCCACCCCGCTCCGGCATCCGGAAGGACTTGACCTCGTCCACGCGGACCACGTCTCCCGTGGCGAGATCGAGGATCCCGAGCGAGTCCTTGGGGAGATCGTCGCCGCGCTTCTTGGCGACCTTGGCCGCGCGGACCACGCGTACTCGGGCTTGATCACGAACACGAGGTACCCACCGGACGGCGCGAACCGGGCGTCCCGGCCGCGCGGCACGCGAAACTCCGTGGGGCGCCCGGTGGCGCGCACCACCAGCTCGGCGTCGCCCTGCTGCGGCTCGAGCACGTAGCTGACCCACATCCCGTCCCGTGACAGGGCCTCCTGCTCGATGGTGCGCCAGCGGTCGTAGGCGTCGTGGTCGAGGGAACGCTGCGCCGCCAGCCACGTGGGGGCAACGGCGAGCAGAACGATCGGGATGGAACGGGTACACGCGGTCATGTCGTGCCGCCTCGGTCACGATCCGTGGATGTCGAGCGGACGGCTCAACCTATCCGCCGGGCTCGACGTACGGGAAGTGACGTTCGTCGCACGGACCGTATTCGCACAGGAGACCGTCCGCCGGCGATGGGACCCTTCTCCCGGGACCGTGGTACGCATCAGGATCGGGAGGACGTCATGCCACGATTCTGGTACCTGTTCGCCGTGCTCCTCGCCGCGCCGACCGCGGCTGCCCAGCCGGCGCCGTGTGCCGGCCAGGAGTACCGCCAGTTCGACTTCTGGGTGGGCGCGTGGAACGTGTTCAACCCGCAGGGACGGCAGGTAGGGACGAACACCATCGAGCCCACGCTCGGCGGCTGCGCGCTGCACGAGCAGTGGACCAGTGCGGGGGCCAACCGGGGATTCAGCTACAACATCTTCGACCGCGGGTCCCGGCGGTGGCACCAGACCTGGGTGGACAACGGCGGCACGCTGCTCCTGCTCGACGGCGGGCTCGCGGGGACCGCCATGGTGCTGCGCGGCACGACCGTGAACGCCCAGGGCACGAGCGTGCTGAACCGCATCACCTGGACCCCCGTGGCGGCCGACAGCGTGCGCCAGCTCTGGGAAACCTCCGCCGATGCCGGGCAGACGTGGACGGTGGCGTTCCACGGGATGTACGTTCGGCAGTAGCGACGGCGGGACCAGCGACTACCGCCCTCCTCGCCACTCCCGCTTGATCAACACACGATCCACCGAGAGCGCGCCACTGCCGCGAAGCGCCACGGCCACGGCCATGGCGATGACGAGCAGGTGGAACTCGATGCCCTGGCCGGCCTGTTGTCCGGACCAGTCCATGAAGAACCCGTTTTCCAGGTGCACGAGGCCGATGGCGCCGAGCATGACGGCAATGACGCCGGCCGCCGCGATCCGGCCGAGCGCGCCCACGATGAGCCCCAGTCCACCCAGGAACTCGGCGGCGATCACCAGCAGGGTGAGCGCGGCCGGGATGCCGAGCGCCTGATCGAAGAAGCCGATCGTGCCCGCCGGGCCGTGGCCGCCGAACCAGCCGAGGGCCTTCTGCGCCCCGTGCGCGAACATCACGACGCCCAGCGCGACCCGGATCACGGTCAGCGCGGGGCTCTTGGGTGTGTCCAGCAGTTTCTTGAGCATCAGTTTCCTCCCGTATGTGTAGCGGTACCCGCGCCGCGCGATGCCCGCACGGCATCCAGCAAGACGATGAGGCGCTGCAGGGTCCGGTCGTCCAGCGACCCCATGGCCTCGTAGTCCACCCGATCAATCGTGAGATCGAGCCGCTCCAGCAGGCGCAGGCCGGACGCCGTGATCCGGCAATGCACCTCCCGGCGGTCCGTGGGGCAGCGCTCGCGCGTGACCCAGCCCTGCGCTTCCAACCGGTCCATCATCCGCGTGATGCCCGGCGCCTGCTCGATCATGCGGCCCGCCACCTCGAGCGTGGGGAGCCCCGCGGCGCCGGCGCCCCGCAGGATGCGGAGCACGTTGTACTGCTGGAGCGTGAGGCCCAGCGGGGCCACGGCAGCGGCGAGGGTCCGCCGCACGACATCCGCGGTGCGCAACAGGGCCACGACCGCCTCCTGGCTCTTGGCGGGAAACGGGCGGGTCTGGCGGATCTCGCGCTCGATGGCACTGCGGGAGTCGGGTGTCATGGTGATAACATTACTAGTCAATAGTTGATCTGTCAAGTATCTGCCCAAGGAACTTCTCCCCCCTCTGCGGACTTTTAGGTCCGAAGCGGCAATCCGGCGCAACCGCTCGCGGAAGCGCCGGGCACGTCCCATTCTTTCCCACTACCCCAGTCCTGGAAACGTCCATGCGAGTGTCCCTTGTCCTTTGGTTGCTCCTCGGTTCCGCGGTCGCCTGCGCGGGTGACGGCACCGGCCTGGATGAGAACGGCATTCCCATCGGCACGCCCCCGCCCGGAACCGAAGTGACGCTGTCCGGCGACGTCCAGCCGATCCTCACCGCCAACTGCGCGCTCTCCGGGTGCCACGCCGGCGGCAGCCCGGTCCTTGGGCAGAACCTCTCGGCGGGCCAGACCCACGCGAACGTGGTGAACGTGCCGTCGCAGGAAGTGCCGGGCATGATGCGGGTCCGGCCCCTTCTGCCCGATTCGAGCTACCTGGTGCACAAGATCCAGGGGACCCAGGGGTCCGTGGGCGGCAGCGGCGTTCGCATGCCCCTGGGCGCCGGGCCGCTCACGGCGGACCAGATCGCCACCATCCGGGCGTGGATCACCGCCGGCGCCCTCAACAACTGACGGAGACCACCATGCGCCCTCGTCTGCTCCTCGGCGGCCTCCTGGCGGCCGTCACCCCGGCGGCGGCCGAGCCGTACCTGGCCCTGCGGACCGGGCTCAAGTGCTCGTCGTGCCACACGAACATCACGGGCGGCGGCAACCGGAACGCGTTCGGCGGCATCTTTGCGCAGACGCAGCTGCCCATGAAGCCCGGGACGGTCGTGAGCCGGAACCTGACGGATTTCCTCCAGATCGGGTGGGACCTCCGGGTGGAGGGATCCGGCACCTTCAAGACCGACAACCCGCAGACCACCATGAGCCTCGACGTGGCCCAGGTCTACGCGGCGGCCGAGCTGCTCGAGAACCGGCTGGTGTTCTACATAGACCAGACCGTGGGCCCGGACCGCGCGGTCGCCCGAGAAGCGTTCGGCATGGTGAAGCGGCTGCCGGGCGAGGGCTACGTCAAGGCGGGGAAGTTCCTGCTGCCGTACGGCCTGCGGCTCCAGGACGACGCCGAGTACGTCCGCGAGCGGACCGGCTTCTCGTATTTCACGCCGGACCAGGGCGTCGAGGTCGGAGTCGAGCCGGGGCCGCTGGCGCTCGCCATCGCGCTCACGAACGGGACCGCCGGCGCCGCGGAGAGCGACAACGGCAAGCAGGTCACGTCGAGCGCGGCGCTGGTCTTCCGGCAGCTCAGGATCGGCGCGTCAGCGTCCATCAACGACGCCGCCCTCAACACCCGCGAGGCCGTGGGCGGCTTTGGCGGCGTGAGCGTGGGACCGCTGGTGCTCCTGGGCGAGGTGGACTACGTGCGCGACAAGCCAGCGGCGGGCGATACGGTCAGCCAGCTCATCGCCTACGGGGAAGCCGACTGGCTGCTGACCCGCGGGCTCAATGCCAAGGTCACGTACGGCTGGCTCGACCCCAATCGGGACATCGCCGAGAACGAGCGCGTGCGGGCGCGGTTCGGGCTCGAGTTCTTCCCGACCCCGTTCCTGCGGTTCGCGGGTTTCTACACGATGCTCGAGGACATCCCGCAGGCAACGACCGACCTGGACCGGTGGAGCGTGGAGGCACAGGTGGCGTTTTGACGATAGGCCGATGGCCGATAGCCGATAGGCCGATGGCCGAGAACGCCGTGCGCGGTTCGGCAATCGGCAATCGGCTATCGGTCACCCTCGAGATAGTCGAGCAGCAGGGCCGTCATCACGCGCATTCCGATCGGGATGGACGAGTCGTCGGCCTGGAAGGTGGGGGTGTGGTGGTCGCCGGAGACCGTGCCGGGCTTCTGCACGCCCAGCCGGTAGTAGAGGCCCGGGACCTCGTTGGCGAAGTACGAGAAGTCCTCGCCCACCATGGCGGGCTCGAGCCGGTGCACGTTGGCGGCGCCGACGAGCCGCTGTAGGGTCGGCAGCATCCGGTCCGTGAGCGCGAGGTCGTTGATCACGGGCGGCGACCCCCGCTCATAGGTGAGGTCGAACCCGCCGCCGCCCGCGGCGGTGATGCCCGCCAGGATCACGCGCATGCGCCGCTCGACTTCGTCCTGCACCGTCGTGCTGTAGGTGCGGACGGTTCCCTCCAGGCGCACTTCACCCGGAATAATGTTGAACCGCTCGCCGCCGTGGATCATGCCGACCGTGACCACGCTGGGCTCGACGGGCGACAGGTTCCGCGAGCGGAGCGTCTGGAGCGCCATGACGGCCTGGGACGCCATCACGACGGGATCCACGCTCAGGTGGGGCGACGCGCCGTGCGCCTGCCGGCCCTTGATCGTGATCCAGAAGTGGTCCACCGCCGCGAGCGCGGGTCCCGGCGTGTAGCCCACGGTGCCCACGTCCATCGAGGCCATGGTGTGGAGCCCGAACACGGCGGCGGGCCGCGGGTCCGCGAACACGCCTTCCGCGAGCATCAGCTCGGCGCCGCCTTCCTCTCCCGGGGGCGGGCCTTCCTCCGCGGGCTGGAACACGAACAGCACCGTGCCCGGCAGCTCGCGCCGCATGCCGGCCAGGATCTCGGCCACGCCGAGTTGGATGGCCACGTGCACGTCGTGCCCGCAGGCGTGGGACACGCCGACCTCCTGGCCGAGGTACGTGGCGCGCACCGTGGACTTGAACGGATAGGGTGTATCCTCGGTAACCGGGAGCGCGTCCATGTCCGCCCGCACGGCCACGACCGGTCCGGGCCGCCCACCGCGCAACACGCCCACGACGCCCGTCTGCGCGATGCCGGTCCGCACGTCGTCCAATCCGAGCGCGCGCAGTCGCTCGGCAATCAGCTTCGCGGTCTCGACTTCGCGGTTTCCCAGCTCGGGCTGGCGGTGCAGGTGGTGCCGGACCTCGATAACGGCCGGGGCGGCGCGCTCGACCGCGGCCGCAATGCGCGCGTCGCGCTGCTGGGCGTGCATCACGCCGCCCGCGACCGTCAGTGCCGTGATGATGCTCAGAACTCGCATGCAGGTCTCGCTTCCGGGGTGCGCCGGGCAAGATATCCGGGCGCACCGGCTCCGCCAGAGACCCGCTCGCGGTAACTTGCCTCGCGGATGCCTGTGTCCCTCGCCCTCGGCTTCGTGGTCGCCGGCATCGTCCTGCTGGGCGGTGGCGGCGACCTGCTCGTGCGGGGCGCGGTGTCGCTGGCGCGCCTGCTGCGGGTGCGCCCCGTGATCATCGGGCTCACGATCGTGGCGATGGGCACGTCGGCTCCCGAGTTGGCGGCGAGCCTCACCGCGGCGCTCCGCGGGAGCAGCGACGTCGCAATCGGCAACGTCGTCGGCTCCAACATCATCAACGTGGCCCTCATCGTGGGCCTCGCCGCGGTCGTCCTGCCCATCGCCGTGCACCTGTCGGCCGTCCGGCTGGAGTGGCCGGTGATGCTCGGGTTCTCGGCGGCCGGCATCGCGATGGCCTGGGACGGCACGATCAGCCGGCTCGATGGCGCCATCCTGCTGGCAGGTCTCGTGGCGTTCACGGGCATCCTGATCCGGGCGGCGCAGCGGGGTTGGGCGGCGCCGGACGCCCAGGTCCTCACCTCCGAGGTGGACGCGCTCACCGTACGGCCGGTCCGGCACCTCGTGCTGCTCGACGTGGGCCTGGTGCTGGGCGGGGTGGTTTTGCTGGTCATCGGGGCGCAGCTGCTGGTGCGGGGCGCGGTGAGCATCGCGCAGGTGGCGGGCCTGTCGGAGCGGGTGATCGGCCTCACGATCGTCGCCGCCGGCACGAGCCTGCCGGAGCTCGCGACCAGCCTGGTCGCCGCGCGGCGCGGGCAGGCGGAGATCGCGCTCGCCAACGTGCTCGGCTCCAATATCTTCAACCTGGGCGCGATCCTGGGAATCGTGGCGCTGGTCCAGCCGCAGGCGGTGGCGCCCGAGATCGGCGCGGACCTCTGGTGGATGCTGGCGTACGCGATCGTCCTGTTCCCGATCATGTGGACCGACATGCGGATCACCCGGCTGGAGGGAGGTCTGCTGCTCGGATCGTACGGGGTCTATCTGGGGTTCCTGCTGCTCTGAGGCGGACGAGGCGGACACGGTGGTACAACGCTCACCATTGGGATCGTGACGGACCCCTGCGGTCCCCTACCTTCCCGCCAGCACCGGCCCCACCACCCGCCACACCGTCTCCGCCACGATCCGCTGCCCCGCCGCGGTAGGGTGAATGCCGTCCGCCTGGTTCAGCTCCGGCACCGCGGCCACGCCCTCGAGCAGGAACGGGATGAGCCCGGCGTCGTTGGCCCGCGCCAGCGCGGGAAACACGGCGCGGAACTCCGACGTGTAGGCGCGGCCCATGTTGGGCGGGGACTCCATCCCGGCCACCACGATCGCGGCTTCCGGGTGCGCCACGCGGGTCCGGTCAATGATCCGCTGGAGGTTGGCCCGCATGGCGTCCACGTCCTGGCCCCGGAGCCCGTCGTTGGCCCCCAGCTCGAGCACGAGCATCGCCACGGGCTGGCGCAGCAGCCACTCCACGCGCCGGAGCCCGCCCGCCGACGTCTCGCCACTCTCGCCCGCATTGACCACGCGAAACGGCAACCCCGCGGAGTCAATCTTCTCCTGGATGAGCGCCGGATACGCCTGGTCCGGATCGAGGCCGTAGCCGGCGGTGAGGGAGGTCCCGAGAAAGACGACGGCAGGCAGGGCAGAGTCGCCGCGCCCGGCTTCGCCGCGGACGGTCGCCGCCCCCGATTGCCGACTCGCCTGGTCGCACGCCCCCGTCGCGAGCACACCAGCCACCAGCGCGCCCGCCCCCACTGCAATCACTGCCCTCACTATCTTCCCCCCATGTCCATGATCATCGCCGAGCACCTCACCCAGACGTATCTCAGCGCCGGACGGCCACTCACCGTTCTGCACGATATCAATCTAACGATCGAGGCTCGGGGCCTCGTGGCCGTGATCGGCCCGTCCGGCAGCGGCAAGACCACGCTGCTTGGCCTGCTCGCGGGGCTCGATCGGCCCACGCGGGGAACCGTGCGCCTCGACGGCGCGGACCTGGGCGCGCTCGACGAAGACGCACGGGCGGCGTTGCGCGCCGAGCGCGTGGGGTTCGTGTTCCAGACGTTCCAGCTCCTCCCCACGCTCACCGCGCTCGAAAACGTGCTGGTGCCGCTCGAGCTGAGGCCGGGTGGCCGGCAGGCGGGCGACCTCGAGCGGGCCGCGGAGTACCTCGCGCGCGTCGGCCTGGCCGACCGCACGCAGCATTACCCCGCGCAGCTCTCGGGCGGCGAGCAGCAGCGCGTGGGGCTGGCCCGCGCGTTCGCCAACCGGCCCCGGATTCTCTTCGCGGACGAGCCCACCGGCAGTCTGGACGCGGAAACCGGCGCCGGCGTGATTGATCTCCTGGTCGAGCTGAACGCCGAGGCCGAGACGACGATGGTGCTCGTGACGCACGACCCCGCGCTGGCCGCGCGGGCGCATCGCGTGGTGCGGCTCCGGGCCGGGGCGATCGTGGCCGACGAGCGCGCGGCGTGAATTTCCGGTTCGCCGCGGCCATGATCCGGCGCGAGAGCCGGGGGGCGGCGCGCCGCCTCGGCCTGCATACGCTGTCGGTGGCCATCGGCGTGGGCGCGCTCGTGGCCATCAACTCGTTCCGCGAGAACCTGACCGACTCCGTGCGCGGCCAGGCGCGCGGCATCCTCGGCGCCGATCTCGAACTGCGGCGGAACCGGCCGTTCCCGCCGAGCGTGCTGGCGCTGCTCGACTCCGCGGCCGCGGCCGGCACGTCCGTGTCGTACCGCACGACGTTCCCGTCCATGGCGCTGGCGCCCGCCTCGGGCCGGGCCCGGCTGGTCCAGGTGATCGCGCTGGACGGCGGCTTCCCGTACTACGGCACGGTCCGTACGGAGCCCGCGGACGCATGGCAGACGTTCCGGACCGCCGAGACCGTGCTGGTGGATCCCGCGGTGCTGATCCAGCTCGACGCCGCGGTGGGCGACTCGCTCCGGCTGGGCGACCGCGCCTTCGCGATCGGCGGCGTGGTGACCGCCTACCCGGGCCAGGTGAGCCTCCAGTCGGCCATCGGGGCGCGCGTTTACCTCCCGCTCCAGTGGCTCGACGCCACCAACCTGATCCGGCAGGGGAGCGTGGCGCAGTACCGCGCAAGCCTGGCCATGACGGACGAGGCGGACGTGCGCCGCTTCCTCTACCGGCACGGCCGCCTCCTGCGGGAGGAACAGGTCCGCGACGAGACCGTGGACGAGACCGAGGACGACCTCACCGAGGCGTTCGACGTGCTCGCGCGGTTCCTGGGGCTCGTGGGACTCGCGGCCCTGCTGCTGGGCGGGATCGGCGTGGCCAGTGCCGTGCACGTGTACGTGCGCTCGCGGCTCGACGCCGCGGCCCTGCTCCGCTGCCTCGGCGCGAGCGGCGGGACGGTCACCGTCATCTACCTTGCGCAGGCGGTGCTGGTGGGCCTCGTGGGGGCGGCCGGCGGCGTGGCGCTCGGGATCACCGTGCAGATGATCCTGCCCGGCGTGCTGCGCGAGTTCCTGCCGCTCGACGTGGCCGTGCGCCTCGTGCCCCGCGCCATCGCGGAAGGCTTCGCGCTCGGCGCGGTCGCGGCCGTCGTGTTCGCGCTGCTGCCGCTCCTCCCGGTCCGCACCGTACCGCCGCTCCGCACCATCCGCCGGGACCTCGAGCCGGGCGGCGGGCGCCGCGATCCGCTGCGGATTGCCGTGGCCGGCGCGCTGGTGGCGCTGGTGCTCGCGCTCTGCCTCTGGCAGGCGCCGGAACCGGAGATCGGGCTCGGCTTCGCGGGCGGGATCGCGGCCACGGCGTTCGGCCTCTGGCTCGCCGCGCGCGGCCTGATTGGCGCCACGCGCCGGTTCTTCCCCATGCGGGCGCGGTATGCCGTCCGGCAGGGCGTCGCCAACCTGTTCCGGCCGCGCAACCAGACGCTGGCGGTGACGCTCGCCCTGGGCTTCGGCGTGTTTCTCGTGTCGCTGCTCTACGTGGTGCAGCACTCCGTGCTGGACCGGTTCCGGATTGACGCGCGGCCCGACCGCCCCAACCTCGTGCTGTTCGACATCCAGAACGACCAGAAGCCGGGCGTGCGCGCCGTGCTCGACGGCCACGGTCTGTCCGTCCTCCAGGAAACCCCCATCGTTCCGGCCCGGCTCCACGCCATCAACGACCGGACCGTCGAGGAGATTCTCCGCACGTCCGGCGCGTTCCAGTACGGACGCTGGGCGCTCCGGCGGGAGTACCGGCATACGTATCGGGATACGGTGGTTGGGTCGGAGACGGTGGTGGCGGGGGAGTGGTGGGAGACAACGGGGCAGAGGGGCCGAGGGGCAGCGGGGCAGACGCTGCCGCGCATCTCGCTCGAGCAGGACCTTGCGGCGGACCTCCTGGTGGGGCTGGGGGACCGGCTGATCTGGAACGTGCAGGGTCTGCTGATCGAGACGCGCGTCGCGTCGCTCCGGACGGTGGACTGGGCACGGTTTGAGCCGAACTTCTTCGTGGTGTTCGAGCCGGGCGTGCTCGAAGACGCCCCGCAGATGGGCGTGCTCCTGGCGCGCGGCGCGGACGCCGACAGCCGCGCGCGCGTGCAGCGGGATGTGGTCGAGCGGTTCCCCAACGTCGCGGTCGTGGATCTCACGGTCCTCCAGCAGACGCTGGACGACGTGATCGGGAAGGTCACGCTCGCCATCCGATTCATGGCGCTGTTCAGCGTGGCGAGCGGGATCCTCATTCTGGTGGGCGCGCTCGCGACCTCGCGCCGCCAGCGGATGCGGGAGGTGACGCTGCTCCGCACGCTCGGTGCCCGCGCCCGCGTGATCCGCACCGTCCTGCTCACCGAGTACGCCGCGCTCGGCCTGCTAGCCGGCATCGCCGGGACCATGCTCTCCACCGCCGGCGGCTGGGCCGTGGCCCGGTTCGTCTTCGAGCTGCCCTTCCGTCTGCCCGTCGGCGCCCTTGCCGCGTTCTGGGGGGGCTGCGCCCTGCTCACGATCGTGATCGGTGCGGCCACCGGGAGAGACTTGGCACGGCGGCCACCGCTCGATCTGCTCCGCGAGATCGCCGAATGAGGACGCTTGGAGGCACAGCGTGGCGCATCCTTGACCCTCCTCCGCCGGGCCTGCAGCTTTTCCCTTTCCCCACTCTCGACGGGTGTCCCATGTTCTCGCGCATCGCCGTCCTCGCTGCCCTCACCGCGACTGCCCCGCTGGCCGCGCAACCACCATCGTCCGACCGTCTGACGCTTGGGCTCTACCTCGAATGGGAACGGGCCGGCAGCCCGCAGATCGCGCCGGACGGCCGCCAGATCGTCTACACCCGCGGCTGGGTGGACAAGATCAACGACCGCTGGGAGTCGTCCCTCTGGATCATGAACACGGATGGGGGGCGGAACCGCTTCCTGACGGACGGGTCCAACGCCCGGTGGTCGCCGGACGGGACGCGCATCGCGTTCACGAACCGGGGCGACCCGCAGGGCAACCAGCTCTTCGTCCGCTGGATGGACGCGGAAGGGTCCACCACCCAGATCACGCGGGTCGAGGACGCACCGTCCGGGCTCGCGTGGTCGCCCGACGGCAACTGGATCGCGTTCACGATGAACGTGGACGACCGGCCCGACTTCCCGCGCGTGAGCCTGCCGGGGCGGCCCGACGGCGCCAAGTGGACCGCCGACCCCAAGGTCGTCACCCGGCTCACGTACCGGCGCGACCGGATGGGTTACATAGACGGCGGCTACCGGCACATCTTCGTGGTGCCCGCCACGGGCGGCACGCCCCGCCAGCTCACCACCGGGAACTGGAACCACTCGTCACCCGTGTGGGCCCCGGACGGCGCGGAGATCCTGTTCTCGGGCCTCCGCGTGGACACGGCGGAGTACGCGTGGCGCGAATCGGAGATCTACGCGGTGGCCGTGGCGACGGGCGCGGTCCGGCAGCTGACGACGCGCCGCGGCCCGGACGGGAACCCGGTGGTGTCCCCGGACGGGAAGCTGGTGGCCTACACCGGCATGGACGCCGGCGACTTCACCTACAAGACCACGAGCCTCTACGTCATGGACCTGAGCGGCGCCAATCCCCGCGCACTCACGCCACCCGACTTCGATCGCTCGCCCCAGGAGATCACCTGGGCCGCGGACAACAGCGGCATCTACTTCACGACGCAGGAGCGGGGCACGCAGAACCTCTACTTCGCGGGCCTGCGCGGGGCGCCGCGGCAGGTGTCGGAAGGGAACCACCTGTTCGGCATCCAGACCGTCACCGCCCAGGGCCTGGCGGTGGGCACGTTGACCAGCCCGCACGAACCGGGCGACATCGTCACCTACGACACGCGGCGGCGGGCGTTCACCAGGCTCACCGACGTGAACGCCGACGTGCTCATGGGCCGGACGCTGGGTGCGGTCGAGGAGATCTGGTACCCGTCGGTGGACGATTACCGGATTCAGGGCTGGATCGTGAAGCCGCCCGACTTCGACCCGGCCAGGCAATACCCGTTGATGCTCTCCATCCACGGCGGCCCGCACGCCATGTACGGGGTGGGGTTCAACTTCGGCTGGCAGGAGCACGCCGCCAACGGCTACGTCGTCCTGTACACCAATCCGCGCGGGAGCACCGGCTACGGCTCGGCGTTCGGCAACGCGATCAAGAACGCGTACCCCAGCAAGGACTTCGACGACCTCATGAACGGCGTGGACGCGGTGATCGCCAAGGGCTACGTGGACACGCTGAACATGTTCGTCTACGGCTGCTCCGGCGGCGGCGTGCTCACGTCCTGGATCGTGGGCCACACGTCCCGCTTCGCGGCCGCGTCCGCCAATTGCCCGGTCACCAACTGGTTCTCGTTCGTCGGCACCACGGACGGCGCCACCTGGTACCGCAACTTCGCCAAGTTCCCGTGGGAAGATCCCACCGAGCACCTGCGCCGCTCCCCGCTCATGTACGTCGGGAACGTCACCACGCCCACG
>Ga0214471_10001984_pt1 | contig 16143 bp, 15 predicted proteins | sample RVTome_5_FD_207665 | JGI IMG/M metagenome (GOLD analysis project Ga0214471, IMG submission 207665) | Soil microbial communities from uranium-contaminated site in the Upper Colorado River Basin, Wyoming, United States - RVT142D155 | ecosystem: Environmental > Terrestrial > Soil > Contaminated >... | reverse complement strand
CGCCTCCAGCTACGAGGCGCTCGAGGCCTACTTCGTGGCGCAGGGCCGGGAATGGGAGCGCTATGCGTGGATCAAGGCGCGGCCGATCACCGGCTCGCGGCACGACGAGCTCGCCGCCATCGTGCGCGCTTTCGTGTACCGCAAGTACTTCGACTACCCGACGCTGGCGGCGATGCGCCGGCTGCACGCCGAAGTGCGGCGCGACGTGGCGCGGCGCGAGCTCGCCGAGCACGTGAAGCTCGGTCCGGGCGGCATCCGCGAGATCGAGTTCATCGTGCAGGCGCTGCAGCTGGTGCGCGGCGGGCGCGATCCCGCGCTCGCGGTACGCCCGACGCTGCAGGCGCTGGCGCGCCTCGGCGAGCGAGCGCTGCTGCCCGCCGACTCGGTGCGCGAGCTCGCCGAGGCCTACGTGTTCCTGCGCCATACCGAGCACCGCCTGCAATACCTGGAAGACCAGCAGACGCACACGCTGCCGCGGCAGGACGAGGACCGCGAGCGCGTCGCGCGCATGTCGGACTGCGCATCCTGGGACGAGTTCCACGCGCGGCTGCAGGCCCACCGCGACGCGGTGCAGCGGCATTTCCAGGAGGTGTTCGCCGAGTCGGCCGCGGTGGACGCGCCCGATCTCTGGCAGGACGACCGCGCGGCGATGGCGCAGGCGCTGGCGGGACGCGGCTTCGGCAATCCGGACATGAGCGCCGATCGCCTCGTCGCCGTGCGCCGCGGCCAGCGCTACGCGCTGCTGCCCACGGATTCGCGGCGGCGCTTCGACGCGCTGGTGCCCGCGCTCGCCGCCGCCGCCGCGCACACCGCCGATGCCGACGCCACGCTCGCGCGCGGCCTCGAGCTGATCGAGACCATCGCGCGCCGCGCCGCGTACCTGGCGCTGCTCGCGGAGCATCCCGAGGCGCTCGAGCGCGTCACCAAGATGATCGCCGCCTCGAGCTGGGCGGCGGAGTTCGTCACGCGCCACCCGCTGCTGCTCGACGAGCTGCTCGACGATCGCATGCTGACCACGCCGCCCGACTGGCCGGGCTTCGAGCGCGCGCTGGCCGCGCTGCTCGCGGACGCCGCGGGCGACGTCGAGCGCCAGATGAACGTGATGCGCGAGCAGCATCAGGCGCAGGTGTTCCGCCTGCTGGCGCAGGACCTCTCCGGCCTGCTGTCGGTGGAGCGCCTCGCCGATCACCTGTCGCAGCTCGCCGACCTCGTGCTCGGCGCCGCGCTCGGCGTGGTCTGGGCGCAGCTCGACGCGCGCCACCGCGAGCAGCCGCAGTTCGCGCTGATCGCCTACGGCAAGCTCGGCGGCAAGGAACTGGGCTACGCCTCCGACCTCGACCTCATCTTCCTCTACGACGACGCCGACGAGCGCGCGCCCGAGAACTACGCGCGCCTCGCGCAGCGCCTGAACCACTGGCTCACCACGCGCACCTCGAGCGGGGTCCTGTTCGACACCGACCTGCGGCTGCGCCCCTCCGGCGAGGCGGGGTTGCTGGTGAGCTCGGTCGAGGCCTTCCGCCAGTACCAGGAGCGCTCGGCCTGGGTCTGGGAGCACCAGGCGCTCACGCGCGCGCGCTATGCGGCCGGCGACGCGCGGGTGGGAGCGGCGTTCGAGGCGCTGCGCACGGCGATCCTCGAGCGAGCGCGCGACGCGTCGGAGCTGGCGCACGACGTGATCCGCATGCGCGAGCGCATGCACGAGGCGCACCCGAACCGCTCCGGCCTGTTCGACGTGAAGCACGACCGCGGCGGCATGATCGACGTCGAGTTCGTCGTGCAGTACCTGGTGCTCGCGCACGCGCACCGCTGGCGCGACCTCACGGGCAACCTGGGCAACATCGCGCTGCTCGGATTGGCGGCCGGCCACGCTCTGGTGGCGCCGGAGCTGGCGCGCGAGTGCCAGGACGCCTACCGCGAGTTCCGTCGCCTGCAGCACGCGCTGCGCCTGAACGGCGCGCAGTTCGCGCGCGTGCCGCCCGAGCGCGTGGCGGCGCAGGTGCGCGCGGTGCGCGCGCTGTGGGCGCGCGTGTTCGGCTAGGGCGCGCGCAGCGTGATGTCGCCGTACAGGGTGCGCGCCGACTGCCGCGTGTTGTCGGAGTCGGTGAGCACGCCGACCGCGACGATCTCGCCGGGATCCTCGCCGAAGGCGCGGCGATAGTCCTCGAGGATGTTGCGCCGGTACGTCAGCCATCGCCCGAGCCGGGCGTTGCCGCTTTCCACGACCACCATGCGAATGCGGTCGATCTGCGGGCTGGGCAGCGTGGTTTCCACCGCGATCTGATTCGACCAGACGTAGATCAGCATGGCGTACGGCAGCGGCTCGCCGGCGAACACCTTCGCCAGGCGCAGCCTGGCGCGCTCCTCGAAATCGAGCTTTGCGGGGTCGCCGTGAAAGGAGATCACCAGGCGAGCGGCGGAGTCCTCGCGCGAAGCCTTGCGCAAATCGGCGCCCGCGATCAATTTCTCGACGCGCCAGCTCCATTCCAGCACCGGCTGGCGGCCCGGGTCGACGCGGATGCGGCGATACAGGCCGGTGGCGCCCTGCTCGGCGTCGGCCTGCAGCACGGTGCCGGCGGCGCCGTTCACCAGCCGGTACTGGGTGGGCCGCTTGCCCGAGTTGAGGCCCCAGCCCAGCCAATCCGCGGGCAGCGGCGTGCCTGCGCGCATCCGCGAAAAGCGCGCCACCTCGACGACGTCGGCGTCCTCGCGCTCGAGCGCGCGCACGATCGGCGTGGAGGCGAGCAGCCCGTCGTCCTCGGGAACGATGGCGCAGCCGGCGAGCGCGAGCAGCGCCGCGAGCGCGAACGCGGCGCGCATCAGATCGCCTCCCGCGGCGCGCGCCGCAGCGGCCCGTCGACCGCCGAGGCGAGGCCGGCGAGCGCGTCGAGCAGCACGTCGCGGTTCAGCCGGTAGAGCACGCGCTGGCCGTGCCGCTCGGCCGAGACCAGGCCGGCGCGCTGCAGCACCGCGAGGTGCCGCGACACCGCCGGCGCGCTCATGCCGAAGCGCCCGGCGAGGTCGGTCGTCGACAGCGCCGTCTGCGCGAGAAAGGCGATCGCCTGGCGCCGCGGCGGCGAGGCGAGCGCCTCGAAGATGCGTGCCTGAGGATTAGCAATCATGTTAATAGTATGGCATAGGCGGCGGCGCGCTGGTTAGAATGGCGCCTCACTCGAGGAGAACACGCTCCATGGCGAAAGCAAAGGCGGCGCCCAAGGCCCCGCTCTCGATGGCCGACCGTGACGGCTGGATCTGGCACGACGGCAAGCTGGTGCCCTGGCGCTCGGCCACCACCCACGTGCTCACGCATTCCCTGCACTATGGACTGGCGGTGTTCGAGGGCGTTCGCGCCTACAAGACGGTCCGCGGCACGGCGATCTACCGGTTGCGGGAGCACACGCAGCGCCTCTTCAACTCCGCGCACATCTACATGATGAAGATCCCGTATACGCTCGAGCAGCTGATGCAGGCGCAGATCGAGGTGGTGCGCGCCAACGGCCACGAGGCCTGCTATGTGCGCCCGATCGCGTTCTACGGCTCGGAGAAGATGGGGGTCTCGCCCGTCGGCGCGCGCGTGCATGTGGCGATCGCCGCGTGGCCCTGGGGCGCCTACCTCGGGCCCGAGGCGCTGGAAAAGGGCATCCGCGTGAAGACCTCCTCCTACGCGCGCCACCACATCAACGTCACCATGGCGCGCTCCAAGATGTCCGGCACCTATCCCAACTCGGTGCTGGCGACGCTGGAAGCGACCATGCACGGCTACGATGAAGGGCTGCTGCTCGACGTCGACGGCTTCGTCGCCGAGGGCGCGGGCGAGAACATCTTCATCGTCAAGGACGGTACGATTTACGAGCCGGAGCTCACTTCGGCGCTCACCGGCATCACGCGCGCCTCGGTCATCGAGCTTGCCGCCGGGCTGGGCTACAAGGTCGAGTCGCGGCGCCTGACGCGCGACGACATCTACATCGCCGACGAGTGCTTCTTCACCGGCACCGCCGCGGAGGTGACGCCGATCCGCGAGCTCGACAGCCGCGTCATCGGCGCGGGCAAGGCCGGGCCGGTGACCCAGAAGCTGCAGAAGGCGTTCTTCGACGTGGTGACGGGCAAGGACCGCAAGCACGCGCACTGGCTGACTCCGGTGCCGATGAAGAAAGGCAAGCCGTGAGCACGGATACCGCGCGCGAAGTGGAGGTCACCGGGAAGGACCTGCCCCTGCACTGCCCTCTGCCCGGGGCACCGCTCTGGTCACGGCATCCGCGAGTGTTCCTCGACGTCGTCAAGGAAGGCCACGCGCTCTGCCCGTACTGCGGGACGAAGTTCGTTTACAAGGGCTCGGCGCCAAAGGGGCACTGAGGCGCAGGGGGATCTTCGACGCCACTCGATCCCCCCGCACCCCCCTTACGCATGCCTCGCCTTCTTGTCGTCGCGCCCAACTGGATCGGCGACGCGCTGATGTGTCAGCCGCTGCTCATGCGGCTGCGCGAGAAACTGCCGCAGGCGCGCATCGACGTCGTGGCGAGCGCCTGGGTGGCGCCCGTGTTCCGGCGCATGCCCGAAGTGGCGGGGATCATCGAAACACCTTTCGCGCACGGCGCTTTGCACCTGCGCGAGCGCTGGCGCCTCGGGCGCACCCTGAAGGCGCTCGGCTACGACGAGGCCTACGTACTGGCCAATGCGTGGAAGGCGGCGCTCGTGCCCTTGTTCGCGGGGATCCCGATTCGCCGCGGCTACCGCGGCGAATCGCGCTACGGCCTGCTCAATGTCGTGCATCGCAAGCAGCCCGGGCGCGAGCCCATGGCCCTGCACTACGCGCGCCTGTCGGAAGCGCCCGGCGCGCCGATCGCGCAGCCGCTGCCCGAGCCGAGGCTCGCGGTAGATGCGCAGGCGGCGCTCGCCACGCGCCGGCGCTTCGGCCTCGAGGAGCACTTTGCGGTTCTCTGCCCGGGCGCGGAGTACGGGCCGGCGAAGCGCTGGCCGTACTTCGCCGAGCTCGCCGCGCGGCTCGGGCGTCCCGTCGTCGTGCTCGGCTCGGCGCAGGAGCGCGCGCTGTGCGCGGCGGTCGGCGGCAGGAATCTCGCCGGCGACACCACGCTCGACGAGGCGCTCGACGTGCTCGCCGGCGCGGCGCTGGTGGTGAGCAACGATTCCGGTCTGATGCACCTCGCCGCCGCGCTCGGCCGCCCGCAGGTGGCACTGTTCGGCTCCTCCAGCCCGAAGCACACGCCGCCGTTGTCCGCGCGCGCACGCGTCATCTGGCTCGGCATCGAATGCAGCCCCTGCTACGCGCGCGAGTGCCCGCTGGGGCATTTTCGTTGCATGCGGGAAATGACTGTGGACCGCGTGCTGGAGCAAGTACAGCAAGTTCAATAGCACATGCCCTTACGCATATTCCCGACGCCGCAAGACGCCGAAACCGCCTTCTACGAGGCGCTCGAGCGCGCCGACCTGGAGCTGATGATGGCGGTGTGGTCCGAGGACGAGGAAATCGTATGTGTGCATCCCGGGGGTCCGCGCCTCGCGGGCCAGGACCAGGTGCGCGAGAGCTGGCGCCAGATCTTCGCCGGCGGCGCGCGCTCGCGCTTGCACGTGACGCAGCAGGTGGCGATCAGCGGCACGATGGTCGCCGTGCACAGCGTGCACGAGAACTTCTCGCGCACCGGGGAAGCGCGCCCGATGCAGGCGGTGGTGGCGACCAACGTCTACGTGCGTACCGCATCCGGGTGGCGCATGGTAGCGCATCATGGCTCGCCCGCGCCGGGAACGGCCGAGCCGCCGCCGCCCGCGGCGAAGATCCTGCATTGAGTCCCTACCACGCGCCCTGGTGGCTGCCCGGGGGTCACCTGCAGACCCTGTATGGCGCGCTCGGGCCGGCGCCGCGCGTCGCCTGGCGCCGCGAGCGCTGGGACACGCCCGACGGCGATTTCATCGACCTCGACTGGGCGGGTGACGGGCACGGGCCCCTGGTGGCGCTGTTTCATGGGCTCGAGGGCGGCTCCTCGAGCCACTACGCGCGCAGGCTCGCGTTCGCCGCGACTGAGCGTGGCTGGCGCTGCGTGGTGCCGCATTTCCGCGGCTGCTCGGGCGCCGCCAACCGCCTGGCGCGCGCCTACCATTCCGGCGATAGCGCCGAGATCGACTGGATCCTGCGGCGCCTCGCGCCCGACTACGCGGCCGGCGTGTCGCTCGGCGGCAATGCGCTGCTCAAGTGGCTGGGCGAGCAGTCAGGCGCGGCGGCGGACATCGTGCGCCGCGCGGCGGCCGCCTCTGCACCGCTCGATCTCGCGGCCTCGGGGCATGCGCTGGGCGGCGGCCTCAACCGCCTGCTCTATGCGCGCCACTTCCTGCGCACGCTCAAGGCCAAGGCCCGCGCCAAGATCGCACGGCACCGCCTTTCGCTCGATGCCGATCGCATCGCGCGCGCGCGCACGCTGTACGATTTCGACGACCTGGTGACCGCGCCGCTGCATGGCTTTCGCGATGCCGACGACTACTGGGCGCGCGCCGCCAGCGGGCCCTCGCTGCGATCCATCCGCGTGCCGACGCTGGTGCTGAACGCACGCAACGATCCGTTCCTGCCGCGCGCGGCGCTCGAGTCCGCGACCCGTGAAGCCTCGAAGGACGTGGTGCTAGAATTTCCCGAGACCGGTGGTCATGCCGGCTTTCCCGGCCGCGGGCACTGGCTCGCGCACCGCGTCCTCGATTTCTTCGCCACGCCATGAATATTCCCGCCGAAATCTTCCGCGCTTACGACATCCGCGGCATCGCCGGGAAGACGCTCACCCTCGATGCGGCGCGCGCGGTCGGCCGCGCCCTCGGCAGCATGGCAGCCGAGTTCGCCGTCGGCCGCGACGGCCGCAGCTCCGGGCCCGCGCTGGTCGACGCGTTGTGCGAGGGGCTGCAGGCGTCGGGCGCGAACGTGGTGGACGTGGGGATGGCGCCGACGCCGGTGATCTACTTCGCCGCGCACCACCTGGGCTGCGGCAGTTGCGTCGCGGTCACCGGCAGCCACAATCCGCCCGAGTACAACGGCCTGAAGATGGTGGTGCAGGGCCATACCCTGTCCGGCGAGGAGATCCAGGCGCTGCGCACGCGCATCGAGCGCGAGGAATGGCGCCAAGGCGCAGGCGAGCGCCGCAGCGCCGCCGTGCTCGATGACTACCTGAAGCGCATCACGGGCGACGTCCGGCTTTCACGCCAGATGCGCATCGCGGTGGATTGCGGCAACGGCGTCGCGGGCATTGCGGCGCCGCGTCTGTTCCGAGCGCTCGGTTGCGAGGTCGAGGAGCTCTACTGCGACGTCGACCCGACCTTCCCCAACCACCATCCGGATCCGTCGCACGCCGAGAATCTCGCCGACCTGATCGCCGCCGTGCGCAAGGGCAAGTCCGAGCTCGGCTTCGCCTTCGACGGCGACGGCGACCGGCTCGGCGTGGTGACCAAGGATGGCGGCGTCATCTATCCCGACCGCCAGCTGATGCTGTTCGCCGCCGACGTCCTGTCGCGCAATCCGGGCGCCGAGATCATCTACGACGTGAAGTCCACGCGCCTGCTCGCGCCCTGGATCGAGCGCCACGGCGGGCGGCCGCTGATGTGGAAGACCGGGCATTCGCTCATCAAGGCGAAGCTCGCCGAGACCGGCGCGGCGCTCGCGGGCGAGATGTCCGGGCACACCTTCTTCAAGGAGCGCTGGTACGGCTTCGACGATGCGCTGTATGCAGGCGCGCGGCTGCTGGAGATCCTGTCGCGCTCGCACGACGCGAGCGGGGTCCTCAATGCGCTGCCGGACGCGCCCTCGACGCCGGAACTGCAGTGGAAGCTCGCCGAGGGCGAGCCGCACGCCCTGGTCGCCAGGCTGCAGGCCGCCAAACCCTTTCCGAACGCCGCGCGCACCGTCACCATCGACGGCGTGCGCGCCGAGTACGCCGACGGCTTCGGCCTGGCGCGCGCCTCCAATACCACGCCGGTCATCGTGTTACGCTTCGAAGCGGATACGGACGCCGCGCTCAGGCGTATCCAGCAGGAGTTCCGCGCCGCGCTGCAGCCCCTGAAACCCGATGCTCCGCTTCCTTACTAGCCTTACCGTCCTCGCGGCAGTCGCCATCCCCGCAGCCGCCTGCCCGGCCCTGCTCGATCGCTCCCTGGCCGACATCCACGAGCGGCCGCGCGCGCTGTGCGAGTTCGCCGGCAAGGTGCTGCTGGTGGTGAACACCGCCAGCGAGTGCGGCTACACGCCGCAGTACGAAGGGCTGGAGGCGCTGTATCGGAAGTTCCGCGAACGTGGTCTGGTCGTGCTCGGCTTTCCGTCCAATGATTTCGGCGGCCAGGAGCCCGGCAGCAACAGGGATATCGCCGCTTTCTGCGTCAACCAGTACGCCATCGACTTTCCGATGTTCGCCAAGACGAGCGTGCGCGGCGCGCAGGCCAACCCTCTGTTCGCCGAGCTCGCGCGCGCCACGGGCGCCGCGCCGCGCTGGAATTTCCACAAGTACCTGGTGGACCGCAGCGGCAGGAAGGTGATCAGCTTCGACACCAGGGTCGCGCCCGGCGATCCGCAGCTCCTCGCCGCCATCGAGCGGCTGCTCGAGGCACGCTAGCTAGGCGAAATCCGGCCCGATCCGGTCGAGCCGGTCGGTCACCAGGCAATCGACGCCCAGGCCGAGCAGCCTCCTCGCGGTGCGCCGGTCATTGACGGTCCAGGCGAGCACGGCGCAGCCCGCGCTGCGCGCCTCCTCGACCACGCGTGCGCGGATCGTGCGGTGGTTGGCGTGCAGCGCGACGCACTCGAGGTCCTGCAGCATCTCGCGCCAGCGCGGCGGCAGGCGCCCGACCAGCAGCCCGCGCGGCAACTGCGGCTCGGCCTGGCGCGCGGCGAGCAGCGCCACCGGGGAAAAGGACGACAGCACCGGCTGCAAGGGCGCGCCGCGCCAGTGCTCGGCCGCCATGCGCGCGACCGCGTCACCGGTGCGCCGCTCGTAGCCCTTCGCGGGCTTGATCTCGACGTTGGCCCACAGTCCCAGCTCGCGGCACAGGCGCGCGGCGTCCTCGAAGCGCGGAATCGGCTCGCCCGCGCCCGTGTCGAAGGCCGCCATCTGCGCGTGGCTCAGGTCCGGCACGCGGCCGCGGCCGCTGGTGGTGCGCTCGAGCGTTTCATCGTGCATCAGCACCGGCGTGCCGTCTCCCGCGAGCATGACGTCGAATTCGACGCCCTTGAAGCCCCTCTCGGCGCCGAGGCGGATGGCGCCGAGCGTATTCTCCGGCGCGAGCGTGCCGCCGCCGCGGTGCGCCAGGATCTTCGGGTAGGGCCAGGGCTTCACGCCTCGAGGCGCTTGCCGCTCTCCGGGTCGAACAGGTGCATGTGTTCGGCCGCAAAACGCAGCGGCAAGCGCCCTTCCTTCGCCACGACGGAGGTATGCAGGCGCGCTGCCACCCGAGCGCCCGACTTGTCGGCGCCGAGGTGGCCGTAGACCAGCGAATCCGAGCCGAGCAGCTCGATGAAATCGATGTCGGGGCTCATCAGCGCCGCGCCGGGTTCGCAGGTGTCGAAGTGCTCCGGGCGCACGCCAAGGAGAACGTTGCGACCGTCGTACGCTGAACGCGGCTCGGGCAGGCGCACGCGCGCATCGCCGTCGGCCGCGAGCACCTTGCCGCCCTCCCCGATGCGTCCCGGAATCAGGTTCATCGGCGGCGAGCCGATGAAGCCGGCGACGAAGGTGGTGGCGGGCTTCTGGTACACCTCGAGCGGCGCGCCGATCTGCTCGCTCCTGCCGGCGTTCATGATCAGCATGCGGTGCGCGAGCGTCATCGCCTCGACCTGGTCGTGCGTGACGTAGAGCGTGGTGGTCTTCAAGCGCTGGTGCAAGGACTGCAGCTCGCTCCTCATCTGCACCCGCAGCTTGGCGTCGAGGTTCGAGAGCGGCTCGTCGAACAGGAACACGGTAGGCTCGCGCACGATGGCCCGCCCCATCGCCACGCGCTGGCGCTGGCCGCCCGAGAGCTCGCGCGGGCGGCGCTTGAGCAGCTTGGACAGCTCGAGGATCTCCGCCGCACGCTGCACGCGCTGGTCGATGTCGGCCTTCGTGCGCCCCTGGATGCGCAGGCCGTAGGCCATGTTGTCGTACACGCTCATGTGCGGGTAGAGCGCGTAGTTCTGGAACACCATGGCGATGTTGCGGTCCTTGGGCTCCAGATTGTTGACCACGCGATCGCCGATGGCGATCTCGCCGGAGGTGATGGCTTCCAGCCCCGCCACCATGCGCAGCAGCGTGGACTTGCCGCAGCCCGAGGGCCCGACCATCACCACGAACTCGCCGTCGGCGATGTCCATGGAGATGCCCTGGATGACCTTCACCGCGCCGAAGGACTTGTGCACGTTCCGGATCGATACGGCCGCCATTATTTTTCGGTCTCCACAAGTCCCTTGATGAACCACTTCTGCATGAGCAGCACCACCGCCGCCGGCGGCAGCAGCGCGAGCATGGCCGTGGCCATCACCAAGTGCCACTCGTTCGCCGCGTCGCCACCGACGATCATGCGCTTGATGCCGATCACCACGGTATACATCGACTCATCGGTGGTGATGAGCAGCGGCCACAGGTACTGGTTCCAGCCGTAGATGAACTGGATGACGAACAGGGCCGCCATGCTGGTCTTGGAGAGGGGCAGCACCACGTCCCAGAAGAAGCGCATCGGACCCGCGCCGTCCATGCGCGCGGCTTCCGCGAGCTCGTCCGGGATGGTCATGAAGAACTGCCGGAACAGGAACGTCGCCGTCGCCGAGGCGATGAGCGGCAGCGTCAGGCCGGCATAGGAGTTGAGCATGCCCAGGTCGGCGATCACCTGGAAGGTCGGGATGATGCGCACCTCCACCGGCAGCATGAGCGTGATGAAAATCATCCAGAAGAAGAACATGCGAAACGGAAAGCGGAAATACACGATGGCGAACGCCGAGATTAGCGAGATCGCGATCTTGCCGATGGTGATGCACAGGGCGACCACCGTGCTGTTGAAGAGCATCGTCGCCACCGGCGCCGTGGAGCCGGTAGACGTACCGGCAAACAGCACCTGAGAGTAGTTCTCGATCAGCCGGTCGCCGGGCCACAGCGGCATCGGCATCGACATGATCTCTTCGAGCGAAAGTGTCGAGGCGACGAAGGTCACGTACACCGGAAACGCGATGACGATGACGCCGAGGATCAGGATCCCGTGCGACAGGAAGTCGAGCCAGGGCCGACGCTCTACCATGGCGCGTCCATCAGTACTGCACCCGGCGCTCGATGTAGCGGAACTGCACCACCGTGAGCGCGATGACGATGGCCATCAGAATCACCGATTGCGCCGAGGAGCCGCCGATGTCGGCGGCCTTGACGCCGTCGTGATAGACCTTGTAGACGAGGATCGTCGTGGACTGGGCGGGGCCGCCCTGCGTGATCGCGTCGATGATCCCGAACGTGCCGAAAAAGGCGTACACGACGTTCACCACCAGCAGGAAGAACGCGGTCGGCGACAGTAGCGGGAAAATGATCGACCAGAAGCGTCGTGCCGGGCCGGCGCCGTCGATCGCCGCTGCCTCGATGAGCGACTTGGGGATGGATTGCAGGCCGGCGAGGAAGAAGAGAAAGTTGTAGCTGATCTGGTTCCATACCGCCGCCATGATCACCAGCAGCATCGCCTGGTTGCCGTTGATCACCCAGTCCCAGTGCACGCCGAACTGGCGCAGCATGAAGGTGACGATGCCGATCGAGGGCGCGAACATGAAAGCGTAGAGCACCCCGGCCACGGCGGCCGCCACGGCGTACGGCCAGATGAGCAGCGTCTTGTAGGCCATGGCGCCGCGCACCACGCGATCGGCCATCACGGCAAGGAGCAGCGACAGCGCGATACCGATGCCGGCGACCGCGACGCTGAACACCGCCGTGGTCCTGAACGACAGCAGGTAGTTCGAATCCTTGAACAGCGTGTAGAAATTCTGCAGGCCGACGAACTGGCTGCGCAGGCCGAAGGCGTCCTGCAACTGGAACGAGTACCAGACGGCCTGCGACGCCGGCCAGAAGAAGAACACCACCGTGATGGCGAGCTGCGGCGCCACCAGGACGAACGGCAGCCACGCCGAGCGGAAGACGACCCTTTTTTCCATGCCGCTCGGCGGGACTGCGTGCGGCCGGAATTACTTGTTGGCCGCCTCGAACTGCCTGAGGAGCTCGTTGCCGCGCTTCACGGCGGCGTCGAGCGCCACCTTGGCGGTCTTCTTGCCGGCGAACGCGGCCTCCAGTTCCTCCTCGATGATGGTGCGCCCCTGGACGAAGTTGCCGAAGCGCAGGCCCTTGGAGTTGGCCGTCGGCGCCTTGTTCGTCAGCTGCAGCACGGCGGTGTCGCGGCCGGGGTTCTTGTCGTAGAAGCCTGACTTCTTCGTCAGCTCGTAGGCCGCCAGCGTGATCGGCACGTAGCCCGTCTTGATGTGCCACTCCATCTGCACCTCGGGACGCGACAGGAACGTAAAGAACTTGGCGACGCCCTTGTATTCCTCGGCCTTGCGGCCGCTCATCACCCACAGCGACGCCCCGCCAATGATCCCGTTCTGCGGCGCGCCCTTCACGTCGTCGTGGTAAGGCAGAACGTTCAGCTGCCAGTCGGTCTTGCCCGCCTTGATGGTGCCGCCCAGCGCGCCGGCGCTGATGGTGGCCATCGCGCACTCGCCGCTCTGGAACTTGGCATCGGCCTGGTTCGTGCGCCCGGCGTAGGTGAACAACCCCTTCTTCGCCATGTCCGAGAGCATCTGGATGTGCTTGACGTGCGTGGGCGAGTTGATGGTGAACACCGCGTCCAGCCCGCCCATGCCGTTCTGCCTGGTGCCGATGGGTATGTTGTGCCAGGCGCTGAAGTTCTCGATGTGCACCCAGGACGGCCAGCCCGTGGTGTAGACGCAGTCCTGGCCGGCGGCCTTCAGCTTCTCGGCGGTGGCGACCACCTGCTTCCAGGTCTTCGGCGCCACGGGCGGCAGGCCCGCCGCCTTGAACTTGTTGCGGTCGATGTAGAACAGCGCCGTCGAGCTGTTGAAGGGCAGCGACAGCATGTTGCCCTTCAGGTCCGAGTAGTAGCCGGTCACGGTCGGCAGATAAGCCTTCGGGTCGAAGGGCTCGCCCGCCTCTTTCATCAGCTGGTACACGGGCTTGATCGCGCCCTTGGCGGACATCATGGTCGCCGTCCCCACCTCGAACACCTGCAGGATGTGCGGCGCCTGTGCGGCGCGGAACGCGGCGATGGCCGCGGTCATCGACTCGGGATAGGACCCCTTGTAGGAGGTGACGATCTTGTAGTCCTTCTGTTCGGCGTTGAACTGGTTGGCGAGCCCGTTCAGCGCCTCGCCGAGCGCGCCGCCCATCGAGTGCCACCACTGGACTTCGACCTGTGCGTGGGCCGGAAACGCGAACGCACCCGCGACCGCGGCGGCTGCCGCTAGCAGTCTGACTTTCATTGGATCTCCTCTTTTCCTGAGTGAAAGTGGCGATTGTCTCGACGCCACATGACGGAAATACTACAGAATTAACCTCTCCTGCGGTATATAAGGACCGAAATCATGCCCGCCCTGCACGAACTCACCGCCGCCGAGATCGCCACCAGCTATGAAGGCGGGGAGCTTTCCCCGGTCGAAGTCACGCGCGCGCTGCTCGCGCACATCGACGCGTGGGAGCCGCGCCTGAACGCCATGTACCTGATTCATCGAGAATCGGCGCTCAAGCAGGCGCGCGACTCGGAGGGCCGCTGGCGCGTGCAGGCGCCGCTCTCGCCGCTGGACGGCGTGCCGGTGACGCTGAAGGAGAACATCCACACCCAGGGCGACCCGGCGCCGATCGGCACCGCGGCCAACCTGCCCGCCGCGCCGCAGAACGCGGACGCGCCCCCGGCGGCGCGGCTGCGCCAGGCGGGCTGCGTCTTTCTGGGCAAGACCACGATGCCCGACTACGGCATGCTCTCGGCGGGCGTCTCGAGCGTGCACGGCGTGACCCGCAATCCGTGGAACACGCAAAAGAACACTTCGGGCTCGAGCGCGGGCGCGGGCGCGGCCGCCGCCGCCGGCTACGCGCCGCTGCACCTGGGCACCGACATCGGCGGCTCGGTGCGCCTGCCGGCTACGCACTGCGGCATCTTCGCGCTGAAACCCAGCCTCGGGCGCGTGCCGGTGTATCCGCCCTACATCGGGCGCGTGACCGGCCCGATGACGCGCGACGTCGAAGCCGCGGCGGCGATGATGAACTGGCTGGCGCTGCCCGATGCGCGCGACTTCATGAGCCTGCCCTATCGGCCGGTCGACTTCACGGCGGAACTGGACACGCTCGACCTGAAGCGGCTCAAGATCGGCTTTCTGCCCGACATGCGCGCGGGGCTCCCGGTGCATGCGGAGGTGCGTGCCGCGGCGCAAGCCGCGGCCAAGGCGCTCGCCGCGGCGGGCGCGCAGGTCGAGGAGATGCAGAGCTTTCTCACCGCGCAGATGCTCGACGGCATCGCGCGCTTCTTCGAGGCGCGTTCGTACAACGATTTCGTGCAGCTCGCGCCCGAGCGGCAGAAGAAGGTGCTGCCCTTCGTCGCCGAGTGGTGCACCTGGCGCGCCAAGGCGTTCACCGGGCGCGACGTGATGCAGGCGTTCGGCCAGGTGATGGCGATGCGCGAAGCGGCGGTGGCCGCCTGCGAGCGCTTCGACTTCGTGCTCTCGCCGGTGTCGCCGATCCTGCCTTACGAGGCCGAGCTGCCGTGCCCGGGCAACGATCCGCACAATGCGCTGCCGCACATCGCCTTCACCGTGCCCCTCAACATGTCGGAGCAGCCGGCGGCCTCGGTCAACTGGACGTTCAGCGCCGATGGCCTGCCGATCGGCGTGCAATTGATCGGCAAGCGCTTCGACGACGCCGGCGTGCTCAGGCTCGCGCGCGCCATCGAGAACCTGCGTCCGGCGCAAAAACCCTGGCCCGCGCTCGGATGAGGATATTCGTCACCGGCGCTTCGGGCTACATCGGCGGTTCCGTAGCGGCGGCCTTGCGCGGCGCCGGTCACCGGATCGTCGGCCTGTACCGGTCCCCGCAGAAGGCGCAGCAGGCGCAGGCGCTGGGCATCGAAGCGGCGACCGGCACTTTGGACGACGACGCGCTGCTCGCGCGCCTGGCGCGCGAGGCGGATGCCGTCATCCACGCGGCCGATGCCGACCATCGGGCGGCGGTCGAGTCTATCCTCGACGCGCTCGCGGGCAGCGGCAAACCCTTCATCCATACCAGCGGCTCGAGCATCGTCGGCGACCAAGCCTGGGGCGAGCCGAGCGCGAAGATCTACGCAGACGAGACGCCGTTCACGCCGGGGCCCGGGCGCGCGGCGCGCGTCGCCGTCAACCAGCGCGTGCTGGCCGCCGCCGGGGAAGGCGTGCGTGTCGCGGTGGTGTCTCCGAGCCTGATCTACGGGCCCGGCCGCGGTGCGCACCGCGAAAGCGTCCAGGTGCCGCGCCTCGTCGCGCTGGCGAGGAAATCCGGCCTCGCCCGGCACGTGGGGCGCGGCGAGAACCTCTGGTCGAACGTGCACATCGACGACCTGGTGGACCTGTACCTGCGCGTGCTGGAGAAAGCGCCCGCGGGCGCTTCCTACTATGCCGCGAACGGCGAGACTTCGATGCGCCTCTTGTGCGAAGCGATCAGCCGCGCCCTGGGCTGGGACGGGCGCACGCAGCCGATGTCGAAAGACGAAGCGATCGCCGAATTCGGCGCCGGCCCCGCGGCCTACAGCTACGGCTCCAACTCCAGGGTGCGCGCCACGCGCGCGCGGCGCGAGCTCGGCTGGTCCCCGCAGCACGACGCGCTGCTCGCGACCATCACCGTCTAGGCCTCAGCCCGCGTGCGCCGGCCCGAGCGGGCGCAAGCGCACGCCTTTGCGCAGCCGCGTCCACTTGAACTCCGTGGGATCGGCGAGCGCCGGCCCGGGCGCCTTCACCACCAGCACTTCCTTCGCCATCGGCTCGAAGTCGGCGCGAAAGTGAACCGAGCTCTTCAGCGCCAGGATGCGCTCCTGCACCGGCTCGACGCCGACGTGCCGGAACATCTCCTGATCGGCGGCCTGCACCTTGCGCGAGGCGAGCACCACTCGCACGCCCGGCGCCGCCCTGCTGCGCAG
>Ga0214471_10001983_pt1 | contig 16144 bp, 20 predicted proteins | sample RVTome_5_FD_207665 | JGI IMG/M metagenome (GOLD analysis project Ga0214471, IMG submission 207665) | Soil microbial communities from uranium-contaminated site in the Upper Colorado River Basin, Wyoming, United States - RVT142D155 | ecosystem: Environmental > Terrestrial > Soil > Contaminated >... | reverse complement strand
AGCTATCACTGCGGCCGTTGCGGTTATCAAGGTCCACGCGATCTGTCTTGCGCCGATCACGAAGTTATTCTGTCGGTTTTATTATTTATTGCCTGCTCAGCGCCAAATCAACATCAGTGAATACGTAGCACTGAATCACTACAGTAAGACATCCAGCTCTGAGACTTGTGAACGTTCAGTCTTTCTCAACATGATTAGCCATCTTGTGCCACGCGCTGCCCAAGGACAAATGCTGAAACGCGTGGTCATAGCAAGTGAAACAACGCGTATAATCCTCCAGCGGGCGCCGCAATAAAGGGAATTGCAAATCCTGACATGGCTGTAATTGGAGAAAAGAAGAGAGGGGAGGATTCGTTGCTATTCCCCTAGGACTACGAGCTGCCCCCTCATCGTTGGCGGGTGGAAGACGCATTGGTACTCGAAAATACCGCTCTCGCTTGCCACAAATTCGATGGTCTCATTTTCATTTGCATTCAAGTCGATATTCATCTGGTAGGGGTCACCTACAGTAAATGTGTGGTGCTCCTGGGTTTCCTCCGGCTCTAGGTTGTAGAAGTGGATGATCACCCTGTCTCCTTGGTGGACGGTTATCTCTTCAAGCGAGAACTTGTCTGGGGGAATCCCCAGCGCATCCTCTTCCACTTCTATATTTTCGTCCACCTCGGTGAAAAGATAGAACTCGCGCGTCTGTGGAACAGGAACTTCTTCTTGGTCGGCTCGCTGCTGAGGTAAGGATGCTACTGCCAAAGATATTGCAATTGCGGCGACTGCGATGCCTATTGATACATAGGCAAGGCCGTTCCTTGGTTTTGCCGATTCCATGATCTAGAAGAAGCTTCTATTCCTATATAAGGAAGATCAATGCGGTGCAATGTGATGCACCGAACGATACAAAAATAAAGTTTTGTTGCTTCAAGCTGCACCGATAACATAATCGCTTATTATGTTGGAAGAGGTTTGGTCCCTAGTGATAAGCAATCCCCCCCCTCATGTGAGGCGCATCACCGATGTTCTTTTCAAATAGACGCAAAAGGCAGAATCTAGTCGACCAGTTGATGATTAGGTTTACAGAACATCGGTAAAGGTAAGGCTTAATTGTAGACCTGCCGAAGTTGAGCCTGAGAGAAATGGTACACTACAAGAAGGACGAGATAGTGACATTCGATGCAACTAGTGAGAAAATCTTCAGGTACATGAGCGCAGGCAATCACCCGCACGCTGCATTCAAGAGCCATAAACTCGTGGGCGTATCTGGGAACGTGGTCACCATCGACGCCGAGATTTACAACCCGGATGGGACTACATTCAGTACGACCATCGTCCACAAACTGAATCAACCCGAAGGAGTCGAGACCACAATGAAGGGCGGGGCCTTTAACGGAGCCAGATTCATACACACATACACGCAGGTAGGCGACAAGACCAAAGTAGATCTGGAGGGGAACTTCCCGGCATTCCCAGGGATGAGCGAAGCTGATGAACTCAAAATGATCGACGGGTTTTTCATGACAGTTTTCGCCGAGGACAAAGTCACTCTTCAAAAGAGGTGATATAATAGAATCTACGCTTGTATTCCTTCGCGAATTCAATTTCTTCACTCCCGCTTTGAGGCTTCAGATTTTCACGAAAGGCATTACCAAAGGCAAGGGCGCGGATCCTGATGTTCTTCCTAAACCGGCGCAAAAGGCCAGTGTATGCCTACTCTGACAATTATGACGACGAAGAGGGCAGCGAGATATATCCGCCTCTGAAAAGAACGAGGCAAGAACAAAAGAATGTCAGATATTAGACACATCGTAGCCAAACTTGTACAATTTCACGTGAACATTATGTTCAAGCCACCACCGTACCCTAACGCGTCATGAAAAAGAATTTAGTGAACCAAGCCTACTAACAAACGCGGATTATCCGAAAATTCTTCTTAAGAGTGTGTAGTAATGCATTATGCTTGTTCAAACACAAGATTTAAAGTATGGCGCAGTCCAACGACCTGCATGCCAAAAAAGAGAGCGAGCAGAGGCCGTTCCAAGGGAGGCAAAGGCAGTTCAGGTACCGTCCATTGCAGCCAATGTGGCGCGCTCGTCCCACGCGACAAGGCCAAGAAGGTTACCGGAAGGATAACGCTTGTCGAGCCAACGCTTGCCAAAGAGCTCAAGGCCCAGGGTGCATACATACCGCTTTCGACCGACGTCAAGTTCTACTGCGTCTCGTGCGCCGTGCACCGCGGAATTGTCAAGGTCAGGTCGGAAGCAGAGCGCAGAACGGGCGGAAGGCTCTGGTAATCACAACCCTTTTTACAACTTGCTTGCAGTGACGACTATTCTCTGGATGAGGGTTATCCCTGCGACTAATGAAACGATGATAACGGCCCAGTTCATCTGGCCGCCAAACGATATTTCCGGCATGAAAGGTATCATCCCTATTATCGCCAAGATGAGCATCCGTTCTGCCCGCTCGCCCATGCCGATGCCTTTCAGCTCAACTCCAAGCGACTCTGCGCGGGCGCGCGTGTAGCTTACGAGAAGTGACAGTCCAAGCGCAACCATCACCAATACAGGGTTTGCAAGGCCGCCAACGGCGATCCCGGCAAATATCGCGACTTCGGCGATCTTGTCAAACGTCGAGTCCAAGAACGCGCCTTTTTTCGACGCCTGCTTTGTAACACGAGCAACAGCTCCGTCGACCACGTCGAAAAATCCCGATACAAGCAAGAGCAGGCCTCCGGCAATAGCCGCAATCCCGCCATGGACGCCAAAGATCGTGGACGCGTACACGCCGGCCGCCACAAACGCCAGTGCAAGGCCGACGGCGGTCCAAAAGTTGGCAGAAAGGCCGGTAGACGCAAATCCAGAGCCTAGCTTTTGCATCGTGGGCTGGAGCGAGTCCCGCAGCTTGTTCAGCAAGGCTGTCTGCTGTAGCCCCTGCCAGCATAATAGTTTACCGGGCAGGCATAATGCGGTAAATAGCTCCTCTGTATGAGAGAACGTACAGGTTGCCGTCGGGCCCCGTCTCGATATCGGTTATCCCTCCAAAGCCAGTGCCGAGCGTAATTGCTGACAGTTCGTTATCATTGTCGGCGACAAGGTCCGAGAGAGCACCTTCAAGCACCAAGCCGTCCCTTTCATCGTTTACCTCGAAATAGTACAGGCTGCCGTTGTTGAAGTCCCCCACAAACACGTTGTAGGAGTAGCCGCCAAGCGCGGTGGAGTTCAGAAACTCGATGTCAGTCACGGCCACCCGCTGGCGCCAGCTAAACGCGGGGTCGGCGTAATGGGCTCCGTCAAAAATCACGAGATCGCCTTCACTTGCAGAGGTCCTTGAAATCGGCCCCATGACGCGCTCCCACCCGCTGTTAAAGCCAGGCTCCACGACGTTTATCTCGTCGTACGCGTCTGGCCCGTTTTCGGTTGCCCACAGCATCCCAGTCTGCGGGTCAAAGTCCATCCCAAAGCTGTTGCGTATGCCGTAGGCGTAATAGCTTGCAAGCTTGTCATTCCCTGAAAGTGTGTTCGCGGCAGGCCCGCCTTCAAAGTCGACCTTTAATATGACAGAAGTGTCGTCTGGCGCGGGGCCGTTGGGGTAGTTCTGCAGCATGCCATCCCTGTTCAGGTCGCCGATGACCGCATACAGGTTGCCGTCCGGCCCAATCCCAATTTTGCCGCCGTGATGCATGGGCCCGGGCGTTCCCGGCAAGTCAAGGATCATCGCCTTGTTCAAAAGCTCGCCGTCCTGCAAGTCGTACCTATAGACGCGGTTGCGCGTGTCGAAGTTGCCTGATTCTGTCAGGAAAAAGAACACCTTGTCATCCGCGTATGCAACTCCGAGTAGGCCCCGCTCGCTCGCACTCTCGACATCAAATGTCAGAGAAGAATCCCTCTGCAGCGAGCCGTCAATTACAAGCCTGACGTTGCCGTCGTTCTTCTGTGTGATCATGATGTCGTTGCCAATAAAGACCATGCTCGTCGGCGCCGACAGGCCTTCTACCACCTTTTCGACCTTCAGTGAAGAATCGCGCAAGGCCGGCAGGTTTTGGTCAGGGATCGGCGTAAACGGATCGGTCGAGTTCCCGTTCGTAGAAATGTTGTCCGTCATGCCGATTCCGTCGCCGACTCTGGCCGGCCCGCCGGGTGTCTGCCATGCCACAAACCCAGCCGCGACGGCCGCTGCGACTGCGATGGCACCTGCTGCGGCAACGAGGCCCCTCTTCACTGACAAGAATAGGCAATTCTCGCTATTATGCCTTGAAGAGGGAGTTAGGTGCTGACGGTTGCAAAATCGTTCGGCGGGCTCCGCGACTCGCTCTACATACCAAGGATCTGCTTGAGGAGCGCGCGATAATCGACCTTTTCCTTTTTACTCCCCGGCGACGGCAGCTCGAATATCAATGGTATCGGCCTTTTTGTGCGCAGATTCGTGAGCGGGATGCGGATTTCCTTGCCAATGTCGTCGCTCAAGAGCACAAGGCCGACGCCGCTCGCATCGCCCATCCTGTTTATCTCGGCAAGCGCTTCTGCCGGCGATTCCACCTTGACGCCCTTGACTCCGGCGAGCTGGAAGCTGGTCACAAACACGCGGCTTCCGATGGCAACTATTCGCATCTTGCTCGCGCTTGCTATGCATCCCTTTTTATTCTTTTTGAGATTGGGCGTCTAAGAAGACTCTATGTCCGGACTGCAACTTTGTAAGATGTACAAGTTGAAGCAGCACGGTTGGACTCGGAAAGGGATGCGGCTGGCGGAAAATGCTACTGATGCTGGTAGGCGCTGGCACATATAATAATCGATCAACTAGGCTGTTGGCTGTTGGTCTGCTACAGACGTAGCTCAGACAAGAAACATACTCTATTTCAATAGGTATTTCAGTAACCGGCGATACCGATAGTCGAGCATTTCGTGACTAGCAAGGTCGACCATGTCTCGCTAAAAGTACTAGACGCCGAAAAAGAGGATGAACTAAAGGCAATAGCCCGAGTCAGCCCCTCTATAATGGAGAGACTCTCTCTCAAAGATGGTGATGTTATCGAGATCAAAGGCGAAGTAGCGGCTGCGGCCAGGGCATTTCAATCAAACGACAATACCGAGACGATAAAGCTGGACAAGACAACTCAAAAAAACGCTAGGGCACCAAAAGGAAAACAAGTAACCGTAAAAAAGATTCAGCCTGGTGACGCAGAAGAGATAACTGCAGTGGTTATTGAAAACAAATCAAACGTCGAACTTGATGCAGAATCTGTGGTTAACACGCTTGTGACCTATCCTGTAACAGTCGACGACGAAATCCCTCTACCTTTCAAGATCACAATAAAGGTCCTTGCCCACAAACCCGAAACCTCGTGTGTCGTAATCACCAAACACACACGCGTCCTTCTAAGCGACCTCTTGCCTCAAAAGCCTGCCGGCCAAAAGAAAGGGCATAATCTTCTCAACCTACTTCGAAGACCAGAGACTAGCAATATTTTGAACAGTTTTTTATCAAGTACGGTGGGCATGGACCCCTTATTGCGCAGCATCATTCAGTCAGTGGTGTCTGTTTCAACAAGAATCACTTCGCAGCCTGCAACGACGCGGTCGACTGGTACAGTACAACCGTTTGGAAGATATGGCAAATCGGTGAACTGCCCCGGCTGCGGTGCAACTTTGCAGATACTTGACCCAAAAGAACAATCAGTTACATGCGCATTTTGCGGCGCCAAGCTGGCCGGTTCATCAGCCATGACAAGTCCTGCAGTTCAATCTGCAGATGCATCAAAGACCAAGTGTCCTGCCTGCGCAACCAAGAATCCGCAAGATTCAGCATTTTGTAACCAGTGTGGCTCAAGGCTTCGAAATATCTGCAAGAAATGTAACCATCAAAACACGCCCAGCTCAAAGTTTTGCAACAGCTGTGGCTGTGCACTTTAACTTGTAATTGAACCGCATCGAATTCAAACCGGAAAAAATAAGGCACGCACGCAGAGGAATCCTTGTCGACTTGCATTTATTGGGGCTTTACTAATAGCTGGCTGTATCTTTCGATCAACTTCAGATATCCATCCATCACATCATGGCAGTCCCTGCAAATCATAACCTTCTCCTTGAGCTCCTTAACATAATGCTCAGTAAGCAGTTGGTCTGACCTGCAACAAGAGCATAATCCAAGTCCACCCATGTACATTAGGATAGGACAGATAGGTATAAAACAAGAGGTAAGTGTAGGGTTCTGACATCTCGTTTGTTTATATAGAAAGATTGATGCTGTCGGTGTATCGTTGAGCGCTCTCCAGGTGTGCTTGTCCCACCATGAATCATGGTCGCGACTTGACTGACTGACTGAATAAACAGGCTCAGAGCAGGCATCTGCTGCACATGCTACTATAGACGACCTAATTGTTTATACCGCGCTTTTCGACTATAGAAAACGACTTATACCGTCCTTTGCAAAGGTAGCTGATTTGGCTGTAGGAAAACAGGTTATATTGATGTTCATGATAGCCTCCTTTGCATCAGGCGGCCTTGCCTTCTTGCTCGCCGCCGCTGCAGGCTCGTCGTCTTTTCTGACGTTCTCCCTGCCCGGCTTTATCATAGGGGCTTTCTTTACCTACAAGTATGCAGTCTTTGACAAAAAGAAGACGCAAGAAGAGGAGCACAGGCGCAAGCGGAACAGGCATTAGTTCACAAGAAGAATAAACACCACAATCGCGGCCAGCCCGCAGAACAGCGCAACTGTCGCCTTCCACATGCCCCTGCTGGCAGCGTCGCTTATGTCCCACATACCGCCTTGGACCGTCTGTCTATACTGTCGCTTGATCTCATCGTAGCTGTATACGGTGCCAAAGTCTGCCGGCGGAGTCCACTTTTGGCCCGACGCAGAGAACGGGTTTTCTTCGTATTTCCTGCGCGCCTGCTCGTTTGACAGCACTTCATATGCCTCGACAACTTTCATGAACTTTTGCTTAGACTCCTCCGAGTTCTTGTTCTTGTCAGGGTGGTATTTCAGCGCAAGCGCGCGGAACGACTTTTTTATCTCCTCCTGCGATGCCCCTGGTCCCAGTCCAAGGACCTGGTAGTAGTCTGGCACAATAATATGCGCGCCAAAGTCGTAAATAAACTGTTGCTGCGCTACCCTTCGGCCCTCTTCTTGAGAGCCTTGTTCATCTCCTCAAATCCATTCTTGATGTCGTTGTCGAGGCTAGAGCCAAAAAACGACGTGAGCAGGCCACCAAACATCTCCCGGTGCACTAGGTGCGCGCGTTGGTCGCCCGCCGGCTCTATCGCAAAGATGTGCTCGCCGGAAAGAAGCCCGGGCATCTTGCCAAGCCAGCGCAGCTCGCGTTCAGCCACAACCTTTGTCACCTTCGGCGAATACTCGCGGTTAACGCCCGCCGGTGTGGTTATGTGTATGCGGAGCTTGGTCCCTTCCACGGGCTCGCCTTCCACCTTGCGTATGAACGTGTTCCAATCGGGATAGCTTGCAAAGTCGGTCAGCACCTGCCAGACGCGCAGCGGGCTTGCACCAATGTCTATTTCGGTCCGGATCTCTTTCAAGGGATCCTCTGGCTTTATGCGGACATGTTATTTTACCTTCTGCTCACGAATTCGACCCTTATTTCGTCACCGTCACGGAGCACGATGTCCAGGAAGTGGCCGTCGGTGTGCTGCTGTCCATTGACGTAGACCGTTGTGTCATACCTTGTAAGGTCTATCTTCCAGTTGAACAGGAAATGCCCCAGCGTGAATGGATATGACCTCGGATAGGCCACGTGTATGACGCCTTCTTCAAGCGTGTGCACCGGGAACGTGCAATCCTGTGCTATGCCGATGCCGCTTGACACTCGTACGGGCACGCCGTCTTCGGTCACAGTCACCGGCACTGACACTTGGAAAGGCTGCGAGCGGGGGTCGCCTATGCACTGGTAAATCGGGTCGCTTTCCCTGAAATAGCCTGTAATTGCCATCGTCGCTACTCCTGCGGCGACTACAACGACTACAAGGATGATCATTGACCATACGACGCGCTTCTTTTTTTCTGCGCCATCCGACCCGCCAAAACCCATAAAATCTCTATTCCTGAAAAGTTAAAAAGACTCTGAATTACTGTTGGAGCGCAATCACGTGGGCGACCGCGTTGGCCATCTGGAACCCCGAGAGCATTTTTGCCGCAGGGATTGTGGTGACGTAAATTAGGATGCCCGGAACGGCTGCGCAGACAATTAAAGTCAATATGATCAGCCACACGGCCGTCGTCTTTTCAACCATCGTTGGGATTTCCGCAATCTTGGTTATATAAGTCTTAAAAATGAAATCAGCCGGCTTTTGGCGCTGGCGCGGTCTTTGCCTGTCCCTTGAGCGCGTCCAGCTCTTCTCGGAGCTCCTCATTCTCGTCTTCGAGTACCTTCAATGAGGTTATCGCCTCGGCGCTCTGCGCCTTTAGTTGCTGGAACTCGCGGATGATCCTGTCGTACTGCGCCCTGTCAAACGCCGGCTGCGTGGTGCTTTTTTGAGCCACCTGCAGCTGCGTGCTTTCTGCCTTCAGCGATTCAATACTCTTGTTGGCGCTGGACAGCTTCTCTTTCAGAGAAGCAGTTTCTGCACTTGCGGATTTCAGCTGCTGGGTAAGCCTGACGCCGTCCTCTGCCATCTTTTGGCACTGCGCCTCAACACACACGATCTCGGCCTTTAGCTGCGCAACCAAGGCCTCGCTTGCGTTAGGCGACGACTTTTCAACCAGTTCTGTCAGGATAAGGGGCATCAGGTCGGAATTGATGTAGGCCGACGAGCCAAAGTCCAGGGTTATCGCGCCCCTCGACCTCAGGAGGCTCTCGACGTTGACGTCAAGTGCAAACGAGCTAGCGTTGAACGTGAACAGTTTTCCAGACAATCCAATGCTTGTTGACAGACATGGCTAAAAAGAGGACAACGCAAACTTTTTTGACATTTTTACTGGTAGTCGTGAAGCGGCCTGTCCCGGTGGGAGTCTATCTTGGCCTCGACCTCTTTTTTGTGCCTTGCGAGGATGTGCTTGTTGGCGCAAAGGTCGTGCATCACGCCTATTTCGCAAAAGTCGCAGGCAGTAACGAACTCGATCTTGCGGAATTTCTTGTTGCAGTGGGCGCACCTGTCCGTGCCCGCGTCGCCGTCAGTCAGCGGCTTGAGCCACTGGTCGCGCCAGAGAAGTGTCATTACCGTACAATAGAATGGCGCTTATGTAATATTTCCGTCTCTGAGCATCTCGTACATGCGGCGGTACGACTCCTGCAGGTCCTGCTGCTTTTGCAGGTTCCGCTTTACCTTTTTCAACAGTGGCTCCAGATTCTTGGTCCGGGCGAGCTCTTGCGCACCTTTCAGGTACCTAGTTATGTACGCAGGAGAGTAAGGGTTGTCGCGCAGAAGCGCCGCCGCAAGCTCGGGCTCGTCCGTCATGACGCTTTCTGCAAGCATCGACTGGAAGCCAAAGGTGGTCCCGCCGACCTGCTTTAGGGCCTGCAGGTCTTCTTTTGATATCACTCCGGCAAAAGCAATGTTGACAAAGTACGTCAGACCAAGCACCACTGCTATTGATTTGTCGTGGGTCCGGGCGTCGGCAATGGCGCTTATTGACATTCCGGAAAACGCCTGTTCAGCCGCCGCCTGCTCGTCTGCCTTGTCGCGCACCGGAACCAAGAGCATCTTTAGATTCTTCGTGCCGTCGGCGCCGGGGCCAAACATCGGGTGCACGCACAGAACCTGCAGGTCTTTTCGCACCTTCTTCAATACTGGGAACGTCGCGCTCTTGACCGACGAGATCTCGGCCAAGCGCGACCCTTTCTTCATCTCCTTGGCGCACTTTCTTATCAGCTCTGTCGTCTTTTGCATTGGCACGCAGACGAGCACGAAATCTGCATCGCGCACGCACTCGCGCAGGCTTGGCGCTCTATTGGAGCCGGCGATGGCAAAGGGCTTGACGTCAAACGCCGAGACTGTAAATCCCTTACGGGCAAAATACCCTGCAAACCACGAGCCCATCTTGCCTGCCGCACCTATGATTGCGAACTGCATGTCAGTTCTCCCTTCTAAGCACCTTTTCCATCATGTTCAGGCCTTCGGCCATCTCCTCTTCCGGCCGGCAGGCAGATATTCTCACAAATTGCCTGTACGAGTCGCCAAAGCCGCTCCCAGGCGCAATTGCCACGCCTTTTTCGAGCAGTTTTTCTACGAGCTCCACGTCCTCTCCTGCAGGCAGCTGTGGGTAGATGTACATTGCCCCGTCCGGCTCGATGAACCGGAGCGACATTTCCTTTAACCTTGACGACAGGAAAGTGAGCCTTTTCTTCATTAAATCTACGTTCCCGGAAGCGTCCTGCCCAAGCGCCACAAGAGCCGCGCGCTGCACCGGCTCGGCGACGCTTGTGATGCCTGCGGCCTGCACCTTTGCCATCTGCCTTATCGTGTCTACCGACGCTACTGCGTAACCGACCCTAAACCCAGTCATTGCATAAGTCTTTGAAAACGACGACACGACGACGCTCCGGTCATAGCTGTATGAAAGGGCGCTTTCAAAGGGCGCAAACGAGTAGTTCGAGTACACCTCATCGCTCAGTAGATACAACGCGTGGTCGCGCGCAAGCGAGACTATTCCATCCATCGTCTTTTCGTTGATTACCTTGCCGGTGGGGTTATTTGGGTAGTTTATCGCGATCATCTTGGTGTTTTCAGTCACCATCGCCGCAAGCTCGGAAACGTCCGGCGTCCACCCCTTCTCCATAGTTGTCCTTAGCACCTTGGTGCGGGCCCCGACAAAGTCGGCACACTCTTTATACGCTGGCCACGCCGGCTCAATCGTGATTATTTCCTCGCCGGGTCGAACCAGCGCGGCTATTGCGCTAAAAACGGCAAAGCGGCCGCCGGGCGTCACAATTACCCTGTCCTCGATCACGCCGGTTTTCTTTGCGATGGCGTCAAGGAGCGCGGGTATTCCTCGAGTATCCGTGTAGTGGTATTGTCTTTTTGCAAACGACTCGGCTAATGCATTGCCAACCTGCGCCGGCGCAGGAAAGTCAGGCTCGCCCACCTCGAGGTGGATTATCCTGCTGCCTGCCGCCTCCATCTGTTTTGCCTTGCGGAATATGCTAATATGCGTCTGCCGTGCTTTTAGCGGGCGACTCTTTTCCTGTACAAGCTCCGATTCCTGCAGGAGAACGCTAAGTAGCCTGAGGGCAAACTCTTTGCCCATCCCCGACTCTTCTGCCTGCCTTGCGACCATAAGGCGGATTTCCTGCTCGACCTTCTCGTCCTTGACGTCGATGCCGAGACGGCCCTTCACCTCGCCCACCTGCCTTGCAAGCTGCGTCCTCTCCTGCACCTTTGCCATTATTTCGGAGGTCAGCGCGCGTATCTTTAGTCTGAGGGATTCCAGCTCCTTGTTCTTTTGAACTGTCACTGCTTGCCCACCTTCAGAACCGGAGGTATCAGGCCTGCCCTCAATACGTGGTCCGCTAGCACCATCGACACCACACACTCGAGTATTGGAGGCGCCCTCGGGACGACGCATGGGTCGTGCCTACCAGGCACCGCAAGCCTGGTCTGGGCGCTGGTCGAGACGTCCAGCGTCTCCTGCTCCTTTGCTATTGATGCTGCAGGTTTGAACCCGACGCGAAGCACAAGCGGCATCCCGGTTGAGAGACCACCCAGGATTCCGCCGGCATTGTTTGTCTTTGTGATCACCTTGCCGTTTTCCAAGTAGTAGGCGTCGTTGTTTTCAGAGCCCCGCCTCTTGGAGCCCTCAAAACCCGAGCCAAACTCTACTGCCTTGACTGCGGGAATACTGAAAAGCGCCCTGCTCAGGTCCGACTCGAGCGACGCAAATATCGGCTCCCCTAGGCCCACTGGAAGTCCTGCGCTTATGCATTCCACGACGCCGCCAAGCGAGTCGCCGTCCTTGCGCGCCTTCAGGATGGCGTCTTTCATCCTTGCCGCCGCGTCCGGGTCAGGACACCTGACGTCGTTGGAGTACCTGGAAGGGATGTTTGACTTTGTAATATTACCTGCCCTGATGCCGCCTATCTCCGACGTGTAGGCGACAGTCTCGATGCCAAGCGTGCTTTTCAAGAGCTTTTGCGCCACTGCTCCGGCCATGACAAGCGTGGCAGTCAGCCTGCCGGAGAACCTGCCGCTTCCGCGATAGTCGGCAAAGCCGCCGTACTTGACCATCGCAGGATAGTCCGCGTGTCCGGGGCGCGGTATGCTCTTTATAGTCTCGTACGAGCGCGAATCCGCGTCCTTGTTCCAGATTAGCATGCAGATGGGCGCGCCTGTGGTAAACCCGTTAAAGACCCCGGAGAGTATCTCCACCTTGTCTTCCTCCTTCCTTTGGGTGGTGACTACCGACTGGCCTGGCTTTCTCAGGTCCAGCTGACCCTGTATGTCGGCCTCTGCGAGCGGCAGGCCGGCAGGGCAGCCGTCCACCACGATACCGACGCAGCGGCCATGGCTCTCACCGAAGCTCAGGGCTGCAAAGCGCTCGCCAAGAATATTTCCGCCCATTTACAGAGCACACTTGGCGCCGTTCTATATATTGGCTTTTTGATTATTCACGGCTCGACATCGGCGACAACCTCGCCCCGAGCGATTTCATGTCCTGCACAAAGTTCGGGTAGGACACGTCAACGGACTCAGCCCCTGCCACCACGGATTTCTCTGTCATCATCGCAGCTATGGCAAATGCCATGAACAGCCTGTGGTCTTCGTAGGCCTCTAGCGACGCGTTTTTCAATTTCTTGGGCGCGTTAATGACAAGCCCGTCTTGGAACTCTTCGACTCTTGCGCCGAGTTTGGTAAGTTCTACGGCAATGTTTGCGATCCTGTCCGTCTCCTTGACGCGGGCGTGCGCGACCCCGGTTATTCTGACAGGCGAACTTGCCTTTAACGCAAGTATGGACACTACGGGCAGCAAATCGGGAGTGTCGCCAAGGTTAAACTCTCCTCCCACCAAGCTCTCGGCACCGTGCACTACCACTTCGCCTTTTTGTCTGTCTGCTTTTACCCCGCAGCCCATAGCAGACATTATGTCCACTATCTGCGAGTCGCCTTGGGGCAGGTTGAAGTTGAGGCCCCTTACCTTCAGTTTGTCGCCGGCAAGCGCGCCTGCGGCGAGTATGAGGGCGGCGGTGGAAAAGTCGCTTGGCACGTCAAACCTCGCAGCGCTGTATTCTGCGTTGTGTATTCGGTATTCTAACATGTTCTCGTCGTGGTCCACCCTTACGCCAAAGTTCTGCATAGTCGCAAGCGTGGCCCTGACGTAGGGTTTCGATACGAGGTCGCCCTTTATCTTGAGCAGTATCTCGGTGTTTGCGTAAACGCCGGCTATGAGCAGGCCCGATATGAACTGGCTCGATATGCTGCCGTCGATGATGGCAGTCCCGCCCTTTATTCCGCCGGCTTTGACGATAATCGGAGGCGTCCCGTTCTTCCTTGCAGAGTGCGCCTCGACTCCCAGCTGCGAGAGCGCGTCTAGCATAGGCTGCATGGGGCGCCTGCGCAGGCTCTCGTCGCCTGTCAAGACCACGTATCCCTTGCTCGCAAGGCCGGCCATCGCAGTCATTATCCTGATTGTGGTCCCCGAGTTCTCGCAATTGAGAACGTTGTCAGGGGGCTCAAAGTTGTGCCTGCCCCTGACCTGCACGGCCCTGCCGTCGCGCCTGCTTTCCACCTCTGCTCCAAATGCCTTGCAGCACGCAAGCGTGGCAAGCGTGTCCCGCGCAAGGAGCGCGTTTATTATTGTCGACTGGCCGGAGGCAAGTGACGCTACCGCAAGCGCCCTGTGCGTGTAGCTCTTGCTTGACGGGCACCTCACGCTTCCGGCTAGCTTGGACCTGCGCACGACCATGCTTGCCATTACAGGACCTCCACGACCGCCTTCTGGTTATTAACCTTCGAGACAAGCACCTTGCCGTTGAATTTGGAAAACGCGCACTCTATGTCGTCCACCTCGTCCTCGTACGCGACTGCGGCTACCGACGGCCCGTTGCCCGACGTGCCGGCCGCAACTGCGCCCTTTTCCAGGGCGGCAAGGACCGGCTTGTAGCTTGAGGCAAGCGCCGCGGAGGTAAGCACTCCATTCATTTTCATCGCCTTCCAGTACTCGCCGGCTTCAGCAAGCCGGTATGCGTCGAGGAACAGGTCAGACAAGTCGCGCAGCTTGCTCACGTCGCCCCGCGGCGTGTTTCTTGGCAGAAGTATGACCGCATAGAGGTTGTCCGGGGCCTTTTCGCGCCTGATCAGTTTTCTAGCATAATTATCGGTAACAACAAAACCCCCAAAGTAGCAGGCTGTCGCGTCGTCAAAGGCGCCCGTTATGGTCACGTTGGCGTCAAGCGAAGATCTGACGGCGGCATCAAGCACCGCCATGTCGTCTATCTTGTCCCGGACCAGCTTGCTGAGGGCAAGTGCTATAGCGTTTGAAACGGCGCTGGAGCTTTTCAGGCCAAAGCCTACCGGGACTTCAGAGCGCACTCTTACCGCGACCTGGTTCTTTTCGAGCGTGCCGACAGGCAGGACGTTTTTCGCGATGTTCGTCACTAGCCGGTCGTCGCTTCTGCCGGTCAGAAAGCGCAGGCCCTTGCCGCGGGTCATCTCTGCCTCTGCGGTAACCGTGAGCGATATCCCAAGCGCCGAGCCGTTGCCCGTGGCTATCGCGTTCACTATGGACACTGCGCCGTGCATGGTCGCCCTGACCTTCATGTCGGCTCCCCGAATATCCCGAGCAGGTTCTTTTTCATGGCATCCCTCGGCGCCTCAAGCCCGGTCCATATCTCAAACGCCTTTGCGCCCTGCTCCAGCAGCATTTCATAGCCGTACACCACGTTGGCTTGCGCGAATTTGGCCTGTTCTATAAGGTCGGTCACCACCGGCCTGTACACAATATCGTAAACGATGGTTCCCTTTTTAATGTGATCAGAGTCTACGGGCGACGGCTCGTTGCCAAGCCCGATGGAAGTGGCGTTTACTATCATGTCTGCTTCAGCCGACGCTGTCATGACCAAGTCGAACGGCATTGACTCGCACTTTAGTCCGAGCGCTTCGCCGGCCTTTGCAAGTTCCGCCGCCTTCTTCTGGTCGCGGTTTGCAATCACAACCTTGGCGACGCCCTCTTGCTCTGACAGCGCGACTATCACGGCCCGCGCCGCGCCCCCTGCGCCTAGCAGAAGCACGGTCATGCCGGAAAGGTCTATCTTGCGCCTTCTCAGCGGCTCAATAAAGCCGTGTATGTCCGTATTGTAGCCTTTGAGGACGCCTTCAATGTTGTTGACGGTGTTGACGGCGCCGGCCTTTTTTGCAGTTGCGTCCAGCTCGTCAAGGTATTTCATGACTGCCACCTTGTGCGGTATCGTTACGTTGAATCCAGCTATATTTATGGCCCGGAGCGACTGTATCGACGCTTTCAGCTCGCCTGCCGACACCCGAAAAGCGATGTAGGTGCTGTTAAGTCCAAGGGCGTTGAACGCGGCGTTTTGCATCCCCGGCGACAGCGAATGGTGCACGGGGTCGCCTATTATGCAGTAGGTTTTGGTGGGAGCGCTTCCCATCGTCAAGAGCGATTGCCCTTGATCCCGTCATATAGCTTTCTCATTTGCGTGAGGGTCAGCTGCCCGGGCGCGACTGCCTTGTCAAGCGCTGCATAGGCGTATGGCGCGCCGTAAAACACCGAGAGAATCCGCGTAAGCACACCTGCCTCGCCCATTGCAAATATTATCGGATGCACGCCGACGGCGCTTTCGTACAGCCCCATCAGCCCCAGCGAGTCGTCGATGCTCTGAGCAGTAGTCACCACCTTGACGTAGGTGCTAAAGATGCGCATCTCTGTCAATATCGGCGACAGTTCCTCGTTTGAAGGCGTCTTGTCAAAGTCGTGCCAAGAGACAAGGGTTGGTATGCTTGCAAGTTCAAGGTAGTCTGCAAGGTTGTCGTTGGCCCTTAGGGTTTCAATTTCAACATCAACTAGCATCGGCCTGGCCTCCGCCAGCCTTCTCAAGATGCGCATCCTCTCCGCCTCCGTCCCGGAAAACCTGCCTCCCTGACTCTTTGAGCGGAGCGTGAACACGCACCTACCCCTGTCCTCGCCTATGAGGTCGACTGCCGCCATCACCTCGCCTGGTTTTAGAAAGTCAAAGCGTACCTCGACAAAGTCCGCG
>Ga0214471_10001982_pt1 | contig 16148 bp, 14 predicted proteins | sample RVTome_5_FD_207665 | JGI IMG/M metagenome (GOLD analysis project Ga0214471, IMG submission 207665) | Soil microbial communities from uranium-contaminated site in the Upper Colorado River Basin, Wyoming, United States - RVT142D155 | ecosystem: Environmental > Terrestrial > Soil > Contaminated >... | reverse complement strand
CCCCCGGAAAGTACATCTGCGTCACGAGGCGGGTGGACAACGCCGGCCCCATCAGCGAGTAGTGGATGTGTGCCGGGCGCCAGGCGTTGGGATGGTTGCCCCACGGGTAGGGGCCGGGGCGGATCGCGAGGAACCGGTACTCGCCGTTCTCGTCCGTCAGGCATTGCCCGACCCCGATGAAGTTCGGGTCCATGGGCGCAGGGAACTCCACTTCGCGCCAATGCGCGTAGCGTCCCGAGGCGTTGGCCTGCCAGATCTCGATGAGGGTGCCGGGCAGCGGCGTGCCGCGGCCGTCGAGCACGCGACCGGTCACGATGGTGCGCGAGCCGATCGCTTCGCCTCCCGTGCCGGCATTCGTGGTGAGGTCGGCATCCTCGGGAGACACCTCGGCCCACGCCGGGCCGGGACCGGTGGTCTCGGAGAGGGTCTGGGCGATGCGCACGCGTTCCTCGATCGGGTGGCGCTTCATCGTCGAGCGGTAGTCGGGGTAGCGGAACGGCGGGTGGTCGTCGTCCTGGCGCGGTTGGTATTCGCTCACGGTGTCGGGCATCGCCGCCTCCTCCGGTTGGCCGCATTGGGCGGTCGGACGGCGCTCCGCTGCGGTGGTGGCGGCGCCGCAGACGTCGTCACGTCTCGAACTCCTGCTTGGCCCTGGCGAACGCGGCGTGGGCAGCCGGGATCCCGGCATAGACGGCGACGTGCAACAGCGTCTCGGCGATGTCCTCGGGAGTGGCTCCCGTGTTGCGCGAGGCGCGCAGGTGGAGGTCGACCTCGTCGCGGCCCAACGCCGCCAGGATGGCGATGGTGATGAGGCTCCTCGTGCGCAGGTCGAGACCCGGCCGGGCCCACACTCCGCCCCACGCCGTTTCGGTGATGAAGCGCTGGAATTCGGCGTCGAAATCGGTGGTGGCGGCCTCGGCGCGGTCGACGTGGTCGTCGCCCAGCACCTCGCGCCGGATGTGCATACCCTGTTGGTGACGGTCCATGGTCTTGCGCCGATCGTCGTCCGGCCCGCGCCGCCGGAAGAGGCGGCTCGGGAAGGGTCTCGCACGGTTCGTTGCGTGAACGGCCGTGCGTATGGCGGTCAGTGTATCGACGGGCCGGATCGACGGTCAAGGACGGGCCGGCGAGCCGGCCGGGAGCTCCTAGCGGCCCTCGGATGCGGCGAGGCGGGCGGCGAGCGCCGGCACCACCTCCTCGCGCAACCTCCGCTTGTCGATCTTGCCGACACCCGTCTTCGGGATCTCGACGACGAACTCGATCATATCGGGCACCTGCCACGCGGCGAGCGATGCGCTGAGGAAGTCCCTGAGCTCGCCCTCGGTGGCGGTGGCGCCACGAGCCAGCACCACCAGTGCGGCCGGGCGCTCCCCCCAACGTTCGTGCGGAACGCCGACCACGGCGGACTCGAGCACCGCCGGGTGGGCGGCCAGCATCCGCTCCAGCTCCACAGAGCTGATCCACTCCCCGCCCGACTTCACCAGATCCTTGGTGCGATCGACGATCTCCAGCGTCCCGTTCGGCGCCAGGCGCCCGACGTCGCCGGTCCGCAACCATCCGCGGGGAAACCTCGCCACGTTGGCGTCGTCGTCCGGGTTCAGGTAGGCGGCGGCGATCCACGGGCCTCTGGCCTGCACCTCGCCAACCGAGATCCCGTCCCAGGGGACCTCGGTCCCGTCGTCGGCGACGAGGCGCAGCTCCACGGTCGGTGCCGCCACCCCCTGCTGGGCGCGATGCGCCACGTCGGGGCTGTGGGCAGGTATCCAGTTGCCGGTCCCGCTGGGCGACATCTCGGTCATGCCCCATCCGTGGAAGAAGTTGATGCCCCTATCCGTGTAGCGCTCGATGAGAGCGGGCGGGGCCTCGGCCCCACCGCAAAGGATCCGCTCGACCGACGAGAGATCGTGAGCTTTCGAGTCGAAGACCTCGTCCATCTGCACCCAGAACGTCGGGATCCCGGCGAGAACCGTCGGCCGGGTCTGCTCGATCAACCTGGCGGCCTCCGCCGGGCTGGTGTCGGCTCCGGCGAACACGAGGGAGCACGGTGCCAGCCCGGCGGCATACGGCAGCCCCCAACAATTGACGTGGAACATCGGGGTCAGCGGCAGCACGACGTCGCCGCGGCGGATGGCGTGGCCGTCCACCATGAGCTCGGCCATCGAGTGGAGCACCACCGAACGATGCGAGTACACCACTGCCTTGGGGCGACCGGTGGTACCGCTGGTGAAGCAGATCGAGGCGGCGTCGCCCTCTTCGACCGCGGCGGGATCGGCTGCTGCCTGCCCGGCAATCAGATCTTCATAGCGGGGATCGGCGGCGAATGCCGGGTCGGCGGCGCCGCCGTCCTCCATGACGACGAAGTTCACCCCATCGATTCGGGAACGGACCGCCGCCAGGGTCGGCGTGAGCGAGGCGTCGACGAAGACCACCCGGTCGCCGGCGTGGCGCACGACATACTCGATCACGTCAGGGTGGAGCCGGACGTTGATGGTGTGCAGCACCCTCCCTGAGCACGGAACGCCGTAGTAGAGCTCGAGATGGCGATGCCCATTCCAGGCGAAGCTGGCGACCGTGGCTCCCCGCTCGACGCCGAGCACGTCGAGTGCCGCCGCCAACCGCATCGCACGTTCCGCCACCTCGGACCAGGTGCGTCGGTCGATCCCCGCCGGCTCCACCGACACGATCGGCATGCCGGCGCCGATCGTGCGAGCCCGGCGCAGGATCATCGGGATCGAGAGCGGGACGTCCTGCATGAGTCCTCTCATGGCAGTCCTCCGAGATCGATGGCGTGCGGGGAATATATCAGGTAGCTTGATATAGGCGCCGAGTAGACGAGCCCATGAGGTTCACGGCACCAGAGCTCTGCACGACGGCTCGGATGGTGGAAGGGTGGCATGCTGGAGTTCCTTGACGTCTCGGTGAGGTTCGGGGGTCTCAGGGCGCTCGACGGCCTCTCGTTCTCGGTCAGAGAGGGCGAGGTCCTCGGCATGATCGGGCCGAACGGCTCCGGCAAGTCCACGGCGTTCAACGTCATCTCCGGAACCCTGGCGCCCGACCGTGGCACCGTGAGGTTCTACGACGAGGACATCACCGCACTGGCGCCAAACCGCATCGCCCATAAGGGGATCGCCCGTACCTTTCAGGTCGTCCGACCCTTCCCGCACCTGTCGGCCCTGGACAACGTGCTCGCCGGGCGCCTCTTCGGCGGCCGCGGGAACAAGAAGTCCGACGCCACCGTCGCAGAAGCCGAGGCGGTCCTCGCCATGGTCGGGCTCGCCGCCAAGGCACACATGAAAGCGAGCTCGTTCACGATCCTGGAGCGCAAGTGGCTGGAGGTGGCCCGGGCGCTGGCAGGACGGCCCAAGCTGATCCTCCTCGACGAGTTCATGGCAGGCATCTCCGCGAGCGAGATACCGGACGCCGTCGCATTCGTGTCATCCATCAACGTCTCGGGGGTGACCGTGGTGTTGGTCGAGCACATCGTGAAGGCGATCACGGGGGCGTGCCACCGGGTGATCGTGCTCGACGCCGGAAGGAAGCTGGCCGAGGGATCGGTAGACGAGGTCTTCAACGACCCCACGGTGATCGAGGCTTACCTGGGGAGCCGACATGCTGGCCGTTGAGGCCCTGGAGGTGGCGTACGGCGATCTCCAGGTCGTGTGGGGGGCGAGCTTCGAGGTGCCAGAGCGGTCGATCGTCGCCATCCTGGGCTCGAACGGCGCCGGCAAGACCACGACACTGCTCGCCCTCATGGGTCTGCTGCCCAGCATCGGCGGCAGTGTGACGTTCAAGGGGGAGAGTCTGATCGGAGTCCCCACCCATGTGATGGTCGAGCGTGGCCTCGTGATGATACCGGAGGAGCGCCCCACCTTCGCCACGATGACCGTGGCGGACAACCTGGCCGTGGGCGCCCACGCGCGGCGCGCCCGCGCCTTGCGGGATCAGTCGCTGCGCGAGGTGCTCGAAATCTTCCCGGTGCTCGCCGAGCGTCTCGGGCAGCCGGCGGGGACACTGAGCGGCGGCGAACGCCAGATGCTGGGCCTCGCCAAGGCGCTGATGGCGAGACCCGACCTCCTCGTCCTCGACGAACCGTCACTGGGGCTGGCCCCGATCGTCGTCGAGAGCATCTTCGACGTGATCAGGAGCATTAGGGACCGGGGCGTCTCGGTGCTCATGGTGGAACAGCACGTGGAGATGACCCTGGATATCGCCGACCACGCCTACGTCCTGGAGTTGGGCCGCATCGTCGCCGACGGCACCAGCGCGGAGCTGGCCAGTGACACCCGCGTCCGCGACGCCTACCTGAGCCCGTGAGCCGCCTGATCCTGCAGAGCGCGGTTTCCGGCCTCCTGGTGGGAGGCATGTACGGTCTCGTCGCCCTGGGGCTGGCCCTTGCCTTCGGGGTCCTGAAGGTCCTCAACGTCGCTCACGGCGAGCTGCTCATGCTGGGCGGGTACGCCGCCTTCTTCGCCTTCACCACCTGGGGCCTCGATCCATTCGTTTCGCTCCCGCTCGTCTTCGCGGCCCTGTTCGCCCTCGGCGTCGTCCTCTACCAGGTGCTGTTCAGGTTCGTCACCCGGTTCGATGTCGAGACGCGTATCAAGAACTCGCTGCTCCTGTCCTTCGGTCTGGTACTGATCCTCCAGGCGTTGGCGGTCCGGTTCTTCACTGCCGATGAGAGGACCATCTCCACGTCGTACTCCTCGATGGGTTTCACGGTGGGGCTGGTCAGGATCCCTCTGGTGAGGCTCGCCGGGCTGATTGTTGCCGTGATCGCCGCGGTGGCCCTGGAGTGGCTGCTGCGGAAGTCCCGGTTCGGGCACGCGGTGCGCGCCACCGCAGAGGACTGGACGCGGGCCGCGCTCACCGGTATCGACGTGGGACGCGTCTACCTCGTTGCCTTCGCCATCTCGGCAGGCTTGGCGGCAATGGCCGGCTCGCTCATCGCCCTCGGCTACAGCGTGAGCCCCAGCATCGGTCTCGGCTGGACGCTGAAGGCTCTGATCGTGGTGGTGCTCGCCGGTCTCGGGAGCATGCGTGGCCTCGTCCTCGCCGGGCTGTTCCTCGGCCTCATCGAGAGCCTGGCGGCGGTGTGGGTCGGAGGCCCGTACCGCGAGGTGGTGGCCCTGGTCGTCTTCATCCTGGTCCTCAGCCTGCGCCCCCAGGGGTTCTTCGGGAGAGCTCATGTGTAACCCGGTCCGATCGCTGGCGGTGTGGGCGGCGCTGCTGGGCGTCACCGTCGTCCTCGGACTGGTCGGAGAGAGCCAGCGAGTGCTCACCATCGCCATCCAGACGTTCATGCTGGCGGCTCTCGCCTCGAGCTGGAACATCCTCGGCGGATTCGCCGGCCAGATCAGCCTGGGCCATGCCGCCTTCTTCGGACTGGGGGCCATCGTCACCCGGGAGCTGTGGCTCGGAGGGATGCCTTTCGTCCTCTCCGTGGTGGCTGCGCTGGTAGTCGTCATCGTGGCAGCCGGCGTGGTCGGCGTACCCCTGCTGCGATTTCGCGACATCTACTTCGCGGTGGGGACGCTCGCCATGGGCGTCGCCGTGTCGTTGACCATCGGCAACGTCCGACCCGGTGTCTCGTCGCTGCCGGTTGGCGCGCTACGGGAATACACCTTCGCCGGCCCGTACTTCCTGGCACTCGGGGTGTTGGTGGTCACCGTGGTGGTGTCACTGTGGCTCAGGCACAGCAAGCTCGGGCTGGGGATGATGGCGGTGCGCGACGACGAGCAGGCTGCGGGCGCCATCGGCGTGAGCGCGCTCGGTCACAAGATGGTGGCGTTCGTGATGAGTGGCGCCCTCGCCGGGCTCGCCGGCGCCTCGTTCGCGTACTTCAGCGTCAGCTACTACCCCAACTTTCCGTTTCACGTCGTGTGGACCTTCGAAGCGATCCTGGCGGTGTTCATCGGAGGCGTCGGCACCATCGCGGGACCGGTCATCGGGGCGGCCTTCTTCGTCGTCGGCCGCGACACGCTGCCTTCCGGCATCGGCGAGTTCCAGGTCGTGATGTTCGGGGTGCTGTTCATCGTCGTCGTGCTGCGGCTCCCGGGAGGGATCGTCGAGGGCGCCGAGCGGCTCCTCGACCGATCTGGCCTCGTCCGCCGCGGCGCCGGCCTCTCAGGGCAGGAGAGTGCCGGAGCGACCGATGAGAAAGGGGTATGAGCACCAAGACGGCACACGTTGGAGGATGGTGGCATCGATGCAGGACGAAGAGCGACCACGGTGGGAACCCCGCCTGAGCTACCTGGTCGCCCGGCTGGAGAGGGTGATCCGGGCCCGTTTGTCTGCGGCGTTGGAGCGCTTCGACATCTCGGTGACCCAATACACGGTGTTGAGCGTGCTGGAGCGCCGCCCCGACCTGTCCAACGCGCAGTTGGCGCGGCGCTCCTACATCACGGCGCAGGCGATGCATCAGACGGTGAACCGGCTCGAGGAGCGTGGCCTCATCGCCCGGACCGTCTCGCCGCGGCACGGGCGCATCCAGCTCACCCGGCTCACCGCCGCCGGTGCGTTGCTGTTGAGATGCTGCGACGAGGCGGTGGAGGGCGCCGAGGGCCTCCTCTTTGCGAGCCTGGGACCGGACGATCGTCGCCGTTTGCGCCGGCTGATCCAGGCCTGCGTCGATTCGGGCGCCCGAGCGCTGGGAGGCGTGGCTGGCGAACAGTGACGTCCGTCGGCGCCGACGGGCGGTCACAATCCCAGGTAGGCCTTGTCGAGCAGGTCGCGTTGCAGGCTTGCCGCGTTGCCCTCGAGGACGACTCGTCCGTTCTCGAGGACGTAGGCACGGTCGGCGATCTCGAGGCTCTTGCGCACGTTCTGTTCGATGAGCAAGACCGTGATCCCCTCGTCACGAAGCTGGCGGATCACTTGGAACGCCTCGTCGACGAGGACCGGGGACATCCCCACCGACGGTTCGTCGAAGATGCACATCGTGGGAAGCGCCATCAGGGCGCGGCCGATGACCAGCATCTGACGCTCGCCGCCGCTCAGGGTCCGCGCCAGCCGGTTCTCCATCTCCTCCAGCCGGGGGAACAGGCGGAAGACCCGCTCCCGGGTGCGCTCCCGCCGCTTCCAGGCGCGGCGGTGATAGGCCCCCAGCTCCAGGTTCTCCCGGATGGTCATGTCGCGGAACAGGCCGCCGCCCTCCGGTCCGTAGGCGATGCCGAGCTCGCTGATCCGGTGGGGATCCCTCCCCTCGATGCGCCGGCCGGCGAACTTGATCATCCCCGACGTCGGCTCCACCAATCCGATGATCGACTTAACGAGTGTGGTCTTGCCGGCACCGTTGGCTCCGAGGACCACGACGATCTCCTCGTCGTCGACGCCGAGCGACACGTCCCACAACGCCTTGACCGTCCCGTAATGGGCATCGAGCTTGTGGATGCGCAGCATCAGGACTCCCCCAGGTACACGCCGCGCACTGTGGGGTCGGCGGCCACGTGGGCCGGAGATCCCTCTGCGATCGGGTGCCCGAAATGGAAGACGACGATGCGGTCGCAGAGCTCCATGATCGCCTCCATCACATGTTCGATCATCAGGATGGTGAGGCCTCGGTCGCGCAACGAGCGGACGAGCTGCTTCGACCGCTCCAGCTCGGTGGGGGTCAGCCCGGCCATCGACTCGTCGAGGAGCAGCAGCTCGGCGCTGGTGGCCATGGCGCGGGCGATCTCGAGATGACGGCGGCTCGCCAGGGGGAGGTCCCTCACCAGTTTGTTTCGATCCGACAGCAGACCCATCGCCGCCATCAGCTTGTTGGTCTCGCGCTCGGCCTCCTCGTAACGGAAGCGCCGCAGCGGGTTGCCGTAGATCAGCGCTAGGCGCACGTTGTCGAACGCCGTCATGCCGGTGAACAGCTTGGACGTCTGGAACGTCCGGGCCAGACCGCGCTTGCTGATCTGGTCGGGCCGCAGCCGGGTGATGTCCTCTCCCTTGAAGCGGACCGAGCCCTGGCTGATCCGCAGCGCCCCCGAGATGAGGTTGAACATGGTCGTCTTGCCGGCGCCGTTGGGGCCGATCAGGCCGACGATCTCGCCGCGGTGCACGTCGAACGCGGCGTCGTCCACCGCCTTGAGGCCACCGAAGCGGTGGGAGACCCCCCGTACCTGGAGCAGCGGCCCGGCGGTATTGGACGTCATCGGCTCGCCTGCCTGATGCGCCGCAAGCGGCTGATGCGCATCCGCAGCCTGATCCAGCGGACCTTGAGCCGGAAGTAGTTGCGCTGTGCCAGCACGACCAGGCCGCCCGGCAGCCACAGCACGACGGCCACCAGCACCAGGCCGAACAGGAGGAGGTAGACGTGCGGGTACTCGGTGATGAGGAACTCTTGGAGCACGACGAGGAGGGTCGCGCCGAGCAGGGGCCCATACAACCGGGAGACGCCACCCAGGATCGCCATCACGACAGGGAGGAACGAGATGAGCGGGTTGAAGGCGATCGAGGGGTCGATGTAACTCAGCCTGGTGGCCATCACCGCCCCGGTGGCCCCTATCAGCACGGCGCTGGCGGCGAACGTCAACACCTTCACCCGAATGACGTCGATCCCGATGTGCTCGGCGGCGTCCTGGTTCTCTCCGATCGCCTGGAGCGCCAGCCCGACGCTGGAGTGGCGCAGCAGGAAGCCGCCCACGAGTGCCGCCGAGAAGAGGATCATCAGCAGCAGGTAGACGGTGCCGTTGGTGGCGCCGGTGACGTGGCGGCCCACCGTTCCCGAGACGTTGGCCTCCCACCAGTGGACGGTGTTGCGGATGAGCGCGGTGACCCCGAACGTGAAGAGGATGAAGTAGACGCCTCGCAGCCGCAGCGTCAGCACGCCGATCGCCGCCGCCACGAGGAACGCCACGGCCCCTCCGACGAGGACGATCAGCTCGATCGGGAGCCCGTCGCGGAGTAGCGCCGCCACGTACACCCCGATCCCGAACAGCGCCGCGGTTGCCAGCGACACATAGCCGGTGGGCCCGGAGAACATCGTCCAGCTCAGGGTCAAGGTGGCGTACATCAGGACGGTGATGAGCGTGATGAGCGTCGACTCCGCCACCACCTGAGGGGCGAGCGCCAGGGCGACGATCAGCACCGGGATGGCGGCGAGCGCCGGCTTCTCCTCGCTCAGCACCGTGCTAATCAGCATGGAGCTGTCTCCCCATGATCCCGGACGGCCGCACTAGCAGCACGAGGATGAAGATGAGGTAGAAGGCGACGAGCGACAGGCTGGGGTCGATGGAGTTCACCAGCGCGGTGACGAGTCCGAGGATGAACCCGCCCAGCAGGCTGCCGGTGATGCTCCCCAGACCGCCGAACACCACCACCACGATGGCCACGATCGTCAGCTCGAGGCCTCGGCTCGCCTGGAGGTTGAACATCAGCGAGTAGAGCACCCCGGCGAGGCCCGCCAGCGCCGCTCCGAGGCCGAAGCAGATCGCCAGCACGTGCCTGCGGTTGACGCCGAGAGCCTCGGCCATGTGGGGCAACTCGGCTGCCGCTCGGATCGCCTTCCCCAGCCGGGTGGTCTTGATGAAGACGTAGAAGGCCACGCTCACCGTCACCGCCACCACCAGGGCGAGGATGCGGTTGAGGCCGTAGCGGTTGCCGAAGAGGGACAGCGACTTGTTGAGGTAGGTGTAGCCGCGGATGCCCGCCCCCCACGACGCCAACATCAGGTTCTGCACCACGAACAGGAGGCCGAAGGCGACCAGCAGCGAGCGACCCTCGAAGGCGTCGTCGTTCGGCGAGGTGCGTCGCAGCTCGTTGAACAACACCCGATCCAACCCGTAGCCGATGGCGAACAGCGCCGGCGACACGAAGGCGATCGTCAGCAGTGGGTTGACGCCCGCGACCGTGTAGAGGCTGTAGGTCGCCAACGCACCGAGGATGATGAACTCGCCGTGGGACACGTTGAGGACGCGCCCCACGCCGTACTGGAGGCTGAGGCCTACGGCGACCAGGGCGTATACCCCGCCGAGGATCAGCCCGGTGATGACGACGTCGATGGAGCTCCCGATCATCGAACGACATCCAAGCAGGCCAGGGTGCGCCTCATGGGGTGCGAGGCAGCGTCTCATCGGATCGTGGTGGGGTCACCACCGCGATCCGATCATCCGGCCCGCCCTCTGCCCTCGATTCGCAGCGACGCGCCTGCTGCGAGCTGGCGCCGCCTATCCGGCCGGCCACGCCGGCTTCGGGTACGTGGGCTCGGCGGTGCGGTCGTCGGCGAAGGCGACGATCTCGAACTCGCCGTTCTGCCACTGCCCGATCTGGCCCGGGTACACGGGGTTGAGCTGATTCTCGAACCGGAAGGCGCCGAGGATCGTGCTGAACTCGGCGGTGTCGAGCGCCTCCTTCACCGCCACCGGGTCGAGCGTTCCCGCCGCCTCGATGGCCTGCTGCAGCACCTGGCCGGTGGCGTAGCAGGCCGCTGATGCCCAGCGGTCGGGCTCGGCGCCGTGCATGGCGACGTGACGGTCGTAGTAGCCCTGGGCCCCTTCGATGCCGACGTTGGGGTTCCACGCCCCCGTGCCGACGATGCCCTCCGCGGCGGGACCGAAGGCGTCGCGGAACGCCGGGAACGCCACGCCGACGGCCGCCATGAAGAGATTGGGGCTGTAGCCGATCTCGATCGCCTGACCGGTGAGGAGGAATGTCTCCGGCGGATAGGAGAACGCCAGGAAGGCGTCCGGGTTGGCGTCCTGCACGGCTCGCAGCGTCTGGGAGAGGTCCTCGGTGTTCACCGGGTAGGTCTCCTGGTAGACGATCTCGATGCCGGCATCGACCAGCGCCGGCTCCACCACCTCGTTGAACTCGATCCCGAAGAGATCGTCGTGGTGGATGATCGCCACGGTGGCCACCCCGAGCTCCTGGAGCAGCTCCACCAATCCGGCGCCCTGTTGGTGGGCCTGGTTGAGCAACGTGTAGAAGTACGGGTAGTCCGACGCGCTCTCGACGAGGTCGCGGGAACCCACCGTGCAGCCGATCACCGGGCTCTGGGCGTCGCTGATGTCCTGGGCGATGGCGAAGTTCGACGCGGTTCCCCATGGCGGGAAGATGAAGTCGATGTTCTCGTCGGCGAGCATCTGCTGCACCAGCGACACCGCAGTGCCGATGTCGCTCGTGTCGTCGACACGCTCGATGCGAACCGGGATCTGAGCGTCGTACTCGGCCACGTAGATGCCGCCGGCGGCGTTCACGTCCTCGACCCACAGGTCGTAGCTGGGGATTTGGGTCAGTGCCGCCCCGGCGTTGTTGGGCCCGGACACGGCGATGGCGTTGCCGATGACGATCTCCTCAGGGATGTCCATGGGGGCAGTGGTGTCGGGGGCGGCCTGGGTCGTGGTCGGCGCCCCCGCCACGGTCGTCGTGGCGCCCTCCGTCGTGTCGGAGGAATCCGACTCGACGCAGGCCGTCAGCACCAGCGGCAGCACCACGGCCGCCACGACGTGGATCGATCGCAACTTGGTCCTCACCGGTCTCCTCCTCACCGCGGATGCGCCGTTCGCCCCGCGAGGGGCGCCACGGAACTCACGTCTCCCTCCGCCTCGGATGTACGCAGAGCGACCATCCGTACGAGTAGCGTACACATTTCTCTACAATCGCGCCCTTCGGTTCGGGGGTTGCCCTGCCGCCCCCGCCGCGTCAGGCTGATGGCATCACGGTGGCCGCAGGAGCGAGGAGGAAGGATGCAATGATCGCCAAGAGGCACAAGATGTTCATCGGAGGCAAGTGGGTGGACACCGCGTCGGGGGAGACGTTCGACGATCTCAACCCCTACACCGGCGAGGTCCACGCCCGGATCCCCGCCGGCACCCGGGAGGATGCCCGTCTCGCCATCGAGGCCGCCCAGGCGGCCTTCCCCGAGTGGTCGACGTCGCCACCGGCGATGCGGCGCCAGATCTTCCTCAAGGCGGCCGACATCATGGAGCGCCGCTCGGACGAGCTGGTGAAGGCGATGATGGAGGAGGTCGGCGGCACCATTGGGATCTCCATGTTCCAGATGCACTTCGTGCCCGGGCTCTACCGCATGGCAGCCGGGGCCGGGTACGACGTGAAGGGCGAGATCATCCCGGCCGATCACCCCAACTCGTTCTTCATGGCGGTGCGCCAGCCGGCCGGCGTGGTCGCCTGCTTCGCCCCGTTCAACGTGCCCTACATCCTGGGGAGCCGTTCCTTCACCCTGCCCATCGCCTACGGCAACACCGCCGTGCTCAAGCCCTCGGAGGAGGCGCCGCTCACCGGCGGCATCCTGCTCGCCGAGATCTTTGAGGAGGCCGGGCTTCCACCGGGGGTGCTCAACGTCGTCACCACGACCCGCGAGGGCGCCGCCGACATCGGCGACGAGATGATCAGCGACCCAGCGGTGCGCCGCATCTCGTTCACCGGCTCCACCGAGGTGGGGCGCATCATCGCCGAGAATGCGGGGCGCCACCTCAAGCGGGCGGTGCTCGAGCTCGGCGGCAAGGACCCTCTCATCATCCTCGGCGACGCCGACGTCGACTACGCCGTTGACGCCGCGGTTTGGGGGGCGTTCCTCCACCAGGGCGAGATCTGCATGTCTACCGAGCGCCTCATCGTGGAGAAGAGCATCGCCAAGGATTTCACCGAGAAGCTCAAGAGGCGGGCCCAGGAGCTGCCGCTGGGAGACCCGACCAACCCCGCCACCGCGGTAGGGCCGCTCATCAACCAGCGGGCGGTGGACAAGGTCCACGCCCACGTGCAGGAGGCGGTGGCCGGCGGGGCCCACCTGGTCACCGGCGGCACCTACGACAACCTGGTGTACCACCCGACCGTGGTCGCGGACGTCGACCCCGAGATGCGCCTGTTCCGCGAGCAGACGTTCGGTCCGGTGGCGCCGATCGTGGTGGTGAAGGATCGCGAGGAGGCGCTGGCCGTAGCCAACGACTCCGACTATGGCCTGTCGGCCGGGATCATCACCAACGACTTCACTCGGGCCCTCGATATGGCGCTGCGGCTGGAGACCGGGATGGTGCACATCGGCGACCAGACGGTGAACGACGAGCCCCAAGCGCCATTCGGTGGAGTGAAGGGCAGCGGCTACGGACGCTTCGGGGGCCAGGCGGCCCTCGACGAGTTCACCGAGCTGCGTTGGATCAACGTGCAGAGGACGCCGCGGACATTCCCGTGAGCGCGCCGCAGCGGTGGTTCGGATGACCACCGGATCATCGGAGGCTTGCGCGCGGAGCATCAGGCGCCGGTGGCGGCGGCGATGAGCTCGTCGAACCGAGCCCGGGCGGGAGCGGCCAACGCCGCGTAGGTGGCGAGGAACAGCTCCCGAGCGTGGCGCCGCGGGAAGTCCTCGGGCAGGAACTCGAGCGGGAGGTCGGGATCGTCGCGCACCAAGAGGCGCCAGTCGTCGACTAGCTCTCCCCGGGCGACGAGGGCCTCTGCCGGGGTCACGCTGTTCCGGGCGGCACGCTCGCTCAGGGCGGTGAATCGCTGGTGGTAGGCAAGATACGACTGTGCCACATCGTCGAGCCGCCAGGCCTCCTCGAGACGGGCGCGGCCGCCTGGTAGGAGCTCGACGTCGTCGCTGCGGAGCACGAGGGCATCGCTGATGTCCAGGTCGGCCAGCTGCTCGCGGGCCGCGTCGACCCGGTCATGGGGGGTCACCCAGGTCGCGTCGTAGATGGGCCAGAAGGTCAGCCAGCGCAGCCGGGCCCGCAGCAGCCGGCGCAGGTCGCCATCCTCCAGCGGCAGCGAGAACGCGATCAGGGTCCACGTACCGTCCCAGTGGAGCCCCTCGTCCCGGGAGAAGATGCGGGATCGGCCCCGCTCGAGGATGTGGATGGTCCTTTCGGCCGGCTGGTAGCTGGTCCGGCGTCCGTCCTTTGTGCGTTGCAGCACGCCGCTCTGCGTGAGTCTCGTGAGCGCGGCCCGGGCGTTGGCGCGGGCGATACCGAACTCTTCGAGTACCCGCACCAGGCCGGCGGATGGAAGCGGATCGCTGCCGATCTCCCAGTAGTCGCCGAAGAGGGTGGTCAGCAGGCGATGGGACTTGGCACGTGGCAGGCGGCGACGGGGTGGGTCCACGGCCTCCAACACCCCGGCACGCGGTCGTCGGCTCGTCACCGGGATCGGCTCCACAGCGACGATGCTCCGTTGTCGGTCATGACCCCGTGGGCGAACGGCACGCGACGGCGCCGGTGCGACGTCAGGGCGTGCCCATCCATGTGAGCACCTGGGAAACCCCCGAGGGAGCGTAGCCGGAGGGCATCGTCCTGGCGGGCCGTCGTCATGACGGTCAACATAATGCATCTCCGTTGACACGTGGCTCATGATCGCATTATGTTCAGTCCTCGGGGGCTGAGCACCGATGGTCCGGCCGCGGCTGGAGGAGGCGTTGGAGATGACTGATCGCCGCAGTCGACCGACCATGTCGCACGAGGATCGCCGTGCCGGACGAGCGCCCTCTCCGGGGAGGATCCTGGCGACGATGGGAGCGTTGGTGCTCCTCGTCGCCACGATGGCTCCTGCCCAGGCGAAACGTCCCCACGACGGCGCGAGCCGCAGCTTCCTGGTCGATGTGGTGTCGGGAAGACCCGAGACAGCCAGCGGCGGTGACGCGCTGGTGCGCATCGATGTCCCCCGCAACGTCTCGCTGCACAAGGTGAAGGTCGTGGTCGACGGCCGCGACGTGACCGACCGCTTCCATGAGGGTGACGGCCTGAGGACCCTGCTCGGTCTGGTCGACGGGCTCGTACTGGGAGACAACCACCTGAAGGTCTTCGCCAACGGGCACGGCTTCGGTCGGCCAACGGCGCGGCTAACCATCGTCAACCACCCCGCCGAGGGTCCCGTCTTCTCGGGCCCACACATCCCGCTGTACTGCACGGCCGACGCCCCTCCCTGGAACCTGGGGCCCGTCGACGACAACTGCCACGTCGCCACCCCTTCCGTCGGCTACCAGTACCGCACCACGGCGGGCACCTGGGCTGAGCTGCCCGACGGCCCACTGCCGGCGGACCTGGCATCGACGACGACGAGCACGGGCGAAACCGTGCCCTACATCGTCCGGATTGAGCGGGGCACGATCAATCGGGCCGTGTACGAGACCGCCATCCTCCACGAGCCGGGCACCGCGGTCACCGATCCGTGGACCGCCACCCGGGGGTGGAACCGGCGCCTGGTCTACACCTTTGGCGGAGCGTGCGGGATCGGCCACACCCAGGCGACGAGCACCGGCGGCGTACTGGACGACACCCTCCTCAGCCGGGGTTATGCCACCGCCAGCGCCACCTTCAATGTCTACGCCAACAACTGCAACGACGTGACGTCGGCCGAGACCGCGATGATGGTGAAGGAGCACTTCATCGAGACCTACGGCGTGCCGGCGTTCACGATGGGTTGGGGTGCGTCGGCGGGGACGATGCAGCAACTCCTGATCGCCAATGCGTATCCGGGCATCCTCGACGGGATCCTCGGGCACGTGGGTTACCCGGACGAGCGCTCGGTCACCGTGACCGGGCACGAGTGCCGGTTCATCACCGAGGCCCTCGCGGCCACCGATCTCGAATGGACCGAGGAGCAGGGCCAGGCCGTCACCGGGTTCGCCCGATTCTCGTTTACCGGTGGGTTTGGGACCAACACCTGCATCGGTTACATGTTCTTCGACGGCGTCGACTACCCGCTGCAGTGCCCGCCGCACATCCCGGTCGTCGATCGCTACCACCCCACCGACAACCCGACCGGGATCCGGTGTGCCATCGCCGATTTCGTGTCGAACGTGTACGGGACCGATCTCGCCACAGGGTTCGGGCGGCCGATCATCCCCGACACGGTCGGCGTCCAGTACGGATTGCAGGCACTCGTAGACGGTGCCATCAGTCCTGAGCAGTTCGTCGACCTCAACGAGCGGATCGGTGGGCTCGACGTCGAGGGGAACCGCACGGCGGAGCGGTCCTCGGCGGACGTGGCCGCGATCGAGGTGGGGTACGCCACCGGGCGGATCAACCAGTTCGACGGTGGTCTGCGCTGGACGCCGATCATCGAGACTCGCGCCTACACCGATCTGTTCGGCGACTTCCACGATCGGCTCCGCTCCTGGGCGATGCGAGAGCGGCTGCTGGAAGCTACCGGCCGTGTCGACAACCATGTGAGCTGGATCGCTCCCGCGGGACCGCTGGCGGACGCCACTCGAA
>Ga0214471_10001981_pt1 | contig 16152 bp, 16 predicted proteins | sample RVTome_5_FD_207665 | JGI IMG/M metagenome (GOLD analysis project Ga0214471, IMG submission 207665) | Soil microbial communities from uranium-contaminated site in the Upper Colorado River Basin, Wyoming, United States - RVT142D155 | ecosystem: Environmental > Terrestrial > Soil > Contaminated >... | reverse complement strand
CACGTCCGGACCATACGCCGCCCGGCGCTCATGGCCGATGCACTTGGGGGGTCCCACTCACGGCCCGTCCCACGAGCGTCATGCCGGTACGCTGTGCGACGACGCCCGCCAGCGTGGATGGCACGGATGGGGTGGCGATCCAGGCGATGTCGGCGCGGGCCGCCTTGAAGGCCAGCTCGGCCGAGATCCGGCCCGTGACGAGGAGGCCGAGCCCGGCGGGACTCCGGTCGTGGAGCAGGGCCGCGCCGATCACCTTGTCCACCGCGTTATGGCGTCCGATGTCTTCCGCATGATGGAGCAAGCCCGCCTCCGTGCTGAGTGCCGCGGCGTGGATTCCGCCCGTCTCATGATACCGGGCGCCGGCCGCGAAGAGCGCCTTGAACTGCGACCGCAGCAGTTCGGCCGGCGGGGCGTCGCCGCGGGGCGCCGCTTGCGGAACCGACCCCGGATCGGCGAGGAACACGGCGACGGCGCCGCACCCGGACGCCAGCACCGGGGTCCGCCCTTCCGCCTGCACCGCGCGGGCCCGCGCGTCGTCTATCTCCGCCCAGAAACCGAGGTCGGTGGCGCATGGTCTCAGGGCGCGGATGTCCTTCCGCGTCTGGATGTAGCCTTCGCCGTGCAGCCAGCCTACCACCAGCTCCTCGAGCAGATCCGGCGTGCACATCCAGGTGACGGCCGGCCGGCCGTTCACCTCCAGCCAGACGGCGGTCTCCTCGACCAGCGTCAGGTTCGGGCCGCGCCCGCGCCGTCGCGCGGGGCCCGGCTCAGGACTCTCCGAAGAATTCGGCGAAGAGATCGTCATCTTCCTCGATGCGAACCGCGTGCAGCCGCACGTGCGCCGGGAGCTGCCCCGCCAGGCGGTGCCAGACCCAGACCGCGATGGCCTCGGCCGTCGGGACGGTCCGCCCGAACGCGAACGCCGGCACGTCGTGGTTCAGGTGCCGGTGGTCGAGCGGCTCGCGCACGTCGGCCGCGAGCAGGCGGTCCAGGGCCGCCAGGTCCATGACCATCCCCGTGTCCGCGCTGACCTCGCCGGTCACCGTCACGGCGCACCGGTAGTTGTGCCCATGGCCGTGCTCCCGCGCGCACAGGCCGAACGCCCGCGCGTTCTGCTCCGCCCCCCAGTCCGGCCGGTAGTACCGGTGCGCCGCACTGAAGCGGACGACGCGGGTGAGTCGGGCAACGGGCATCCGCTGAATGTAGTCCCCGATCAGAACACCCGCACGGCCACGGCCTTCACCGACAGCACCACCGGCGCGCCGACCTGAAGCCCCAGCTCCGCAAGGGAGGCGGGCGTGATCCGCGCCACCAGCTCCACGCCGACGTCCACCGCCAGCCGGATACCCCCCCGGCCGTCGTCGGCAATCGCGGTCACCCGTCCCGGGAACTGATTGCGCGCGCTCGATTCGAGGGGCGCCCGGGAGACGAGGATGTCCTCCGGGGGAATGCCCACGATGGCGGGCCCGCTCCGGTCCGTCACGACGAGCAGGGACAGGGAACCGATCGGAACCGAACGGGCCCCGACGCCGGGCGGCAGCACGACGCGGAACAGATTCTCCGGCGTGAGGCTTTCCGGGCGGCCGTCCACGAGCGTGAAGATGCGTGAGGACCAGCGGTAGGCGTCCTCCAGGACGTGCGAGGACAGGCAGACGACGGTCCCGCGGCTCCGCAGGGTCGTCAGGACGTCGCCGAGCGTGTCCCGGGCCGCCCGATCGGCGGCGCTGAGGGGCTCGTCGAGCAGCAGGACCCGAGGGGTCATCAGCAGCGCCCGCGCGATGGCCACCCGTTGCGTCTCGCCCCCGCTCAGCAGACGGGCCGGGCGGTCGGCCAGCGCCCCGGCCCCGACGAGCTCGAGGGTGTCGGCGATGCGCCGTCGCGCGTCCGGTCCGTGCCGGCCCCGCAGGCGGAGCGCGTCGGCGAGATTCGCGGCCACCGTCATGTCGAACAGGAGCGGGTGCTGCTCCACCAGCGTGACCGCGCGCCGCGCCGCCAGGCGCTCGGCCCGCGTGCGGACGGGATGGCCGTCCACTTCCAGAACCCCGCTCGACGGCCGCTCGAGCGCGGCCAGCAGTCGGAGCACGGTGCTCTTGCCCGCGCCGTTGGGTCCGACCAGGGCCGTGGTCCCGTCGGACAGCTCGAACGCCGGCACGTCCACGACCACCCGGCCGCGATACCGGTGGACGGCGTTACGCAGCGCCAGCATCGGCCCGGCCTTGGAGCATGTGGAGGAGCACGTTCACGGTAAGCGCGAGTGCCAGCAGGACGAGGCCGAGCGCGATGGCCAGCGCGAAGTCGCCCTGGGACGTCGCGAGGGCCACCGCGGTGGTCAAGGTGCGCGTCTGGTGGCGGATGTTGCCGCCCACGATCATCGCGGCGCCCACCTCCGCCAGCACCCGGCCGAACGCCAGCACCAGGGCCGACAGCAGGACGTAGCGCACTTCCCGGGCAATGACCCAGTGGACCCTCCACGCCGGGGCGCCGAGCGTCATGGCCGTGCGGCCGACCCGCGGGTCCACTCCCTGGACGGCGGCGGCCGTCAGGGCGGCGGCGATGGGGGCGGCGAGGATGACCTCCGCCAGCACGATCGCCCACCAGGTGTAGAGCAGGCCGAGACCGCCCAGCGGTCCGCTGCGCGAGAGCAGGAGCCACACCAGGAGTCCCACGAGCACGGTCGGGAACGCCAGCATCGTGTTGAGGATGGTGAGCGTGGTGCGCCGGCCGCGGAACCGGGTCGTGCCGATCGCAAACCCCGCGGGGACGCCCACGACGCACGCGAGCGCGGTCGCGACCAGGGCGACGCGAAGGGAGAGCGCCGCGATCCCGAGCACCTCCGGGTCGCCGTGGAGCAGCAGCGTCAGCGCGCGACGGAGGCCGTCAGCGAACACTAGAACCGGAAGGCGTACCCCAAGCCGATCACGAGCGTCGGGTGCGACGTCCACTCCGAGTCGGACATGACGACCGGATCCAGCACCGGGGGATCGTCGGGGGCGCGCTCGGGCGCGAGGAAGTACGAGGTCGGATAGCTCAGCTTCCAGAACTGCAGGCGTCCCTCGACCCGCAGGTAGGCGGACTGGCCCAGGTAGAACCGCGCGCCGAGCAACGGGCCGCTCACGAACTTGGCCGAGAAGGAGTATCCGGAGGTGTCCTGCAGGACGCCGGCGCCGAAGCCCAAGCCGAGGTTGGCGCCGACGTAGGGTGCGAGCCCGTTCCAGGTCTTGTCGCCGGCCAGCAGGACCAGCAGCCCGGTTTCGGCCACGAGGACCCCCATGTGCACGGGCCCGGAGAACTGGGAGTCCGCCGGCGCCTTGGGGTCGGCCACGAGGCGCTGGAGGCGACTCCAGGTCGCGGAGGCGAAGACGTCGGTCGGGCCGGTGAGGCGCATCTCGAAGCGCAGCCCGCCGCCCAGGCCGTCCGTTGGGCCCACGCCGATCGTGCCGGACGAGCCCCAGATGCTGCTGCCGACGGCCCCGATACTCGTTCGGGCCAGGATGGGCCGGTAGGGCGACCGTGCGGGGTCGTGACCGACCTGGGCGGCGAGTGGTGTAGTAGACAGCAGCGCGAGTGCGAGTACGAACCCGACCTTTGACATCGCCGCGGGCTTCTCCTAGAATGGTCTAACTTACGGTGAGCAAACAATCTAGCTTCTACCCCACTGTGCTACCAGCGTTGCGGACCGCCGGAGTCGTCCTGCTGGCCGTGTGTGCCGGCGCGGCATCCGTGGCCGCGCAAACCCGCGCCCGGGTCACGGCGGACGAGAACTTCCGGCTCGCGCCACGCGGCGACGCCACGATCCTGGGGCGCGTCACCGCCGGCGCGGAGGTGCGCGCCGGCGGCAGCCAGGGCGACTGGCGCGAGGTCACGCTCGAAGGCTGGATCTGGAGCCGGTCGGTGCGACCGTCGAGCGGCGACTTCGATCTCGTCGTGGCGTCGGCGGGCGGCGAGAACCTCCGGATCGAGCCCAACGGGGCCGTGGTGGCGCGCCTGGAAACCGGCACGCTGCTGGGCGAGGTGACGCGTCGCGATGGGTGGGTCCACGTGCGCCGCGCCGCCTGGATGTGGGGCCCGTCCCTCGCGGTCGTGCGTCCACCGGTCACGCCGGCGCGCCCCCAGGCACCAGCCGCGGCGCCACCCGTAGCGGCCCCCGCGGCGGCCGATCCGCTCGCGGCGCTGGACCGGCGCAGCCTCTCGCCGGGCGCGAGTCTGGTGACGCGGCCGGACGGCGACACGGTGGGCCGGCTCACCAGCCGGGCGGGCGCCCGACTCGTCACGACCGCGGACGGCTGGGCCCGCGTGCTCGTCGAGGCGTGGGTGCGCGAGTCGGATCTCGGCGCCCCGGAGGACAGCGCGCTCGCGGGGGTGACGGCCTCCGAGGTGCGGGGCAGCGGCTCGTCGTTCGAGGGCCGGACCCTGCGGTGGACGCTCCAGTTCATTGCCGTGCAGACCGCCGACGAGCTGCGCCGCGACATTCCGATGGGGCAGTCCTACATGCTGGCGCGGGGCCCGCTGCCCGAGACGGGGTTCGTGTACGTCGTGCTCACCGCCGAGCAGGCGCGCGCCGTGGCCGCGCTGGAGCCGCTGGCCCGGCTCACCGTCCTGGGCCGGGTCCGCACCGCCCGTTCGCAGTATCTCGGGAACCCCGTGCTGGATCTGATCGAGTTCATGGTTGAGCGCGAGCGGTGAACCGGAGGAGACGATGAACGAACTGCTGCGGAAGCGCATCGAGCGGCACCTCGAGAACCTGACGGATCAGCAGGGCTACCAGTTGCTCGATTACGTGGAGTTCCTCGAGACCAGGTACGGTACCGGCGCCCGCGCGCCGAGTACGTTCGAACGGGTCACGGAGGGCGTGGAGGATGCCATGCGGGTCGGGCGGCTGCCGGCGGCGGCCATCCGCGAGACGGTGCACGCGATGGACTCGGCGTCGCGGCTGCTGCAGCGGCTGGCCGACGCCGGCAAGTCCGCCGTGGACGAGCTGAACCGTTCGCTGCCCGCGGACGAAGGCGTCACCGCGTCACCGGATCCGGCGGAGCCGCCCGCGCCGGCTTGATTCCCGGTTTCGGGCCGCGTACCTTCGGCCATGGAACCCTCGAGTGCTCCTGCCACGACCCGCCGGGCCTGCGCCGCCCGCCGGGTCGTGTGCCATTTGGAGGTTGGCCCGTGAGCAGCCTGCGCCCCGGATACGGTCTGACGTTCGACGACATTCTCCTCGTGCCACGGCATTCCGCGGTGCATCCGCGGGACGTGGACGTGAGCAGCTGGTTCACCCGCGGCATCGCCCTCAACGTGCCGCTCATTTCGGCCGCCATGGACACCGTCACGGAAGCGGAGATGGCCATTGCGATGGCCCGGGCGGGCGGGATCGGCGTCCTCCACAAGAACATGAGCATTGACCGGCAGGCGGCCGAGGTGGATCGGGTGAAGCGCTCCGAGAGCGGCATGATCCTGAACCCGATCACGCTCGGGCCGGATCGGTTGATCAGCGAAGCGCACCAGCTGATGCAGCGGTTCCGGATCTCCGGCGTCCCGATCGTGGACGACCGGGGCCGGCTCGTCGGGATCATCACCAACCGGGATCTCCAGTTCGAGCGCCGGATGGACCGGCCGATCCGCGAGGCCATGACCCGCGAGCACCTGGTCACGGCGCCCGTGGGGACGACGCTCGACGCCGCGGAGCGCATCCTCGGGGAGCACCGGATCGAAAAACTGCCGGTGGTGGACGACGAGGGCATCCTGCGCGGGCTGATCACGGTGAAGGACATCTTCAAGCGGCGGGACTATCCGAACGCCAACAAGGACCGGCACGGCCGGCTCCGGGTTGCGGCCGCGCTCGGCGTGGGCCGGGACGCGGAGCCGCGGGCCCGGTCGCTGATCGAGGCGGGCGTGGACGCGCTCGTGGTGGACTCCGCGCACGGACATTCGGACGGCGTCCTCCAGACCGTGGCCCAGCTGCGCGAGACGTTCCCGGACGCGCAGCTCGTGGCCGGCAACGTGGCAACGCGGGACGGCGCGTGCGCCCTGGTGGAGCGTGGGGTGGACGCGGTCAAGGTGGGCATCGGCCCCGGATCCATCTGCACGACGCGTGTGGTGACCGGCGTCGGCGTTCCGCAGATCACGGCCATCGTGGATGCCGTGTCCGGCGCGGGCAACGTGCCCGTGATCGCCGACGGCGGCGTCAAGTACTCGGGCGACGCGGTGAAGGCGCTGGCCTGCGGAGCCGCGAGCGTCATGATGGGCTCGATGCTCGCGGGCACGGAGGAGAGCCCCGGCGAGAGCTTCCTGCTCGAAGGCCGGCGGTTCAAGATGATCCGCGGGATGGGGTCCATGGCCGCCATGGAGGACGGCTCGGCGGACCGCTATTTCCAGGAAGGCGAGATCTCGTCCCAGAAGCTCGTGCCCGAAGGCATCGAGGGCCGCGTCCCCTACCGCGGCCCCGTGGCCGACGTCCTTTACCAGATGGTGGGCGGCGTGCGGAGCGGGATGGGCTACTGCGGCGTCGGCACCGTCCGCGAGCTCCAGACCGAGTGCGAGTTCGTGCAGATCACGTCGGCCGGGCTCCGCGAGTCGCATCCCCACGACGTGGTGGTGACGCGGGAAGCGCCGAATTACTCGCTCTGACCGATGGCCGATGGCCGATAGCCGATAGCCGAACGCTCCCGGAGCCGTCGGCGTTCGGCCATCGGCCATCGGCCATCGGCCATCGGCTATCGAGATCACGTCAGCCGCGGCAGCACCGCCGACGCGAAACTCAGCACCAGGAAGAATCCGCACATGTCCGTCACGGTCGTGAGGATCGGGCCGGACGCGAGCGCGGGATCGAGGCGCAGGGCCTTGAGACCGAGCGGCACGAGGCCGCCCACCACCACCGCCACGAGCGTGTTCAGGGCGAGGGCGGATCCCACGACGAGCGACAGGAAGACGTTGTGCTTCCACACGAAGGCGAGCCCGCCAACCAGGAAGCCGAGCACGATGCCGTTCAGCACGCCCACCATGCCTTCCTTCACCACCACGCGCAGGAACTCGTAGGGGCGGATGAGGCCCAAGGTGAGCTCGCGGATACTCACGGCCAGAGCTTGACTGCCGGAGCAGCCGCTCATGTCCGAGATGATCGGGAGAAAGACGGCGAGCGCGATGACGGCCGTCAGAGTGTCCTGGTAGGCGGCGATGACGCTGGCGGCGATCACGTTGAGCACGATGTTGAGGGACAGCCACGAGAGCCGCCGGACGGAGCGGATCCGAACCGGCATGGACCGAAGCTCCTCCTCGCCCACGAGGCCGCTGAATGCCAGGTAGATGCGGGTCGCGCGCTGGCGCAGCGCCTCCTCCACCGCCGCGCGCCGCACCACGCCCGCCAGGCGCCCGTCGGCGTCGGTGACGGGAACGCCGAACAGGGTGTGCTCGTCGAAGAAGCGCTTGAGGTCCTCGATGGCGGCCGTGTCCGGCACCCGCAGGGGGTCGGCGATCATGATGTCGCGCAGCGGCCGCGATTCGGGCGCCAGCAGCAGGTCGCGCACGCGCAGCACGCCCGCGAGCTTCCCGTCCGGGGTAGTGACGTAGGCATACTGGACGTTGTAGTCCGCGTACCGCTCGCCGTGCGCCCGCAGATCGGCCACGACGTCCCGGACCGTCCCGATCTCCGGGTAGGCGAGATACTCCGCGATCATCAGGCCGCCCGCCGTGTCCGGCTCGTAGCTCAGCAGCCGGCGGGCGACGGTGGCGCGCACCGTGCCCATGCGCCCGAGGATGGCCTCGGCGCCGCTCTCCTCGATCCGGCCGAGGAGGTCGGCCTGTTGATCGCTCGGCAGCTCGGCCACGATCGCGGCGGCGTCCGCGGCGGGGAGATCCTCCAGCAGCCCGACCGCCTCCGATTCCGGCAGGGCGTCGAGCAGGCCCGCGGCCTCGTCGGGCGACAGCAGCGTGAACAGGGCGTTACGGGTCTCCTCGTCCAGGCGATCAATGGCCCGTGCGGGCTCACCGGGCGCCAGGGACGCGAGGAAGGGGAGAATCTCCTGGCTGCGCCGCGCCGCGATGAGCGTGCGGAGGCGGTCCCAGGGATCGCTCTCGGAGGCCGAGAGCGGCGTGAACGATCCGGATGCGCGCAGGGGGCAACCCTCGACGGAGAGGCGCGGATAGTATAGGCGGCGGCGTCCGTTCCGGCCATGGCCAACCGCTTGACAGGAACGGCCTTTCCCCTAGTCTACTCCGATCCTCCGCGCCTCCGGCGCCTTCTCACCGCAAGGAGCCTTGATGGACTTCACCGCCGTGGCCGACCGGATCCTGGCCGTGGACTCGTGGGTGTGGCAGCCGCTGGCAATGCCGCTCATCCTGCTGATCGTCGGCGGCTGGCTCACGATCCGCACGGGGTTCGTCCAGGTGGCGCGCTTCCCGACGGCACTGCGGATGGTGCTCGCCGGCGCGCTCGCGAAGAAGGACAAGGGGTCGGCCACGATCACGCCGTTCCAGGCGCTCACGACGGCGCTCGCGGCGACGGTCGGGAACGGCAACATCGGTGGGGTCGCGACGGCCATTCTCCTGGGCGGGCCCGGCGCGGTCTTCTGGATGTGGGTGTGCGCCACCGTGGGGATGGCCACCAAGTACGCCGAGGCGACGCTCGGCGTGCACTTCCGGGTGCGGCGCGAGACGGGCGAGCTCGCGAGCGGCCCGATGTACTACATCTCGCGCGGCATCCCCAACGTGAGGCTCGGCAAGGTGCTCGCGGGCATGTTCGCGTTCTTCGGCGCGGCCACCGCCCTGTTCGGCACGGGCAACATGGCGCAGTCGAACACCGTCGCGCGGACGTTCGTGGAGGCGTCCCGGACCATGTTCAACGTGAACGTGCCGCTGTGGGTGCCGGGCCTCTTCGTCACGGTCCTGGTCGGGCTCGTCCTGCTCGGCGGCATCAAGCGCATCGCCGGCACGGCCGAGAAGCTCGTCCCCGCGATGATCACGATCTACGTCGTCACGGCCGTCGTGTACATCGTCATGAACGCGGCACAGCTGCCCCACGTGTTCAGCCTGATCTTCTCCGACGCCTTCACGGCCAGCTCCGCGGTCGGCGGCTTCATCGGCGCGTCGGTGGCGCAGGGCATCCAGGCGGGGGTGAGCCGCGGGGTGCTGTCGAACGAGGCGGGTCTGGGCTCCGCGCCCATCGCGCACGGCATCGCCAACGTGAAGCATCCGGCGGAGCAGGGGACGGTGGGCGTGTTCGAGGTGTTCACCGACACGATCGTGGTCTGCTCGATGACGGCGTTCGTGATCCTGTCGTCCGGGCTGTGGTCGGAAGCCGCCTATCAGGGCGCGAGCGGCGACCTCACGGCGGCCGCCATGAGCACCAGCATCCCGTTCGCGTCGGGCATCGTGGCGCTGAGCAGCTTCCTGTTCGGTTTCTCGACGCTGATCGCGTGGTGCTACTACGGCGAGAAGTGCATGGAGTACCTGTTCGGATCGCGCGTGATCACGCCGTATCGGATCGTCTTCACGATCCTGATTCTGGTGGGCTCGGTCACGACCGTGCGCGTCGTGTGGGCGCTGGGCACGCTGCTCAACGGCTTCATGGCCTTCCCGAACCTCATCGGCCTCGCGTTCCTCGGCGGCACGGTGGCCAAGCTCACGAAGGACTATTTCAGCGGGGCCGGGAAGTACAACACGGTGCCCGATGCCCCCGGCGTGGGGTCGGCCTAGCGGCGGCCGCCGTGCCTGAAGGCCCAGGGCATCGCATCGGGCGCGGTCCGGCCATTCCCCCGGCCCGCCGCCACGGCGCCCGCCAGATCGTGCGCGGGCTCGTGCCCGGCGCCCGGGTGGTGCTCACCACGCACGTGAACGCGGATGGCGACGGGGTCGGGAGCGAGGTGGCGCTGTGGCACCTGCTCCGGGCCCGGGGGCTCCTGCCGGTCATCGCCAATCCCACCCCGTATCCGGACCGGTTCCGCTTCCTGCTGGCCGAAGCCGAGGGTGCGGAGCAGTCGGCCCGCGCCGCCCGCGAGATCGGGCGGGCGGACCTCATTCTGGTCTGCGACATTTCGGATCTCGACAGGATCGGGCATCTCGGCCAGCACGTGCGCGCGCGCGGCGTGACGGTCGCGTGCATTGACCACCATGCGAGCGACGGCACGCTGCCGGACGGTCCGCGCCTGGTGGACCCCGCGGCCGCGGCGACCGGTGAGCTGGTCTACGATCTCGCCCGGGTCGCGGAGTGGGCGCTCGATCCTCCGGCCGCGCGGGCGCTGTACGTCGCGCTCCTCACCGATACCGGCGGGTTCCGCTTCAGCAATACGTCGCCCCGCACGCTCCAGGTGGCCGCGCACCTGCTCCAGCACGGCCTGGATCCGGAGCAGATCTACACGCAGGTGTACGCGAGCGTGCCCGAAGGCGGCGTCCGGCTGCTCGCCGAGGCGCTCGACACGCTCGCGGTGGAGGTGCCGCCCGGGCTGGCCTGGCTCACCGTGCCGCCCGGAGCGCTCGAACGGCACGATGTGACGTCGGACGAGCTGGACGGGGTGGTCGAGTTCGCGCGGTCCATTGCCGGCGTACGGCTCGCCATGCTGTTTCGGGAGATCGCGGGCGGGCGGGTGAAGGTGTCGTTTCGCTCGGTGGGCGACGTGGACGTGATGCTGCTGGCGCGGCAGTTCGGCGGCGGCGGCCACCGCAAGGCGGCCGGCGCGTCGCTCCCCGGCGCACTCGCCGACGTGCAGGACCAGGTGCTCGCCGAGGCCCGTCGCGTCCTGGCGTGACGGTTGCCCCGGTTTCGCCGTCGTTCGTACATTTCATATCTCATGTCCAACACCCTGCAGGCCCGCGTCGCGGGAGCGCTCACGAACGTCCGCAGTGCCCGTGCCGGCACGGACGTGATCTCGGCCGGCCTGGTCCGCGACCTCCTGGTCGGCGCCGACGGCGCCGTGTCGTTCGCGTTTGCGCTGGGGCGTGACGATCCGGCGTCGCTCGTGCGCGAGGCCCGGCAGGCCGTGACGGCAGTGGACGGCGTCACCGCGGTCCGCATCAACGTGGTCGAGCCCACCGGGAGTGCGCCCGCGCCCGGGCCGGCCCGACCGGCGGGCGCCGGCCACCCACCCGCGCCCGCGCCCGCCGATCCGGGACGCCTGGGGAAGATCATTGCCGTCTCGAGCGGCAAGGGCGGCGTCGGGAAGTCCACCGTGGCCGCCAACCTGGCCGTGGCGCTGGCGGGGCAGGGCGTCACGGTGGGCCTGATGGATGCGGATGTCTACGGTCCCAATATCCCCCGGATGTTGGGCGTCAGCGAGCGGCCCACCGTGTCGGGGAACAAGATCCTGCCGCTCGAGGCCCATGGGGTGAAGCTGATCTCGCTCGGGCTGCTCATCGAGCGGGACCAGCCGGCCATCTGGCGCGGGCCCATCATCACGAAGGTGATTCAGCAGTTCCTGAACGACGTCGAGTGGGGCACGCTGGACTTCCTGGTCGTGGACATGCCGCCCGGCACCGGCGACGCGCAGCTCTCGCTGTCGCAGGCCATCCAGCTCACCGGCGCCGTCATCGTCACCACGCCGCAGGAAGTGGCCATCGGCGACGCGCTGCGCAGCGCCAAGATGTTCGAGCGCGTGGGCGTGCCCGTGCTGGGGGTGGTGGAGAACATGAGCCACTTCACCTGCCCACACTGCGGCGAGCGCACGGAGATCTTCCTCTCGGGCGGCGGCGCGCGCCTCGCCCAGGAAGTGGGGGTGCCGCTGCTCGGCCAGATCCCGCTCCAGGCGGGGGCGGCCGATCTCGGGGATTCCGGCGCGCCGGTCATCGTGGCGCAGCCGGACTCGCCCGCCGCCATCGCGATGCGCGCGATCGCCGAGGCGGTCCGCAAGCGCGCGGGCCGCTCGGTGTCGCTGCCCATCCTCACGGGGTAGCATCCTCGACGCGTCGAGCCGACGCGCCGTCTGGGCCGCCGGGATCACCGCCGGCCTGGCCATCGCGTTCCAGACCGCCGGCAAGGCCACGCGGGACGCGACCTTCCTCTCGGCCTTTCCGGTGACGGCGCTGCCCGCCATGATGGTCGCTGCGGCGGGCGCGTCTGTCTTGCTGGCCCTCGCCAGCGCGCGGGCGCTTACCCACTGGGGCCCGCGCCGGCTCGTCCCCACCGGTTTTGCCCTCAGTGCCACCCTGCTGCTGGTGGAGTGGTGGCTGGTGGCCCGCACCGCCCGGGCGGGCGCCGTGCTCGTGTACCTGCACTACGCGGCGTTCGGCGCGGTGCTGGTGTCGGGGTTCTGGTCGGTGGTCAGCGAGCGGTTCGATCCGCGCACCGCCCGCCGGCAGATCAGTCGCATCGGCGCTGCGGGCACGCTGGGGGGGGTGCTGGGCGGCCTGCTCGCGGCGCAGGCCGGATCCATGGTCACGCTGCCGGAGATGTTGCCGGCGCTCGCGGCCTGCCACCTCGGCGCCGGGGCCTTTGCGCTCGCGGTCGGCCGGGGCATCGGCGCCACCGCGCGCCCGCCGGCAGGCGAGCCCGGACTCCCGGCAGCCGGGGCACGCGTGCCGTATCTGCGCGTCCTGCTGGCGCTCGTCCTCCTCACGACGCTGGCGGAAGTGATGTTGGACTACGTGTTCAAGGTCCGTGTGACGGAGATGGTGGGACGCGGGGAGGACCTGCTGCGCTTCTTCGCGTGGTTCTACACGGGAACCGGTCTCCTGGCGTTCGGCATGCAGATACTGGTGTCCCGGCGGGCCCTGCGGACGCTGGGTCTCGCGCGCACGGTGAGCGCGCTGCCGGTGGCGGCCGCCGTCGGGAGCGGTGGCGCGCTGGCGCTCGGCGGCCTCCTCCCGATCGTCGTGGCCCGCGGGGCGGAGGCCGTGGCCCGCTCGAGTCTCTACCGCACCGGCTACGAACTGCTCTTCGCGCCGCTGCTTCCCGGCGACAAACGAGCCAGCAAGGCGTTGCTCGACGTGGGTGTCACCCGCGTGGGCGACGTGATCGGCGCGGTCGTCGTGCGCGTGACCCTGCTGTCGCCCGCGGCGGCCCAGATCCTCCTCCTGTTGGCCGTCGTGGTCTCCGGTGCCGCGGCCGCCCTCGCGTTCCGGTTGCAGCGCGGATACGCGGGGGCGCTGGAGCGCGCGCTGGCCTCGCGGGCGGGCGGCCTCGACGCCGCGACGATGGAGTACGCCGCGCTCCAGTCGGCGCTGATCCACACCGTGGGCGGCGCCGGCGACCTGATGGGCGAGCCGGCCCTCGACGACACGGCGCCTCCGGCTGCCGCGGCGCGCACCCCGCCCGCGCCGTTTGGGCCAGGAGACCGTCGCGCGGCGCTCCAGTCGCGCGATCCCCAGATCGTTCAGGCGGCGCTGGCGGATGGCCCGCTCGAGCCGGACATGGTTGGGGATGCCATCCCGATGCTGGCGTGGGATGCGGTCGCGTCGGCGGCGGTGGAAGCGCTCCAGGGAGTGGCCCGCGAGGCCGCGCCGCGCCTGATCGCGGCGCTGCTCGACCCGTCCGAGGAGTTCACCATCCGGCGGCGCCTGCCCCTCGTGCTCGCGGCGGCGCCCGTCCAGGCGGTGGCCGACGGGTTGCTGGCCGGTCTCGCGGACCAGCGGTTCGAGGTGCGCTATCGGTGCGGACTCGCGCTGCACAAGGTTCTCCGCGACAGCCCCGCGCTGCATGTGAGTCCGGAGCGGGTGGTGGAGGCGGCGCTGCGGGAGGTGAGCGTGGACCGGCGGGTCTGGGAAAGCCACCGGCTGCTGGATCGGGACGAGGACGAACAGTGGTCGCCCATGTTCGACGCGGTGCTGCGGGACCGGGCGGACCGCGCGCTCGAGCACGTGTTCACGGTCCTTGCCCTGGTGCTCCCGCGGCGGCCCCTCCAGCTGGCGTTTCGCGGCCTGCACGCCACCGATCCGCAGGTGCGAGGCACGGCGCTCGAGTACCTGGAGACGACGCTGCCGGAGCGCATCCGGCGGGCCCTGTGGTCGTTTCTGGAGGACACCCGGCGCGCGCCGCCGACCCGACGGTCACGCGACGCGATCGTGCGGGACCTGCTCGCGTCGGAGGCGACGATCGCGCTGGATCTCGAGCGGCTGCGGCGGCCGTCGTCACCAGGGAGTGACTGAGGTGCCGGCCCGCCCGCGCTCCGGGGCTGCGGCGCGGCGCATCGCCCTCGGCGCCGAGTCGCGGCAGATCCTGCGCAGCATCTTCGCCCGGGCCGGCCGCCAGATCCTGCTGGGTGTGGCGCTCGGCCTCGCAGGGGTGACGCTGCTCGATTTCCTCGGCGAAGGGATGCTGCTCGGCGGCCGGGGAGCGATCCTCATCCCGTCGTTTGCCGTCATGATGGGCGTGGTCGCGGCGCGCGCCGGCGGGGGTCCGGCGCGCCGGGCGGTGCGCATCGAGCCGACGGAGGCGCTGCGGGCGGAAGCCGGAGTAGGCGCAAGTCTCAATACTCACGGCGCCTCGACAAACCGGTAGCTGGCATGGCAGTCGTAATCCATCTTGTGCCGCCGCTTGAGCTCCTGGATGTGCCGGAGCTGGTGGGGGGTGTGCGGGCTGGCGACCCCACCGCCCAGTGGCTCGAAGGTGTGGAGCAGGGTTTCTTCCAGGCACTCGGTCAGGCTCATCTCCTTGAAGGCCGCGAGGTCGGCCAGCGCCGCGGCCAGCCGCCGCTCGAGGCGGACCGGGACGTCCACGCGCTGGACCACCAGCGGGGGCTCCCGGGGTGGCACCCATCCCTTGGCCTCGATGGGCGCTCCCACGCGGATGAAATGCCCGTCCGGGTGCCGGAGGTGGCACTCCCGCATGTTCCACGGGAAATCAATGGGCGGCTGCGTGACCGTCACGCCCTCGCGGACCGCCCGGGCATGGGCCTCGTCCACCTCGGCCGGCTCGCTCAGGAACCAGCTCATCCAGACGCCGCGGTTGCCGTCGTCTTCGCCAGCGTTCCCGCCAGCTCGGCCGCCCTGGCCGTTCAGGCACAGGAAGATCTCGTTCCCGCCGTTCCCCACCGCGCCAAAGTCCGGCGGGTCTCCGTAGTCCCAACGCCATTCCCAACCGATCCTCGCGAACCACTCGAAGCTGGCGGCGAGATCGGAGACGTTGAGAATGGGAATGACTTGCCCGACGTTCATGAAATGGTCTCCTGGGGCTCGGCGGTCAGCGTCGAGCAGGTCCGGTGAGCGCCCCCATGCGGCGGGCCGGCCCGATCCGCCGCGCCTCGATCCGCAGGGAATCCCTCTCCCAGGTGGCGCCGCCGTCGGCCGAGCGGTCGGCCGCCCAGGAAAACCGGTCCGGCTGGATGTCGTAATAACGGATCCGCATGACTGTCGGATTTGCACTCACCACCCCGAACTTCTGCTCGATGTGCATCTCCGTCCCCACCTTCCGCCCCGTGCCGACGTCCTGGAGCCCGTTCCCGGCGTCCATGCCCACCAGCTCCCACCGCTCCGCCACGGCGTTGTAGGCCCGCAGGGTGGTGGTCACGTAGGTGGTTTCACCGCTGTCGCCCACGATTCGCCACTCGTCCAGGATCTGCCCCTCGGCCAGCCGCACGGCGCTCCATCGCCCGTCGAAGGCCCCCCACTCCCTGCTCTGGGCGGTAAACGTCCAGTCGCCCAGCAGGTAGTCGAATTCCCCCTGATGGGCCTGGTACGACGCCTCGATCTGCTCGGGACCGCGCTCCTGACCGGCCAGCGGCCGGATCAGGGTGGTCGCGGCGACCAGCGCTCCCACCCACGAGAAGTGTGCGCGACGCATGGTGCCCTCCTGGCTGGGGTCCACAAACCGCAGGTGAGCGACCGTAGGGCCGGACCGCGCCGGCGTCAAGGCGCCTGCGGTGAGCGGTCGGATGCGCGCGGCCAGCGGGATGCGGGTCGAGCCGCGCGCTCGTTCCGGCGGGCTCGGGGGCGGCTGGCAACCCCAGCGCAGCTACACCTGGATTCGGCAGGCGACGGGGACCGCCGCCCCATGCGGTTGACCGCCGGGGCGACGCAGGCGTCTGGTGCGGCCGAACGCTAGTTGAGCTTCCGCAGCTCCACCCGCCGGTTCCGCTGCCGCCCGGCCGCCGTCCCGTTGTCGGCCACCGGATTCTCCGGCCCGTAGCCCCTGGCAGTCATCCGGTCCGCGGCGACACCCCGGGAGAGCAAGTAGTCCCGGACCGCCCCGGCGCGGGCTTGCGACAGGCGCGTGTTGACGACCGACGAGCCCGTGTTGTC
>Ga0214471_10001980_pt1 | contig 16155 bp, 19 predicted proteins | sample RVTome_5_FD_207665 | JGI IMG/M metagenome (GOLD analysis project Ga0214471, IMG submission 207665) | Soil microbial communities from uranium-contaminated site in the Upper Colorado River Basin, Wyoming, United States - RVT142D155 | ecosystem: Environmental > Terrestrial > Soil > Contaminated >... | reverse complement strand
CGGCTTCAGCGGACGCCAGCAGCGCGAGCCGGAGCTAGACGACCTGCTGCGTGGGCTTGCGCCGTACTATGGCGACGATTGGTGGTTCCAGTGTGTGCTTGCGTTTGCCGCGTGCGAATGCGGCCGCCTAGACGAAGCGCGGGGCCTGATCGAGCGCAGCATGGCGGCGAACCCGCGCAACGCGCACGGCGCTCATGTCAAGGTGCATGTGCTCCACGAGATGGGCGAAACGGCGAGATGCCTCGACTATCTCGAGGGCTGGATGCCCGATTTCGACAAGCGCGGCCTGTTGCACTGTCACCTTTCGTGGCATGTCGCGCTCACCGCCCTTGCGCTCGGCAAACTTGACCGCGCATGGGACGCGTACCAGTCTTGCGTGCATCCCGGGGCGGCATGGGGACCGCCGCTCAATGTCGCGACCGATTCGGCGGCTTTCCTGTGGCGCTCCGAGCTTGCCGGCGAAGCCCGGCGACCCGACCTCTGGCGCGAAGTACGTGATTACGCGCTCAAATGTTTTCCAAAGGCGGGCGTCCCATTCGCCGATGTGCATACCGCGGTTGCCTGCGTCGCAAGCGGCGATTTCGCCTCGCTCGGGAAGCTGGTGGGCGAAATGCGCGCTCGGCTTGACGCTGGAAAGCTGGCGCCGGGTCGCGTGGTTCCCATGTTGGCGGAGGGATTCGCCGCCTACGCGAATAACGACTGGAGCGTCGCGATCCGGTTGTTCGAGGAGGCGCTGCCCGAGACGGTACGCATCGGTGGCAGCCGCACGCAGCGCGACCTCGTCGAATACACACTGCTCGCCGCCTATCTCAAAGCGGATAGAACTGAAGACGCGCGCAACATGGTCGCCAAGCGCACCGCCCGCCGGCCAACCATCGAGGTTTCGGGCTTCGTGCAGCCATAAGCGACAGGCCCATCATCTTGCGTGATCCCAAACGGAGTTTTGGCCTCGGCTCTCCACTGGCGCTCAATGAGAACCGTGACGGGCCAAGAAGCGGAGGCTTCGTTTGAGGCCTAAGCCTAACTTGGCGGTGGTGTCGGACGCGCCGCCAGCGCTGTACCCTCCTTGGGCGCCACGCTCGGCGCGCCGCACACCTCCACGTTATGTGTCATTCGCGGACGCCGGCGGGTTGAGGCAAAATTGAGGCAAATCGGAGGTATCTCCTATGTCCACTGCAAAGGAAGAACTCACCCGCCTAATCGAGGGCCAGCCGGACGACAGCTCTCGCGAAGAAATCGTCCGCGAACTCGCGTTTCACGTCATGGTTGAGCGCGGGCTCGCCGATTCGAATGCCAAGCGTACGATCTCAAATGAGGAAATGGGTCGCCGTATCCGGTCATGGCAGAGATAAGCTGGACCGACGAGGCCCAGCGCTGGCTTGACGACATCTTTGAGTACATCGCCGCGGATAACCCCCAGGCCGCCGCACGGACAGTTCAAGGCATCTACGAACGAGCGCAAGATCTCAAGAGATTTCCGCAGCTCGGGTCACGCTACGCCGCCTCATCGCGTCACGTACGGGTATTGCTCTACGGCCACTACCGAATCGCGTACCTCGTCAAGGATGACGGGAATATCGACGTCCTTGGTGTCTTCCACGGCGCCCTCGATATTACGAGGTATCAGCTCTAATGACACCTAACCTGGCGGTGGTGTCGGACGCGGCGGCGGAAGCCATGCTTCATCTTCCGCCGTTGTCGCCGCGCCGCACACCTCCACGTTATGTGGCCTAGAAACGAGCAGATTGAATCGTGACAGAACGAAAGGTCGCGCTGGTCACGGGGGCGTCGTCCGGCTTCGGGCGGGTCATCGCCCGACGACTTCATCAGCGTGAATACCGGGTGTTCGGCACGAGCCGGAGCAAAGATGCCGTTGCTGACCCAGGCGTTGCCATGCTCACGCTGGACGTTCGATCGCCGGACTCGGCGCAGGTATGCGTGAGGACGGTTCTCGATTCTGAGGGGAGAATCGACGTACTGGTGAACAACGCTGGCACCACACATCTGAGCCTCGCCGAAGAGACCGACATCGACGAGGCGCGGGCTGTCTTCGAGACCAATTTCTTCGGAATCGTGCGGATGACGAACGCTGTGCTGCCCGCCATGAGAGCGCAGAAGAGTGGGCGGATTATTAACCTCTGCTCGCTCGCAGGGCTTGTCGCCATACCGGGACAGGCCTTCTATACGGCAAGCAAGTTTGCGCTGGAGGGCTACAGCGAGGCTCTCCGCTACGAGGTCGAGCCGTTCGGTATCCATGTCTCGCTTATCGAGCCGGGGTTCTACAGGACGCGCCTGCACGAAAGCATAGGCATGGAAGCGCGCAGGTTCGGGGATTACGACCGCCTTCGAGAGGCCCTGAACTCCTCGATCGAGCGCAGTTTTGTTGAGGGCGGCGACCCGGCAGAAGTGGCAGAACTCGTCGTACGCGTTGCGGGGGCCAAGGCGCCGCGTCTGCGCTACCGAGTAGGAAGCGATGCGCGTTGGGTGCCGGTCTTGAAAGGGCTCTTGCCGCAGAAGGCCTTTGCCATAGGAATGAGAAGACGATTCAACTTGCGGAAAGCCACATAACAACGGCATCTAGCGGACGCCAAACTTCCCCCGAATGAGTTGACACCTCGGGCTACCCCACCGCGTCGATCCTCTCCAGCGCCTTCTCGATCCCCCCCGCCTCCACCGGCCGCACCAGCCGCGCCACCTCCTTTCCACCGGCCAGCAGCACCAGCGTGGGCCAGAGCTTCACGCCGAACGACCGCCCGCGCCGCCGCCCGCGCGCATCGGCAATCTTCAGATGCCGCACGCGCGGATGCGCGGCGAGCGCCGCGGCGATCAAAGGCTGCGCCCGTCGGCAATGCGCGCAAGTCGGGCTGCCGAACTCGAGGAGCGCAGGGCCCGCGAGCGCCTCCACCTCGGCGCGCGACGGTGCGGCTTCCAGATAGCCGGAAATCATCGCGCCGAAGTCTGCACGGCGCGCCGCAATCGCGCCAGTGGCGAAAGCCGCAAGGCGATGGTTCAATCCGCACATGACCCGCCTCCGGCGCAAGAAGGCCCTTCCGCTCTCGCGCGTCTACCGCCTGCTCGAGCCTGGGCCGGTGGTGCTTCTCACCACCGCGCAGAAAGGCCGCGCGAACGTGATGACGATGTCCTGGCACACGATGATGGAGTTCGAGCCGCCGCTCGTCGGCTGCATCGTCAGCAACCGCAACTACAGCTTCGAAGCACTTCGCCGCACGAAGGAATGCGTGATCAACATCCCCACGGCGGAGCTTGCGAGGAAGGTCGTCGCCTGCGGCAACGCCTCAGGCAGGAAGCTCGACAAGTTCGCCGCGTTCGGCCTGACGCCCATGCCCGCCTCACGCGTCGCGCCGCCGCTCGTCGCCGAGTGCTACGCCAGCCTCGAGTGCAAGGTGGTGGATGCGCGCCTGGCGGAGCGGTACAACTTCTTCATCCTGCGCGTGGTGAAGGCCTGGATCGACCCGTCCGTGAAGCGCCCGCGCACCCTGCACCACCGTGGCATGGGCGAGTTCATGATCGCCGGGCGGACGCTGCGCCTGCCTTCGCGGATGAAGTAAGCGGCCCGGGCCTCGCGCGCGGACATTTGTGCCAGAATCCCCGAACGGGAGGACGCCATGAAACCCAAGTGGGCCGCCACGCTGCAGAAAGACATCGACGATCTCGCCAAGGGCCTGGGCAACCTGCTGGTCGAGTCCTTCCACTACCTCGCGCTCTTCGCCATCGGCGCCACCATCGTCTGGGCCGCGGTCGCGGCCTTCATCGGCATGGCGGCGGAGGGCCACGCCGCGATCGACGACATCCTGCTCCTCTTCATCTACCTGGAGCTCGGCGCGATGGTCGGCATCTACTTCAAGACCAACCACATGCCGGTGCGCTTCCTCATCTACGTCGGCATGACCGTGCTCACGCGGCTCATGATCTCGGACCTGCAGGACCACCATCGGCCGGGAATGGAGGTGATCTACGTGACGGGCGCGATCCTGCTCCTCGCGCTCGCCACGCTCGTCATCCGCTTCGGCTCGGCGAAGTTCCCGTCCGCAATCGGCGATGAGGCGGTGAGGAGGTAGCGCGTCTGCGCGGCGCCGCATCCCTGACCGTGGCGCTTGCGGCCGCGCTGGCGCTGCTCGCCAGCCTGGATGCCGGCGCGCAGGAGTTCGTGTTCGAGGCGACGGCCCCGGACTTCAAGGTGACGATCCCGGGCATCCCTCCGATACGCATGGGCCCGCACCCGATGCAGGGCACGCACCCGCACCTGCGTTACATGGGAGCCGACGGCCCCTACACGATATCGATCATCACGCCGAGCGCCGACCGCGGCATGACCGCGCTGGAATGCGCGGGCGCGACGGTTCGCTCGCTGGCTTCCCGGCCAAACGTGCCCCCGCCCGCGGAGCTCTACCGGGCGCGGCTCGATGAGAACACGTTCGTCGCCATCTATGCCGCAGAGACGCCCGGCTTCCTGCAGCTGCACGCCCATCTGCTGTCCGCGGCAGCCGGCACGCATTGCATCGAAGTCCATGTGTCCAAGATCGCCACGTCGCCGGATGACGTGGCCCCCTGGTTCGATGGCTTCGACAAGGCAAGGATCGACGCTCGATAACGCCGCGCCCGGCGCGCAGGCCCGGAGGTCCCGCCCATGAAGAAGCTCCTCATCCTCGCCGCGACCCACGCGGCTGCCGGCGCCGTCGGCTTCGCGCTCGGCATCTACCTGCTGCCGATCCTCACCGCGCCCGCGGCGCCCTCGGCGAGCGAGGTGGCCGCGCTCGGCCAGGCCGAATTCAAGGGCGAGTTCCGCCGCGACCTGAAGGACAGCGATTTCCTGCACTGGGGCGAAGGCGCCGTATCGGTAAGCCGCACCGCGGTCGCGCTCATGGGCAGGATCGCGCCGGGCCCCGACTACAAGCTCTACTTCTCGCCCGAGTTCGTCGAGACCGAGGCCGACTTCAAGCGCCTGAAGCCGAGGATGGCACGCGCCGGCGACATAAAGACCTTCGAGAACTTCATCGTGCCGGTGCCCGCGCACATCGAGCCGCAGGCCTACACCACGGTGATCGTGTGGTGCGAGTCCTTCGGCCAGTTCATCACCGCCGCGCGCTACCGGTAGAACACGTGCCGCCCGATGCGCGTGACGCGCTCCTGCTTTCGCGACCAGCTCGGCTTGATGTAGATCGCGTGGTAGAACGTGGCGCCCTCGACGCGCGGCGGCGCGCGCCGGAAGTACACGTCCTCGGCCACCTTCTGCGCGAACGCCCAGGCCTCGCCCGAGGGCTCGGGCACGGCGTAGAACTCGGTCCACGAGAAAGCGCCCACGTAGCGCTGGCGGATCGCGTCCCAGCGCTTTTCATGCACCACGGCGCACACCGTGGCCGGGTAGCGCTTGGACGCCTTGCGGTTCATGGTCACTTCGGCCACCGCGTACTGCCCCTCGGTCGGCTCGCCGCGCGCCTCGTGGTACACGTTCCTCGCCAGGCATTCGATATTCTCGCGCTCGGTCTCGCGCGAGACCTCGAGATGGCGCTCGTGGCGCGTGAACACCGCGTGCAGGCCGAAGCCGAACACCGCGAGGACCGAGCCGATCATGAGCGCGAAGGCCATCGCCTCGCGGTCCGCCCGGTACCAGGAAAACCGCACGCCGCGGCGCGCGTCGGCCCAGGCCGACGCGGCGCGGAAAGCGAGCTCATCGAAGCGGGAGCGCAGGGTCATGGCGCCTTCTTGGACAATCCTGACGCGGATCGAGTTTCAGCGCTACTTGATGCGGTAGACCTCGGAATCGAAGTGCCCGCGCCAGACGTTCAGGTCCACGCGCCGGCGGCCGGCTATGGAGCTCAGCACGGCGCGGTCTTGCCCTTTTTCCCAGCGCACCTTGTAGACCTCGCGCGCGTCGCCGCGCCGCTGGAACGTTTCCCGGCCTTCGGCGTCCGGCCTGCCGTAGTGCTGCCGGAGGCGCTCGACCACGCTGCGCAGGTCCTTTTCATGGAAACGCACGTCGAAGGCCTGCACCGCGTCGCGCTTGAGGAAGAACGTGATGCGCGCGTCGGCGCCGCCGAACTGAGCCGGCGCGGCATCGCAGCGCCGGTCGGCGGCGTCGGTCTTCCATTCCATCGCCTTGCAGTGCGCCGCGGGAAAGACGTCGCGCACCTCGGCCTCCGACGCGCCGAGCGCCACGCCGTTCGCGTCGAAGCCCCAGGCCGGCGCCGCGGCGAGCGCCAGGATCAGCGCAATTCTTTCCATCGGAAGCAGTCGGTCGTGTGGTCGTTCACCAGGCCCGTCGCCTGCATGAAAGCGTACACGATGGTCGAGCCGACGAAGCGGAAGCCGCGCTTTTTCAGGTCTTTCGACAGCGCGTCGGAGAGCTCGGTGCGCGCGGGCACGTCGCGCAGCGCGCGGCGGCGGCCGACGAGGGGCTTGCCGCCGACGAACCCCCAGGCATAGCGCGCGAAGCTGCCGTATTCCCGCTGCACGGCGAGGAAGGCCTTCGCGTTCGCGACCGAGGCCTCGATCTTGAGGCGGTTCCTCACGATGCCGGCATCGGCCATCAGCGCGCGCCTCTTCTTCGCGTCGAAGCGCGCCACCTTCGCCGGATCGAAGCCCGCGTAGGCGCGACGGTAGGCGGCGCGCTTCTTCAGGATCGTGTCCCACGAAAGCCCCGCCTGCGCCCCTTCGAGAATGAGGAGCTCGAACAGCCTCCTGTCCCCGCGCACCGGCACGCCCCACTCGCGGTCGTGGTAGGCGACGGCGAGGGGATTTCCCGCCCAGGCGCAGCGCTTGGGGACAGACCTCATTTACGCAAAGAAGAAGCGTAAATGAGGTCTGTCCCCACCTCGTGGCTCGCGGGCCGCGCGCGCAGCTTCACGTCGGTGAGCTCGGCGCGCTCGCGCGCGGCGTTGCGATACGCCTGGTCGCGGCCCGAGAGGTACTGCGGCGGCCAGTACTGGCCCGCGTGCTGGTACCAGGCCGAGGCCTGCAGCGTGAAGTACGGGTTCGCGAGGTGCGGGCGCGCGAGCGCGACGAGGTCCGCCTTGCCCGCGGCAAGGAGCGTATTCACCTGGTCGGGCGAAGTTACTGCGCCAACGGTCATGGTGGCGATGCCGACCTCGTTTCGCACCCAGTCGGCGTAGCTCGCCTGATACATGCGACCGTAGACCGGCTTCTGCTGCGGCACGGTCTGCCCGGTGGAGACGTCGATCAGGTCGCAGCCGGTCTCCTTCAGCATCCGCGTCAGCGCGACGAGGTCCTCGCCCGATAGCCCGCCCGGCGCCCAGTCGGTGGCCGAGATGCGCACCGACATCGGTTTCGCCTGCGGCCACGCTTCGCGGCAGGCGCGGAACACTTCCAGCGGCCAGCGCACGCGGTTCGCGATCGAACCGCCGTAGGCGTCCGTGCGCCGGTTGGTGAGCGGCGAGATGAAGCTCGCCAGGAGGTAGCCGTGCGCCATGTGCAGCTCGAGCATGTCGAAGCCGGCCTCGTGCGCGTAGGTTGCGGAGCGCACGAAGTCGTCGCGGATGCGGTCCATGTCGGCGCGCGTCATCTCGCGCGGCAGCTGCGACTCGCCTTCGAGGTAAGGCAGCGGCGAAGCCGACACGAGCGGCCAGTTGCCGCTGTCGAGCGGATGGTCCATGCGCTCCCAGCCGAGCTGCGTCGAGCCCTTGCGGCCCGAGTGCCCGATCTGCATGCATAGCTTCGCCTTCGAATTGGCATGGCAGAAATCGGCGATGCGCTTGAACGCCGCGGCTTGCGCGTCGTTCCACAGCCCCGTGCATCCCGGCGAGATGCGCGCCTCGGGCGAGGTGCAGGTCATCTCCACGTACACGAGCCCCGCGCCGCCGATGGCGCGGCTCGCGAGGTGCACGAAATGCCAGTCGGTCGGCACGCCCCCCAGCGCCGAGTACTGGTCCATGGGCGAGACCACGACGCGGTTCTCCACCACCATGCCGCGCAGGCGAAACGGCGTGAACATCGGCACCGGCGGGTTCTCGAGGTCGATGTCGAAGCCCTGTGCGCGCACCTGCGCCGCGAACCAGCGGTGCATGCCCCGCACGTACGCGGGGTCCCTCAGCTCCAGGTTCTCCCAGGTGATCTGCTTGGAGCGCGACATGACGCCGAAGGCGAACTGCTCGGGCGCCATGCCCCAGTAGCGCTTCATGTGCTCGAACCAGGCGAGCGAGACGTTCGCCGCGTGCTGCGTCTTCTCCACCTCCTCGCGGCGCGCCGTGCCGTAGCGCGCGAGCGCCGCGTTCACCCCGCCTTCCTTGCGCAGCGCCTCGTAGAGCGCGATGGCGTCTTCCATGGCGAGCTTGGTGCCCGAGCCGATGGAGAAATGCGCCGTCGCCTTCGCGTCGCCGATCAGGACGGCATTGCCCATGACCCAGCTCTGGTTGACGATGGTGGGGAAATTGCGCCAGATGGAGCGATTGGCGACGAGCGGATGGCCTTCCAGCTCTTTCTCGAAAACGCGCTCGAGCACCGGCAGCATCTCGGCCTCGCCCAGGCGGTCGAAGCCGAAGTTCTTCCAGGTCGCCTCGTCGGTCTCGATCACCCAGGTCGAGCGCCCCTCCTCGTACTGGTAGCAGTGCGCGAGGATGATGCCTTCGGGGGTCTCGCGGAAGAAGTACTTGAAGGCGTCCAGCGGCTTGGTCGAGCCGAGCCAGGTGAACTTGTTCGGGCGCAGGTCGACGCTCGGCTTGAAGTGGTCCTTGTACATTTCGCGGATCCTCGAGTTGATGCCGTCGGCGACGACGATGAGGTCCGAGTCGGCGAAGGGCTCGAGACCTTCCACCTCGTGCTGGAACCGGATCTGTACGCCGAGCTCGCGGCAGCGGTCCTGCAGGATGGCGAGGAGCGCGTTCCTCGAGCAGCCGCAAAAGCCGTTGCCGCCCGAGCGCAGGGTGCGGCCCTTGTACACCACGTCGACGTCGCCCCAGTAGGCGAAGCGCCGGCGGATTCGCTCGTAGGTCACCGCGTCGTAGGCCTTGAAGGTGTCGAGCGTCTGGTCGGAGAACACCACGCCGAAGCCGAAGGTGTCGTCCGGGCGGTTTCTCTCGTAGGCCGTGATGTCCCAGCGCGGCCAGGCCTTCTTCGCCAGGAGCGCGAAGTACAGCCCGCCCGGGCCTCCTCCGATGACGGTGACTCTCATTTCAGTCTCCCGGAATGACGGCGGTGGCCTCGATCTCGAGACGCGCCGCGTCTTCCACCAAGCCGCTTACCTGCAGCACCGCCATCACCGGGTAGTGCCGGCCCATGAGCTCGCGGTAGGCGGTGCCGACGTCCTGCAGCGCGCCGAGGTACTCCGCCCTGTCGAGCACGTACCAGGTGAGACGCACGACGTGCTCGGGCCGGCCGCCTGCCTGCGCGAGCACGTCGAGGATGTTCTGCAGGGCCTGGCGGAACTGGCCGGCGAAGGACTTCTCCTGCCACTCGCCCTGCCCGGTGAAGCCGACCTGCCCCGCGACGTACACGGTGGTGCCGCCCTTCACCGCGATGCCGTTCGCGAAGCCCTTGGCTCTCGCCCAGGCGGGCGGTTGCAGGATCTGCATCAGGATGTCCTCAGCTTGAAGCGCTGCAGCTTGCCGGTCTCGGTGCGCGGCAGCGCGTCCACGAACTCGATGGCACGAGGGTACTTGTAGGGCGCGATGGATTGCTTCACGTGATGCTGCAGGTCCTTGATCATTTCCGCCGAGCCGCGCACTTCGGGCTTGAGCACGACGTAGGCCTTGACGATGGTGCCGCGCTCGGCATCGGGCGCGCCCACCACGCCGCATTCGGCCACCGCCGGGTGCGCGAGCAGCGCCCCTTCCACCTCCGGCCCGGCGATGTTGTAGCCCGCCGAGATGATCATGTCGTCGGTCCTCGCCTGGTAGAAGAAGTAGCCGTCCTCGTCCATGAGGTAGGCATCGCCCGTCAAGTTCCAGCCGTTCTGCACGTAGTTCCTCTGCCGTTCGTCGGCGAGATAGCGGCAGCCGGTGGGTCCCTTCACCGCCAGGCGGCCGATCACGCCCGGCTTGCAGGCACGGCCGTCGTCGTCCAGCACGGTCGCGCGGTATCCGGGAATGGCGTAGCCGGTGGCGCCGCGGCGCACGCGTTCCGGCGTGTGCGAGACGAAGATGTGGATCATCTCCGTGGAGCCGATGCCGTCGATGATCTCGAGGCCGGTGGCTTCCCGGAACAGCTGGCGCGTGGCGTCGGGCAGCGCCTCGCCCGCGGACACGCACTTCTTCAGCGAGCCGATGTCGTAGTCCTTCGCCAGGCCCGCCATCGCCCGGTACAGGGTGGGGGCGGTGAAGCACACCGTCGCCTTCTCGCGCTGGATGGTCTCGAGCAGCGTGTCCGCGGCGAGCTTCTCCACGAGCACGGTCGAGGCGCCCACGCGCATCGGAAAGCACAGCAACCCGCCGAGGCCGAAGGTGAAGGCGAGCGGCGGCGTGCCGCAGAACACGTCGTCCTTCGCCGCACCGAGGCAGGAGCGAGGGAACGCGTCGCACATGGCGATCACGTCGCGGTGAAAGTGCATCGTGCCCTTGGGCTTGCCCGTGGTGCCCGAGGTGAAGGCGATGAGCGCCACGTCCCCGGCGGCGGTGTCCACGTTGCGGAAAGTCTGCGGCTGCCGCGGGCAGAGCGCGTCGATCGAATCCGCGGCGTCGTCGTGCCAATACTTGACGGCGTTCAGCGTCGGGCAGCTCGCGCGCGCCGCCTCCAGCTCGGCGGCGAGGCGCTTGTCGCAGAGCGCGAAGCGAACTTCCGCCTTCTGCACGATTTCGGTCAATTCCTTCGCGCGCAGCAGCGGCATGGTCGCCACGCAGACGCCGCCCGCCTTCATCACCGCGAACCAGCACGCCGCCATCATCGGGTTGTTCGGGCCGCGCAGGAGCACGCGGTTGCCGGGTTTCAGGCCCATCTCGCGCACGAGCACGTTGGCGATGCGGTTCGCCTGCGCGTAGAGCTCGGTGTAGGTGCAGTCGCCCGCGGGCGCGTGGATCACCGGGCGGTGGCCGAAGCCGCGGCTCACCATCTTGTCGAGAAGCTCGGTGGCACAGTTCAGGCGCGCCGGGTAGCGGAACTCCGGCCGCTCGAAGAGGAACTCGGGCCACTGGCTGCGCGGCGGCAGGTTGTCCAGGGCGAAAGTATCGACGTGCGCCGTCCTGGCGGTCATTTCAGCAGCTCGCGCGCGATGATCACTTTCTGTACCTCGGTCGCGCCCTCGTAGATGCGCAGCGCGCGCACCTCGCGGTACAGGCGCTCCACGGGGTGGCCGCGCATCACCCCGAGGCCGCCGAGGATCTGCACCGCGTCGTCGACCACTGCTTGCGCGGCTTCGGTCGCCTGCATCTTGGCCATCGCCGCCTCGCGCGTGACGCGCGCCCGCTTCACGTCGCGCAGCCACGCCGCTCGGTAGGCAAGCAGCGCGCCCGCATCGATCGCGGTCGCCATGTCGGCGAGCTTCGCCTGCGTCATCTGCAGGTCGCCGAGGCGCTGGCCGAACATCTTGCGCTCCTTCGCCCGTGCCAGCGCCTCGCTCAGCGCGCGTCGCGCGAACCCCAGGGCGGCTGCGGCCACCGTCGTGCGGAAGACGTCGAGGTTCCTCATCGCCAGCTTGAAGCCCTGGCCCGCATCGCCGAGCAGTGTGCCCCTCGCGCCCTTCAGCTTCACCGTCGCCATCGGGTGCGGCGCGACGATGGCGATGCGCTCCGAGGCGTCCACCTCGCTCGCCTCCACCACGAAGGCGCTGATGCCTTCGTCGGCCCTGGCGAAGGTCACGTAGAAGTCGGCGATGCCGCCGTTCGAGATCCAGGTCTTCACGCCGTCGAGCACCCAGCCGGCGCCCTTTTTCTTCGCCGTGGCGGTCATCGCCTGCACGTCGGAGCCCGCGTCGGGCTCGGAGAGCGCGAAGGCGGCGATCGCTTCGCCGTTTGCGGCGCGCGGCAGGTACTGCTTTTTCTGGACTTCCGTTCCGGCGAGAACAATCGGCCCGCTGCCCAGGCCCTGCATGATGAAGGCGAAGTCGGCGAGGCCGGCGTGGTACGAAAGGATTTCTCTTATCAAGGCGATGCTCCTGACGTCAGGACTTTCGTTGACGCAGTACTTCAGGTAACCAGCTTGACCCAGGTCCTTCACCAGCTTCTTGCAGATCGCATCCGCATCCTCCCCGTGCGCGTGCTCGAGGTGCGCGCAGGCCCAGGTGTCCACCCCCCGCGATAAGGCCGCGTGGGGTGGATCGAAGAAAGGCCACTGCAGATGCGCAAATCGATCCATCGCTAGTCGCCCTGGAACTCCGGTTTCTTCTTCCCGGCGAACGCCTCGTACGCCCTCTGGAAGTCCTTCGTCTGCATGCAGATCGCCTGCGCCTGCGCTTCCATCTCGATCGCTTCGTCCAGCCCCACGTTCCATTCCTGGTGCAGCATCTTCTTGGTCATGGCGTGGGCGAACGTCGGTCCGCAAGCAAGCGCCTGCGCGACCTCCATCGCGGCGGGCAACACCGGGTCTGCGATGCGATTGAAGAAGCCCCAGGCGTGGCCCTCCTCCGCCGACATCGACCGTCCGCAATACAGCAATTCCGCGGCTCGCCCCTGCCCGATCACGCGCGGCAGCATGGCGCAAGCGCCCATGTCGGCCCCGGCGAGGCCCACGCGCGTGAAGAGGAACGCGACCTTCGCGTCGGGCTTGGCGTAGCGCAGGTCGGAGAAGAGCGCGAGCAGCGCCCCGGCCCCCGCGCATACTCCATCCACCGCGGCGACGACGGGCTGCGGGCAGGCGCGCATCGCCTTCACCACGTCGCCCGTCATGCGCGTGAACTCGAGCAGTTCCGGCATCTTCATCTTGGTCAGCGGCCCGATGATCTCGTGCACGTCGCCGCCGGAGCAGAAGTTGCCGCCGGCGCCCGTGAGCACCACGGCCTTGACGTCTTTCTCGTAGGGCAGGTGCCGAAAGAGCTCGCGCAGCTCGGCGTAGGACTCGAAGGTGAGCGGGTTCTTGCGCTCGGGGCGGTTGAGCGTCACCACGCCCACCTTGCTCTCGAGCCTCCACAGAAAATGCTTGGGCCGGATCATGCGGAGTTCTCCAGGGTGACCTGCTTCAGGCGCGCGAGCAGCTGCATCAGCGCTTCGGCGTCCTTGCGCGACAGGCCCGAGAGCAGCTCGACGACCCATTCCTCGTGCGCGCGCGCCATTTCGCCGAAGGCCTTGTCGCCGGTGCGCGTAAGGCGCACGCGCCAGGCGCGCCGGTCGCTCGGCTCGTCCAGGCGCTCGACGAGGCCCTCCTTCACCAGCTGGTCGACGATGCCGGTCACGTTGCCGCCGGTGACCATCAGCAGGCGCGAGAGCTCGTTCATCTTCAGCCCTTGCGGGTGGCGCTCGAGCTGCGACATGAGGTCGAACCGGGGCAGCGTGATGCCGAAGCGGCTGCGCAGGCGCGAGCGCACGTGCCGCTCGATCAGCTGCGAGCAGGTGAGCAGCCGCAGCCACAGGCGCAGCGCGCGGTGGTCGTCGACGGTGGCCCGGGTCTCGCGGTCCATGAGGGCGGAATCCATGAGGCCTGAATAGATCAGGCCTAAAGTATCTGCCGAGCGACGGCGCCTGGCAAGAGTCGTCCTTCATGCGAACGCGCGCCACAGGAACGCGCCGCCGCCGGCCAATACGACGACCTCCATGAACGCGGTGTGCACCCGGAGCGGCACGAGCGCGAGCAGGCGCCGCGCGATGAAGGCACCGGGCGCGGTGCACAAGCCGATCAGCACCCCGGCGAGCGCGAGCTCGGCGTCGAGGCGCGCCACGCTGCCGAAGAGCGCGATCTTGGCGAAGCCCATGATCACCGAGACGATGGCGTCGGTGCCGATGAGCGCCGCGCCCTGCAGTCCCGCGGCCATCAGCGTGGAGATGAGAAGGAGCCCCGCGCCGGTAACGCCGCCGTTCACGAAGCCGAAGCCCGCCCCCGCGACCGTGACCCCGCGCGCCTCCAGCCGCCAGCCGGCGCGCGCGAGCATCCGCCGCAGGGGCACGCTGGCGATGAAGAATCCCCCGAGCAGCAGCGCGACCCAGCGCGCTTCCAGCAGCGTGTAGCCATAGGCGCCGAGGACGCAGGCCGGCAGCCCGAGAACGAGGAGGCGCCGCGCGTGCGGCCCGTGGATGTCGCGCCAGAAGGCGGCGACGCGGCTGCCGTTCGCGAAGATCATGCCCACCGCCATCACCGGCACGACGTTCGCCACCCCAACCATTGGCGCGAGGAAGATCGGCACCACGAGCCCGGTGCCGTAGCCCGCGAGCCCGCCGAGGATCGAGCCGGCGAGCGCGACCGCGGCGATCAGCGCGAGCTGTGCGGCGCCGACGTCGGCGAGCTGGAACGCGGAGCCCACTCGGGGATCGCCTCCTGCAGGAACTGCAGCACCACCACCTCGTCGCGGCGCAGCGCCCCGCCCGCGTGCGTGCGGGGCGTCGCGCGCTTCGATGTCGCGGGCGGCTGCGGCACCGTGCGCCCGAGGAGATACGCGTCCAGCAGCGCGGGGTGCACGTAGTACTTGCGGCACACCGCTCGCGTATTGCCCAGGCGCTCGGCCACCGCGTCGATGGCGCGCACGATGTTGCGGTCGGCCTCGCGCCGGCTCGCCGCCGGCCCCATGGTGCGCAGCTCGACCGCCGCCAGCATGGTGCCGCCCCAGGTGCGGAAGTCCTTCGCCGTGACGTCGCGGCTGCTCGCCTCGCGCAGGTAGGCGTTCACGTCGTCGGAGGTCACGGCCTGGCGCTTCTTCCGCGCGTCGAGGTACTGGAACATCTCCTGGCCGGGCAGGTCCTGGCAGCGCTGGATGATGCGCGCGAGGCGCGGGTCGGCCACCGCGATCGAGTGCTCGACGCCGCTCTTGCCGCGGAAGGAAAACCGCAGCGAGTCGCCGCTCACGCTCACGTGGCGGCGGCGCAGCGTGGTGAGGCCGAAGGAGCGGTTCTCGCGCGCGTACTCGTCGTTGCCGACGCGGATCAGCGTGCGATCGAGGAGGCGCACCACCGTGGCGAGAAGCTGCCGGCGGCTCAGGTCCTCGGCGCGCAGGTCGCGCTCCACTTGCTCACGCAGCAGCGGCAGCGCCTCGCTGAATTCGAGCATGCGGCGGAACTTCGACTGGTCGCGCGCTTCGCGGTACGACGGGTGGTAGCGGTACTGCTTGCGGCCGCGCGCGTCGCGCGCGGTGGCCTGGATGTGGCCGCCGGGGTCGGGGCAGATCCAGACCTCGGTCCAGGCGGGCGGGATGGCAAGCGCGTTGAGGCGTTTGCGCGTCGCCGCGTCCGCGATGCGCAGGCCGTCGGGCGTGTAGTAAGCCCAGCCGGTGCCGGAACGCTTGCGCGTGATGCCGGCGAGGCCGTCGGTGACGTAGCGCAGGCCCGCGCGCGTCGCCGCGGAGCGGTGCTCGCGGGCGCGCGCCGAGCTCACGGTGCCCGCCGCTCAGGCTTTTCTGAGGAAATCGAAGTCGCAGCCGTGCTCGGCCTGCAGCACGTGCTCCATGTAGAGCTTGGCGTAGCCGCGCGCCGGCGGCGCCACCGGCGGCTTCCAGGCCGCCTTGCGCTTCGCCAGTTCCGCCTCCGGCACCGCGAGCTCGATGCGCCGCGCCTTCACCGAGAGGCGGATGCGATCGCCGTTTCGCACCAGCGCGAGCGGCCCGCCGGCCGCGGCCTCGGGCGAGACGTGCAGCACGATGGTGCCGTAGGCCGTGCCGCTCATCCTCGCATCCGAGATGCGCACCATGTCCTTCACCCCCGCGCGCGCGAGCTTCGCCGGGATCGGCAGGTAGCCGGCCTCCGGCATGGCGTAGCCCGATTTCGGGCCGGCGTTCTGCAGCACAAGAAAATCGTCGGGCGTCACCTCGAGCGCCGGGTCGTCCACGCGCGCGGCGAGATCGTCGAGCGACGTGAACACCACCGCCCGCCCCTCCTTCTCGAAGAGCTTCGGATCCGCGGCCGAGCGCTTGAGGATGGCGCCGTTCGGCGCGAGCGAGCCGAAAAGCGCGACCAGGCCGCCTTCCTTCGCGAGCGGCTCGGCCAGCTGCCGCACCACGGCGCGGTCGACCCACGCCCCTTCCTCGTGCTCGAGGCGCTCGCCCAGCGTCTCGCCGGCGACGGTCATGCAGTCGAGGTTGAGGAGCGGCTTCAACTCGCGCAGCACCGCGCCCAC
>Ga0214471_10001978_pt1 | contig 16176 bp, 15 predicted proteins | sample RVTome_5_FD_207665 | JGI IMG/M metagenome (GOLD analysis project Ga0214471, IMG submission 207665) | Soil microbial communities from uranium-contaminated site in the Upper Colorado River Basin, Wyoming, United States - RVT142D155 | ecosystem: Environmental > Terrestrial > Soil > Contaminated >... | reverse complement strand
GCGGCCGGCGGGGGCGCGGCGGGGGGCGCCGGGGGGCCCCGCCGGCCCGCGCGCGCCGCCGCCGGCGCGCCGCCCGCCCGCCCCCCCCCCGGCTCGCCCTATGCCCAGATCGTGCAGATGAAGCTCGACGATCTGGGGGCGGACGCGCCATGAGAGCCGCGCTCGCCCTGGCCGTGCTGCCGCTGCTCGGCGGTTGCGGCATGTTCGGCTGGTTCAAGGCCGACGAGGGCGTCACGCCGCCGGCCGAGCTCGTCGAGTTCACGCCGGCCGAGCGCATCGTCGAACACTGGTCGCGCAATGCCGGCAGCGGCCCGGGCAAGCAGTTCTACCGGCTGGGACCGGCGCTGGCGGGCGATGCCGTGTACGTCGTCGACCGCCGCGGCCGGGTCAGCGCCTATCGGACGGCGGACGGCAAACGTCTGTGGCGCACCAAGCTCGATCGCGCGGTGTCGAGCACGCCGGCGGTGGGTGCGGGTCTGGTGATCGTCGGTACGCCCCAGGGCGAGGTGATCGCGCTCGACGCCGCGGGCGGGGTCGAGCGTTGGGTCGGTCAGACCCCGAGCGAGGTGCTGGCACCGCCGGCACTCGACGCCGGCGTGGTCGTCGTGCAGACCGCGGACGGGCGCTTGACCGGCCTCGATGCCGACGACGGCCGGCGACTGTGGAGTCAGGAACGCAGCGAGCCGCCGCTCAGCCTGCGCGGCACGGGCGCGCCGCTGGCCGTCGGCGGACTGGTGTTGAGCGGCTTCGCCAGCGGCAAGCTGGCCGCCTTTCAGCTCCGGGACGGGCGGCTGGTATGGGAGATCCCGGTGGCCCAGCCCAGCGGGCGCAGCGAGGTCGAGCGGCTGGTGGATGTCGATGTCATGCCGATCGTGGTCGACCGGACTTTATACGCCGCGGCCTATCAGGGGCGCGTGGCGGCATTGAATCTGGAGAACGGCCGGCTGTTGTGGTCGCGCGAGATTTCGACCTACAACGACCTCGTTGCCGATGGCGGCAATCTCTATGTCAGCGACGACCAGGGCGTGGTCTGGGCGCTCGATCTTCGCACCGGCAGCACGGTCTGGAAACAGGACAAGCTGCTGGGACGGCGCCCGAGCGCGCCGGCGTCGACCGCGCTCGGTATCGTGGTCGGCGACTTCGAAGGCTATGTGCACTGGCTGGCGCGCGATGACGGCCGTTTCCTGGCGCGCCATCGTCCGGGATCGGCGCCGATCGTGGCGAAACCGGTGGCCGACGGCGACACGGTCTTCATCAGCGCCCAGAACGGCCGGCTGACGGCGCTGGGCCCGCGCCGTCCCTGACGGCGCGGGACCGCGGCTCGCTGGAATCCCGTGACGATGAAACCGGTCGTGGTGGTGGTCGGCCGCCCCAACGTGGGCAAGTCGACCCTGTTCAATGCGCTGACCCGCAGTCGCGACGCCCTGGTGGCGGACGAGCCGGGGGTGACGCGCGATCGCCAGTACGGCCAGGGCGCGGTCGGTGACCGCCCGTATCTGGTGGTGGATACCGGCGGGCTGGCGGCCGGCGGCGGCATGGTCGGGCAGGTGCGCGGCCAGGTCGAGCAGGCGATCAACGAGGCCGACGCGCTGATCTTCCTGGTCGACGGCCGCGCCGGACCCAATGCCCTGGACCGCGAGATCGCCGACGATCTGCGCCGCCGCGGTCGCGCGGTGACCGTTGCCGTCAACAAGACCGAGGGCATGGAGGCGGCGCAGGCCGTGGCCGATTTCCATGCCCTCGGCCTCGGCGAGCCGTTGGCGATCTCGGCCGCCCACGGTCAAGGCCTGACGCCGCTCATGGACCGGGTACTGGCGCCGCTGGCGCGCGTGCCGGACGAGGCGGTCGACGACGACGTGCCGCGCATCGCCGTGGCCGGGCGCCCCAACGTTGGAAAATCCACCCTGGTCAACGCGATGCTCGGCGAAGAGCGCGTGGTGGTCGCCGACCAGCCCGGCACCACCCGCGACAGCATCCACGTGCCCATCGAACGCCGTGGTCGGAACTACGTCCTCATCGACACCGCCGGCGTGCGCCGTCGCGGCCGCATCGAGGACGCGGTCGAGAAGATCTCGGTCGTCAAGAGCCTGCAGGCCATCGACGCGGCCAACGTCGTGATCCTGGTGCTCGATGCGCGCCAGGAGGTGAGCGAGCAGGACGTGAATCTCGCCGGCTACATCCTCGAGCAGGGCCGTTCGCTGGTGCTGGCGGTGAACAAGTGGGACGACCTCGACGCGGGGCAGCGCGACTGGATCCGGCGCGAGATCGAACGGCGCCTGCCGTTCCTGGCCTTCGCCAAGACGCACTATATCTCGGCGCGCGACGGCACCGGCATCGGCGCGCTGTTTCCGGCCGTCGATCGCGCCTACGTCTCGGCGCGCAAGGCCCTGCCGACACCGCGGCTCAATCGCATCCTGCAGGATGCGGTGCGCGCGACCCCGCCGCCGATGGTGCGCGGCCGGCGCATCAAGCTCAAGTTCGTGCACCAGGGCGGCCGGAACCCGCCGCGGCTGATCGTCCACGGCAACCAGGTGGAGTCGGTTCCCGACGCCTACCGGCGCTATCTGTCGAACGCCTTCCGCCAGGCGCTGAAGCTCGAGGGCACGCCGGTGCGCATCGAGTTCGTGCAGGGCGAGAATCCTTACGAGGGCCGGCGCAACACCCTGACCCCGCGCCAGCAGGCCAAGCGCAAGCGCCTGCGGCGCCTGCAGAAGAAAATAAAATAAAATTGTAGGCGGGGCTTCCAGCCCCGCCTACAGTTCAGGGCTCGCCGCCGGCGAGCCATGGCGCGAGGAAGCTCGCCGCGGTATCGATGCCGGTGGGCGCCACGGGCGCGGGGCGCGGTTGGGCGAACAGGCGATTGAGCGGTTCTTCGAGATCGCCGCTGACCAACAGGGCGCGTTCGATCTCGGCGCAGCGGCCGTGCCGGTGCAGCCAGTCGACCAGGTAGGGTTCCTCGGGCCAGTCGCCGCGCGCCACGTACAGCACCGGCGTGCCGTTGCAGGCGGCCTCGGCGAAGCTGCCGTAGCCGGGTTTGCCGATCAGCGCATCGCAGGAGCGCAGCAAGTCGGTGAAGTGCATGTCGAGCGATTGCAGGGCGATCGCATCCGGGTGCGTGCTGTGCCAGGCGGACTCCACCAGCCAGCGCACGCCCGGCAGGCGCGGCCAGGCCGACATGTCGATGCGCATCGGTATCCCGCCCGGCGCCACCAGCACCAGCCGCTCGCCCGGCGTGAGGCCCAGGCGCGCGTCGAGCTCGGCGCGCCGGTCGCGGCCGAGGCGCGCCACCGGGCCGACATCGACGCGCCGGTCGAGCCAGGCCATCGGCATGCCGGGCTCGGCCTTCAGGAAGGCGCGCGCGCTGCGATAGGCGGCGCGGATTTCGGCGTCGATCGCCGCCGCGCCGGGAAAGGCGTGGCAGTAGTGGTGATGGATGTCCGCCCAGTTGAGCGAGCACAGCGCCACTGCCGGCAGGCCGGCGCGCGCCGCGCCGGCGAGCGGCAGATAGGCGACGTTCGACAACACCAGGTCGGGCGCGAGCGCGCGCAGGCGCACCGCCTCGGCGTCGATCTTGTCCTCCCAGTCGCGGTGAAACTCCCGGTAGGCGGCGGCGCTGGCCTCGGCCAGCACGTCGATCGCCGAGGCCATGACCATGCCGAAGTCGCTTGCCTCGCGTTCAAGTCCCCAGGGTGGATCGAAACGCGCGCGCAGGATCGCCTCGGGCACCGTGGTGCGCAGCGTGACACGCACAGCGGGCAGCAGCTGGCGCAGGCGATTGACCACCGGCGCGGTCTGGGCGGTATGGCCGTAGCCGTGCGGCGACAGCGAGACCAGCAGATGCGGACCGGACGGCATGGCGGGCGGGGTTTAAGGTGGCTAACGCGCGGCGTCGGGCTCGACCGGCGCCGTCATGCCGCCGGTGGCCTCGCCGCCGCCGGGCGCGGCGGCGGTCGGCGGTTCCGCCAGGAACAACAGCGGGTCGACGCGGCTGTTGTTGAGGCTCACGGTCCAGTGCAGGTGCGGTCCGGTGACGCGGCCGGTCATGCCGACCGCGCCAAGGGTTTCGCCGCGCGCCACGGTCTGGCCGGGGCGCACGTCGATGCGGCTCAGGTGATTGTACATGGTGATCAGCCCCTGGCCGTGATCGAGGAACACGGTGCGGCCGTTGAAAAAATAATCGCCGGTATCCACGACCACCGCCGGTGCCGGGGCCCGCACCGGCGTGCCGACCGGCGCGGCGATGTCCAGCCCGCTGTGCGGCTGGCGCGGCTCGTCGTTGAAGAACCGGCGCAACCCGAACGGGCTGCTGAGCCGGCCCGCGACCGGCAGCGCGAAGGCGAAATCGACCGGCGCCCGCGGGCTCCAGGTGGTGAAGGCGCCGGTGATCGCGCGCGCATCTTGACGGATGCGCGCGAGGTCCTCGGGTGCCGGGTTGACCTGGCGCCGGTTGCGTATCGTCAGGCGCTGGGTCTCGTACTGCTTGTCCTGCACGCTCACGCGCAGCTCGCGCTGCGCGCCATCGCCGGCGGTGACCGTCAGCGCGTGATCGCCGGACTTGAGGTCGAGCGGCAGGCCGACGATCGCCCGCCAGCGGCCGCCGTCCTCGATCACCAGCACGCGGTTGCCGCCGAAATACACGACCGGCGGCGCCGACGCCGGGTCGAGCTCGACGACCGCCACCCCGCCCGGCACCCGGCTGTCGCGCGGCAGGTCGGCCGCGGCAGGTGCCGGCGCCAGCGTGAGGCAGGCGAATGCGGCGACGCACGACAGCCAGCGGTCATTCCGCATCCGCATCGATCTCCTCGACACGGCAGCCGAAACCGCCGCGCGCCAGGCGCACGTGCAAGGCCTCGCCGGGCGTGAGCGTGCCGGCGTCGCGCACGACCGCGGCATCGGTGGCGCGCTGAACGATGGCATAGCCGCGCCCGAGGGTGGCGAGCGGGCTCAGCGCGTCGAGGCGCCGCGCCGCCAGCTCCAGGCGCCGGTCACGGCCCGACTGCGCCTGACGCAGGCCGGTGACCAGGCGTTCGCCGACGTGTGAAAGCCGCAGGCGCTGCTCGCGCAGCCGCGCCGCCGGATGCTGGCGCATGAGGCGCGCGCCGAGCACGCGCAGCCGCGCGTCGGTGGCATGGCGCGCGCGGTTCTCGGCGAGCCGCAGGCGATGCGCGAGCGCCCGCAGGCGCTCGGTCAGCCGGCCGAGGCGCTCGCGCGGGTGAATGACGCGCGCGGCCAGCCAGTCCAGCCGTTGGGCATGCTCGCGCAGCCGGTCGCGGATGAGACGGACGAGGCGCTGTTCGCGGTACCGGTACTCGGCCAGCCACTCGTGCTGGTCGGGGCTCAGCAGCTCCGCGGCGGCGGTCGGGGTCGGCGCGCGCGCGTCGGCGGCGAGATCGGCGATGGTGTAATCGGTCTCGTGGCCGACGCCGACCACCACCGGGATGGGGCTGGCATGAATCGCGCGCGCGACGCTCTCCGCGTTGAACGCCCACAGGTCCTCGAGCGAGCCGCCGCCGCGCGCCAGGATCAGCGCGTCGCAGTCGCCGCGCGCCACCGCGAGCCGGAGCGTCGCGGCGATCTTCTCCGCGGCGCCCTCGCCCTGGACCGGCACCGGGTAGACCAGCACCGGGATCGCCGGGAAGCGGCGCTTGAGCGTGGTGAGGATGTCGCGGATGGCGGCGCCGGTCGGGGAGGTGATCACGCCGATGCGCTTCGGCAGCCGCGGCAGTGGCTTTTTGTGCGCGGGATCGAACAGGCCTTCCCCGGCGAGGCGATTCTTGAGCAGCTCGAAGGCGCGGCGCAGCGCGCCTTCACCGGCCTCCTCGAGATAGTCGACGATGAGCTGGAACTCGCCGCGGCCCTCGTACAGCGACACCCGCGCCCGCACCAGCACGTGCATGCCGTCGCGCGGTTGTATCGTCAGGCCGCGCTGGCTGCCGCGGAACAGCGCGCACCGCACCTGGGCCTGGTCGTCCTTGAGGGAGAAATACAGGTGCCCGGAGCCCGGGCGCGCCAGGTTGGAGATCTCGCCCTCGATCCACAGCAGCGGGAAGCTGCCTTCCAGGAGCGCCTTGGCCTCGCGGTTGAGGCGCGCGACCGTGTAGATGTCGCGCTGCTCGGCGGCGGCGGGGGCGGTGGGCAAAGACAGAGGTGATCGCATGGAGAGGAACATAACGCCGACCGCCGCGGGAGGAAACCCCGCCACGACGAGCGGCGATGAAAACAACAAGGCCGGGGAGACCCCGGCCTTGTCGTCGGCGGTGTCGTCCGGCCCGGCGGGTCTGGCCCGCGCGCCGGACGGCGCCCGCTAGTTGTTGAAGTGCGGCTTGGCGTTGGCGTTGTCCATCGCCTGCTGCTGCGCCAGCTTGGCCTCGGCCAGCGCCTGCTTGGCGAGCTTCATGGCCTGGGACGGTTCGTCGTCCTTGAGCTTTTGCGCGTCCTTGAGCTTGGCCTCGGTATTCGACCAGAGGTGGCCGGTCTTGGCGGCCGCGGCGATCTCCTTTTCCGCGGCGGCGATGGTCTCGTCCAGTTCCCGGGCCTCTTGGATCGCGGCGCAGCCGACGAAAGTCAGAGCCACGGCAGCCAGTAAGACGGTTCTTTTCATGTAATGCTCCTCCAAATGGGGTAAGCGAGTGACGATCGTTTCGCCCGGTTATTTAATGCCAGCGGGGCGCGATCGTCAACCGCTTTTTTGGGCGGAATCCTTGGCATATTGCGGAATAATCCGGGCGCCCGCTGCGTCGTCGCCGACGTGCAGAATATTATAATTTTCTCACCCCGGTTTACGAATGGGTGATCGCCCCGTATAATACCGCATGCGTATAGTCCAAGAAGCCCTCACTTTCGATGATGTCCTTCTGGTGCCGGCGCATTCCAAGGTGCTGCCCCGGGACGTCGACCTCCGAACCCCGCTGACCCGTTCCATCCGCTTAAACATCCCGCTGCTGTCGGCGGCCATGGACACCGTCACCGAAGGCCGCGCGGCGATCTGCCTGGCCCAGGAAGGCGGGCTCGGCATCATCCACAAGAATCTGAGCGCCGAGCGCCAGGCCGCCGAGGTCCGCAAGGTCAAGAAGTTCGAGAGCGGCGTGATCAGCGAGCCGATCACCATCGGGCCCGACACCACCGTCCGCGACGTGCTCGAGCTCACCCGCGCGCAGCGCATCTCCGGCGTGCCGGTCACGAAGGACGGCAAGCTGGTCGGCATCGTGACCAGCCGCGACATGCGCTTCGAGACCCGCTACGACGAGCCGGTCAGCCGCATCATGACGCCCAAGGAGCAGCTGGTGACGGTCAAGGAAGGCGCGGCGCGCGACGAGGTCCTCAAGCTGCTGCACGAGCACCGCATCGAGAAGATCCTGGTGGTGGACGATCAGTTCGGCCTGAAAGGCCTGATCACCGTCAAGGACATCCAGAAGTCCAGCGAATACCCCCACTCGGCCAAGGACGCCTCCGGGCGGCTGCTGGTCGGCGCCGCGGTCGGCACCGGCCAGGGCACCGAGGAGCGCGTCGCCCAGCTGGTCGAGGCCGAGGTCGACGTCATCGTGGTCGACACCGCCCACGGCCATTCCCAGGGCGTGCTCGACCGGGTTGCCTGGATCAAGAAGCATCATCCGAAGGTGCAGGTGATCGGCGGCAATATCGCCACCGGCGACGCGGCGCGCGCCTTGCGCGACGCCGGCGCCGACGGCGTCAAGGTCGGCATCGGTCCCGGCTCGATCTGCACGACGCGCATGGTGGCCGGCGTCGGCGTGCCGCAGGTCAGCGCCATCGCCAATGTCGCCGAGGCCCTGGCCGGCAGCGGCGTGCCGCTGATCGCCGACGGCGGCATCCGGTTCTCCGGCGACATCGCCAAGGCGATCGCGGCCGGCGCGCACACCGTGATGGTCGGCAGCCTGCTGGCCGGCACCGACGAGTCTCCCGGCCAGATCGAGATCTACCAGGGGCGTTCGTACAAGAGCTACCGCGGCATGGGCTCGCTCGGCGCGATGGGCGAGGGTTCCAGCGACCGCTACTTCCAGGAAGGCGCCAACGCCGAGAAGCTGGTGCCGGAGGGCGTCGAGGGGCGCGTACCCTACAAGGGCCCGATGGTGAACATCATCCACCAGCTCATGGGCGGCCTGCGCGCCAGCATGGGCTATACCGGCTGCCCGGATCTGGAGGCGATGCGCACCCGGACCCAGTTCGTGCGCATCACGAATGCCGGTATACGCGAGAGCCACGTGCATGACGTCATGGTGACGAAGGAAGCACCGAATTATCAAAGAGAGTAGCAAGTGGCAAGGTAAAACCAATCAATGCCCTTCCTTGCTACTTGTAACTTGCTACTATGTTTATGGACCCCCATTCCGAAAAGATCTTAGTCCTCGATTTCGGGGCGCAATACTCCCAGCTGATCGCCCGCCGCGTGCGCGAGGCGGGGGTGTACTGCGAACTGCACCCCTTCGACATGCCGATGGCGGACATCCGGACGTTCGCGCCGCGTGGCATCATTCTCTCCGGCGGTCCGGAGTCGGTGACGCTGACGACCACGCCGCGCGCGCCGCAGGGCATCTTCGAGCTGGGCGTGCCGGTGCTCGGCATCTGCTACGGCATGCAGACGATGGCGGCCCAGCTCGGCGGCGAAGTCGAATCCTCGGCCAAGCGCGAGTACGGCTACGCGCGGGTGCGGGCCCGCGGCCATTCGCGCCTGTTGAGCGGCATCCAGGACACGATGAACAGCGAGGGTCATGGGTTGCTCGACGTGTGGATGAGCCACGGCGACCGCGTCGCCAGTCTGCCGCCCGGCTTTCAGGCGATCGCCTCGACCGACAGCGCGCCGCTCGCCGGCATCGGCGACGACGCGCGGGCGCTCTACGGCCTGCAGTTCCATCCCGAGGTCACGCACACCAAGCAGGGCCAGGCGATCCTGCGACGCTTCGTGCACGAGATCTGCGGCTGCGGCTCGCTGTGGACCCCGGGGAATATCATCGAGGATCACATCCAGCGCATCCGCGAGCAGGTCGGCGACGACGAGGTGATCCTGGGCCTGTCGGGCGGCGTCGATTCCTCGGTGGTGGCGGCCTTGTTGCACCGGGCGATCGGCGATCAGCTGACCTGCGTGTTCGTCGACAACGGCCTGCTGCGGCTCAACGAGGGCACCGAGCTGATGGCGGTGTTCGCCGAGCACATGGGAGTCAAGGTGCTGCGGGTGGATGCCGAGGAGCGTTTCCTCTCGGCGCTCGCCGGCGTCGCCGACCCCGAGCAGAAGCGCAAGATCATCGGCCGGATGTTCATCACGATCTTCGAGGAGGAGGCGGCCAGGATCGGCGACGCACGCTGGCTCGCGCAGGGCACGATCTATCCGGACGTCATCGAATCGGCCGGCGCCAAGACCGGCAAGGCGCACGTCATCAAGTCGCACCACAACGTCGGCGGCCTGCCGGAGAAGATGCATCTCAAGCTGCTCGAGCCGCTGCGCGACCTGTTCAAGGACGAGGTGCGGCGCATCGGCGAGGAGCTGGGGCTGCCGCACAAGATGGTTTACCGCCACCCGTTCCCAGGCCCCGGGCTGGGCGTGCGCATCCTCGGCGAGGTGAAGAAGGAATACGCCGATATCCTGCGCCAGGCCGACGCGATCTATCTCGAGGAACTCTACCGCAACGATCTCTACGACAAGGTCAGCCAGGCCTTCGCCGTGTTCCTGCCGGTGCGCTCGGTCGGCGTGGTCGGCGACGGGCGCGCCTACGAGTACGTGGTGGCGCTGCGCGCGGTCGAGACCGTCGACTTCATGACCGCCAACTGGGCGCACCTGCCGTACGGGGTGCTCGGGCACATCTCGACGCGCATCATCAACGAGGTCCCGGGCATCTCGCGCGTCGTCTACGACATCTCCGGCAAGCCGCCGGCGACGATCGAGTGGGAGTAGGGGGCTCGCGTCCTGGCAGCGATTCGCCAGGCCTTTCAGTGGCCAGGCTTCGTGATTCGCGGTCAAGGCGATAGACTGTATGAAAACCCAGTATCGCAAGGACGCGAATCATGCCTCTCACCGCCGCGGCAAGGAATGCCGAGGGTGACCGGTCGGCTGGCCGTTACCGGCGCCACCGGCCCGAGCAAACGCTGCTCTACCGTATCGTCGAGCAACACTACCCGGTGTTCGCTGACCACCTGGCCGGGCAGGGCCGGCCGCTGCCGGACTACGTGCAGCGGGAGTTCGAGGACTATCTCACCCAAGACGGTCCAGGTGAAGGCCAAGGCCGGCCTGCAGGAGATCTGGATGGCCGACACCCGCCAGCATGCCGAGCGGGCCGTCGATCGTTTTACGACCGCCCACCAGGCCAAGTACCCGAAGGCCGTCGAGTGTCTCGCCAAGGACCGCGAGACCCTGCTCGCCTTCTACGACTTCCCGGCCGAGCACTGGATACACCTGCGCACCACCAACCCGATCGAGTCGACGTTCGCCACCATCCGCCACCGCACCGATCGGACCAAAGGCTGCGTGGCGCGCTCGACGCTGTTGGGGTTGACCTACAAACTGGCCATGTGCGCCGAGCAAAGCTGGCGAAGGCTGCGCGGCTTCGCGCAGCTCGGCGAGGTGATCGCCGGCGTGAAGTTCATCGACGGCGTGAGCGAGGACAAACGCAAGGGATCGAAACCCGGGCGTCAGCAGGCCGCCGCTTGATCAGCTTGCTGTACACCAGAATTGACTATAGCTCCTGTGCCAATATCAGGTACTGCATGGTTGTTAGGTTCAGGGCTAATGGGATTGATAGGCATCATCAAAGCAAAAAATCGGAAGAGCTTCCATTCCACCCGACCAAAGCATTTTCTCGCCGACGATTTGACCAAGATTGTTCATGCCCGGAGGGTTCACTCTCGGAAAAACGGGCCCTGAGGGCGGAAGCGCCGTGGGCGCTTCGACAATGCTGTAGGTCGTGGCGAACACCGGAAAGGCGGCAAGGGACAATATCGTCCCGAGCAATCCAGCGCCAAACATCGACTTAAAATTGTTTTTCATGTCGATTCCTCCTGGGTGACGTCACGCCTTTTTTACGAGAGGCGTTTACGTGTTGCGCCTGGCGTGAACGTCTGCGGAGTGACTGATCGCCGCATGACAACGCAAGGCTGTTAACTGCAGGCGAAACTGGGAGAAACTGATACAGCGTACTTGAGCGTATTAATTAGATAGGAGCGCTGCTTGAGAGTCAATCAGAGTAATGAATGACCAGGTCTCCACGAGAAAACAGCAATGTACATCAGCTGGTTGTAGGGCATATTACGCTCACCGTATCATCCGTTGCGCTGACGCGCCAATGGTGCCTGCCTCGGCATTCACTCGCCGACGTGCAGCAGCTGGCCGCGCACCCGCGCGACCTTGAAGAACGCCAGGAACGAAACAAAACCGGCGGTGAGATAGACCACATTTAACAGCACTGCATGCAGCAGCAAATCCACGCGGAAGACATGGTCAAACAGCACCGAACGCATGCCCTCGAACACATGGCTTGATGGCAGGATGGCCGCGACATATTGCAGCCACACCGGCAGGGTCTCGATCGGGCAATACACACCGCTGATGGGCTGCACCGCGAAAATGGCGATCCACGCCATGCTCTCTGCCCCGAGGCCGTAGCGCAGCACGATGCCCGACACCAGCAGGCCGATGGCCCAACCCATGACAATCAGGTTGATGAAAAACGCCAGCAGCGGCAGGCCCAGGCTGAAAACGGAGAAATCAAACAACGGAATGGCGATCAGCGCCGCGCCGCATACTCCTATGAGCGTGCGGATCAGGCTCATGGTCAGCAGCGCGCAGCCCAGCTCGAACGGCCGCAACGGACTCACGAACAAGTGCCCCAGGTTGCGCGACCACATCTCTTCCATGAACACCAGCGACACCCCGAGCTGGCCGCGGAACAGCACGTCCCACAGCAGCACGCCGGAGAGCAGCACCCCCGAGGCCTGCGCGATCCAGGAGCTGTGATTGATCAGGAATACCGTGATGAAACTCCACAGGATCATCTGCACCGTGGGCCAGTACACCAGCAACTGACCCACACCCTCGCAAGCCGGGTCGGTCGCTTGCTGGTGCGGCAAGGGCTCCTGGAGCGAGACGCGGAGAACAGCTACCTCACCTGGGAGGCCGTGGACGAGGGACCGGTGGATCAGCTCCTGGCTCACTCGATAACCTACCGTATCGCCGTGGGTCCGCAGGCAGGGCGCAAGGTCTTCACGCTGCAGACGCTGCCGGGCAACGATGAGCCGTTGGGTGATGCGGTGAGCCAGGTGGCCGGGTTCTCGCCGCATGCCGGGGTGACGGCCAAGGCCCGTGAACGCAAGAAACTGGAGCGGCTGTACCGCTACGTCAGCCGCCCGGCGGTCTCGGAAAAGCGCCTGTCGCTGACGCCGAACGGCAATGTCCGTTATCAGCTGAAGACCCCCTACCGCGACGGCACGACACACGTCATCTTCGAGCCTCTCGACTTCATTGCCCGGTTGGCGGCACTAGTGCCCAAGCCAAGAGTGAATCTCACTCGTTTCCACGGGGTGTTCGCGCCGAACAGCCAACACCGCGCCCTCGTCACCCCCGCGAAGCGGGGCAAGGGCAACCAGGCCTGGGCGGTTGATGTACCGCAAACGCCCGCCGAACGGCGGGCATCGATGACCTGGGCACAACGCCTCAAGCGGGTGTTCAACATCGATATCGAAACATGTCGTGAATGCGGCGGCGCCGTCAAAGTCATTGCCTGCATTGAAGACCCGGTCGTGATTCAGAAGATACTCACCCATCTGAAGGAAAAGGCTGCCCCGGAACCGCTTGGCCTGTTGCCCTCGGTGCGGGCACCGCCTGCCGGTCTGTTTGGTTGACTCCCCTCGTTCAACACAGGATGCTGTCACCCGCAGGGTACGGCAGGGCATCGGCTGGCCGGCCGGAATGGGCCGCAAAGTGGCGGTGGCAGGGGAGGTTTTTCGAGGATGAAGATTGAAAGGGGGCAGGATTTCGGGATGGTGGCGGGGCGCATGACCCTTCGTCTCCCGTGAATTGACCGTTGACCAGGTGGGAAACGGGTGTTTATCCTTCCTATACTCTGGCTATCAGTTGCAGCGGACGTTCGTAAACATCCTCGCTTTCCGGTAACAGTGCCGGGTATACGCGGTCATTGAGAATCCCGAAGCCCAGGCTGCTCATGTGCAAGCGCAACTGATGGGTCTTGCCCGTGATCGGGTGCAGGCGGAAACGCGCGCGATTGCCGTTGATCGCTTCCAGGTGACAGAACGGGCATTGACGATGCCGGGTACGATCCTCATCCGGAACCGCGGTTCGCCGCGCTCAATCCGGTTTTCGACGGTCCACTGGCGTTCGGTCGGCGGCTGCGCGCCTGCCACCGGAGGACGCGCTCGGCGTCGTAGGCGGCCTCGGATGCGGGGTCGGATTTGTGGAAATGCCCGGCGTTTCTGAATCGACCGGCGCGATACCGGGTTTGGCTTTGACGGGATCCGCCGGTCTAGTTGTCGGAGGCAGCATGGGCGTGAGAAGCGCAGAAATCGGATATTCTTTTCCGTCCGACGTCCGGCAATAGTCTTTGCACACCGTATACCCTTCGGGGTAGGTCTTACAGTTCGTGACGACCTTACCTATCAATGTTTCGCATTCAAGTTTTGTTAAGGCAAAGGCATTGCGGCTAAAGGCGACAGCACTCAACAACACTGATAGACCGATCAGCTTGACAACGAATCGAGTGTTACTACTTTGCGTTTGCATGATGCACCTCATGATTGTGGGTTCGGGTTTTCCAGGCTTCGTTATAAAAATCCTCCGTCGTCATAAATTTCCCAATCATGTCGGCCCGCCCGGCCATGACACTGGGCCTTTCAACCTGATGTCAACAACGTGCGCGGTCAATCTATGATGTTGGTGTAACACGTGCGCTCGATCAGGACGTTGTTCCCGGGAGTCTGGTCGCTGACCGTAGTCGCCTGGACCTCGGCCTTGATGCCCAAGGATTTCCTGACCAACACCGGCCCATGGACGGCCACGATCTCGATGGAACGGCCGATCTCGAGGCGCGGGATGGGTCGGGTCACAGTCACCGGACTCCCGGTGCGCAGATCGTGGTAGGTGACGATCAGCGTGCCTTCGGTGGCGACATTGCCGGGGTAATTGTTACCGATGCGGACTTTGATCTTGTTCATATACAACGCATCCACGTCGCTCAGGTCGCACTTGCACGACTGGGCGTAGATGTTCCGTACGACGAGGTCGCTGGCTACCACAATCTGACCCTGTATCGGCGGTAAGCTGGGTACGGGCAGCTTATCGGCGTAGGCGCTCGCAATAATCCCGGACAGCATCAGCAAGGTGGATAGCTTAAGTAGGGTCTTCGTTCTGGATTTCATGGTAGCTCCTTGTAGTTGATTGCGCGGCGCCCGGAGGGTGTCCGCGCGTTGCGCGCTTCTCGCTATTTGTCTCGGACCAGACAGCTTAGTGTCGTGGGATTGATCTGTTTACAACCCTCGGTCGGGTGGATCTGGCGCTGGACCCGGTAGGTGTAAGAGCCCCGCACCACGTCGCTAAGTTTATAGCGGCACCAGATCACCTGCCCAATCCTGGAGATGGATTCGAATTTTGGCGTCAGATTGTGCGCGGAAGTACGGTGAACTGTGAAACGTGGATCGGAACCGAAGTGATTCTGCCAATCAAGCTTTACGTTCACACTTGGAGCGCAGCCGACATCGGCCCTCACCCAGTCCACCGCGTGGGCGGTTGAAGATGCAATCGCCATTGCCGCGGTGGCCACCAGAGCCAGCGTACCGAAAGCACCGATCGACCTAGACATAATTTTCTCCTTAAGAAAGATAGGTTGTGTTTGCGACTCATCCCGCAACGGGACAACCAATAAGTCGGGTGTCGACTGTCGGCGGTTCATGCTTGGCGGCTTTGTTATCGAAATGGCCCTTTGACGCCGAGAATCCATATTGGCTAAATAATGAATGCCGAGGCCGATACTTCCACTCGACGTAGCGTCCGTCACGCCAGCGCACCGATTGGGTTGCGGACACCGACATCGGCGAAACCTGCTCTGCCTGTTGGGCCTTAACTCATCTTCACTGCACAATCGTGGCGCCACTGTATTGTTCGCCGCCGCGGATCCCGTGTGTCCGGACTTCCGTCGACATTCCCCGGAGGGCTAGGCGCTTTCGCGTTGGAGCCGCCGGAGCATACGATCGCCCTGACATTCGCCGGAGCGCTCCAGGTCCTTGCAGTCTTTTTCGTTTGCGCGCTATTAGCAGGCGGCGCGGTTGCAAGCATGGGGCCGGCTGGCAGGAGGCGGGATAGGGTTTGTGGTAATCGAAATCTTTTTCCCTGACCAATGTCCGCACCCTACCTGTACGCCGATTTCGCCACGGTTGTTCCTTTCACTAGATTCCGGGATCTGTTGATGCGCGTCGGCGATGGCCGTGAATTTGTACGTCCCACAGCTCCAGTCCTTCGGAGTCCAAGGATGGTGGGCGTCCAAAATCAGTACCTCATGGCGCGCGCCTGGCGCGAGCGGGGGAATCGCCCTCGTCAGCGGTTGGGTTCTGCCGTAGAACGGACAGCGAGCAGACTGGCTGTACATGGGCTCGCAATAGAACATCAGCGTGCTCGGTCCAGCTGCTGCCTTGCCCTTGTTGTACACGGTCACGGCCTTAGGCGGGCGATCATCCAGAAGCGTCAACTCCACGCTTAGGTCGGGTCTTGGGCCCGGTTGAGCGCGTTCCGGTACCGACCCGGCTTCACTCCGCGGTTCCAAGGCGTAAACGGTTCCGGCCATCGTGAGACCGAGGCAAAGTGTGGCGATTAGGCGTACAGGCGGGAATTTCATCGCGTTTCTCCTGTTCTGGTCATCCTGAGTCGCTTGCCTCGGCCTTGGGGTTCAGTTGGCGAATAGCCGCGCGGCGAAATTACCTCACGTTGGCACGGCTCCACCTTCTCGCTTCGCGGGACTTACACAGACGCCGGTTCACCGCGCCGCTCAACGACGTGCCGCCGCACCAGCACAACCGTCCGCCTGCTCCAGCCCCCAGCGAAGTGAACCGCCCCGGGTTCTCCGGAGACCGGTTTGTTTGAGTCAGGCCGCCATGGCCGACTCTTCCCGTTGGCGATAATACGCCATTTCCAATTCCGCCGGTGGCACGTTGCCGATGGGCTCGAGCAGC
>Ga0214471_10001977_pt1 | contig 16176 bp, 11 predicted proteins | sample RVTome_5_FD_207665 | JGI IMG/M metagenome (GOLD analysis project Ga0214471, IMG submission 207665) | Soil microbial communities from uranium-contaminated site in the Upper Colorado River Basin, Wyoming, United States - RVT142D155 | ecosystem: Environmental > Terrestrial > Soil > Contaminated >... | reverse complement strand
CATTGTAGGCGGGGCTTCCAGCCCCGCTGGGCCTATCGCCCGGCAATGATCACAAGGTGGGATCCGCGCCAGGATGGCGCTCCTACAATGGGTTAATTAGGCCAGTAGCTCAATTGGCAGAGCGGCGGTCTCCAAAACCGCAGGTTGGGGGTTCGATTCCCTCCTGGCCTGCCAGATTCACCGCCGGCGACGGCGGTCAAGGATTAAGGTGTTCACGGCGGACCGGTTTAAGTTGATCCTGGCGGTGCTGATCCTCGCGAGCGGCATCGGCACGTTTTATTACCTCGGCGGCCAGCCCGAGGCGGTGCGCGTCGCGGTCGTGGTGGTCGCGGGCGTCGTGGCGGCGGTCGTCGCGCTGCAGACGGCGCAGGGACGTTCGGCCTGGGAGTTTGCCAAGGGCGCGCGCCAGGAGTTGCGCAAGGTCGTCTGGCCGACGCGCAAGGAAACCCTGCAGATGACCCTGGTGGTCGTCGTCATGGTGATACTGGTGGCGATATTCCTGTGGGTGGTCGACTGGCTTCTGGTCTGGGCGCTGAAGGCGTTTACGGGTAAAGGTGCCTGACATGACGATGCGGTGGTACGTAGTGCACGCGTTTTCCGGCTTCGAGAAGCAGGTGCAGCGCTCGCTCCAGGAGCACATCAAGCGCGCCGGCATGGAGGACCAGTTCGGCGAGATCCTCGTCCCCACGGAAGAGGTCGTGGAGATGAAGAGCGGCGAGAAGCGCACCAGCGAGCGCAAGTTCTTCCCCGGCTACGTGCTGGTGAAGATGGAGATGAGCGACGACACCTGGCACCTGGTGAAGAACGTGCCCAAGGTCAGCGGCTTCATCGGCGGCTCCGGCACCCGGCCGACGCCGATCAGCGACAAGGAGGCCGACGCGATCCTGCACCAGGTGCAGGAGGGCGTGGAGAAGCCGCGGCCGAAGTTCTCGTTCCAGCCGGGCGAGATGGTGCGCATCGTCGACGGGCCGTTCATCGACTTCAACGGCACGGTCGAGGACGTCAACTTCGAGAAGAGCAAGCTGCGGGTATCGGTGTCGATCTTCGGGCGGCAGACGCCTGTCGAATTGGATTTTAGTCAGGTAGAAAAGTCATAAAGCGAGAGAAAAGAAGAAAGAGAAAAGAGCAAAGAAGAAGCGGTTTTCTTTGCTCTTTTATCTTTTCACTTTTCTCTGAAGTTACCCGGGGAGCCGCAAGGCGATTGGACCCACTGGAGTTTTGAATGGCAAAGAAGATAGACGCGTACATAAAGTTACAGGTCGCGGCCGGACAGGCCAACCCCAGTCCGCCGGTCGGTCCGGCGCTGGGTCAGCGCGGACTCAACATCATGGAGTTCTGCAAGGCGTTCAACGCCAAGACCAAGGACATGGAGCAGGGCACGCCGATCCCGGTGGTGATCACCGTGTACAGCGACAAGAGCTTCACCTTCATCACCAAGACGCCGCCGGCGACGGTGCTGCTCAAGAAGGCGGCCGGTATCCAGAGCGGCAGCAAGACGCCGCACACCGACAAGGTCGGCAAGGTGACGCGCAAGCAGCTCGAGGAGATCGCCAAGGTCAAGATGCCGGACCTCAACGCCAACGACATGGACGCCGCCGTGAAGATCATCGCCGGCAGCGCCCGCAGCATGGGCATCGAGACGGAGGGCGTGTGATGGCCGAGACCCAGACCATCGAGACCCGCGCGCCGAAGCTCGGCAAGCGCATGCAGGCCCAGACCGCCAAGGTCCAGTTGGGCAGATTCTATCCGCTCGACGAGGCCTTGAGCCTGGTGAAGCAGACCGCCAGCGCCAAGTTCGACGAATCGGTCGACGTCGCCGTCAACCTCGGCGTCGACGCCAAGAAGTCCGACCAGAACGTGCGCGGCAGCGCCCTCATGCCGCGCGGTACCGGCAGGAACGTGCGCGTGGCGGTGTTCGCCGAAGGCGCGCAGGCCGAGGCCGCGAAGCAGGCCGGCGCCGACATCGTCGGCTTCCAGGACCTGGCCGACAAGATCAAGGCCGGCGAGATGAACTTCGACGTGGTGATCGCCGATCCGGCGGCCATGCGCGTCGTCGGCCAGCTCGGCCAGATCCTCGGTCCCCGCGGCCTGATGCCGAACCCCAAGGTCGGCACGGTGACGCCGAACGTGGTCAAGGCGGTCGAGAATGCCAAGGCCGGCCAGGTGCAGTTCCGCATCGACAAGGCCGGCATCGTGCACTGTTCGATCGGCAAGGCCTCGTTCCCGGCCGAAGCGCTCAAGGAAAACCTGAGCGCGCTGATCGCGGCGCTGAACAAGGCCAAGCCGGCGACCGCCAAGGGCGTGTTCATCAAGAAGGTGACGCTCGCCACGACCATGGGCCCGGGAGTCGGGGTCGATACCTCGACGCTGCCCGGGTAATTCCGGTGCGCGCGTACGCGCGCACCGGCGACGTGCAGGACGCACGAGTGTCGCGTAGGCCAGGGATGGCCGTGAGCGACCTCGCTTCCCTCTCCCTCTGGGAGAGGGAATGAGGGTGAGGGAGGTTTGGCGAAGAAGGCTGGCCCTCACCCCATCCCTCTCCCGCTGATGCGGGAGAGGGGGAGCAGGTGTAACAGAATTTGTATGACTTGGCTTTGGGACCCGTGCCGTTTGTCACGATCCGCGTCAGTGATCGGAGCGAACGGCGCAGGGCAGTCAAAGACCGCAGGCCTCCCGACCCCGGCAGTCGCGGGCGAGGGGGATAATGGTGATGGCACCGCCTGCGCAGACGGTGAACCTGAACAGGATTCCGCAAGGGGGTTTTCAGACCCGGCGCGGATCGCATTGTTGCAGGCGGGGCTTCTGTAGGCGGGGCTTCTGTAGGCGGGGGCTTCCAGCCCCGCAACATATCCTGTCCTGAATGCGGTCACCGGTGGTAGGGGTAGCAACAGGAGGCGACTCGTATGAGTCTCAATTTAGAGCAGAAGCAGGCGGTAGTCGCCGAGGTGACCGAGGTGTTGGCGGGCGCCCAGGTGGCGTTGCTGGCCGAGTACCGGGGCCTCTCCGTGGCGCAGATGACCGAGTTGCGCGGCAAAGCGCGCAAGGAGGGCGTCTACGTCAAGGTGGTGAAGAACACCCTGGCCCGGCGCGCGGTGAGCGGCTCGCCGTTCGAGTGCCTGACCGAGCATCTCAAGGGTCCGTTGGCGTTCGCCGCGTCCAAGGACCCGGTGGCCGTGGCGAAGATCTTCGTCGATTTCGCCAAGGACAATGAGAAGCTCCGCATCACGGCCGGCAGCATGAACGGCAAGCTCATGAGCTCGGCCGAGATGCAGGCGCTGGCGCGGCTTCCGAGCCGCGACGCGCTGCTGGCACAGCTGATGGGCACGATGATGGCGCCGGTGCAGAAGTTCGTCCAGACCTTGAACGAGGTCCCGGCGAAGTTCGTCCGCACTCTGGCCGCGGTCCGTGACCAGAAACAGGCCGCCGCCTGACAACCTTAATCAAACGTTTTCGCGTATTCAGGAGATTCAACCATGTCCGCAGTGAGCAAAGAGCAGATCCTTGACGCCGTCGCCGCCATGTCGGTGCTCGACCTGTCCGAGCTGATCAAGGCGATGGAAGACAAGTTCGGCGTGTCGGCCGCCGCCGCGGTGGCCGTGGCCGCCCCGGCCGCCGGCGCCGCCGCCCCGGCCGCCGAGGCCCAGACCGAGTTCGACGTCATCCTGGCCGCCGCCGGCGACAACAAGGTCGGCGTCATCAAGGCGGTGCGCGCCGTCACCAGTCTCGGCCTGAAGGAGGCCAAGGACCTGGTGGAGTCGGCCCCGGCGACCGTGAAGGAAGCCGCGAGCAAGGACGAGGCCGAGAAGATGAAGAAGGAACTCGAGGCCGCCGGCGCCAAGGTCGAGTTGAAGTAAGGCCTGCGCTGCACGCGTCACGGTCGGCGCCGCTTTGCGGCGTGCGACCGCAATAAGAACGGGATGGGCTGGTGGCCGAATGCCACCGGCCCGGTCCTGTTTGTTGGTAGTGCGCCTACCGCCCGACCCGTTGGCCGGGCGGTGGGTGCGCAGCTCCCGCCGCCGGCGGCGACTGCAACGAGGATCCGTGCCGCCCGCGACCGGACCGATGACCCGGGGTCGCGCAACTGCGGCGCCGCGTCCTGCTTTGACACGTCGCCAATGCGCCCACATGGGGCGCGCGTCTAAAGGCGACGTGGCAAACGGTCGATGGATCGACCAGCATTTTTCAAACACGAGTGTTTGAAAAATGGAGCAAGGCAAAAATCGTATTTTTGCCTTGCGTTGCCCTAAAAGTCGCGGATCGATTTTTAGGGCTTCACATACAGAGCCGAGGAAGATGATGACCTACTCATTCACCGAAAAGAAACGCATACGCAAGAGCTTCGGCAAGCGCCCCAGCATCCTGCGCGTTCCCAACCTGCTCGCGACGCAAAAGGACTCCTACCGGAAGTTCCTCCAGGCGGACATCCCGCCGGAGCAGCGTATCGACCAGGGTCTGCAGGCGGCGTTCAAATCGGTGTTCCCGATCGAGAGCTACAACGGCGACGTGGCCCTGGAGTTCGTCAGCTACCGCCTCGGCAATCCGGCCTTCGACGTCAAGGAGTGCCAGCAGCGCGGCCTCATCTTCGCCGCGCCCCTGCGCGTGCTGCTGCGCCTGGTGGTGTTTAACAAGGACGAGGCGACCGGCACCAAGACCGTGCGCGACATCAAGGAGCAGGAAGTCTACATGGGCGAGATCCCGCTCATGACCGAGAACGGCACCTTCGTGATCAACGGCACCGAGCGCGTCGTGGTCTCGCAGCTGCACCGCTCGCCCGGCGTGTTCTTCGACCACGACTTCGGCAAGACCCATTCCTCGGGCAAGCTGCTGTTCTCGGCGCGTATCATTCCCTATCGCGGCTCGTGGCTCGACCTCGAGTTCGACCCCAAGGATTTCCTGTACGTGCGCATCGACCGCCGCCGCAAGCTGCCGGCGACCATCCTGTTGCGCGCGCTCGGCGTGAGCACTCCGGAGATCCTGGCGACCTTTTTCGAGACCGACCGCTTCGAGATAGCGAAGAAGGAGATCCGCCTCGAGCTGCACGCCATGCGACTGCGCGGCGAGCAGGTCGATTTCGACATCACCACCCCCAAGGGCGAGGTCCTGGTCGAGGCCGGCCGGCGCATCACCGCGCGCCACGCGCGCGAGCTGGAGAAGGCGCGCCTCAAATACCTCACGGTGCCGGCCGGCTTCGTGGCCGGCCGCTCGCTGGCCGAGGACGTGATCGACAAGGCGAGCGGCGAGCTGCTGGCGGGCGCCAACGACGTCGTCACCGTCGAAATGGTCGAGAAGTTCATGGAGGCCGGCATCGAGGAGATCCGGACGATCTACACCAACGACCTCGATCGCGGCCCGTTCATCTCCGACACGCTGCGCATCGATTCGACGCGCGACGCGCTCGAGGCACAGATCGAGATCTACCGCATGATGCGCCCGGGTGAGCCGCCGACCCGCGATGCCGCCCAGAACCTGTTCAACAGCCTGTTCTTCTCGCTCGACCGCTACGACCTGTCGGCGGTCGGCCGCATGAAGTTCAACCGCCGCCTGGGCCGCGCCGACGACGAAGGCCCCGGAATCCTGAGCAAGGAGGACATCGTCGACGTGATGAAGGTCCTGATCGGCCTCAAGAACGGCCAGGGCGAGATCGACGACATCGACCACCTCGGCAACCGCCGCGTGCGCTCGGTGGGCGAGCTGGCCGAGAACCAGTTCCGCGTCGGCCTGGTGCGCGTCGAGCGCGCCGTGAAGGAGCGCCTGAGCCTGGCCGAGAGCGAAGGCCTGATGCCGCAGGAGCTGATCAACGCCAAGCCGGTGTCGGCGGTGATCAAGGAGTTCTTCGGCTCCAGCCAGTTGAGCCAGTTCATGGACCAGACCAATCCGCTGTCCGAGGTCACCCACAAGCGCCGCGTCTCGGCGCTCGGGCCCGGCGGCCTGACCCGCGAGCGTGCCGGCTTCGAGGTGCGCGACGTGCATCCGACCCACTACGGCCGGGTGTGCCCGATCGAGACGCCGGAAGGCCCGAACATCGGCCTCATCAACTCGCTGGCGGTCTATGCGCGCACCAACGAGTACGGTTTCCTCGAGACGCCCTACCGCAAGGTGATCAACAGCAAGGTGACCGACCAGATCGACTATCTGTCGGCGATCGAGGAGGGCAAGTTCGTGATCGCCCAGGCGAACGCCGCGGTCGACGACAAGGGCGTGCTGCAAGGCGACATCGTATCGTGCCGCTACAAGAACGAGTTCACGCTGTCGACGAACGACAAGGTGGATTACATCGACGTGGCGCCGTCCCAGATCGTCTCGGTGGCCGCCTCGCTGATCCCGTTCCTCGAGCACGACGACGCCAACCGCGCGCTGATGGGCTCCAACATGCAGCGCCAGGCGGTCCCGACGCTCCGGTCCGAGAAGCCGCTGGTCGGCACCGGCATCGAGGGCATCGTCGCCATCGACTCCGGCGTCACGGTGGTGGCGCGGCGCGGGGGCGAGGTCGACTCGGTCGACGCCAGCCGCATCGTGGTGCGCGTCAACGACGACGAGACCCGTCCGGGCGAGGCCGGCGTCGATATCTATAACCTGATCAAGTACACGCGTTCCAACCAGAACACGAATATCAATCAGCGTCCGCTGGTGAAGGTCGGTGACCGGATCGCCAAGGGCGACGTACTGGCCGACGGCCCCTCGACCGACATGGGCGAGCTGGCGCTGGGGCGCAACATCCTGGTCGCGTTCATGCCCTGGAACGGCTACAACTTCGAGGACTCGATCCTGATCTCGGAGCGCGTGGTGGAGGAGGATTATTTCACCACCATCCACATCGAGGAGCTCAACACGGTGTCGCGCGACACCAAGCTCGGGCCCGAGGAGATCACCCGCGACATCCCGAACGTCGGCGAGGCCGCGCTCTCCAAGCTCGACGAGTCCGGCATCGTGTATATCGGCGCCGAGGTGAATCCGGGCGACATCCTGGTCGGCAAGGTCACGCCCAAGGGCGAAACCCAGCTCACCCCCGAGGAGAAGCTGCTGCGCGCGATCTTCGGCGAAAAGGCCTCGGACGTGAAGGACACGAGCCTGCGGCTCCCCTCCGGCATGTCCGGCACGGTCATCGACGTGCAGGTGTTCACGCGCGACGGCATCGAGAAGGACGCGCGCGCCAAGGCCAACGAGCAGGCCGAGCTGGCGCGCGTCAAGAAGGACCTGCAGGACCAGTACCGCATCGTCGAGGACGACGCCTACGCGCGCATCGAGCGCCTGCTCACCGGCAAGACCGCCGACGGCGGCCCGAGCGGCCTCAAGGGCGGCGACAAGATCACCAAGTCCTACCTTGCCGAGTTGTCGCGCAGCAAGTGGTTCGACATCCGCATGCGCAGCGAGGAGGTCAACGAGGCGCTCGAGCAGATCCGCAACCAGCTGGCCACGCAGAAGCAGCAGTTCGACCAGCTGCTGGAGGAGAAGCGCGTCAAGCTGACCTCCGGCGACGACCTGCCGCCGGGCGTGCTCAAGATGGTCAAGGTGCACGTCGCGGTCAAGCGCCGCCTGCAGCCGGGCGACAAGATGGCCGGCCGGCACGGCAACAAGGGCGTGATCTCGCGCATCGTGCCGGTCGAGGACATGCCCTACACCGCCGACGGTACGCCGATCGACATCGTGCTGAACCCGCTGGGCGTGCCGTCGCGCATGAACGTCGGCCAGGTGCTCGAGACCCATCTCGGCTGGGCGGCCCACGAGATCGGCCGCAAGATCGGCGAAATGCTCGCCGAGCAGCGCAAGGTCGAGGAGCTGCGCCGGTTCATCGACAAGGTCTACAACCACAGCGGCAAGAAGGAAGACATCAAGTCCCTGACCGACGACGACATCGTCGAGCTGGCGCGTAACCTCAAGAAGGGCGTGCCGGTGGCCACCCCGGTGTTCGACGGGGCGACCGAGGAGGAGATCAAGGGCATGCTCGAGGTCGCCGGTCTGCCCAGGAGCGGCCAGACCACGCTGTACGACGGCCGCACCGGCGAGCCCTTCGAGCGGCCGGTCACGGTCGGCTACATGTACATGCTGAAGCTCAACCACCTGGTGGACGACAAGATGCACGCCCGCTCCACCGGCCCGTACAGCCTGGTCACCCAGCAGCCGCTGGGCGGCAAGGCGCAGTTCGGCGGCCAGCGCTTCGGCGAGATGGAGGTCTGGGCGCTGGAGGCCTACGGCGCCGCCTACACCCTGCAGGAGATGCTGACCGTGAAGTCCGACGACGTGACGGGACGCACCAAGATGTTCGAGAACATCGTCAAGGGCGATCACCACATGGAGGCCGGCATGCCGGAATCCTTCAACGTGCTGATCAAGGAGATTCGCTCGCTAGGGATAGACATCGAGCTGGAACAGGAGTGAGCGAGCGCGCCACGCATCCTTGAGGAGATACGACATTGAAAGACTTGTTTAATTTGTTCAAGCAGCAGAGCAAGACCGAGGACTTCGACGCCATCCGCATCGGCCTCGCGTCGCCCGAGAAGATCCGCTCCTGGTCGTTCGGCGAGGTCAAGAAGCCGGAGACGATCAACTACCGCACCTTCAAGCCGGAGCGGGACGGGTTGTTCTGCGCCAAGATCTTCGGCCCGATCAAGGACTACGAGTGCCTGTGCGGCAAGTACAAGCGGCTCAAGCACCGCGGCGTGATCTGCGAGAAGTGCGGCGTCGAGGTGACGCTCTCCAAGGTGCGCCGTGAGCGCATGGGACACATCGAGCTGGCCAGCCCGGTCGCGCACATCTGGTTCCTCAAGTCGCTGCCGTCGCGCATGGGGCTGATGCTCGACATGACGTTGCGCGACATCGAGCGCGTGCTGTACTTCGAGGCCTACGTGGTGGTCGACGGCGGCATGACGCCGCTCGAGCGCAGCACGCTGATGTCCGAGGACAGCTATCTCGACGCCATCGAGCAGTACGGCGACGAGTTCGACGCGCGCATGGGCGCCGAGGCGATCCGCGATCTGCTCAAGGCGATCAATCTGGAGGAGGAGGCCGCCAAGCTGCGCGAGGAACTGGCCGGCACCACCTCGGAGACCAAGATCAAGAAGTTCGCCAAGCGTCTCAAGGTGATCGAGGCGTTCCTGCATTCCGGCAACAAGCCGGAGTGGATGGTGATGGAGATCCTGCCGGTGCTGCCGCCCGAGCTGCGGCCGCTGGTGCCGCTCGACGGCGGCCGCTTCGCGACCTCCGATCTGAACGACCTCTACCGCCGGGTGATCAACCGCAACAACCGCCTGAAGCGCCTGCTCGACCTCAATGCGCCGGACATCATCGTGCGCAACGAGAAGCGCATGCTGCAGGAGGCGGTGGACGCGCTGCTCGACAACGGCCGGCGCGGCAAGGCCATCACCGGCGCCAACAAGCGCCAGCTCAAGTCGCTGGCCGACATGATCAAGGGCAAGCAGGGCCGCTTCCGCCAGAACCTGCTCGGCAAGCGCGTCGACTACTCCGGCCGCTCGGTGATCGTGGTGGGGCCGACGCTCAAGCTGCACCAGTGCGGGTTACCGAAGAAGATGGCGCTCGAGCTGTTCAAGCCGTTCATATTCTCCAAGCTCGAGATGCGCGGCCTGGCCACGACCATCAAGCTCGCCAAGAAGATGGTCGAGCAGGCCAGTCCCGAGGTCTGGGATATTCTCGAAGAGGTGATCCGCGAGCATCCGGTGCTGCTGAACCGCGCGCCGACGCTGCACCGCCTGGGCATCCAGGCCTTCGAGCCGGTGCTGATCGAGGGCAAGGCCATCCAGCTGCATCCGCTGGTGTGCGCCGCCTACAACGCCGACTTCGACGGCGACCAGATGGCGGTGCACATCCCGCTGTCGCTCGAGGCGCAGCTCGAGGCGCGCACCCTGATGATGTCGACCAACAACGCGCTGTCCCCGGCGAACGGCGACCCGATCATCGTGCCGTCGCAGGACATCGTGCTGGGCCTCTATTACATGACCCGTTCGCGCATCAACGTGCCGGGCGAGGGCAAGGCCTTCGCCGATATCAAGGAAGTGCACCGCGCCTACGAGTCGCGCCAGGTCTCGCTCCACGCGCGCGTCAAGGTGCGTATCCGCGAGGTGGCGGTCGCTGCGGACGGTACCCAGAGCGAGAGCTTCAAGCTCTACGACACCACGATCGGCCGCGCGCTGCTGTCGGACCTGCTGCCGGCCGGACTGCCGTTCGCGCTGATCAACAAGGAGCTCAAGAAGAAGAACATCTCCGAGCTCATCAACTCCTGCTATCGCAACGTCGGGCTCAAGGCGACGGTGATCTTCGCCGACCAGCTGATGTACACCGGCTTCGCCTACGCGGCGCGGGCCGGCATCTCGATCGGCGTCGACGACATGGTCACGCCACAGGAGAAGGCCGAGATCATCGGTTCCGCCGAGGACGAGGTGAAGGGCATCCAGAACCAGTATGCCTCGGGCCTGCTGACCGATGGCGAGCGCTACAACAAGGTCGTCGACATCTGGACCCGGACCTCGGAGAAGGTCGCCAAGTCCATGATGGACAAGCTCGGCAAGGACGAGGTGACCGACGCCGACGGCAAGAAGGTGTTCCAGGATTCCTTCAACTCGATCTTCATGATGGCCGACTCCGGCGCGCGCGGTTCCGCCGCCCAGATCCGCCAGCTGGCCGGCATGCGCGGCCTGATGGCCAAGCCGGATGGGTCGATCATCGAGACGCCGATCACCGCGAACTTCCGCGAAGGTCTGAACGTGCTGCAGTACTTCATCTCCACGCACGGCGCGCGCAAGGGCCTGGCCGACACCGCGCTCAAGACCGCCAACTCCGGTTATCTCACGCGCCGCCTGGTCGACGTCTGCCAGGACCTGGTGGTGACCGAGGAGGACTGCGGCACGTCCAAGGGCGTGATCAAGTCGGCGCTGGTCGAGGGCGGTGAGATCGTCGTGGCGCTGCGCGACCGCATCCTCGGCCGCGTGGTGGTCGGCGACATCACCGACAACGCGACCGGCGAAGTGCTGGTGTTGAACGGCACGGTGCTGGACGAGACGCTGGTGGCGCTGCTCGAGGAGAAGAGCGTCGACCAGGTGCTGACACGCTCGCCGGTGACCTGCGAGACCCGCTACGGCATCTGCGCCAAGTGCTACGGGCGTGACTTGGCGCGTGGCCACGTGGTGAATCTCGGCGAGGCGGTGGGTGTGATCGCCGCCCAGTCGATCGGCGAGCCCGGCACCCAGCTCACCATGCGGACCTTCCACATCGGCGGCGCCGCCTCGCGCGTGACCGCCATCAGCCAGGTCGAGGTCAAGACCAGTGGTACGGTGAAGCTCAACAACGTCAAGCTGGTGAAGCACGCCAGCGGCAACTACGTCGCGACCTCGCGTTCCGGCGAGCTGATCGTGCAGGACGAGCAGGGCCGCGACCGCGAGCGCTACAAGCTGCCCTACGGTGCGGTGTTGTCGGTCGGCAACGGCGACAAGGTCAAGGCCGGCAAGATCGTGGCCAACTGGGATCCGCACACCCACCCGATCATCACCGAGGTGGCGGGCAAGGTGGCGTTCGCCGACCTGATCGACGGCGTGACGGTCAACCGCCAGACCGACGAGGTCACGGGTCTGTCGACCTACGTCGTGCTCGATCCGAAGCAGCGCAGCGGCGCCAAGAACATCAGGCCGATGATCAGCCTGGTCGACGACAGCGGCAAGGGCCTCAACATCGCCGGTACCGATATACCGGCCAAGTACGCCCTGCCGCCGGGCGCGATCATCACGGTCGACGACGGCGCCAAGGTCGGCGTCGGCGACGTGTTGGCACGCATCCCGCAGGAGACCTCCAAGACCCGCGACATCACCGGCGGTCTGCCGCGTGTCGCCGAGCTGTTCGAGGCGCGCAAGGCCAAGGACAGCGCGATCCTGGCGGAAACCAGCGGCATCGTCTCGTTCGGCAAGGACACCAAGGGCAAGCAGCGCCTGGTGATCACCGACAAGGACAACGTCGAGCACGAGTACCTGATCCCCAAGGGTCGCCACATCATGGTGTTCGAGGGCGAGACCGTGGAGCAGGGCGAGGTGGTCGTCGACGGCTCGCCGGTGTCGGCCGACATCCTGCGCCTGCTCGGCATCGAGGCGCTGGCGAACTATATCGTCGACGAGGTCCAGGACGTCTATCGCCTGCAGGGCGTGAAGATCAACGACAAGCACATCGAGGTGATCGTGCGCCAGATGCTGCGCAAGGTGCGCGTCGAGGATCCGGGTGAGACGACTTTCCTGCCGGGCGAGCAGGCCGAACGCTCGCGGTTGCTGGAGGAGAACGAGGAGTCCGAGGCCAAGGGCAAGAAGCCCGCGACCTACGAGCGGGTGCTGCTCGGCATCACCAAGGCCTCGCTGTCCACCGAGTCGTTCATCTCGGCGGCTTCCTTCCAGGAGACCACCCGGGTGCTCACCGAGGCGGCCATCACCGGCAAGAGCGATATGCTGAGGGGCCTCAAGGAGAACGTCATCGTCGGCCGCCTGATCCCGGCCGGCACGGGGCTGGCCTACCATCAGGACCGGCGCCGCAAGCGCCACGAGCAGCGCGAGGAAGCGGCCTCGCTGCACGACGCCCTGAGCCCGCGGACCAAGGAGGCCATGAAGGAGGGCGGCGAGGAGGCGCAGACGGCTTGAACGGCAGTGGCGAGTGGCGAGTGGCGAGTAACCGGGGCCTAGCGTCCTTGGGCGTCAGGCTTCCGCATTTTCTCGCCACTAGCCACTCGCTACTCGCTACTCGCGAGCGGTCCGCGAACGTTCGCTAGCTCCCTGTCCTTCAAGGGAAATTCGGCCGTTTTCGGGCGGTGAAACGCTTGACATAGGGTGGGTGCTTGCCTACAATCGCGCCCCTCATGACAGGCCGGCTGCCGGCCTGTCGTTTGTTTTTTTGGAACAATGAGTTAGGTCCCGGTTGGGCTTCCCGGGAACCGACGGAAAAGAGGGTCTTTACGGCCCGCGAGAGAACAGGCAATGCCGACGATCAACCAGCTGGTGCGCAAACCACGCACCCGGGCGGTCAAAAAGACCACCGTGCCCGCCCTGCAGTCCTGCCCGCAGCGCCGCGGCGTGTGCACGCGCGTGTACACCACGACGCCGAAGAAGCCGAACTCGGCGCTCCGCAAGGTGGCGCGCGTGCGGCTCACCAACGGCTACGAGGTGACCAGCTACATCGGCGGCGAAGGCCATAACCTGCAGGAGCACTCGGTGGTGCTGATTCGCGGCGGCCGCGTCAAGGACCTGCCGGGCGTGCGCTATCACACGGTGCGCGGCACGCTGGACACCGCGGGCGTGAACGACCGCCGCCAGGGCCGTTCCAAGTACGGCGCCAAGCGGCCGAAGTCTTAATAGAGAGCCGGGCCATGTCGAGACGAAGAGAGGTTCCCAAGCGCACGATCCTTCCCGACCCCAAGTACGGGAGCGAGTCGCTCGCCAAGTTCATGAACGTATTGATGCGCGGCGGCAAGAAGTCGACCGCCGAGAAGATTGTCTACGGCGCGCTCGATATCATCGCCCAGAAGAACAAGGGCGATCCGGTCGAGGTCTTCGGCCAGGCGCTGGACAACCTGCGGCCGCTGGTCGAGGTGAAGAGCCGGCGCGTCGGCGGCGCCACCTACCAGGTGCCGGTCGAGGTGCGCCCGGCGCGCCAGACCGCGCTGGCCATGCGCTGGGTCACGGAAGCGGCGCGTGCGCGCGGCGAGAAGTCGATGGGCGCGCGCCTGGCGGCCGAGCTGCTGGACGCCGCCGAGCGGCGCGGCAACGCCATGAAGAAGCGCGACGACGTGCACCGCATGGCCGAGGCCAACAAGGCCTTCTCCCATTATCGCTGGTAACCGTGAAGGACTAAGGCAAACACGCAAAGACGCAAAGATTTGTCAGGGTTTCTGCTCTTTTACATCCTGGGTGTTCGCGCCGGTCGGCGCCGTCTGCGTCTTTAAGCGTCAAGCATTGTTGAGGATAGAGTCGTGGCACGCACAACACCGATCGAAAGATACCGCAACTTCGGCATCATGGCGCACATCGATGCGGGCAAGACCACGACCACCGAGCGCGTGCTGTTCTACACCGGCGTCTCCCACAAGATCGGCGAGGTGCACGACGGCAACGCCGTGATGGACTGGATGGAGCAGGAGCAGGAGCGCGGCATCACCATCACCTCCGCGGCCACCACCTGCTTCTGGAAGGGCATGGACCAGTCCCGCCCGGAGCACCGCTTCAACATCATCGATACCCCCGGCCACGTCGACTTCACCATCGAGGTGGAGCGAAGCCTGCGCGTGCTCGACGGCGCGATTTTCGTGCTGTGCGCGGTCGGCGGCGTGCAGCCGCAGTCCGAGACCGTGTGGCGCCAGGCCAACAAGTACCAGGTGCCGCGGATCGCGTTCGTCAACAAGATGGACCGCGCCGGCGCCAATTTCATGAATGTCGTCAAGCAGCTCAAGGAGCGGCTGGGCGCCAACGCCGTGCCCGTCCAGATCCCGATCGGCGCCGAGGACAACTTCAAGGGCGTCGTCGACCTGGTCAAGATGAAGGCCATCTACTGGGACGAAGAGACCCAGGGCATGAAGTTCGAGGAGAGGGACATCCCGGCCGAGCTCAAGGCGGTGTGCGACGAGTATCACGAGAAGATGGTCGAGGCCGCCGCCGAGGCCAACGAGACGCTCATGGAGAAGTACCTGGGCGGCGAGGCCCTGAGCCAGGCGGAGATCATCGCCGGCCTGCGCGAGCGCAACTTGAAGCTCGAGATCGTGCCGGTGCTGTGCGGCAGCGCCTTCAAGAACAAGGGCGTGCAGTCGGCGCTGGACGCGGTCATCGACCTGCTGCCGTCGCCGATCGACCGGCCGGCCATCAAGGGCCATCTCGACGACGCCGCCGGCAGCGAGGGCGAGCGCCATGCCAGCGACGACGAGCCGTTCGCCGCGCTCGCGTTCAAGATCGCGACCGACCCGTTTGTCGGTGCGCTGACCTTCATCCGCGTCTATTCCGGCGTGCTGACCTCGGGCGACACCGTGTACAACCCGATCCGCAGCAAAAAGGAGCGCATCGGCCGCCTGCTGCAGATGCACGCCAATGAGCGCAAGGAAATCAAAGAGGTGCGCGCCGGCGACATCGCCGCCTGCGTGGGCCTGAAGGAAATCGCCACCGGCGAAACGCTCAGCGACCCGAACAAGGTCATCACCCTGGAGCGCATGGAGTTCCCGGAGCCGGTGATCTCGCAGGCGGTCGAGCCCAAGTCCAAGACCGATTCCGAGAAGATGGGCCTGGCGCTGAGCCGCCTCGCCCAGGAAGACCCGTCGTTCCGCGTGCACACCGACGAGGAATCCGGCCAGACCATCATCGCCGGCATGGGCGAGCTGCACCTCGAGATCATCGTCGACCGCATGAAGCGCGAGTTCAGCGTCGAGGCGAACGTCGGCAAACCGCAGGTCGCCTACCGCGAGACCATCCGCAAGCCGGTCGACCAGGACTACCGCTTCGTCAAGCAGTCCGGCGGTCGCGGCCAGTACGGCCACGTCACCATCAAGTTCGAACCGAACGAGGCCGGCAAGGGCTACGAATTCGTGGATGCCATCAAGGGCGGCGTGGTGCCGCGCGAGTTCATCCCGGCGGTCAAGAAGGGCATCGACGAGGCACTGCTGCGCGGCATCAAGTTCGGCTATCCGGTGGTCGACGTCAAGGCGACGCTGCACTTCGGCTCTTACCACGAGGTCGACTCGAACGAGAACGCCTTCAAGATGGCGGCGATCCTGTGCTGGAAGGAAGCCGGCCCGAAGGGCGACCCGGTGCTGCTCGAGCCGATCATGGACGTCGAGGTGACGAGCCCGCCGGACTATCTCGGCAACGTGATGGGCGACCTGAACTCGCGGCGCGGCATCATCCTCAACCAGGAGGACAGCCACGGCGGCGTGAAGGTCGTGCGCGCCGAGGTGCCGCTCGCCAACATGTTCGGGTATTCGACGTCGCTGCGCTCGGCCACCCAGGGGCGCGCGACCTATACCATGGAATTCAAGAAGTACGCACCGGTGCCGCCGAGCGTTGCCGACGGCATCATGAAGAAGGCCGGCTAACCGGTTTGTTCACCGGCAAACCACTTTAGCGCTAGACGAGGCAGACGATGTCCAAGGGAAAATTCGAACGCACCAAACCCCACCTCAACGTGGGGACCATCGGCCACGTGGACCACGGCAAGACC
>Ga0214471_10001976_pt1 | contig 16182 bp, 18 predicted proteins | sample RVTome_5_FD_207665 | JGI IMG/M metagenome (GOLD analysis project Ga0214471, IMG submission 207665) | Soil microbial communities from uranium-contaminated site in the Upper Colorado River Basin, Wyoming, United States - RVT142D155 | ecosystem: Environmental > Terrestrial > Soil > Contaminated >... | reverse complement strand
CCTGCTGCGTGTTCGAGGGATCGATCGCCTTGGCGATCAGCCGGCAGAGGAAGGTCGAGCCGTTCTTGCGCCGCACTTCCCACTCGAGATCGAGCTGGCGCCCGGCGGCCAGGATCGGCGTGGCGATCTGGCCCAGCGCCAGGTAGCTCTCGCGGCTCGGGTAGACGGTCTCGCCCGGCATGCCGATCAGCTCGTCGGGACCGTAGCCGAACATCTCGGCGAACCTCGGGTTGCACAGGAAGAAACGGCGCTCGCGGGTGAAAGCGATGCCGATCGAGAGGTTGGCGAGCAGCGCCTCGTATTCGAGCTGCGTGTAGCGGGTGCGGCCGGCGTAAGCGGTTCCGACCTCGGCCGCGGGCGGGGACTCGACGAACGCGGCGCGCAGGGGCTTGGGGTCGTTCACCGGCCGGCGAGCGCCTCGAAATCGTCTGCGTAGCGGCGCATTTGCCCGAGCGCGCGCGCGCGCTGCTCCGGCGTGAACGCGCGGTCGAGGTCCGTGAGCATCGCGAAGTACTGCTCGCGCCAGGCGTCGAGCGCGGCGAGGTAAGCCGGCTCGCGCCCGCGCTCCCAATGGGCGACGCGCTCGGCAAGCCGCGTTCGCGCCTCGCGCGCGCGCACGATCGCGATCACGTCTTTCTGCAGGCGCTTGCGGTCGCGGTCGCGCAGCTCATCGACCATCGGCGCGCGCTCGGCATACTCGCGCACCCGCTCGACCTGCGCCTGCGTCAGCTTCCCCACCCAGTCCTCCAGCCGGTCGACGACATGCTTGGCGCGCTTCCTTCGCCGGTCGCCCTCGGAATCGCGCAGGTGGTCGCGGTAGAACTGCCGGTTCTCCTCGGCGATGCGACGCTCGAACTGCGCCACCTGCTCCGGCGCCAGCCGATCCAGCACCGGCGCGACCAGCTCGGCCGCCTTGCGCAGGCTCTCGCGCGCCTGCGCCCTCAGGGAATCGTACCCCCAAACGAGGTCGTGGCGCGAGAGCCCGTCGGCGAAGCGCTGCGACGCTTCCTGGGCGAGGGTCGCGTATTTCGGCAGCGCATTTTTGCGATGCCAGGCGTGGAACTGGTCGATGCGCTGGTCGAGATCCTCGGCGTCCTCGCCCTGCAGGTCGAGATAGCCGGCGGCCTTCCAGCGTACATACGCATCGGCATTGTCATAGGCGAAGCGCACCGTGCTGCATCCGCACACCAGCGAGGTCAGCAGGACAACGAGCAAAATTCTGAAGGAAGCTACCAAAAGCTCTCCACGGTGATATGGCCCGGATTGCGCCGCCGGTGCTTGCGCAGGCCGCGCTCGACGAGCGCCGCGGTCGCATCCTTCAGCATCTGCGGGTTGCCGCACAGCATCACGTGCGAATGCGGATTCAGCTCCAGCCCCGCTGCGCCCTCCAGCCGCCCCTCGCGCATCGCCGCCGGGATGCGCCCGGCGAGCGAACCGGGCGCCGACTCGCGGCTGACGAACGTGACGTAACGCAGGCGGTTCTGTTTCGAAATTTTACGAATCATGTCCTGGTAGACGAGCTCGCGCGCGTGACGCACCGCGTGCACCAGCACCACGTTGCGGAAGCGCCGCCAGGGAGTCTCGGTCCTCAATATGGAGAGAAACGGCGCAATGCCGGTTCCGGTGGACACGAGCCACAGCGTCTCGGCATCGGGCAGCTCCGACAGCACGAGAAACCCGGCCGGATTCGACGCCACCAGCAATCTGTCGCCGCGACCCAAAGCCGCCAATCTGGGGGATAGCGGCCCCTGGGGCACGACGATGCCGTAGAACTCCAGCACCGGATCTTCGGGCGGATTGACGAACGAGAACGGGCGGGCAATGCGCTGTTCGATTGCGATTCTCACGAACTGCCCGGCTTCGAACCTCAGCCGCGGCGCCTCCACGCGCAGCGAGAACAGCGCGTCGGTCCAGTGCTTGTTCTCGATCACCCGGCCCTCGAACCATTTCGAGCTCATTGAATTCTGTACGGCTCGAGCTGCAGGTCCAGCAGCTCCCCGCCCAGCATGACGATGGCGCCGTGGCGGCGGTTATTGCCGGTGTCGGAGAACTCGAAGGTATAGGTGCGCGCGATCTTGAGCTGCCCGTCCTGGTCGCGTCCGAGCCTGAGGCGCGCGAAAGACACCGTATCGTCGAGGAACTGCAGCGCGTAGCGCTGGCAGGCGGCGCGCCCGGCCTGCACCGCGCGCTCGCGCGCGCGCAGGCTGTCGAGCCACAGAAAAATCCCTGCGGCGATGAGGACAATCGCGGCGATTTCCCACATGGGGGTCGCTTAATCCCGGTATCCCGCTTCCCGCTGGTGCCGGATGCGCGCTATTGCCACCACGTCGAGCGACGCATCGAAGCGGTACAGCGCGAGGTAGCCGGCGGCGCCATGGCTGATGACCAGCTCGCGCAGCTGGGCGCGGACGCGCCGTCCTATTCGCGGATGGGAAGCGAGGACGTCGACCGCCTTTCTGATCTGCGCGAGCGCCGCGGCGGTCGATTGCGGCGACGACTTTTCCAATAGAAACTCCACGATGCGCTCAAGATCGTCGAGCGCCGCGACCGAATACACTACGCGCGCCAACGAACAGCCTTGGGCCGGCGTGCCTTGCGGTCGCGTATCCGTGCCTCGAGATACGCGTGCACCTCCTTGGCGTCATAACCCAGCCCCGTCTGCTGCATGGCCTCATCGGCCCGCATTCCTTCCTGGAGGAACGCCTCATACCGCTCCGCGGCTTCGACTTGGCTTTCCAGGGCACGCACCATGAAAGCATGGGGCGACTCACCCGCCCGGCGCGCGAGACTTTCTACGCGCGATTTGAGTCGCCGCGGCAGTTTGAGGCTCGTGGCGGCAAGACCCGTCGCGGCAAGGGCTCGTCTCGTCATAGTAGTCAAATTATACTACTGAGGCTCTTCCTGGATCAGATCTGCGGCCCTCTCCGCGACCGCGACGACGGCAGCATTGATATTGCCTGACGGCACTGCGGGCATGACCGAGGCATCGACGACGCGAAGGCCGTGCAATCCCTTCACCTTGAGCCTGTCATCCACCACGGCGCCCATGCTGCAGGTCGACGTGGGATGGAACACCGTCTCGCCCATCTCCCGGCAGTACTCGAGCCATTGCTCATCGGTCGCGACCTTTGCGCCCGGCAGGTATTCGGCGGTGACGTAATCGCGCAGCGGCGGCGTCGCGCAAATCCTGCGGATGAGCTTCAGGCCCTCCACCAACACGCGGCGGTCGTTCTCGGTGGCGAGATAGTTGTAGCGGATGGCGGGCGGCGCGGCGGGATCCGCCGAGCGGATATGCACCGAGCCGCGCGACTCGACCTGGAGCTGCGAAACCGCGCAGGTGAAGCCCGAATGCGCGTGCAGGATGCCGCCGCGCCGCGCGCTGGAGAAATTGATGAAGTAGATCTGGGCGTCGGGGCGCTCGAGCCCGGGCCGCGTGCGCACGAACGCCGCGGCGTGGCCCGCGCTGACCGTGAGCGGACCTCTCTTGAACAGCAGGTATTGCGCCCCGATTGCCATTTTTCTGAAAAAGCTCGCCATGTCGTCGTTCAACGTGATGGACTTGCAGCAGCGCCAGAACGTGCGCGCGTAGAAGTGGTCCTGCAGAGCCTCGCCGACCTGCGGCGCGTCGTGCACCACCGCGATGCCGTGCTTCTGCAGCAGCGCCCGCGGCCCGACGCCCGAGAGCTCGAGGAGCTGGGGCGAGTTGAACGCGCCGCCCGAGAGGATGATTTCGTTTGCGTTGGCGCGCTTGTTCCCGTTTTGCACGTATTCAACGCCGATCGCGCGCGTCCCCTCGAACACGATCTTCGTGGCGAGGGCGTTCGTTTCGACCCGGAGGTTCGGCCGCTTCTCGGCCGGCCGCAGGTAGGCCGTGGCGGTGCTGCGCCGCCGGCCGGCGTGCGCCGTGGCGCGGTAGTAGCCGGTGCCTTCCTGCGTCGCGCCGTTGAAGTCGTCGTTACGCGGGATACCGATGGCTTGCGCCGAAGCGATGAAGGCATCGCAGAGCTCGTGGCGCTCGAGGTCCGAGACCCTGAGCTGGCTTTCCCCCTTCACGAAGTACGGCAGCAGCGACTTGAAATCCCAGCCCGCGACGCCCCAGCCGTCGAAGTCCTGCGGCTGGCCGCGGATGTAGACCAGGCCGTTGATGGAGGAGGAGCCGCCCAGCACCTTGCCGCGCGGGGTGAAGATGCGCCGCCCCTTCAGCGCCGGCTCGGGCTCGGACTCGTAGGCCCAGTTGACGTCGGTGCGCGCGAACAGCTTGCCGTAGCCGAGCGGGACGTGGATCCAGACGTTGGTGTCCCGTGGTCCGGCTTCCAGCAGCAGCACTTTAGACTTTTCGCTGAGCCGATTCGCGAGAACGCAACCGGCCGAGCCCGCCCCGACGATGATGTAGTCGTAGTTCAACGAGGCGAAGCGATGTGCATGCCGCCGTCGACGTAGACGATCTCGCCGGTGACGCGGCGCGCCCCTTCGATCAGCCACACGATCGCCTCGGCCACGTCCTGCGGCTCGGCCGCGGCCTTGAGCGGGGCGCGCTCGGCGAAGCGGCGCTCGAGCGCCTCGGCGCCGTCGGCGCCGTGCGCCGCCACCTGCCAGGGCGTGCGCACGTACCCCGGCGCGACGACGTTGACGCGGATCTCCGGCCCGAGCGCGCGGGCGAGCGAGAAGCTCATGGTGTCGAGGGCGGCTTTCGACGCGGCGTAGGCGATGGATGAGCCCGTGCCGAGGATCGAGGCCACCGACGAGATGTTCACCACGCAGCCGCGCGCCTCCTTCAGTGCCGGCGCGCAGGCTCGGATCATCTGGAACGGCCCGACCAGGTTGACGCGGAAGATGCCGAGGATGTCGTCCGCCGAGAGGCCTTCGAGGTCGGCGTGCGCCACGAACTTCGTGGTACCCGCGCTGTTCACCAGCGCGTCGATGCGGCCCCACTTGTCGAGCACCGCCTTCGCCACGCGGCGGCAATCGGCATCCTCCGCGACGTCGCCTTGAAGGGAAAAGATTTCCTTTTCAACCTTGCTGCGCGCCATGACGGCGACGTTCCAGCCGCGCCGCACCAGCTCGTCGGCCGCGGCCTCGCCCATGCCCGACGAGCCTCCCGTGATCAGCGCGACTTTCATACCGTGGCGATCGGGGTTGCCGGGGAGCCGACCGCGCCGGGCAGGCGCAGCGGCGGCGCGGTGAAGAGGAAGCGGCTGCGCTTGTGGGCGCGCAGCCAGCGCGCGAGCTCCGTGAAGTAGAACATCTCGCCGAGGTGGATGCCGTTCTTGAACAAGCAATGCTCGTGCAGCGGCAGCCACGGTTGCTTCTTCGGCAGCGCATCGGTCAAACTTGTCGCGATCAGCTCCACCGCGTAGTTGTCGGCGACCAGGCAGGCAAGCCCGGAATCGGAGATCCACTTCAGGAGCTTCGCATCACGCCCGTCGAGGCCGGTGCAAGTCTCGTTCACGAGCTTCGGGTCGGGCTTCTTCGCCATCTCGAGCAGCACGTCGGCGAAGCCGGTGTACAGGCAGACCATGTCGCCTTTTTCGACCTTGACGTTGTCGCTTTCGAGTATTTTCATCAACTCGTCGAAACCGACGGCGTGACGCTTGCGGCCGAAGTGGTGGTGCAGATCGATCAGCACGCCGCGACCCTGGGCGCCGTGCTCGGCGAGCCCCTGGATGCCGAGCGCCCTCGCCTCGCTGCCCTCGAAGCGGTCCCATGCTTCGGATTTTTTTTCGGAAGCGGGAACAATATGCTCGCCGGCGCGGAAGCCGTTGTAGAACACCAGCTCGGGCTTGCCATCGCCGTCCGCGTCGAAGCGGCTGCCGACGTGCGCGAATGAATCCCATTGCGTGGAGTACTGCAACGCCATCAGGACCTGGTCGTCGCAGATGACGTCGGTCATGCTCTCGTTGTACTCGACGAGCGGACGGCAGAAGAATTGCTTGCCGTCGCGCGATGTCGCGGCGAGGCGCGGCGGCGCTCGCCGCGGGTTCAGCACCTGGCCGCCGGGATAGTCGAGCGGCAGCGAGCAGCAGAAGGTAATGCCCTCCTTCACCTCGGCAATGCCCTGGAGGACCTTCTCGCGCGTCACGAGGTTCATCCGCCCGCGCTGGTCGTCGGGGCCGAATTCACCCCAGTTTGAGCCGGCGGGTCTGTTTTTCCATCGCATTAGTAGTAATGCCTCCCTAGCCACTCGGCGACCAGCACCGGTTTGTCGGATCCTTCGCGCTCGACGAGCGTGTTCCACGTCACCTGGATGCCGCCGTCGGCGAGCTTCTCGAACTTCTGCAGCGTGAAGCGCGCCCGCACGCGCGAGCCGCTGGGCAGCGGGGCGGTGAAGCGCACGCGGTTCAGGCCGTAGTTCACGCCCATCTTGCGCTCGGAAAAGCCGAAGGTGCGCTCCGAAAGGTGCGAGAGCAGGGAGAGCGTGAGGAAGCCGTGCGCGATGGTGCCGCCGAAGGGCGAGCTCTTGGCGCGCGCCGGGTCGACGTGGATCCACTGGAAGTCGTCGATCGCCTTGGCGAAGGTATCGATGCGCTCCTGCGTCACCTCGACCCAGGGCGAGACGCCCACTTCCTCGCCGACGCGCCTCTCCAGCTCCGGAATCGAGATCATTGGACCGGCGGCTTGGGACTGAACTGCGCCTCCAGCCCCCGGCGGAGGGTCTCCAGCACCCCGGCGTCCTGCGCGCGGCGGCGCGCGGCGCCGGCGGGGTCGAGGCGGTCGAGCTCCGCGCTCAGCGCCTCGTAGGCCTCGATCTGCTGCCGGATGCCGGTGCCGGCGCGGCTGAAATCGGTGGTCGGAGGAAGCTCGCCAAAGAATCGGACCAGCTCGGCCCAGCGGGCTTCGAGCGCGGCCACGGCCGCCGCGGCCGGCTTCTCCGCAGCCGCCGGCTTGCGAACGGCGGGACCGCGATACGGGATCACCTCCACGGCCGGCGCGCGGCGCGCCTTTTCCGGGTCGCCGTACCACGGCGGCGGCGTGTTCGAGAACTTGACCGAGCCGGTCTCGCGATCGATCCAGCGATAGAGGTCTGCCTGCACCGGAGAAACCGTCAAAGCTGTTACGAGAATCAAGAATCTCATTGGAGGCAGCGTCGCACGCCGGCCTCGACCAGCACCGCGGGCATCGCCGCGCCGCGCGCCAGCGCGAGGTTGTCGAAATAGTGCACGCCGTTGGTCTCGTCCGCGTAGGGCCGGTTCTCGCCGGGCACCGGCTCGGCATGATAGCGCGAGGGCTCGAGGCCCGCGGCGCGCAGCTCGGCGCCGATCGCGGCTGCGCAGGCGAGGCTTCTCGCGGGCTGCGGGTTCTGGCGCGACACGAAGAGCGAGAACCCCGAGTAGCGCTCGGCCCGCGGCATGAGCGCGGCGCGCACCGCGTCGTGGTGGATCGAGACCAACAGGTCGGCGCCCTGGGCCATCCGCGTCCTGTCCCGCAGGGCGGGAAGGTCCTCGATCATGCGCACCTCCAGGCCGCTTTTCTCGAGCTGGACTTTCAATTCGTGGGCGAGCTCGCGGTTGAACTCGAGCTCCGGCCTGCCGCTCGCCGACAGGACGCCGGGCGCGCCCGGCCAGTGGCCGACGTCGACCGCGACCAGCATCGCCGCCAAAGTGCTAGAAACGCGAGAAGTCAGGCTTGCGCTTCTCGAGAAACGCGCTCATCGCCTCTTTCGCCTCGGGCGACGAAAGCCGCTCGGTGAAGATGCGCGTTTCTTCGTCGATCGCGGCGGCGAGCGTTTGCGCGTAGCGCGACTTCATCAGGCGCTTGGTGAGACGGATCGACTCCGGCGGGAGCGCGGCCAGCGCCATTGCAATCTGAAGCGCGTGCTCCAGCAGCTTCTCCTGAGGGACCACTCGCGTCACGATGCCGGCCTCATGAGCCTTTTCTGCGGTGAACGGCTGGCCAAGAAGCAGCAGCTCGGCGGCGCGCTGGTAGCCGGCGAGCACCGGCAGCAGGAAAGTCGAGCCGAACTCGGGGACGATGCCGAGCGGCACGAAAGGCAGCTGGAAGCGCGCATTGGGCGCCGCGTACACGAGGTCGCAGTGCAGCAGCAGGGTCGTGCCGATGCCCACGGCGGGTCCGCCGACCGCGGCGACCACCGGCTTCTTCATCTGCGGCAGCACGTCGAAAAGCGCGCGCGCCGGGGAGCTTCCCGGGCTGCGGGGCGCTCTCAGGAAATCGGCGACGTCGTTGCCTGCGGTGAAGCATTCGGCGGTGCCGTGCAGCAGGACGGCACGCACCTGCGCGTCGGCCTCGGCTGCGGCAAGCGCGCTACCCAGCATGGCGTACATCTCGACCGTGATCGCGTTCTTCTTGTCGAGGCGGTCGAAGCGGATGCGCGCGACACGGTCGCGGGTTTCACTTTTGATCAAGACGGTAGTCCTTGAACTGCTGCCGCAGGGTGAGCTTGGAAAGCTTGCCGGTCGCGGTGTGCGGCAGCTCGTTCACGAAGACCACGTCGTCGGGCATCCACCACTTGGCGATCTTGCCTTCGTAGAACCTGAGGAGCTCGTCCCTGGAAATCTCCTGCCCCGGCTTCTTCACCGCCACCACGATCGGGCGCTCGTCCCACTTCGGGTGGCGCACGCCGATCACCGCGGCCTCGGCGATCGCCGGGTGCGCGACCGCGATGTTCTCGAGGTCGATCGAGCTGATCCACTCGCCGCCCGACTTGATCACATCCTTCGAGCGGTCGGTGATCTGCATGTAGCCGTCGGCATCGAGGGTGGCGACGTCGCCCGTGGGGAACCAGCCGTCCTTCAGCGGATCGCCGCCCTCGCCCTTGAAGTAGCTGCTCGCGATCCACGGCCCGCGCACCATCAGGTTGCCGAAGCTCTTGCCGTCCCAGGGCAGCTCGCGGCCTTCCTCGTTCACGATCTTCATCTCGACGCCGAAGAGCCCCCTGCCCTGCTTCGCCTGCACCGCGAGCTGGCCGTCGTGGTCGAGCGCCGCCTGGCGGGCTTTCAGCGTGCCCACCGTGCCGAGCGGGCTCATCTCGGTCATGCCCCAGGCATGGAACACCTTCACGCCGTAGTCGTCCTGGAAGGTGCGGATCATCGCCGGCGGGCAGGCCGAGCCGCCGATCACGGTGCGCTTCAGGCTCCCGAACCTGAGCTTGTTCGCGGCGAGGTGCTGCAAGAGCATGAGCCAGACCGTCGGCACGCCCGCCGACATGGTGACGCGCTCGGCCTCCATCAGCTCGTAGACGCTCTTGCCGTCCAGGTGCGGCCCGGGGAACACCAGCTTCGTCCCGACCAGCGTGCAGGCGTAAGGCAGGCTCCAGGCATTGGCATGGAACATCGGCACCACCGGCATGACGCAGTCGGTCGCGGAGAGGTCGAGCGCATCGGGCAGCGCCGCGGCGTAGGCATGGATGAGGGTGCTGCGATGCTGGTACAGCACGCCCTTCGGGTTTCCCGTGGTTCCGGAGGTGTAGCAAAGCGCCGCTGCGGTGCGCTCGTCGAACGAGGGCCACTCGTACTCTTCGCTTTGCTTTTCCAGCAGCTCTTCATAGCAAAGAAACTTCGACCCCTTCGGCATGTGCGCGCGCCCGGCCAGCAGGACGTAATGCCGGACGCTCTCGAGCTGCGGCGCGAGCTTCTCCACCAGCGGAACGAACGTAGGGTCGAAAAACAGCGCCTGGTTCTCGGCATGATTCGAGATGTAGACGATCTGCTCGGCGAACAGGCGCGGGTTGATCGTGTTGATGACCGCGCCGATGCCCGAGATCGCGTAGTACAGCTCGTAGTGCCGGTAGCCGTTCCAGGCGAGAGTCCCGACCCGCTCGCCGGTCTTCACGCCCAGCCCTTGCAGCGCCTTGGCCAGCCGCCGCGCGCGCGCATGCGCCTCGCGATAGGTGTAGCGGTGCAGCGGTCCTTGAGGTCCTCCCTCGACCGTCCGGGAGACGATCTCGGTGTCGCCGTGGTTGCGGTCGGCATGGCGGATCAGGTCGCTGATGAGCAGCGGCTGGTCCATCATCAGGCCGTGCATGATTCCTCCTCGCGAAGTAGTTTATCCTAGCGCCATGAACGTCAAGGACGTGCTCGGCCTCTTCGGGCTGCCGTTCACCGAGCTCGTCTACCGGGCGGCGGCCGTGCACCGCAGCCATTTCGATCCGTCGCAAATCCAGCTCTCGACGCTGCTCTCGGTGAAGACCGGGGGCTGCCCCGAGGATTGCGCCTATTGCCCGCAGTCGAGGCGCTTCGAGACCGGGGTCCAGGACGAGGACATCCTTTCCCTGGACACGGTCGTCGCCGCCGCGACCGTAGCCAAACAGAACGGCGCAACCCGGTTCTGCATGGGTGCTGCGTGGCGCGGCCCGAAAGACAGGGATTTGGAAAAGGTGACCGAGTTTGTGCGGGAAGTAAAAAAGCTCGGTCTGGAGACCTGCGTGACGCTGGGCATGCTCAAGCCCGGCCAGGCCGAGCGGCTGCGCGAAGCCGGGCTCGACTACTACAACCACAACCTCGACACCTCGCCGCAGTTCTACGGCGAGATCATCAGCACCCGCGCGTACCGCGACCGCCTCGAAACCCTGGAGCGCGTGCGCGGCGCGGGCATCCGGGTGTGCTGCGGCGGCATCGTCGGCATGGGCGAGTCGCGCGAGGATCGCGCGGCGCTGATCGCGCAGCTCGCCAGCCTGGACCCCTACCCCGAGAGTGTCCCCATCAATGCTCTCGTGGCCGTCGAAGGGACGCCCCTTGCCCACGTGGAAAAATTAGACCCCCTTGAATTCGTCCGCACGATCGCGGCGGCACGGATCGCCATGCCGAAGGCCTGGGTGCGCCTGTCCGCGGGGCGCGAGACCATGCCCGAGGCCGTGCAGGCGCTGTGCTTCCTCGCCGGCGCGAACTCGGTGTTCTACGGCGAGAAGCTGCTCACTACAGGAAACCCCGAAGCGGTCCGTGACCGCGCGCTGTTCGCGCGGCTCGGCTTAAGGCCGACGGCTTAAACCAGGAGTCTTGCGAATGAGCGAGGTGGCGCAGTACGCCCTCCGCGACGGCATCGCCGTCATCACCCTGAACAATCCGCCGGTGAACGGCCTGGGCAACGCGCTGCGCGCCGGCCTGATGGCGCGCCTGCAGCAGGCCGAGGCCGACCCGGCGGCAAAGGGCGTGGTGATCATCGGCGGCGGCAAGGCCTTTTCCGGCGGCGCCGACATCCGCGAGTTCGGAAGACCGCGCGAGAAGCCCGATCTGTTCGAGGTCAACGACCAGCAGGACGCGATGCGAAAGCCGCTTGTCGCCGCGATCGGCGGCTTCGCGCTCGGCGGCGGCCTCGAGCTCGCGCTCGGCTGCCACTACCGCGTCGCGGCGCCCAAGGCGCAGCTCGGGCTCCCCGAGGTGAAGCTCGGCATCCTCCCCGGCTCGGGCGGCACGCAGCGGCTGCCGCGCATCATCCCGATGGCCGACGCGGTGCGCTTGATGACGACCGGCACCACGATCCCCGCGGAAAAGGCCAAGGAGCTCGGCCTGGTGGACGAGATCGTTCAGGGGGACTTGCTCGAAGGAGCGCTCGCGTTCACGAAGAAACTGAATTCGGGCGAGCCGCGCCGGATCCGCGACATGCCCGCCAGGCTCGAGGGCGATCCCGAGGCCTTCTTCGCGAAGGTGCGCGACCAGGTGGCGAAGGAATCGCGCGGCTACCCGGCGCCGCTCGAGATCGTCGCCTGCGCCGCGGCGGCGGCCACGCTGCCGTTCGACGAAGGCCGCAAGGTCGAGCGCGAGCGCTTCAACCGCCTCGTCAACACCGCCGAATCGAAGGCGCTGCGCCACATGTTCTTCGCCGAGCGCCAGACCTCCAAGATTCCCGGCGTGCCCGAGGACACGCCGGTGCGCCCGATCCGCAAGGCGGCGGTGATCGGCGCCGGCACCATGGGCGGCGGAATCGCCATGTGCTTCGCCAACGCGGGCATTCCCGTGACCGTGCTCGACACCACGCAAGAGGCATTGGACAGGGGCATCGAAAAAATAAAGGCCAACTACGCCGCCACGGTCGCCAAAGGCCGCCTGGCGCAGGCCGACATGGACAAGCGCATGGCGCTGATTGTTCCAAAAGCAAGTCTCAATGAGATCAAAGGCGCGGATATCGTGGTCGAGGCGGTGTTCGAGCGCCTGGACGTCAAGCAGGATCTCTTCAGGAAGCTCGATGCGCTGATGCAGCGGGGCGCGATCCTCGCCACCAATACCTCGACCCTCGACGTGGACCAGATCGCCGCGGCCACCACGCGCCCCGAGGACGTGATCGGCACGCACTTTTTCTCGCCGGCGAACGTGATGCGGCTGCTCGAGGTGGTGCGCGGAGAAAAAACAGCGAAGGACGTGCTTGCAACGACGCTGAAGCTCGGCAAGACGCTCAGGAAGGTGCCGGTGGTCTCCGGCGTCTGCGACGGCTTCATCGGCAACCGCATGCTCGAGAAGTACGTGCAGCAGAGCCTGTTCCTGCTCGAGGAAGGCGCGACCCCGGCGCAGGTCGACAGCGCGCTGCAGCGCTGGGGCATGGCGATGGGGCCGTTCGCCATGTACGACATGGCGGGCAACGACATCGGCTGGGAGATCCGCAAGCGCCGCGCCCGGGAACGGCCCGACATGGTCTATTCGAGGTTCGCCGACCGCATCTGCGAGAAAGGCTGGTTCGGGCAGAAGGCCGGCCGCGGCTGGTACCGCTACGAGAAGGGCAACCGCAAGCCGATCCCCGACGCGCAATTGGAAGAGATGCTTTCGCAATACAGAAAAGAGCTCAAAATCCCTGTGCGAAAAATCCCCGACGACGAGATCGTCGAGCGCTGCATCTTCGCGCTCGCCAACGAGGGCGCGCGCATCCTCGAGGAGGGCATCGCGCTGCGCGCCTCCGACATCGACATGGTCTACCTCACGGGCTACGGCTTCCCGCCCTACCGCGGCGGGCCGATGTTCTACGCCGACCAGGTGGGGCTGGCAAAGGTCCTGGATTCAATCAACAGATTCAAGGCCGGATACCAGGGCTCGCAATGGCAGCCCGCGCCGCTCCTGGTGAAGCTCGCCGGGGAAGGCAAGCGCTTCAACCCGTGAAGTTGCTTCTACTTCTTCTGCTGATAGCGTGCGAGGCGAGTGCGCAAGGTCTGCCCGGAAGCGAAACCGTCATCCTGCGGGTCGACGACGAATCGATCTACGCGCATCTTTTCAGGCCGGCGGGCAAGACCCGCCAGCCGGCGATGGTCCTGGTGCACGGCTTCGACGGCGTGAGCGAAGCCCGCGAGGGGTTCTGGGCGCGCGAGCTCGCCGCGCTCGGCGTGGCGACGCTGGTCGTCGAAAGCTTCAGCGCGCGCGGCGTCGGCACGAGCATCGCCAACCAGTCGAGCGTCAGCACCGCGCAAGGCGTGCGCGACGCGTACGCGGCGCTCGGCTACCTCGGGGCGCAGGCCTACGTCGACCCGGCGCGCATCGGCATCATGGGCATGTCGCGCGGCGGCTCGGTCGCGCTGCGCGCCGTCGACCGGCGCAAGGTCCTCGGCGGGGCCGGATTCGCCGCCGCGATCGCGCTCTATCCCGGCTGCGTCGCCCAATACCGCAACCCGCAGCCGAGCGCGCCGATCCAGGTGCTGATCGGCGAGCGCGACGATTACACGGCGATCAAGGGCTGCGCCGATTACCTCGGCCGGATCCGCGCCGCCGGCGGCGCCGCCGAGCTGCGCACCTACCCGGGCGCGCGCCACGGCTTCGACGGCGACACGAGGAACGAGCGCGAGTTCTTCTTTCCCCAGGCGCAGAACCTGAGCGAGTGCCTGCTCTACATCGAGGACGACGGCAGCACGACCTACGCAAGAACCGGCGAGCGCCTGGATTCCGCATTGAAGGCATCCGAAGTCATGCGCCGCGATTGCATGAAGACCGGCGCCACCATCGCCGCCGACGCCCGCGTCAAGCGCCAGGCGCTCGAAGACGTGAAGGCTTTCCTGAGACAGACCCTGTTGCGTTGAGGAGCCTCCCATGACCGAAGCCGTCATCGTTTCCACCGCGCGCACCCCGCTCTGCAAGAGCTGGCGCGGCGCGCTCAACCTGACCCACGGCGCCAAGATGGGCGGCCACGTGGTGCATGCCGCCCTCGAGCGCGCGCAGGTCGACGCCGACGAGGTCGAGGACGTGATCATCGGCTGCGCCAACCCGGAGGGCGCGACCGGCTGGAACATCGCGCGCCAGATCGCGATCCGCGCCGGCTGCCCGAGCAGCGTCCCCGGAATGACGGTGAACCGGTTCTGCTCTTCCGGGCTGCAGACCATCGCGCTCGCCGCGCAGCGCATCATGGCTGGCGAAGGCGAGGTCTTCGTTGCCGGCGGGGTGGAGTCGATCTCGCTGGTGCAGAACGAGATGAACAAGCACCACTTCCAGGACGAATGGCTGCACCGGCACAAGCCCGAGACCTACTGGCCGATGCTGCAGACCGCCGAGTACGTCGCGCGCCGCTACGAGATCCCGCGCGAGAAGCAGGACGAGCTCGGCGTGCAGAGCCAGAACCGCGCCGCGAAAGCGCGCGCCGAGGGCAAGTTCAGGGACGAGATCGCGCCGATCACCACCAAGATGAAGGTGATCGACAAGAACACCAGCCAGGAGACGGTCAGGGAGATCACCGCTTCGGAGGACGAGGGCATCCGCCCCGACACGACCTACGAAGGGGTGTCGCAGATCAAGCCCGCGATCGAAGGCGGCTGCATCGCCGCCGGCAACGCGAGCCAGTTCTCCGACGGGGCGTCGGCATGCGTAGTCATGTCGGACAAAGAAGCTTCGCGCCGCGGGCTCAAGCCCCTCGGGATATTCCGCGGCTTTGCGGCGGCGGGCTGCGACCCCAAGGAGATGGGCATCGGACCGGTCTTTGCTGTTCCAAAATTATTGGAACACGCAGGAAAGCGCGTCGCCGACATCGACCTATGGGAGCTGAACGAGGCCTTCGCGGTGCAGGTCATCTACTGCCGCGACCGCATCGGCATCCCGAACGACAGGCTGAACGTCAACGGCGGCGCGATCGCGCTGGGCCATCCCTACGGCATGTCCGGCGCCCGCCTCACCGGCCACGCCCTGATCGAGGGCAAGCGCCGCGGCGCAAAGCTCGTCGTCGTCACGATGTGCATCGGCGGCGGCATGGGCGCCGCGGGACTGTTCGAAGTCGCATGAAGATTGCGATTGTCGGTACCGGAGCAATGGGGTCGGTGTACGCGGGGCTCTTCGCATCGGCCGGCCACGAAGTGTGGGCGATCGACCGCTGGCGCGAGCACGTCGACGCCATGCGCCAGAAGGGATTGCGCGTTGAAGGCGCCTCGGGCGACCGCACGGTGAAGGTGCACGCCACGACCGAGCCGCGCGACGCCGGTCCGTGCGACCTTGTCGTGCTGGCCACCAAGGCCATGCATGTCGCCCAGGCCGCTTCTGCCATGAAACCTTTGTTGAAAAGCGATACCCCTGTCCTCTCCATCCAGAACGGCCTCGGCGGCCCGGATACGGCAGCCTCCATCCTGGGAAAAGACCGGGTCATGGTCGGAGTCGTCGGCGGCTTCGGCGCCTCGATGCGCGCGCCGGGGCACGCGCACCACAACGGCATGGAGCTGGTGCGCCTGGGCGAGTTCGGCGGGCCGGTCACCGAGCGCCTGAAGAAGGTGGAGGACGTATGGCGCGGCGCCGGCTTCCGCGTCAAGGTGTTCGACGACATCGACCAGCTGGTCTGGGAGAAGCTGCTGTGCAATTGCGCCTACTCCGGCCCGTGCGCGATCGCCGAGTGCACCATCGGCGAGGTCATGGCCGACCCCGAGCTGTCGCGCGTGTCGGCGGCGTGCGCCAGCGAAGGGTTTGCCGTTGCCCTGGAACGGAAAATCAAGCTGGGCTTCGCGGATCCGGTCGCCTACGTGCGCGATTTCGGCTCCAAGATCCCGAACGCGCGGCCTTCGGTGCTGCTGGACCTGCTGGCGAAAAGGAAATCCGAAATCGAGGTCATCAACGGCTCGATCCCGCGCCCGGCCAACCAGACCCTGACGGCCCTGGTCCTGGCGAAGGAAAGGCGGCTCGGGTGCGCGTAGGAAATCACGCTTTGGTCTGTCAAAAGGTTTCAAACCCCTGTTCAGCCGCCGGGAAAGCGCTCAGCATCTGCCCATGACCGCCCGGCTCTACCGGCGCACGGAAGCAGGCACGGCCGCCTGGCAGCGGCAGGACGTGGGCGTGCCGATCGATT
>Ga0214471_10001975_pt1 | contig 16189 bp, 13 predicted proteins | sample RVTome_5_FD_207665 | JGI IMG/M metagenome (GOLD analysis project Ga0214471, IMG submission 207665) | Soil microbial communities from uranium-contaminated site in the Upper Colorado River Basin, Wyoming, United States - RVT142D155 | ecosystem: Environmental > Terrestrial > Soil > Contaminated >... | reverse complement strand
GACAGGCCTGGATCGGCGATGTCGCCTTCGAGAACCCGAACACCCGGTGGAATGTTCTCGCGACGGCCGGTGGAAAGGTCGTCCAGGATCCACACCTCATGCCCCAACTCCACCAGGCGCCGTGACACGTGCGAGCCGATGAAGCCGGCTCCTCCGGTGACGAGCATCTGACCCATCAGCCCGAGTCCTTGCCGAGCCGGGCATAGATGTCTTCCAGGCAATTGAGCAAGCCCTGGCCCATGTCGACATAATACGCGCTGACGAGCTTACGTCCCATCTTCGGCTGGAAGGAATAAGGCGTCAGCTTGTAGTGTCCATGCTCGCGGGGAAGCGCCTCCCGAAACTCCACCTCGACCGCGTCGCCAAGGATCTCGCGGATCATCGTCATCAGATCCCGGACCCGCATAGGCTGGTGTCCTGTCAGGATTACGTGTTGATTCTCGAAGGCAGGATCCAGGATCTCCACGCTGCACCGGGCGGCGTCCTCGGCGTGGATGTATTCCCGGACCTCGTCCCCCTCGCCGTAGTAGACGATCTTGCGCTGGGCAATCGCCTCGGAGAGAAACCGATGGACGCTGTTGCGCATATCGGCGCGGCGGCCATAGAGAGTCCCGTACCGAAGTATGGTGTAAGGCAATCCGTATTCGCGCTGGTACTCCTCCACATAGGCCTCGCAGGCCTGCTTGCTGGCCCGGTAAAATCCCCCCGCGTGACTGTAGACATAGATCGTGCTGGCCAGCACGAAGCGTCTCACCCCTGCCTTGCGTGCCTCCTCCAGGAGGATGGCGGTGCCCAGGATGTTCGCCTGGACCGTTTCAATGGGAAAATTGCGGGCCTCGTCAATATCCGACACGCCGGCAAAATTGTACACGACCTGGGCACCCGCCATCGCCTCAGCCACCTTGGCCTGATCGAGAATGTCCCCGACCAGCATCCGCTGCCCGGGTTGCAGATACTGCGACGGCTTGAGGTCGTAAACGACGACCTCGTGGCCGGTCGCAGTCAAGGCATCCGCGACATGGCTGCCGACAAAGCCCGCCCCGCCAAAGACGCCGGCCCGCATCACGCGACCTCCCGTCGCTCGAAGAAGCGGATGAGATTTTGTGCCGCCTCAATCTCCATCGCGACGCGTGACTCGACCGTGTACGAACCGATGTGCGGAGTTACCAGCACGCCCGGAAGATCAAGAAGCGGACCCGCGTAGGGTTCTTCGCTGAAGGTATCCAGGTATGCCCCGCCGAGATGACCGCTCTGGAGCGACTCGGCTAAAGCCTTTTCGTCCACCAGGTCCCCGCGGGCGCAATTGATCAACAAGGCTTCCGGCTTCATCAGCGCGAGCTGTGCTGCTCTGATGAGGCCTTTCGTCGCCGGTCCAAGGTTTACATGGAGCGTCACGATATCTGCCCGTCGGAGTAAGGAATCGAGGGAGAGGTACTCTATGCGGTGTACGCGCGCGAACTCCCGATCCTCACGCAGGTCATGCGCGACGACCTGCGCGCGGAAGGTGCTGACCAGCTCTGCGACGCGCTTGCCGATGCGGCCCAACCCCACGATTCCCACACAACAGGCTTCCAAGAGCCGTCCCATCTCCCTCTTCCACTCCCGTGCCTTGCACCGCCGATCGAGGGTCGGCAGATGTCTCAACAGGGCCAGAATCCCTGCCAGTGTCAGCTCGGCGACTGCGTTTGTCGCCGCCTCGGTCGTCGCGAGAACTGCGATACCCCGGGCCTCGGCCGCCGCCAGGTCCACGTTGTCCAAGCCGACGCCGCACCGCGAGATGACCCTCAGCCGTTTGGCCTCTCGCAACACCTCCGCATTCAGAGGTTCGGTCCCGGCGATGAGGCCGTCCGCCTCTTGCAGCAGCATGCTTACCTCGGCCGCCGTCAGGCGCCGGCCGTGGGGATTCAACCGATACCGGATCCCGCGCTCCTCGAGCAACCGCAGCGGCCGGACATCCTCGGCGCCAAAGCTCGTGGTCGCAATCAGGACCTCCGGCACGGGGGCCCCTTCCTTACGCATCCGGCCCCTCCGGTTCAACCCCGTGGGCCCTGAGCCAGTATTCCACCCCGGGGACCTGCCACTCGTAATCGACGTCGCAGCCGCCCCATTGCTTGAGCGCAAAGATCTTCCGCCCCATCCATTTCTGGGGGAGCAGCCCCTCTTCAATCCTTTCAAGGCATCGGGGACGGACGACCGACACTCCCATGTCGGCAAACCACACATCCCCCTGCGAGTCCCGGTCACAGGTAAGCGTCGCCGGGTCGCCAAAGGTTTCGAAGGGGACAAAAGGATGCAACAGTCCGTCGCCGCCGATCCGCCGCGCACGGAGCGGGCTCCACATGTTGTACCGCGAGACGCTGACCGCCGAATCAAGGTGTGGATCAGCCCGCAGCGCTTCGACCCCCCGATCGATCAGCTCGCCCGTGACCGTAGCCGCGTTGGCGAAGAGTAGCACCATCATTTCGACGCCCTCTCCCTCTCTGGCAAGGCGGTCACGAATGACTCGGTAGCCGTGCGCAAAGGCATCCTCCCCCAGTGCCTCAGGCGTGCACAGCTCTGGTGGCCGCACCATAATTTCGGCACCGTACCGGCGTGCCACCCCCATGATCTCATCCGAATCCGTAGATGCATAGATCCGATCGACGTGCTTGCTCTCTCGCGCTGCTATAAGGGGGTACGCCATGAGTGGACGACCAAGTACCCGATACAAATTCTTGCCGGGGAACCCCGTACTCCCACCCCGACCCAGTAACAATGCTACAACAGCCATTCCACTCTTCCTATTTGTAGAACTTATTACTCTAGCGCTCACGGATAAACACAGTATTTACGCAATCTTCATAGGGAGTCCCTTTCAGCATGTCACTGGAATGCGCAGCAAACCTTGTCACCTGCGTGAATCCGGCTTGAGCAAATCGCTCGAAAACGTCACCCGAGTTTCCTTTGCTTTGCGAAACCTCCACTAGCACAGATTTCAGCCGCCGATCTTCCAGTGTTTGTGCACCACCGGCGATGATTTTCTCTTCCAATCCATCCACATCAATCTTAATGTGGTTTGGAAACTCCAGGCCCCACACTTGCCACAGATTATCCAGTGAGACACCGACTGTTCCTTGCTGATGGAAGGGGGAAAAACATCTGCCGCTGTAGTCTACTGTGGCGCCAAAGCAGTGTAACGAAGAGCCGGAAACCAATTCGCCCCCAGTCATCTTCTCAAAGTTGTCCGGATTCAGGTAGAATGTGTCGAAGCAAAGTCTATCAGTGACCGCCACACAGCACGGTAACACGATCCCCGAAAGACCATTCAAGTGGATATTTTTGCTGAGCTGGGCATAATTCAGAGCCTCTGGTTCAAAAGCGTAAACTTTGCATTGCCCACGCAGATGCTTTGCCGCAAAGAGCGAGTAAAGACCGATGTTCGCACCAATGTCGTACATTACATCATATGGCTGAAAATAACGTTCGATCCACTCGAGTGTCTCCGGTTCTTTAGTGCTATACTCCCTTGCCCTGAATTCGTCGATCTCAGAGTCGACCTCCACGAGAATGACTCTGCCTCTAACATGGCATACGTGCTTCCTCCTCCTTGTGAATCGCGCGAGCGAATTCACAATCTTTCGCCGGATGGCCCTTCCTACACGAGAGATCATTATATCTATAGTCTTGGATGCGATGACCGCGTAGCGATGGCAAAGATTGTGTCGCAGAGCCAGTGGGTCTTGAGACATCTAGCATATTCCTGGTTCAAGATGTCATCGAAAATGTGTGTAAATTTCCCCTTTCCCCCGGGCTGCCCTTTCACAAGCCAGAAAATGTGATTTGAAATGTCATAGCGTTGCTCAGGGATCATCCTAATTATGGAAAAACCGGCTCGTGTCAAAACCATAGTCAGCGTGCGATGTGAATAATTGAAATAATGAGCCTTCTGCCAGTAAAAGCGATCGAAGCTATCTAGCTGGTAGAATCGCACTAGGGCATCATTAACGTTAGGTACTTCCATGGCCAGGTGTCCACCGGGATTAAGCAAGTCATGAAGCTGACTCAAGAACTCGACCGGATTACGCAGGTGCTCGACAACGTAATAGGCAAGGATAAGATCGAAGCATTGTCCACACACTTCGGATAGACCTGCATACGTCTTGATCTTTCGCTGATTGGCATATTCCCTGTACAGGTGGCCCGGTTCTATTCCAGTTACCGACGAGACATCGGGTTCGATTTCTGCTAACAGAAAACCCGTCGAACTTCCAATTTCCAGGACTCGCATATCCGGCTGCAGGTACGACCTAAGATTGGACCAACGACGCTTTCCTTCAGGCTGATTTTTCTCAAAGTGTTCCTCGGGCTTGGTTTCTCCAGGTGCACCACGCTCCATCATGTAGTGGGCAAACTCTGTCTCGTAAAATGCTTTCTCTTCTTCCAGGCTCACAATCGGATATATGAAGACAATCTCACATCCACTACATTGATAAACAGCAGAGTCTGGCGCCTCCCACACTGTATTAACGATTCGACGCCGCACCCCCTCCCCGCTACAGAGGGGACAAGCAACATCGGCTATCGGTGCACTGTCCGTCCAGTTCGGCATCGTTACTTGATCTCTAGTTCCAATTCACATATCGGCAGACGAACTGCAGGCAATACTTCTTTCGAATTGACCGTTTTCTGCTCCCGGTAACTTTTCCGTGCGGCCTCCAAAACCGCCAACGTCCCCAGGTTGTCCAGGGCTGAGGCGATGAGTGGTTCCCCTTCCGTTATAGCCGCATGAAAATTGCGAAGAATAGCCATGTCCGCCAGTGCGTACTGACTCTTGCAATCTCGCTCTATGACGTCCGCAGTTAGATCGATCATTGAACTCGCACCGCGTTTCGAATGCCACAGAGGCGGCTCGCTATACTCACTTTCATTGCACAGCGTCCCGAGTTCACCCTCTACCTGGAGACTCTCCTGAGGCAGATGGCCGTTTCGGGAAGACAGTGTGCCTGCATAGCTGATAACGACACCACCGTCAGTTTCCATCCATAGTTGCAAACCTGAAGCTTCCCTATAGCGACTCCACAGTGGCCGAAAAGCCCGGCCCTCCACCCGAATGATCTCTTGGGAGAGGATATAGCGGAACAGATCAATGTGATGAATTGCCATTGCATACAGCAGCGGGTCTTGCTCTTCGAATAGATATAAGGGCAAATGGGGGAGCTCGCGATCCCGCAGGTATCGGAAAAAGATATGGGAAACACGGCCAATCACTCCCTCGGCGATGGCCCGGCGCAGCGCCCGGCCGACGCTCTTTGAGCGCCAATTCTGCACCACTCCTAATACAAGGCGTTCCCGCTCAGCGAGTCTCGTGAGACGAATTGCATTAGAGAGTTCCAAGGTGAACGGTTTCTCAACGAGCACGTGGGCCTTGGATTGCAGGCCAGCCTCTATGGCGCTGGCATGAGCAGCGTTCACGCTACAGACGATCAGTGCATCCGGCTGAGTATTCGCCAGCATCTCATGAAGATCGGTATATTGGTGCTCCGCGCTGACATTGCCCATCGCATCCGCCTGACGCAGGCTCTCCGGGTTGGTGTCTTGCACTCCCACTAGCTCGAACCCGTCGAAACCTCGAAGATAGGGTTGCCAGACTGTTCGGCTGCGGTTACCAGAACCACAGATAGCAACGCGGATCCTTTTCACGAACACGCTCCATGTTGGGCGCGAGCCCAACCCACCATTCGGGCCAGACCTTCACGTAGGGAAACCTTGGGGTCCCAACTGAGTGCTTTACGTATCAGCGTAATATCGGCTGATACCGCAAACACGTCACCGGGTGTTTGCTCTACCTCCCGGACGGGGTAGTCTTCATTTAACCCACAGGCCGCAAGTAGCTCAACAATTAGGGTACGCACTGAAGTTCCCAACCCAGTACCCACATTAAAAATGCCGCGCACGGGTTTTTCAAGAGCCAGGGTCCAGGCATCAATTACGTCATCGACGTACACAAAATCGCGCATCCGATCCAGAGAACCCTTGACTATTAACGGTTCTCCTCGCAGCAAGTGGGCAAGGTAAATGCTTACCATGCCTTGCTTCATATTCGCCAGGTTTTGGCCCGGGCCATAAACAGAGAACAAACGCAACGAGACGCTACGCATCCCATTCCGATCAGCCACCTGCAAAATGTGTTCGGCGCTGTACTTCGATGCGCCGTAATACGAAATTGGCCGTGGAAGTGTTGATTCCGGTACCGGGTGACTGTTGACCTGTCCGTACACACTCATAGAGCTGGCGAACAAGAATGTTGGTATATCGTTTTCCAGTGCCCAGCGAGAAAGCAATAGGGTTGCACGGGCATTGGCATCCAGGTCATACAGCGGATTCTCAAAGGACATTTCACCCGATGACTGGCCGGCCAGGTGGCAAACTGCCGTATACCGTCCGGCTGGTAATTCCTGGACAAAGTCAGACCTCGTCAAATCCAACTTCAAGAATCGTGCCTCAGGCAGCACGTTCTCCCTGAATCCATTAGATAGATTATCTATCACAGTAATTTCATGCCCGAGGGCGGTGAGTCTACGGCACAAATGAGATCCGATAAAGCCAGCTCCCCCGGTAACTAGGATTTGCCCACACTTAGCGTTCATTTCTCAACGTCGGGTCAACCTTCCTCACCATCGAAGGCACTGCGAGACGAAGAAGGCAGAACACGATGAACAATAGCGGGCGTACCACTGCGTACTGCACGAATTCATCCGTCTCGCTCCGCGATGACACGCATGTGTGATGAAAGGCAATGCGCCGCTAAGAAACCCTGAAAAGCAGCCTTTCGTCTCTCATCACCATACATCACAAGCTCCTCCACAAAGCGAGAGTGCCTAATCTCCTGATTTTCGCGATACATGTTAGCGACAATGTCTACGTCCAGTTGACCTGGCGTCTCCATCTTCAGTACCTTAAAACCGCACCCTTCAAATAGACGCTTCATTCCCTCTATCGAGAGAAAATTGAGATGGTGCGGTGGAGACACGCTCTTGCTATTTTCCCAAAGAACCTGTATGTCAAAACCGCTTGCCGTAAGTGTTGTCAGTAACACCCTACCCCCAGACCGTAGTCCTGCACGGATCCCAAGAAGAAAAAGATGCGGGTCGTGCACGTGCTCCAGCACCTCAAAGCAGGTGGCAACGTCTGCCTGTATGTCTTCAGGTCCCAGTTGTTCAGCATATTTCCCGATAATAGCAAATCCCCGGTCCCGGGACACAGCAGCAAGCCTCTCACTCGGTTCAACACCAACGACGCCACCGAAAGCCCCGAGTTCCCGCGCCTCCTCGAGCAACATGCCGTAGCCACTTCCGATATCGACCAGCCACGGACTCCTCGGCGCATCGCTTCCTTGCAGAGCAATCTGCAGGGCAAGCTGCGCCCGCGGTCTAAACAATAGTCGGCGTCTAGCATCAGCCGTCTTGGCATAAAAATGCTGTGCCCAGAACTCAACGGCTTTTGAGTGTTGGTAAAAAGCTTCGACTTGAGTACGGATTGGGCGAGGTGAACAATAAAGAGATCGGCATTTGTTGCACACCACATACCTAAACCCATACTTGACGAACCCGTCCTCCGTATCCTCACTACGGCAGCCGGGACATGCTATTGACTCAAAAGTTGTCTTGTCGGAAAAGAAAGTATCAATATCACCGCGTGATAGTTCAAGAAAACGGTCGAATAGATCTGGTGGGCGTATGTCTATCTCTCTCACGTACTGCTACTCGCCACCCGCCACGGGTAAGATAGCACCAGTTATGTACGTATTGAGGGGTGAAACGAGAAACAACACAGCATGTGCAATTTCGTCCGGCTCAGCAGCTCTGCCCAATGGGATCAATGCCTCCCGGGAAGCCAGGTCATGCCGGCCTAGCCTCTTATGCGCCTCTGTCCGAGTGACGCCAGCGCGTACTACATTGACAAGTACACCATCGGGGGCCCCGGCTTTTGCCAGAGCTAACATCCCGGCTTCCAGCGCCGCCTTCGACGCCATGTAGTGCGTTGTCTGTGGTGAACCAGAGTATTTAACACCAATACTACTGATACTAACGACACGGCCGATTTGTGCCTCCCGCATCTTGGCTACGATCAATTTCGTCAGCAGAAAAGGCGTTATAAAGTTAACCTGCATCACGCGCGTGAGGTTCTTTTCGTCAACTTCCTCAATTGATGCGACAGGCTCAATAAGGGCAGCATTATTGACAAGCACATCAATACGGTTTTGCCATGACCAAACCGACTCGAACAAAATTGTTGAGCTGGCCGGCATCGAAAAATCCGCCTGGACCAGACGACACCGTTCGTACCCATATTTCGCAGCGAGTTCTTGCACCCTCCGTTCGGTGGAATGATAGTGCAGGGCTACTTTTCCGCCCGCAGCTAATAGTTGGTCTGCAATCGCATAGCCAATTCCGCTGCTTGCTCCTGTGACCAAAGCTATTTTCCCATCTAATTGAAAGTCAGATGTGCTCCCCATGTTATCTCGATTATAGTATGGTAATTGGAATGTGACACAGCTCTGCGCCGCTGATTCGGATGGCCTCCCCTAACCCTTCGTCGCGTGGGGACCGCCGTATCTCAGTAAGTTTCTTGCTTTTCGCATTACCAACCGTCAACGTTGACTTGCAGTCCACGTCGCCTGTCTTTTTGGTACACCTGCAAGCCCTGATTCATCGGAAAGCCCTCAACCCATAACACAGTTGGGCATCTGGAAGCTATTGTACGCCCGTGCGTCAAACGGATCGGCATGATCCGGCTGCTGCCAGGCTTCGCGTAGCTTCTGCTCCACCACCGATCAGTCCTTGGCGGAAGCGACCAGACGAGCGTAGTGACCGCCTTGTCTCATTAGCTCGTCGGGACTTCCCTCCTCCACCACACGACCGTGATCCAATACGATGATCTTGTCCGCTGAGCGAATGGTGAAAAGCCGATGAGCAATGATGATTACCGTTCGGTCCTTTGCCGCATTTTCGATCGCCTCCTGGACAAGCCTTTCCGACGCTGTATCGAGCGAGCTCGTCGCCTCATCCAGGATCAGTATCTCGGGATCCTCCAGGATCGCGCGCGCAATGGCAATCCGTTGTTGCTGTCCCCCGGACAGTTTCATCCCCCTTTCGCCAACGACGGTCTCGTAACCCTCCGGAAGTTCTGAAATGAAACCATGCGCGTTCGCAATCCTTGCCGCCTCGACCACCCGCTGCATCGAGTGGCCTGTCCTGCCAAAAATAATGTTCTCGGCGACAGTCGCGTGATACATGAACGGGTCCTGGCTGACGAAGCCGATCTTACTCAACCACGTTTCGAGCCTGACCTCTTGCAGCGATACCCCATCGATCAGTATCCGGCCAGCAGTAGGCTCGTATAACCCCAGGATCAGGTTTACCAGCGTCGTCTTCCCCACGCCTGACGGGCCCACTATAGCGGTCACTTTCCCCCGGTCGATCGTAACCTTCAGTCCATCGAACAGGATTTCCCTCTCTTCAAAAGCAAACGACACCGTTTCAAACTCAATCGCCTTCTCAAAGAACCTTACCTCTTTCGTCCCGTCGTGACGCTCCGGAATTGGCATCGTCAGGGAATGATACACTGCCTCCGCCTCAGGCATTGCACCCATCAACTCCATTCTCATTCGACCCAAATTCGTGACCGCCGGAAGCAACTGGATCAGTGCCATCCCAAACACTCCCGCTTTCGGCAACGCGGGAGAGAAACTTTCTGGGCTCATCAGACGCAAAGCCACAAGAAGACCCAGAAGAACTGCTACGGCGCTGAATTCCATCAAGCTCTTCGGCACGGCCAACCAAACCATATCCTTCGTGTAAAGCCGGCTGAAGATCTCGTTCTCTTTCCGAAAGCGGCCGAGCCACTCCTCAGTCGCCCGAAACGCCCGGATGTGTCGAATACCCGTGAGGAATTCGTTCGTGATCACCGTCTGTGCTGCGCTCGCATCTGCGCGCCCCTTCCCAAGGTGATATGACACGCGTGCCGATAAGTAGTGAATAGTAAGATAGTACCCTATTCCCAGCAGGGCAAGGGCACCGGTCACTAAGGGCGACAGGAACGCGAGGACGAGTGTTATTGCGAGGATTTTGAGAAACTCAGCGCACATCTGAGGAACCCGGAGGAGCAGGAGGGCCACTTTGTGGGGTGCGGCTAGGGCGCTATAAATCAAATTCCCATGCTTGTTCTTCAGGAAGAACTCGTAGGGAGTCTCAGCATACCTTTGCAACATTCGACTCTTGATGTCGTAGAGGACCCTGCCGCTGCCATGCGCAATCAGTCCCTCTCGTAAAACCGTAAGAGCAGCCTTTACTCCATACAAGGCCATTAGAAATGCCGATGCACCGATCACTGGGTCCGAAAATGGCAAAAGCCTGGTAGCACCTAAGGTGACTGCAAGAATTCCTACTATCTCCTGATTCGACTCCCCCAGCATCGACGAGAACAGTGGGAAGAAAGCCGTCAAACTCAACATTTCTAGGACAGACACACAAAGGATTACGCCCGCAACGGTTCCGTAGACGTGCAAATACGGCCGCAGCAAATACACGAGTACGCCAAATCGCATCGAACTGTTCATACTACTCTAACTCCGCGGCTTTTCCGAGCATCCCAGCCTTCACATTGCGGCTCCAACTCTGGCTAGCGTCCTCGCACAACAAATTCCGAAATCGGCTCAATGCATGCCCATCCAAAAACCCGTCTACCCGTTCGCGAGCGTACCTTTCCAAGTGACTCCTATAGTCCTCTTCCCTCACCGAATATAAGAGCTCCACAACTCGTTCCTTCAGACCATCAAAATCGTGCACCACGAAGCCCGGAATCTCATCATAGGCCGTATCCATGTAGCTCCCCAGAGGATCGTAGTATATCCCCTTGCAACCCGCGGCGATTGCCTCGAGTGTCGTCGAGGTGAATGGAAACGAGACCGTCACATCCGCTAGCGCGATCACCGCTGCTTGGCTTTCTCGAAATCCCGCCATGAAACATCTCTGATCTGCACCCAGTCTCCTGTACTCCTCCTCCAAGCCCATAGTGTCCCAACCTAAGTGTGGATAAATCCATGGGTCCTTCTTTTCCTTGAAGATAACGAAGATGTCATCACGCTCGTCCAAGAGACGCTGGATGCCCCGAACAAACGCGATTCCCTGCTGAAAGCCTGTTATCGTATTGTTGTTATACGTACTATCGAATACTGCTACAATCTTCTGGTCACCCTTCACTAACGGCAGCAACCTCTCCCGCAGGTCGTCCAATGCATTGCTCAATACCTCACCACACCTCAATCCGCGAATCAACTCCGCCCAAAGCACCCCGACCTCCACGTACCTACCTATACTTTGCTTATGCAACCGATTGTACTCCGTGTTCATCCGGTTCCAACTCACATAGTAATCGTAAAGTAGAAAACCCCAATAGGCCACTCGGTGCAACGGCTTGTAGCGGCCGCAGAAAGCATGATAGTGATTACTAGTGTCCATGTAGTACCAAGTCTTCACCCCAGCGTCTCTCAGCACTACATTCCTCGCCACGTGTTCTATTCCAAAATCGCAATATGTCACCAGATGATTAAACGAGTATTTCCTCATGAGGCTTACCCACCGGTTGGCCTCCCGTAATCCAACTAGCGCAGTGCGAAGCATCCAGGTTGGTCCAGATACGGCCAAGCCCAGAACAGTTTTAGTCATGCGATGCAATCCACATTCATCCCTACCGAATCCGAACCGATCGAGCACGGTCAACCGGAGACCACCCTGACGCATCCTGAGCTGCTCCTCCGGACCAAGTGGCACTGGGGAGACGAAAATGCAGTTGTCTTTTCTTACCCCTTTTCCATCCAGCAAAAAACCAACCCCGCTCACGTCATTTGAAAATTCCCGCAGAGGTGACATGATCGTAATAGCAAATTTAAAATCCTCTCTTGCGGGACCGTTTTTACCTCCCCTCAGTGCCCCACGCGCCAGCCAGAAACACCAGTATCCCACCAACGCGATCCGATAAAGGACGTCCTTCACACCGGCCACAAAGCGGGGCCAGAAATGAAATTGAACTCCCCTTGTGTCGCCCACCGAATCGTCGTACTCACATGCTATGCGCAAACAAGCATTGTATATTCTAGCCACATTAGCGTCCGCCGGCACGAAGGAGGCTCTACCCTCCGGACACACACTTTCAGCAATCCGGCACAGAAGCAGGTTGTAATAATAAAACGTCTCCAGTTCCAGTAACAGGGCCTTCTCAAATGCCAGATGCAGATCGTCGCTTTTGAAAAACCGTATCACGTGCCCAATTCGCCAATCATCGCAGAAACAATCCTTATAAATTTTCTCCACGATCTCGAAAGCCCGATCTCCCGCCGGATTGGCCCGAAGATAAACAGGCGGCTCCTGCGTCAGCGGTAAAACAGGTAATTTCTTCAATAGTCCGCGAAGCCACGGCCTCAGTCGCCACTTGCGATTGAGGAGCATGTATGCTTGACGATATCCAAGGAGGAAATACAGCATGATCATGGGAATATGAATAGCCCTCAATTCCTCGTAAATGATCAGCCTCTGTTGTCGCCTCGCCAAGGCAGCATGCACACTCGATTGATTCAAGATATTACTCAATCAATCCTTCTCTCTGGAGACCCTCAAAGAACTTGAAGGTATCCCCAAACGAAGTTTTCGCCTTCGTGCAAATCTCGAGCAATGAATGAGAGCCGTCGCAGAACGACAACATCTGGGTTATTTTCCGATGTCGGTCCTTCTGCGTCACAGCATCTGCGTAAAGCCGATATCGCGAAAGGTACGGGGGGCCAGGAAACTTCAAACGAATCACCCTATTGGCTTCAAGGCGTCGGAAGAGTTCTTGAACTAAGTTGACCGCAGTCCCCATTTTACCCCAGTCAATTTTCTCAGGAGTGTCATGGCTCGTGTGATATTCTGCAAAAGGGTAATACTGAACTCCCACAGTAGGGATATTAACGTTAGCGAAATCGAACACCAGCTCGTCGTTTCCGTAGCCCTCGAAGAACCCATGGATTCCGATTTCAGGATGGTCAAGCACTATGCTGTCAAGGGCTGCGTCAATCGGCCGATTTCCCGTTCGTGATTTCTTGAAGAAAAGCCGATCACCGTAGCCCATTGTTTCTAGAAACACCCCGCATGCAAACTGGGAGGATGAGAGCCCTTGTGCCACCACGTGGACCGCACTCCCAACTGTCTCCGGCATAACTAGCAACTTATATGTGAATCGGTGACTAGACCTTGCCAGGCGCCGGATCAGCGCTGCCCCTGTCAATACACCGCTCAGGCCGTCATTAGCCTGACCCGGATGACAGAGGTGTGCAAGAATAGCGACAGACGTTTCCTCGTCCCCTTGGGCTGAATACTCAAGTACGTTCATCTCCCCCGGACGAACATCAACATCAATCTTTACAAAATACTGATCTCTGGTTAGCGAGCTGGCAACATTTCGCGGAAGGCTAATTTCCCACGTGTGCAAGCGCTTATGAAAATCGTATGCGATTCGATGCTGATAGACGAAAGCGTCGTCAAAGGCATCGGATACAATCACGTGCTGCATTAGCTCTTTCCGAGACACCCAACCTTCGAAACGAGCACTGTATGGAGCTAGAAACAGCACATGATCCTTGTACGAGGCAACCGTGCGTTCTCCATCCGAAATAAAGGCGTCCACAACATTCCAGCTGGGGGGAACCACCCAACTTCCGTGCTCACTGCCACTAGGGTACCGATACCGGATTGACGGGAAACCAACCGCCTCATCTATAAGGTCCGCGGCTGCCGCCATATCGTCCGAAACAATCGTTCGGTTCATCGGCGTAAGCCTCTTCAGAAGCGGCTCGAGGACTTCCCTTTCAGGAAATAGAGAACAACTCACATGATCCCCTGACCCAGTCGGTCCGTCTACGCGAGGAAATACGTGGGAGCCGTGCCTTCCCGATCAATGGTCGTCCCGTCGCATGGAATCTCCCCCTCCACGAACGAAGGAGCGCTCCGGAGTAAGTAGTACGGATCGCGACGTAGACCCCGCATCCCGATCTCGAAGGCCGCTTCCAAAGAAATAACCCAGATCCAGCTTCCGCCCAGTGATATCTGCTCGATCGCACCTGCGGCCGCCAAATCAGATTCCAGATGGGAAAGGTCGTAGGCAATGTTGTAGCTAAGGTAGCGAACTGCCATAAGGAAAAAATGCTCGACGCGTTCCCCGCCTGCGTAGACCGGTCCTCGGAGAACCTTGTGGTAGAGATACGGAACGCATGCGAGGAACTCTACCTGATGCATAAAGCTCATCGCTCGCTGCGGGGGGATACCTAGACCGACAAACTTCCCACCCCGCTGAAGTATTCGGTCCCAAATCGTATCGTATCCCACATTCCAGCGCGGGTGGTTTTCCGTCAGAACATCAGCCCGCGCTCCCAAAGCCGTCAGCGATTGTACGGGATGAAGAGTTCGCCAAGACCCGGTAGCTCGCCGGACGTGCTCGCTGAACACCCCCATCTCGGAGGGAGATCTTTCAAGCACGAACGGTGTGCCAAACCTTGCAAAGCTAGTGGTGTACGTCGGGACGACTATCGTACCATCGGCATCGATGGCCTCCTGGAACCCCTTCAGATACACATCCGGTATCTCAGCCGACGACCGGACGCCCTTCACTGCCCCCATAGCATAAAGACGGCTGTGTACGTTAATGATGTCCCCAGACTTGATCCCCGCCTTGCGGAAAGCTCTAACGAGCTCCGCGAAATCAACCCACTCCAATGTCGGCCCCCGTAGAATGCATCAGCTTCAGCCCCCCTAGAGCTGACTAGCCAACTCCGCCTTAATTTCGAGCCACGGGAATGTCCTCGACGTATACGTAGAAAGATCCAGGACCCATCGATTGCCTCTTTCGCCAACATCCTCAAGATGAAATCCTGCCTGGGCGTAGAAGTCCCTCGCGATCTCATTCTTACTCGTCGGAATGAACTCCCCAATAACGTAACGCACCCCATCCCGCCGGGCCGCGGTAATTATGTAGTCGAGGAAGAAAGTTTCGATTGTACGCCCCAGGACTCGACAACTCATCAGCAGTGAGTCAATTCCCCACGCTGCCTTACCAAATCCATCCATCTCCTTCACAACAAGGGCTACGCCGATGAGCCCGTTATCCCCAAAGGCATCACTATTCCTCAATACATACACCAACGTCTTATCTCCCCGCACGAACTCCTCCACCTGCGCCGCTGAGTATCGCCGAGTGGTGAGATTGAATTGATTCGTCCTCTGAAACAGCTGAGTCACCCGAGGAATGTCCCCTCCCTCTGCTCTTCCAATCAGAACACCCAGTTTCAGCCCAAACAGATAATCTTCCAACGTCGCGCTTCGATCCTTTAGGTCACTGCGTTTTCTCTCAGCGGCATACATCTCACCCCGCCGCCGATCCTCACCCGTTACGGACATGCTGGCAAAATCCCACAGCTCTCCCAACGCAGAAGAATACATTACCGGATCTGGTGGCCACTCAGGCGTAAGTACTTCCGGACGCAGCCGGCGCATCAACTCACGCTCGGCAGGGCTATCATCGATAAAAACCATCGAATCCAATCCCAGGTTCAGTTCATTCGAGATCGCTTCGATGTTCTCGCACTTGTCCTTCCAGTTAATTCGAATGGCAGCAAAGTCCCCCGGACGAAGCACCATCGCCGGATGGTCCTGGAGTACCGCGAGCGCATCTTCGTGGTTGTTCTTGCTGTTGATGGCCAGGAGAACCCCGCGACGGTACAGTACCAATAACGCTTTCTGAAACTCTACAAATGCCGATCCAGGATATTCCGAACCCAGCTGGATCCTACTACTTCCGTCCTCCCCGACAATGCCTCCCCAAAGGATGTTGTCAAGATCCAGCACTACGCACTTTCTTCCGAAACCCCGCAGCGCAACCACGTACGCCAACATCAACCTCGCAAGCCCAAGAAACATCTCATGCCCGATTTCCATTCTTGCCAGATGCCGGAGGCGATGATCCGCAATTGCACCTTTCCCGTGAAATCCCGTCAGTGATTCATAGTCCAGGACGTAAACACCAGGCATCTCACCAGCAAGCTTCTCGAGCTGGCGGTTCAACTCTGCCGTCACCTGACGCGCCTCGTCGTTCTGGATCATATACGGAAACAGAACAGGGGCAG
>Ga0214471_10001974_pt1 | contig 16191 bp, 26 predicted proteins | sample RVTome_5_FD_207665 | JGI IMG/M metagenome (GOLD analysis project Ga0214471, IMG submission 207665) | Soil microbial communities from uranium-contaminated site in the Upper Colorado River Basin, Wyoming, United States - RVT142D155 | ecosystem: Environmental > Terrestrial > Soil > Contaminated >... | reverse complement strand
GTCGTCGAGCGGGATGGTCAGCTGCCGTGCGCGTTCGAGCCTCGCATCGCCTTCCCGTCGCTGGCTGTCCGAAGCATCCGATCGTACTCTTCGCATGGGTGGTGTCCTCAGGCTGTGAGTGTGAATCCGTGAAGGGACCAACACTCTGGTTTTGAGGCACCACCCGATTTTTCAACTAGCTCTGGGACTCACCCGTGCTGGCCGCGAACCTGCTGCTGCTCGCTCGGCACCGCCGCGCCTAACGCGCACGCTCGCTCGATACGGACCGCGCGCGGATAACCCGCGCTCCTGGCCGTCCCACGGATTCTCCGTCCTGACACGATTGGGGCGCCAGTAGCATCCGCTGTCACGGCCCCTCGCCAGTCCACCTCACTTCAACCACTTTCGAGGGCGGAAAATAGCTCCGGCTGACACAACAACGCCGTTTCAGGACTGACTCTAACTAAGAGCGGATCTTCGGGGGCCTTCCGCTCAGTGACCGGGCGCGGAAAGTATCAACCGGGTATTCGCCGATTCCTTGCACGGTGCCAACTGGCGCCTTGGGCGCACGCAGAAGCAGAGCATCCAGGACTTTCCGTGGATACTCGGTATATTGCGCGCCGGATCGCATCGCCACCGTAACGTCGAAGGTGGCTTCCATGTCCGGCACAAACAGTACGTCGCCGTCACGGACGCGAAGCCGTCGCAACTCCGCCAGCGCCACCGCAATATCAGCAGCGACTGTGAGTGATGAGGAAACGAGGATCACGTTTGTGGGATCGTGATCGACTCTGCGCAACAGGCGCGCTGTGACTCCAGATGGCAGCAGTCCCGGCGCGACCACGATTCCCACTGGCGGCCAATACGCTTCAGCAGCGCGACGGGACTCCACCAGTCCTTTAGCCATTGCCTCGTCCATACGAATGGACTTGAGAATGCTGAACAGTCGAGCGTGCTCCGGATTGGGTGTGGCAACGACGTTCAGATCGGCCACAGACTTGCGCATCGTCTCCAGCTCCAAGTCAGATAACCCAGACACCAACTGCTCTATTGCGGCGCGCTCCTCAGCTGCCCTCGACCCCGGAACGTAATCGCGCCAGCTAGTCGGCGGACTCGCCGCTATGACAGCATAGGATCCGTCTGAAAGCGGACCGGGCGGAAGTGTTTGCATGGTGCCCGTTCGCTCGCAGGCGCCGAGCAAGGCGATCAAACAGAGTACGACGTCTAGATGCAAATATCGCATGTGTTTCACGCCTTCTCCTTGTTGGAGGGCGAATAACTTGACATACCGGTTGACCGATCCTAGAACATGTGACCGTTCGAATCGACACAGTAGATCACGTATGAGCTGACGATTTCATACGTCTCAGTGTCGTACCATCTCCCTACGTAGCAGTAGTCGGCCATGGACGTCCAATTTTCCGGGCTATAGTCGCTGTCGTCGATCCAGCCCGTGTTGGTTGGTACCACGCTGTCGCCCGGGATCGGCGCTTCATCACCGGGGATTACGTGCGCTTTGTTCGTGCCCCATGAATACGGGGATCCTGAATTATACACGAGCTGGTTGAGCCAGTTCTTGTGACAGCCAGCACCAATCTTCATTACACCGCTGGGTCCGTATGCGCGATAGAACTTCGGAGTCGGTTCTCCACGCGACGCCGCTTCGCCTGCAACTCCTTGGCGCTCGACAGGCCCAACCGACGCGCCACTCGCTCCATCGCACCCCAGCTCCCTAACGCCGAACCATGCAGGGCGAGGCCGAAGCGGTGCAGAAGGCCCGGCGATGGGATTCCGGCGCTGCTCAGGTGCTCACGCATTGTCTTCTCATTCATCGCGAACCACGCCACCGCGCGCTCGGCATTCATCGGGCGGAACCCGTTGCGCACCAGATGCATCGCCACAGCGCGTTGCGCGTTCGCCTCCCACTCCTTCCACAGTGCCCGGAGCGCCTCCTCCGGCGGCGGCGCCTGAACCCGGCGCCGCACCTCACGCTCCAGGTGCTTCCAGTCCGTGTCACTCTCCAGGCAGAAGGCATCGTCAACACCGAGCCCAGCCAACTGCGCGAGCAGCGGCTCCAGCTCCCGCGTGGAGCGCGCGACGACGTAGAGGCCCACGTGAGGCATGCGCCGTCGCAATGCTACGAGGCGCTGCATCGCCGGTTCGCCGCCCGACACGCGTGTGCCTGCCAGAATCGCGCTGGCCCGAGAGAGCATTCCCTCCTTGTCATCCCGCGCGTCCGCCAACGCGTCGCGGGAAGCCGGACGAAGCGCGAACAAGGCACGCTCGAGCTCGAGCCGTAGAGAGCCCCGGTCTCCACATCGACGATAAGCTCACCCCATGGATCTGGCACGGACCTTGCCCCCCCCGATTTCATTGCGGCTCGCCCTCACGCTCAGCGCTGCCGATGCACCAGTGGCAGGCGTCGTACCCGTCCGATCGCGCCTCAACCAGCGTATCGGGAATGAACCCGACGGCATGCCCGCCGCGCAGGATGTCGTCCACCTGGCAGATCGGCCATTCGTTCCCGAGGTCGTGGACCTCCTTCGTCGCCCGGTTGCCCAGATACCTGACCGAGCGCCGCGTCACCGAGTACGACATGCTCAAGTCCTCGCGGCGTCGGTGGACGGGTTCACACACCGGGAAAGAGCAGCCGCTTCCTTCCGCCCGCGGGTGTGCAGCTTGATGAGAATGCTGTGCACGTGATTCTTGACGGTCGATAACGCAATGTTCAGCGCACCGGCGATCTGCTTGTTGGAGAGTCCCCGTCCCACCAGCGTCACGATGTCGCTCTCGCGCGGCGTCAGCATCGTTCGGCCATGCCGGGAGTCATCCCGAGCCGCGCGTGGTGCGCCGTGGATGATGGCGTGCGCGAGTTCCGGCGGGCACATGACCTCGTTGCGCGCGGCGGCATGAATCGCCTCGACCAGATCCGAGGCCAGCGCGTCGCTCGACACGAACACCCTGACACCGGACCGCGCGCAGCGCAGGATCGCGTCGTGATCACGCGGCGTCAGGCCGAACGCCACCATGCGCTGGTCAGACACGTCGGGAACCGGACTCACCCGCTCCGGCGCGACGGTCCCGGCATCCAGCAGGACGACATCACACTCGCGCTCCGACAGCAGGCCGACCTCCTGCGCCGATGCCGTGAGCACCGTGGTCAACGTCGGCTCGCTCGCCAGGAGACCGGTGAGTCCATCCCGCACGACGCGTACGTCGCTCACGATCGCCACGCGAACGCGGGCGCCATGTCCCGTGCGGACCAGGCGCAGCGTGCGGGGTCCCGCACCAACCACCGTCCTAAGGTGCATTGTCGGCTCCGCCCTGTTCATGGAGTCACCACCATGAGGGCACGGCAGCCAACCGACCGACACCGTATGGGGAATCAGCGTACTCTATGGGGAATCGCCCGGACGGAAGATCCCACCGGGGACGGCCCCGCCCGGTAGCGCCAGAGACGCATCAGAGGACGCTTTTGGCAGCCCCCTGGGGTCTCTGGTGACTTGACGCTCAATAGGACGGCCCGCAGTGTTGACGCCGGACCGAAATGGTCGCGACGGCACGACCCGGTCGCTCAATACCAGCCTCAACCGTGAACCTGTGCTGACACCCCTCCCTACCCTGTCAGCGTATCGCGCCGATCTGGATCGGTATCCCGATCGCGCGCGCGTTGCCGAGTGCGACGGCGTCTGGATCGTGGTGGCGCGCGCCGTCGAGCAGTTCCTGGAAGTCGATGCTGCGGTGCGGTCGACCATGTCTCGCGAACTCGGCGACAACCTGGTGTCGTCCGCAATCGTCGGCACGAGCACATCGCCGCCGCACCGTCGCGAGCGGGTCGTGGCATTGGCGAGCGCTCTGCGCGACGACCGCGATGCGACCGGGACGGCCGAGGTGTTCGACGGAGGGGTTCGCGTCGCGGAAGACATGGAGGGAGCCGGCGCCCTGCACCTCGCGTTCACGATGCTGGCGCACCTTCGGGCCGGCTGTCCGGGTATCGACGCACGCCGGCACGGCCTGGCCCTGTCAATGCAGGGCCGGATCGCGCGCGAGATGGGCGATCTCGACAGCGCGGTCGAGCTGTACCAGGAGGCCTTCGCGATGGCCGCGGAGCAGCACGACGACCACACGTTGTCGCTGGTCGCTCACGGGTTGGGCGGTATCGCGCTGGCACGCGGCAACCTGCCCGCGGCGCGGGCGCAGTACCAGGCGGCCCTCGGTCATGCCCGATCGGCCGGCGCGATTGATCTCGAGGGACGCGCGCACCGCGGATTGCTCGTGGTCGAGGCCAAGGCGGGTGACTTCGACGCCGCCCTGCGGCATGGGTGGGCGGCGTACGAGCGTTCGCCGGGCGACCGCAACAGCCAGGCAGAACTCCTCGGCAACCTGGCTGGCCTCGCAAGGGAGTGCGGGCACTACGCGGCCTCGTTCGCCGGCTATTCCCTGGCCGCGCTCTGGGCCGACATGGATCGCGTGCGGATTCCAGCGCTCGGCGGTGCTGCTCTCGCGGCCGGCCTGGAAGGAAAAGCGCACCGACTCCGCTCGCTCGCCGCGCGAGTCAAGAAGGACGTCACGGCCGCCCAACCGTTCGAATTGGCGCAAGTGCTTCTGGATCTGGCCCGCGCGTTCGACGCAATCGGTGACGACGCCGCATCGGACTTTGCGGTTCGTGCCGAAGCCATCAGCACCAATCACCGGTTCTTCGAGCTCGAGCACGAGGCTCGGGAACTTCAGAAACGCGTCGACCGCAATGCGCGCAACCTGACGCGAGCGCCGCTGGAATTGTCGACGCCGGCATTTCGCGTCCTCGATTCCATTACGGCGCTCGCTGCGCAGACGTCGTCAATCAGCGCCCTTGTAGGTTCCACGGAATGATCCATCCGCCACGACACGAGCCGTCCGTGACGATGGTGCTGTCGCAGGGGACCCCGTCGAGGAAGAGGCCGGTCTTCAGGCGCAGCTCGGGTTCGGTGGGAGACTTGGCGCAGGCGGTGAGGGCGGCAACGGCCAGCACGAGAGCCGGCAGCAGGGTACGGGTGGATGACCGCATCGAGTGCTCCTGTGAGGGGAGCGTCACCAATAGGTCCGATTCCCCCTCCCGACCGACTTCCTATGGGGAACGAGAGCACTCTATGGGGCGAATTCGGCCATGAGGTTCGCGGCCGTCCTGGTTCGGCACACCAGGGCCCGGTCCCGGCTCGAGGCGGCGCTTGCTTCGACGCTCGCGCCCCGGGATTGCGGGTCGGTGACCGAGCTGCGCGAGCTCGCCTTCGACCCGGGGTCGGCCCTGGTAGTCGCTGAGCCGATGGATGCGCTCGGCTACGCCACCTGGCCCGTCCTGGCCGATATCCGCCGCGGGTTCCCCAGTCTCCCCATCCTGGGCTACTGCACCCTGCGGGCGTCGCTCGCCACGGATGTCTCGGACCTCGCGCGGGCGGGCGTACACGACTGTGTCCTGCTGGACATCGACGACACCGCGGCGGGGCTGCGAACCAGGATCGGGAAGGCCCGCAGCCTGGGTACCGCGGAGTGGGCTCTGCGAGAAATGGCCCCGGTCCTGGCCGGCGCGATCGAACCGATCGTCCACTACTGCCTGGCCAATGCGTCGCGGCCCATCACGGTCAGTGAACTGGCGACGGTCCTGGGCGCCGATCGCAAGACACTGTCGACGCGGTGCCGCGATGCGGGATCCCCGCCGCCCGGCAACATCGTCTCCTGGTGCCGCATGCTGATGGCGGCCCGGTTGCTGGAGGATGCCGGTCGCCATGTGGAGCACGTCGCGCTGGAACTCGGGTTTCCGTCGGCTGGATCGCTGCGGGCACTGCTCAGGCGCTACCTCTCCATGGGCGTGCAGGAGATGCGTGACGCCGGCGGGGCGTCGTTCGTGGTCGAGGCGCTGAAGCATGCCCTCGCCGGCCCGTCAGCGTCGGCGTCGGCGTCGGCTGAGTGCGAGGAACTCGATCGCCCGCGGGCAATCAGGGTCGCGTAATCTCCAATCGACAAGTCGCAGGTCGCGGTCCGCGTCATGGCGTTCGCCACTGCGCCAGCACCTGGTCCACCTCCTGGATGCCCGTTCCGGACGGATCCACCGCGGCGACGTTCGCGCCGGCCGCCAGCAGCCGCTCGATGATACGGGGGTAGTTGGCACCGGCCATGGGCTGGTGCATGGCGAAGTACACGGTTGAGTCCAGCACCGTCCCGCCCCAGACGTTCGGGACCTCCAACGGCGCGCCGCGCGTCAGCAGTGCGTCGACGATCTCGATGCTCCCGCTGGCCGCCGCCCAGTGAAGAGCCGTCATCCGGTCGCCGTCGCGGGCGGCAGGGTCGACGCCGTGGTGCAGCAGCGCTCTGGCTACGTTGTCGCGGCCGAACCGGCACGCCCATACCAGGGCCATCTCGATCTGCTGTCTGGCTTCGTCAGGAATGCGCACCCAGTACGGGCCGCGATACGGCTGGTGGTGCGTCGCGAGTGTCCTGCCGTCGATTACCCAGGCCTCGACCAGATCCACGCGGCCGATCGCGGCGGCAACCACCACGTGATCGATGCGCGCGCCGCGGCGCGCGAGCGTGTCAGCCGCGTCGCGATAACCGAAGGCGAGCGCAGTGAGGATCGGCGAGCCGTTGCCATCCAATCCGTCGATCGCAGCACCGTAGTCCAGGAGCACCTCCACGAGGGCGGACTGGAGCCCCGCCTCGGCCGGATGCGTGCTGGAGACAAGCAGGTTCATCGGGGTCTGATAGACTCCGCCCCCGTAGGTCTCGGCCAGCGCGTCCACCCCGGCGCCCGCGTCGAGCAGGCGGGTGGCAACCGCGACCGCATCAGGTGGCGTGCGCTGCCGGAAGTCCTCCACTCCGTTGGCGGCGACGTAGTGCAGGAGCGTGGCGCGGTGTTCCCGGTGTGAACGCTGCCGGACAAGGCTCGGATGTTCTCGCAGCAGCGCATCGAGCCGCTCGAGGTCACCGTCAACGACGGCGTCGGCGCCGGCTTCGAAGTCGGCGGTCGCGGGATCACTGACTCCCAGTCCACGGACGTGTGCGGCAAAGGCTGACCAGGAGTCGAATCCATGCGCGCGCGCGATGAGGTGCTGCGCGTGGGCCACTCGCAGCCCGCTTCCGGCGCTGGCCGTGGCGGCGATCCGCTCCCCCACCGCGGCTTCGATGCCGGCGACGGCGCGGTCGAAGCTGTGCTGCACGAATGGAGTGATGCCAACGCCGAGGAGTTCGGTGAGCCGAGTGAGCCACTCGACGGCCCAGCGGTGGACGGCGTGGGGGTCACCGGAGCTGGCGGCGGCGACCAGTGCCTTCGCGCGCTTGCGATACTGCGCGAGGTTGGGGCGAGGCGGGAGCGGCAGCGTATCCATGGCGCGACCCACCGCGCTACGGCGTTGCGGAAACGGATGGGAGCGTGAGGATGCGCGGCCCCGCCTCGGTGACCGCCACCGTGTGCTCGAAGTGCGCTGACCGGGACCCATCCTGCGTGACGATGGTCCACTTGTCCTTCAGCGTGCGCGTGGCCGATTTGCCCATGTTCACCATGGGTTCGATCGCGATGGTGAGGCCGGGAAGGAGCTTCGCGCCCCGCTTGGGCGTTCCATGGTTAGGCACCTGCGGGTCGCCATGGGGCTTGGACCCCACGTAGTGGCCCACCAGGTCATCGGCGGTAGTGAAGCCCGCGCCCTTCACGATGTGCTCGATGGCCGCGCCGATGTCGCCCACATGGTTTCCCACCCGCGCGGCCCCGATGCCCGCCGCCAGCGCTTCCTTCGTCACGTCCATGAGGCGCTGCGACCGTTGGTCGATCGTGCCAACGGGGACGGTGACGGCGGAGTCCGTGTAGTAGCCTTCGAACTTCACGCCCACGTCCAGCTTGACGAGGTCGCCTTCCTTCAGGACGCGCTTCGCCGAGGGAATGCCGTGGACGATCTCCTCGTTGATCGAGGTGCAGACCGATCCCGGGAAGCCGTAGAGTCCCTTGAACGCGGGCGTGGCGCCCGGATGCGAGCGGATGAACTGCTCGGCGACCGCGTCGATCTCCTTCGTGGAGACGCCGGGCCGGACTTCGGCGCTGATCTTCGCCAGCGTCTCCGCCAGGATGGCTCCGCCCCGTGCCATGAGCTCGATCTCGCGCGGGGACTTGAGGGAGATCACCGCAAGAGCGCGCTCATGGCGCGCCTGAGGACCTGATCGGTCGTGCCAACCGCGTCGATCGAGACCAGCCTGGCGCCTCGCGATCGATACCACTCGATGACCGGTGCCGTCTGCCGCTGATAGACGGCCAATCGGTTGCGAACGGCTTCGGGCTCGTCGTCCGCGCGCCTGACGAGCGTGCCCCCGCACCTGGGACACGACGATCCCGCCGCGCGGGCCGTATACGGAGTCTGGCACGAATCGCACACCGTGCGTGCGCCCAGCCGCTTGACGAGTTCCTCGGCGTCGATCTCGAAGAGCAACACGGCGTCGAGCGTCCGCCCGAGTTCGTCAAGCACGGTCTGCAGGCCCGCCGCCTGCGGCTCGGTCCGGACCACGCCATCGAGAATGGCGCCCTTCACGGCGTTGGGCGCCGACAGGGCCTCCTTCATGATGCCCAGTATGACGCCGTCAGGCACGAGGTCGCCGCGATCCATCGCCGCTCTGGCGGCCAACCCCATCGGCGTTCCCTCGCGTACCGCGGCACGGAGCACGTCGCCAGTGGCGATCTTCGGGACGCCGAGCCGGTCGGCGAGAAGATCGCCCTGCGTTCCCTTACCGGCTCCGGGCGGACCGAGGAGGAGGATCAGCATGGCGAAAGGGTCAAGGGTCAAGGGTCGAGGGTCGAGGGTCGAGGGTCGAGGTTCGAAAGCAACCGGCATCGATCCCCTCGCTGATACCTTTGACTCTTGACTCTTGACCCTTGACCCTCGCCGACCCTCACTCAGAATCCCCCTGTTCCCTGCCGCCCGCGGAAGCGCACGCGACCCTTCTTCATGAAGCCATCGTACTTCCGGAGCAGGAGGTGCTGCTGCATCTGCGACAGGCTGTCGAGCGCCACACCGACGACGATCAGCAGCGACGTGCCGCCAAACTGGAAGGGAACGTTGATCCACCGCGCGATGATGACCGGCAGCAGCGCGATGACCGTCAGGAAGATCGCACCCGGGAGGGTAATGCGGGTGACGACGAGATCGATGTACTCGGCGGTCTTGGAGCCGGGCTTCACGCCGGGAATGAACCCACCCTGCTTGCGCAGGTTCTCCGCCAGGTCGATCGGGTTGAAGATGATCGACGTATAGAAGTACGTGAAGAACATGATCAGCACGGCCGACAGCAGGATGTACATCCACGTACCCGGCAGGAACAGCTCGGCCATCCGCTGCGCCGAGGGGTTCTGGCTGAACTGGGCGATGGCGCCCGGCACAACAATGACCGACTGCGCGAAGATGATCGGCATGACGCCGGCCGAGTTGATGCGCAGCGGGATGAAATTGCGAGCGGCCTCGCGCATCCGGCCGCGACCCATGGTGCGCTGCGGTATCTGGATGAGGACGCGTCGCGCGGCCAGCGTCATCGCCACGACCGCCCCCACCACGCCAAGCATCAGGATCCCGAACACGGCCAGGGAGAAGAGGCCGATGGCGCCGGTACTGACGAAATTGAACGTGTTTATGATGGACGGCCAGAAGCCCACGACAATGGAGAAGTAGATCAGCAGCGAGGCGCCGTTACCGAGCCCGCGTTCGGTGATCTGCTCACCCAGCCACATAATGAAGATCGCGCCCGCGGTCAGGAACAGCGCCATCTGCACCTTGAACCAGAATCCCGGGGTCGTCACCGCGCCCTGCAGGGATTCAGTGAAGATGGCGAACCCCCACGCCTGCACGATGGCGAGGAGCACGGTGCCGTAGCGCGTCCACTGCTGTACGCGTTTCCGCCCATCCTCGTCCTTGTTCATCTTTTCGATCGTCGGGACGACGGCGCCCGCGATCTGCACGAAGATGGAGGCCGAGATGTAGGGCATGATGCCCAGCGCGAATACCGTGGCGCGCGAGAGCTGGCCGCCGACGAACATGTCGTAGAGGCCGAGCAGCCCGCCTGATCCCTGGTTCTGGAAGAAGTCCGTGATGGCAACGACGTCCACACCGGGGGCCGTGACCACGGACCCGAGGCGGTAGATCGCCAGGCACATGAACGTGAACTTGATTTTCTCCCACAGCTCCGGCGTCTTGTAGATGTTCGCCAGGGCCGCGGCTGGGTTCGGCTGTGCCATCCGTTATTCCTCGACGCGGCCGCCGGCTGCCTCGATGCGCTGCCGCGCGCCGGCGCTCACCTTCACGCCGCGCACCACGACCGCACCGGTCAGCTCGCCGGTCGCCAGGATCTTTGCCGGTCCCTTGCGGGCGTTGATCAACCCCGCCTGGACCAGCACGTCGGTGGTCACTTCTGTGCCTGCCGGCAGCGCCGACAGGTCGCGCAGCGTCACTTCCTGCGTTTCGATCCGGAACGGATTGGTGAAGCCGCGCTTGGGCACGCGGCGCGTGATCTTCATCTGGCCGCCCTCGAACCCCGGCTTGCCCCCGCCGGGGCCACCGTGCCCGGCCCGGGCCATCGCTCCCTTGTGGCCCCTACCCGAAGTCTTGCCGCGACCCGAACCGGGGCCACGTCCGAGACGCTTGCGGTCGCGATGCGATCCGGGCGCGGGGGCGAGGTTGTGCAGTCCGATCTTCTCGTGCGTCGCCACGTTCATCACTCCTTCACCGGCGTCACCTTCACGAGGTGACGCACCTTGTTGACCTGGCCGCGCAGCGCGGCGGTATCGGTCCGCACCACCGAGTGCTGATGGTGGCGGAGTCCGATCGATTCCAGCACGAGACGCATCCGCCACGAATGGCCGATTCCACTGCGCACCTGGGTGATCGTCACCTGGCCGCCCGTGGGCTCCTCACGCCTGGGCGTGACCTTGGGACCCTTGGTTCGATGCCACACGAACGTCCTAGGCATGCGCCGCCTCCTTGCCGCGGGCGCGTGAGCGCCAGGGAATGGTCGACGGCTCCACACCGCGCTCGCGCGCGATCTGGTCCTGCGTCGTCAGGCTCTGGAGTCCTTCGAAGGTGGCGCGAACCAGGTTATGCGGGTTGGTCGAGCCGAGACTCTTGGTCAGGATGTCGGTGATCCCGGCGCATTCCAGGACGGCGCGCACCGCACCGCCGGCGATCACTCCCGCGCCCGGGGCAGCCGGCTTGAGCAGGACCCGGCCCGCACCGTGATGCCCAATGATTTCGTGCGGGATTGTCGATCCCGTGAGCGGCACGCTCACCATGTTGCGTCGCGCGCCCTCGACGGCCTTGCGGACGGCCTCGGATACTTCGTTGGCCTTGCCGGTGGCGAAGCCGACGCGCCCCTTCCCGTCGCCGACGGCGACCAGCGCATTGAAGGAGAAGCGCCGTCCGCCTTTCACGACCTTGGCGACGCGGTTGATCGACACGACGTTTTCCATCAGGTCGGACCCTTCGCGCGACTGCGCGTCACCGCCCCGTCCACCGCGGCCACCGTCTCGACCGCCGCCTTCGCCGCGGCCTCGTCCGCCTTCACCACCGCGTCCACCGCCGCGACCACCGGGTCCGCCCGGTCCGCGACCGCCGCCGCCCGGTCCGCGGCCGCGCCCACCACGGCCGCCTCGGCCGCCGCCACCACCACCAACACCCGCGGGCCGTTCGGTCCGAGCGGTCGGAGCGGCCGGAGTGGCCGGAGTGACCGGAGTGGCCGGTGTACCTGCCGCGCTATCGCTGTTTTCTGCCATGTCAGAACTCCAGTCCGCCCTCGCGGGCGCCGTCGGCCAGCGCTTTCACGCGGCCGTGGTACCGATACCCGGCGCGATCGAAGACGACCTTCGATACGCCTGACTCCTTGGCGCGCGCAGCGAGGCGCTTTCCCACCTCGCTAGCGCGTTGCGTCTTGGTCCCTTCGATCCCCTGGTCCGACATCGCGAGGATGGTGCGGCGCCCCTGATCGTCGACCAGTTGAGCCGCGATGTGCTTCAGCGAACGGTACACGACCAGACGCGGCCGGACGACGGTGCCCGACAACGTGGTGCGCAGCCGCATGTGGCGCCGGCGGCGCCGTTCCGCGTTCGTTCGCGGGATTCCGATCTTTCCCATTACTTGCCTCCCGCCTTGCCCGCCTTCCGGCGGATCTTCTCACCTGCGTACTTGATACCCTTCCCCTTGTACGGCTCGGGCTTCCGCAGCGACCGGATCTCCGCCGCCACCTGGCCCACGGTTTCCTTGTCCGACCCTTCCACCAGCACCTGGGTCGGTACCGGTGCGGTCAGCTTGATGCCGGCCGGCGCCTTGTACTCGATGGTGTGCGAGTATCCCAGCGAGAACAGCAGCCCGTAGGGCCTGACCTCCGCCTTGTAGCCGACGCCGATGATTTCGAGCTGTTTCCGGTAGCCGGTGTTCACCCCTTCAACCATGTTGGCCAGGAGGGCGCGACTCAGTCCGTGGAGGGCGCGGTGCCGTGCCTCGTCCGATGGCCGCGCCACCACGATGGTGCCGGTGTCCTGCGAGAATGATATCCCCTCGGGGAAAGTCCGGCTGAGTTCTCCCTTGGGTCCCTTCACCGCGACGGTGGTTCCGTCAATGGTCACTGTCACACCCGCGGGGACGGGAATGGGCTTCCTGCCGATTCGTGACATGGGCGCCTCCTACCAGACCAGGGCGAGCAACTCGCCCCCGGTGTGAGCGCGCCGGGCCTGCGCGTCGGACATGAGCCCGCTGGACGTGCTGAGAATGGCCATCCCCAGCCCGTTGCGCACCCGCGGGATCTCGGAAACCCCCACGTAGCGCCGCAGTCCGGGCGTGGACACGCGTCGCAACTCGCGGATCACCGACTGTCCGCCGGCATACCGCAGGATCACGCGGAGCACGCGCTGTCCGTTCTCGGCGTCGAGGACGCGGAAGTCCTGGATGAAGCTGTGCTCCTTCAGGATCCGCGCGATTTCGACCTTCAGTTTCGACGCCGGCATGTCGACACGGCGATGCTTGGATCCGCAGGCATTGCGGATCCGCGTCAGCATGTCGGCGATGGGATCGGTCATTGTCATCGTGTCTGCACCCCTGCTCCTCTCGTATCCGTGGACGTGGAGGAAGTCGTTGTTAATCGTCAGCCTTGTGTCGTCAGTCGTCAGTCGTCAGTCGTCAGTCGTCAGCCTTGAGTCGTCAGTCGTCAGTCGTCAGTCGTCAGCCTTGAGTCGTCAGTCGTCAGCCTTGAGTCGTCAGTCGTCAGCCTTGAGTCGTCAGTCGTCAGTCGTCAGTCGTCAGTCGTCAGTCGATGCAGCACTACTGACCACTGACCACTGACGAATGACGACTTTACCAGCTCGCTTTCCGTACGCCCGGTAACAACCCGGACAGCGCCATGTCGCGCAGCGCGATGCGCGACAGCCCGAAGTAGCTCTCCACCCCGCGCGGCCGACCGCTCATGGAGCAGCGGTTCCTGATGCGGATGGGGGCCGAGTTGCGCGGCAGCTTGCGCAGCTTGGCGTACGCGTCGGCCCGCTGTTCGGGCGTGGTCTTCGGGTTCTTCACGACGGCCACCAGTTCCTGACGCTTCACGAAATATTTCGCGACCAGCTTCTGGCGCCGTTCGTTCCGGACGATTGCCGATGTCTTTGCCATGATTCTCTGAGATTCGTGACCTGTTACGCCTGACCCTTGACCCTGTCCTTCTCGTCGCCGCGGAACGGCATGCCCAGTTCCCGCAGCAGGGCGAGCGCCTGATCGTCCCGGTTGGCCGTGGTGACGATGGTGATGTCCATCCCGTGGATCTGCTCGACCTGGTCGAAGTTGATCTCCGGGAAGATCATCTGCTCCTTGATGCCGACCGAGTAGTTGCCGCGGCCGTCGAACGAGCGCGTGGTCAGCCCGCGGAAGTCGCGAATCCGCGGCACCGCGGTGCTGATGAACCGGTCGAGAAACTCCCACATTCGTGCGCCGCGCAGCGTGACCGCGGCGCCGATCTCCTGCCCCTGCCGCAGCGCGAAGTTGGCGATCGACTTCTTGGCCCGTTTCCGCACCGGACGCTGCCCGCTGATGATCGACAGTTCCTCGACAACCGAGTCCAGCATCTTGGGCTGCTTGATGGCTTCGCCCAGCCCGACGTTGAGCACGATCTTCTCGAGGCTCGGCGCCTGGTGCGTGTTGGCGTAGCCGAACTGCTTCATCAGCTTCGGCTTGACCGTGGACCGGTAGTGCTCGCGCAGGCGCGGCGGTGGGACGGGCAGATCGCGACCGGCGTGCGGCGCCCTGGAGAGCATCGACTTGCGATCGCCCTCGCGCCCTCCCTTGGCGGTCTTGGGTGCCGGCGCCCCACCACCTTTCGCGCCACCGCCTTTCTTGTCTTCCTTCTGTGCCATAACGGACTAACCGGGTCAAGGGTCAAGGGTCACGGGTCGTCGAAGCCGACCCAACCCCGCTATCGCGTTCGCGGAATCGCGTCGCCGCTCTTCACGGCGATGCGCTCCTTGGTGCCGTCCTCGTCCAGCCGCCGGCGGACGCGCGTGGGCGTGCCGCCTTTCGGGTCGAGCAGCATGACGTTCGAGTGGTGGATGGGAGCCGGCATTTCCATGATCTGGCTCTGTTCCTCCGCGCGCCGCGCCTTGCGGTGGCGCTTCACGATGTTCACGCCCTCAACCGTGAGGCGTCCCGACTTCGGGTAGACGCGCAGGACCTTTCCTTCCTTGCCGGCATCCTCGCCACGCATCACCCGCACGGTGTCGCCCTTGGTGACGACGAGCTTCGTGCGCTCCGCCTTCCGTGCGTGGCGGACCGCATAGCGCCCGCGCTCGCTCTTCCGGTACCTCAGTCGCCGCATGCTAGAGCACCTCCGGCGCCAGGGACACGATCTTCATGTAGCGTCGTTCGCGCAGTTCGCGTGCAACGGGACCGAAGATGCGGGTCGCCTTGGGCTCGCCCTGCTCGTTGATGATGACCACCGCGTTCTCGTCGAACCGGATATAGCTGCCATCCTTGCGGCGGGTCTCCTTGACAGTGCGCACCACGACGGCGCGCGCGACCTCGGACTTCTTCACCGTCCCGTTGGGCAGCGCGTCCTTCACCGCCACGATCACGGTGTCGCCCAGTCCCGCGTACCGGCGGCGCGTGCCGCCCAGCACCCGGATGACGAGGGCGCGCTTGGCGCCGGAATTGTCCGCCACGCGGACCATGCTTTCCTGTTGAATCATCGTCCCGTCTCCCTAGCGTGCGCGGTCGACGATCTCGACGACCCGCCACCGCTTGTCCTTCGACAGCGGTCGCGTCTCCATGATGCGTACGACGTCGCCGGTTTTGGCGTCGTTCGCCTCGTCGTGCGCCTTCACCTTGATCGACCGTCGTACGATCTTGCCGTACCGCGGGTGGGCGAAGCGGCGTTCGATGCGGACGACGACGGTCTTCTGCATCTTGTCGCTCACCACCACGCCGGTACGCGTCTTCCGCGCCCCGCGTGACGGCGTGGCGGCGGGCTGGTCACTGGTCATTGTGCTCTCGGCCATGTCTGATTCTGTCCTCGCTTAACGACCTGAGGTCGTGAGAGCCCGTTCCCGCAGCACCGTATAGAGCCGCGCGATGTCCCGGCGCAGCGACCGCAGCCGGAGGGGATCCTCCAGTGGTTCGGTCGCCCCGCGGAAGCGCAGCCGAAAGCGCTCCTCTTCCAGTTCGACGATGCGCGTGCGGATGTCCGCGTCGCCCATCTCCCTGATCTCGTCAGCCTGCATGTGGCGCTCCTTCGTCGCGTGCCAGGAACCTGGACCGCACTGAGATCTTCGCGGCGGCCAGGGCCATCGCCTTCTCGGCGATGTCTCGCGGCACGCCCTCGAGCTCGAAGAGCACGCGGCCCGGCTTCACCACTGCCACCCAACCCTCCGGCGAGCCCTTTCCCTTTCCCATGCGGGTTTCCGCCGGCTTCTTGGTGATCGGCTTGTCCGGGAAGATCCGGATCCAGACCTTGCCGCCGCGCTTGATGTGACGAGTCAACGCGACGCGCGCGGCCTCGATCTGCCGGTTCGTTATCCAGCCGGGTTCCAGCGCCTGCAGCCCGTAATGCCCGAACGAAATCTCGGCACCCCGGGTCGCCAGACCCCTCGTCCGGCCCTTGAACATCTTCCTGAACTTGACTCGCTTCGGACTCAGCATTGTCGTGACTCGTGATTCGTGAGTCGTGATTGGTTATTGGCGCGGCCGA
>Ga0214471_10001973_pt1 | contig 16200 bp, 15 predicted proteins | sample RVTome_5_FD_207665 | JGI IMG/M metagenome (GOLD analysis project Ga0214471, IMG submission 207665) | Soil microbial communities from uranium-contaminated site in the Upper Colorado River Basin, Wyoming, United States - RVT142D155 | ecosystem: Environmental > Terrestrial > Soil > Contaminated >... | reverse complement strand
AGCCATAGCCGTTCAAAACTCCAGATACTTTGAACAGATTCACGAATTCAACCTGACACTACAGCGAGAGGTTCAGGACGCCACTTCCGAGTTGCGAGCGACAAATGCTAAACTAAAAGCACTGGACGAAGCCAAAGACGAATTTATCTCGATGGCCAGCCACCAGTTAAGGACACCGCTGACTTCTGTTAAGGGCTACATTTCAATGATCATGGAGGGCGACGCGGGCAAAATAGCCCCATCGCAAAAGAAGCTGTTAGAAGAAGCTTTTGCCAGTTCGCAGCGCATGGTTTATCTGATAGCGGACTTATTGAATGTATCTCGATTAAAAACCGGCAAGTTTGTAGTCGAACCGGCAGAAATCGATATGCCGCGAATAGTTGAAGAAGAAATCAGCCAGCTGCAACCGACGGCCAAATCCAGAAGGTTAAAGCTGACTTTTGACAGGCCGAAACGGTTTCCCAAGGTTTGGTTGGACGAGACGAAGATCCGCCAAGTCATGATGAATTTTGTCGATAACGCGATCTATTACACTCCGGCTGGTGGCCAAATCCGTGTCACTTTGTTAGCCAAAAAAGATTCAATTGAATATCGGGTAAAAGACAACGGGATTGGAGTACCTAAAGCCGAGCAAGCAAAGTTATTCACGAAGTTTTATCGGGCGGGGAACGCAAAAAAAGCCCGGCCGGACGGTACCGGACTAGGGCTTTATATGGCCGGACGGGTAGTAGCCAGCCAAGGAGGAGCGATAATCTTTGAGTCGGCTGAGGATAAGGGGAGTACTTTCGGCTTTAGGTTTCCACTCAAGTCAATAATGACCAAAGAAGCCCTAGAACGCCAAGTAAAAGCAGCAGGAAACCTAGCTGAATCAGACGAATAATTACAGATTGTTTATGGTCGGACCACCAACTTCCCACTCGTCCGCGCTGAGCGGCTTCAAATCGAATGACCGGCGGAGTGACGGCGGCGTCTTCGCCGGCGTATCGTTTTCGTCTTTTTTTAGACTTGGCCATACATCAATTATACGCGGCTTCGGCGGATTTGATCTGATTACGACAAGACCAACTCCGCCGATAACCACTGCTAAGGCCAGACCGACCATTACCCACATATAGACCGAGTCTTAGCGGTTGCGCAAAGTGTTTGCTAATTCTTTTTTGGTGACTAACCAAGCTGCGCCTGAAGCGGCCGTGATGGCGCCGTACAGTCCGATAAAAGCGGCCGGGCCAGTATTGGGCAGAGTCTCCGCAGGTGGGGTTGTTTTAGGTTCTTCGTCGGTGTCGCTAATTACTTTTGGTTGCTCACACTCAATTGCCGAATAGCTAGCTTGGCGCGAATCAACACCTTTTGTGCCGTCGGCCCACTTTAGTTCGAAAGTCAAAGTACCAGCTGTTAGTTTTTCTGCTTCGGCATCAATCGTACCGCCAATAGTAGCGCCGGCATCAGCTTGTTTTGGTGCCAGAACTTTGCCCGTTTCATTGACCTTGACGGTTACGATCATTTTTTTGTTTGATTCTTTGTTGGTGAAGGTCCAGTCAATTAAGGCTTGACCGTCTTCACACAGACTGTTAGCGCTTTGGTCGGTTTTCCAGGCCAAAGCCGGCGCAGCGTAAAGGCTGGCCAAACCTACTCCAGATACAAGTATGGCGGGTAGGACGCGAGATACTTTCATTAGTATTTCTCCTTATGTCGTCCACACTCTCGCTCGTTATTTATAACTCTAGCACTTTCACAAAGAATTGTCAAGTATTTTGTCGATAAATTGACTTGATGCCGCTTCATTGTCCGTAGGGGCATTCTATAGAATGTCCCTACGGACAATGGTGGGAGTGAAAGTTTTAGCAAACAAAAAGCGCTCCGTAAATGGAGCGCTGATTGCTTAAGCGGTCAGTCTTTACCGCGGTGCGGTAGAGACGGGCCCGCCTTGAAGCTTGCTGTTAATTCTTCTTGCGAAGAATACCGGCTCGAACCATCGAGCGGCTTTCCAGCCAGCTTCGTACACTCATACCGAGTGCACCGGTACCGAAGACACCACTTGCTACACCCGCGAGGCCCGTATTGGGTAACTCGTCAACAGGCGGTGTGGTGGGGGTTTCTGTTACTTTGACAGTGGTTTTACAATCTTTGTGGGTGTCAGCTTGGCCGTCACCGTCCAGATCGAAGTTCACTGTGACTTTAGCATTGTGAGTACCGACAGCGTAATCATGAGCTGCTGTGGTAGCTGTCAATGCGTCTGTGGTGACAGTTTGCGTGTCGCCGTCGCCAAAATTGAAGACGTAGTCAACTACTTTGGCGCCGTTTTTAGCTGTGGCAGTAGCCTTTAGCTTAAACGTATCGCGGTCGATTTTAATCGCTTCCAAAACGTCACATTTCACGATTGGTTGCTCTTTTTCTACCTCTTTAATTTTAACCGTAAGCTTGACCCAGATGCGGTATTCCCAACAGCCAGGCACAACACCATCGTCAGCAAACGTTCCGATATCAACACCGCCTGCAACTACTGCATCGCTAATGTTGAAGTTACCACGTTGCTGAGTGTAGCCACGAGCCGATCCATTTACAAACTGCAGTTTAATGTCGTGTTGACCACAAGTAATGTCAGCGTTATCCATGACTGAAGTTGCATTATCTGCGCTAATTGTTGCGCTGGGCTGATGAAGCTGTGCTTCACCGGCCGGTAGGTTTACAGCTAGGCGGGTACCTTGAGCAACCCCGGGGCCATTATTGTTGTCCCCGTTGAACTCTTCGGCCTCGCCGTTATGGATGTAGACCCATATGTCAACTTCGCCATCACAAGCCTCAACAGAGTTTGTGAAGGCATCGCCGCCGGCTTCGTCGACTCGCACAAAATCGTGCTCGTCACCAGTGTGCTGCGCATTATCGTAGATGTTAAAGGCAGGACCTGGGGTTGCAGCAATTGCCATTGAAACTGGTAGCGCAAACATGGCTAACAGTGCAAATGCTGTTAAAACAAAGCTTTTTGGCAAATAAGAAGCATAGGAAATTATGTTCTTCATTGCTTTCTCCTTAAGTTACTAAATAACGAACTATAAGACGCAAGCATTAATCCAAATTCTTTCTTCTTCGATACCGAGTTGTTAATGTGCGTCTTGACACGAAAGTAACAGCCAAATCATGAGAAATTATATTGTCGATCGGTGGTGGTCTGGTCTCCCCTAAAGGGAGTTAAGAAACTTGCGTTTCAAACCAGACCACCACACTAGATCGAACTCTCACATCATCTCACTCAGACGACAGTCATTTGTCGCCTGAGTTGTCGGCCACCACGGGTTGCCCGGTAGAGGCCGAAGATCAGGATGGCCATGAGGGCGATGAAGGGCGACAAGAAAAGAAAGATCCGGGGATCGATTCCCTCATCGCTCGACAAATCGCCGACAATGGCATACGTCCCGTCGACGCCAACCCCTCCACCACAGGGCGGGAAGTTGCAGACAGTTGTCGACGGTTCCGGCGGCTTGCAGCCACCGCCCGGCGTCGGCTCATAGCCGGGCGGGCAAGTGGTGGTCGTCGTCGGCATCGTCGTCGTGGTCGGCGGCCTCGTCGTGGTCGTTGTCGAAGTGGTCGTCGTCGAAGTGGTCGTCGTCGAAGTGGTCGTCGTGGTCGGCGGCCTCGTCGTGGTCGTTGTCGTTGGCGGATGTGTCGTCGTCGTGGTCGGCGGCCTCGTTGTGGTCGTTGTCGTGGTCGTCGGCGGGCAGACGCAGGTCGTCGTGGTCGTGGTGGTGTCGCAATCGCAATCGCAACCATCTCCACAACCATCGTCGCCGTCATCGCCGCCGTCGCCGTCGCCGCCACCGCCGCCCGGGTCTTCGCCGTCGCAAGTGGGGGTGCCTTCGCACTCGCCGCCGTCGCCGGGATTGCCGGACTCGCCGTCGTCGTCCCCGTCGCCTCGATCGTCGCCGCTGTCTCCACCCTTGTCACCCTGGTTGCCCATGGTGGTGTCGGGCGGAGCCACTTCGGGGTTGTCTTCGAGATCGGCCGCGATCGGCACGTCCTCGTCGAGCGCCCAGCCGTGCCGGAGAGACATCAGTAGATGCCCTGGGTCGACTTCCTCACCACGGAAGATGGTGTAGTCGCCGACCAGGAAGCCTTGCTCGCTGGTGTCGTACTGGTCCCAGACCAGTTCGTTGGCGTTGGGCGGGACGAAACGGTAGATGTCACCGTCGAACTGTTCGTTCTCGATGATATCCACCAGGGTCAGCGCTTGCCAGGCGTCATAGACGCTATCCAGCACCTCCAAACGGCGATCGCCGTTGGCGCGCAGGAGAGCAATCCACTCGGCCGAGCTGACTTGGACGTTGCCGTCCGACTCGCCCAGGATGACTTCCTGGTTCAGCCAGAAGGCGAGCGCGGTCAGGATCTGGACATTGCCGCAGGCCACGCCGTCGGGACCGAAGAGGAACTTGGTTTGCTCTTCGTAGCCCTCGGGCCAGGCTGGCGTCAAGGCCTGCGGATGCTCAAGCTCGTCGAGCTCGAACCGCAGGTTGTCTGACGTGCCGGCGGGGCAGACATCGCTGCCGGCGACGGCCGGAGTGGTTGGACTGATGGTCGTAGTGGTCGCTTCGGGATCGCCGTCGGCGCTTGAGGCCGTGGCGAAGGCGAAGACGACCAATACCACCAGCAAGAGGGTAGCAACGGCCGCGCCGCGCATTGCGGCGCTCCATCGCCGGACTTTTGCTGATGCGGTCTCGGTGTCGACGTTGGGCATGGTTGTGGCGACTTGCCACTGACCGGCTTGTCTCCTTGCGAAGAAGGCCAAGCCAGCCGCCACGAAGATGGCCGCAATCAGGGCCACCAACAGGATGGTGCTCACGATGGAGCTCCTTTCGTCGGGGGCCCTTTCAGGCCGTTTTCTTGAGAGTGGGCTCGACGGACGCCTTGGCGGCCTTCTTCTCCACCCCCTTGGGCGTGGTCGTGGTGTCCTCTTGTTGGCGCGTGCGATGTCGCTTGAGCCACTGGTACGTCTTCCTGAGGAAGAGTGCAGCTGCTACGAGAACAGCGATGGCGACAGCGACGTTGAAAACCCCGCCAAGAAACCCGAGGGCTCCTGAGATGAGGCCTCCAACAATGCGGATGATCGCGGCACCGAAGGAGTTGGCCCGGCCAATTGTGCCTTCAGTACCACGGTCGATGGCGCCCAGCACCAACAGGGTGAGGACGGAGCCAACGACGGCCGCGCCGAGGCGTTGCTTCCACAAGTGCGACATATTTTCCTCCCTCCTTGCGGAGAGTAGCTGGCGCGGGAATCTCCCGTGTCAGGCCGTCTCCGCGTTGGGAGCAGCGCTTGAGCCGACAATAAATATCGGCCAAACGCTGCTCCCAGTAGGGAAGGAATGATTGAATTGATGTGAGTAGTTCGATTTTGAGTATCAAAAGATACTCTTCTGCCTTAGGCTTAATCCAACAGTCAAAAACCGTTGGTCCAAAGGGCAGGGTAGCGCGCACGGACCGCTTTGCGGCAATTGGCCCGCGCTCGCTGCTCTGCCCTTATAGGGTACCTAGGCAAAAATATAAACTCTCATGATTTGGCATGTTAATGTGCCCTTATCGCTTTGTGGTTAGTCACGTGTCATGGAAAACAAAGAACCTCCCAATTGGCCGATATAAATCGGTCTCCTAGCAGGTTCTGATGTTATCGAACGTCGCTCGAAACGCGAGCCTGTAAGTTCCACCTCACACGGCCGCAAAACGATGATGTTCAAACTTTACCACTAAAGTAATAAAAAGTCAATGAGTTTTATAATATTATTATACTAAGCACAAGCATGATATTTAATGATTAGTTGATTCGAGAAGGGTGGATGGCAGTTTGTTAGTTGGAGCCGCCTGTGGGCGAGGGGAGGAGCAGGGTGTCGAGCCGCGCTCCCAGGAAGTTTGCCACAGGCGGCTCCAAGAGTCTTAGGTGTGTTCTTAGGTCAGAGCGCGAAAGAACGCTCGATAAAACCCAAGAACCGTGGGGCAACCGCCAACAGGATCAGGATGACCATGATGGCGAAAATGACCCACTCGATGAGCCGGCCTTTGGCTCGTTGGGCCATGTAACGGTTTGACATATGGATCCTCCTCAGGGCAATAGCCGGCCGATCGGCAGCAGCACCGGCAAGAGAACAATGAGGGTGATAGCGCTACCAAGTAGCCCGAGGCCCACACCTTCCAGTACGGCTCCGACGATATCGCGGAATCCCTTCACTTATTTTCCCTTCTCTAGTCGGTGTTCTCGGTTTGAGAACAGCAGACCGGCAACGGATTGTCGGCCCAAGTTCTCAAACTAAAAACGGTGTTAAAGTACGAAACTTATCTCACCTGGCTTAACACTTAATTATAAAGTGTTAAGTGAGTGAGACAAGCCAGATGGACGCGCATGGCGCGTAGCTATCAACTGTCAAATGACAACTGATAACTGTTTTATCGATCGTAAAACGATCAATGATTGGCTTGTCTTTTAAGACAGCACCGGAAGGGGTTAAGAAGGATTCGATCTGGACGATCGAGCTTCACTCCCCTTCCGGTTGGCAGTCGACAAGAACGGCGGCGATGTAAGCCGTGTAGTAACGGTTGCCACCGACGAACTTGTTGCCCTCTGGCCCGGCGTAGGAACCCATTAGGTACAGGTAGGGCCTACCTGCTTCTGTAGCCAGGTTGACGAGCTTTAGTCGCTCATCATTTGGGCCATTCTTTCCCCAGTTGTCAAACTTAGGGAAGTAACGGCCGGGCGAGAGAGCCAGAGGCTCCCCAGGGGCGTCGAGCTGACGAATGTCGATCACCCGAAAGCGGCAATACGTGCCGTTTTCATGGTGGGTATCGACGATGTCGCCGGGATTGACACCATAGTCGTCGTCGTATTCTTCGTCGTCGACGAGGTTGAAGAAGGTGTCCGGCCCCTGCTCGGCCACATTGCTGTGGCCGAGAATGAAAGCACCGCCAACTTCTCCGGGGTCAACCATGTCCGACTGACCATAGAGCTCGACCGTGCCCCAGTCTGGGTACCACTGAGCTGGCCGGTCATAGCGCGGACCAGTGTTGACAATCGGCCAGTCGATTCCGACTGAGCCGATGACCAGCCGATCTGCCGGAGCCATGTCGATCAGGGTTGCGATTGGGGCCAGCATGGTGGTGCTGGTCGGCGGTGCGACCGTTGTGGTTGTTTCCAGCGCGATGTCGGGACTGGTTGTGATTGTCGGCGCTAGGGCCGGCAAGGTCTCGATGATGCCAGCCGATGAGCTGAACGGGTTGAAACTGACAACTCCAACGACTACCCCCGAAAGGACAGCCTTAGTCAGCCATTTGGCTTTCACTTTTTCTATCCTTTCTTGGTCTGGTCGGTAAAGGGGCGGCCAGAGGCCGAAGCGTGGCCGCCCCTAGATACCGACAGGTTTCAGCTCAGTCTGAGCTTCTTGACGCCGAACGCACCGATCGAACCGAGTGCCAGAATCAGCAGGCTCCACGTCGCCAACGGCGAGAGGTGGATCCCACCGGTCTGAGCTGGTTCGGCCCAGTCGCCGTTGGGCGGCGGGACGGCCGGCGCGCAGGCCGTATCGCCCTTGGCGTCCTTGCGGCTGGGGTAGGGGTCAGAGACGTAGTCGTACTCTCCGGGCGGAGGCCCGAAGAATGGTCCGATCACCTCGAACTCCCCACCATCGCCGACGCAGTACCAGAAGGCCGGGTCGGGCGTGGGCGGTGGCGGGCCGCAGTCGAGCTCGCCTTCGGCGTAGCCGCCGTTGGTGCCCTCGATGAGGCGATCGCCGTTGACCACCCAGCTGAGCTGGCCGGAAAACCCGGGCGGCACGCCGTTTGTGAATGGCAGGACCTGATCCTGGTAATAGAACTGGATCCCAGGTTCGTTCAGGCGACGCCACTCGATGTCTCCGGACCAGGTGCCTTCACCTGAGACGGTGACGCCGGTCTGACAGTCGGCCCCGACCGTGATCGGGCCGGGCGGCTGCTCACACTCGTTTCCCTCGTTGAGGTCGAACGAGCGGTTGACGCCGCCATCGAAGGTCTTGCCCTCGAGCGTCTTGAGCAGGGTCGGGTGCGGCGCATGGTCCTGGGCCTCGCCCCAGTAGAGGTCGGTCTGCCAGTTGCAGTCAGGAAGGTTGATCTCCCAGACGTAGTGTTGGCCGGCCGACACCGTCCTGGTCAGGTTGTCGAACAACACCTGATCTTCGTAGGGCAGCTTGAATCCGCCCGGAAGGTCGTAGGAGCTGAACGACACCACTTCGTCGCAGGCGTCGTTCCAGATGGTGAAGGTGGCAGTGCCGCCTTCTACCCAGAACGCCTCCGCGACCCGGTCGTCGTAGTCGATACACTCAGGCGGGGGCTCCTCGCCGCACGGTCCGTGGGACAGATTGAACTGCCCGTCCCACGAGCCGTAGATCGTGGCTGTGGCACTGACCACCGTTTCACCAAGGTGAGAGGTGGTGGTGTAGTGCGCCGTCTTGCCGGTGAAGCTGTCCAGCAGAACGACTTCGGAGTCGCCGCCGCTGAAGTCCACGGTGATCGAAGACGGGGCGTGGGCCTGGTCTTCGATTTGGGTGATGACGAAGTGCCACTCCGAAGAGTCGCATTCGTGATCGTTGAGGGCCTTGGCGGAGATCTGTTGGTCTCCGTCGTCCTCGCCACCGGCGAAAGCCGGAATGGCGCTGACAAGCAGCATGGCCGAAACCATGCCGATCGCCAGTAGCAGATTGAGAACGCGTCTCACATCTGCTCCTTTCTCTTTGTCCGATGGGAACCTTCCTGGCCCCAATTTTGCTCTTGATGAGCAACCACCGCTTGAAAATTCAAACAGTCATTGCTCACCAAGAGCTCAGTCTTCATTTGTTCAATGAAAAATGAGAAATGAAAACTGAAAAATACTTGCCTTAAAAGGCAAGTTATCCATCTGGCTTGTCAATGTTCGGCGCCCACTCTTTGAATAAAAGCGGCGCTTTGCGGTTAACAAAAAGGCTCGGTATTTACCGAGCCCTATAGAATAATCTGCTCGGTTTCGCCATTTGCTCGGTATGCGCCAGGCGACCAAATACGGCGGTATACGTCTTAGCTTGCTCCCAAATTGTTAACAAAAGACAATATAATACAAAATATGCAAATTGTCAATGGCGAAGCTAACTAACATCTAGTAATCCGGCCGGTGTTATCCTGTAGTTATATGCACGACGAAGAGGATCCGAACCAACCGACGTTTCACGCTGGGTTTCCCAACGCTGCGGCCGACGCCGTGGACGTGCCGCTGGATCTAAATAAACTAGTGGTGCGGCATCCGACCAGTACATTCTATATGCGGGCTGGGAGCGATTCCTGGCAAGGATTAGGCGTTAATCAAGATGACATTCTAGTTATTGATCGATCACTGAAGCCAAAGCCCAACAACTTAGTGATAGCCTCAGATGGAGAAGGTTTCAGTTTGGTAGTTATTCCTATTCGCGCTAAGGGGCAGGTGGAAGAGCTTGAGGTTTGGGGAGTGGTGACGTATGTAATCCATCGCAAGTCGTAGCAATTATCAGATTTCATATGACATATGCTAAAGATTTTTCAGGAATCATTTATTAGCAAAAAGCATATGTTTTCAATCTTTTATCTACCGGTTTAAACTGGCTTTATGAAAACCGTTGTAAACCAAAGAGAGGATCTGGGGGAAAGACTGTCTCAGTTTGGTGAAAACGTTATCACTCTCTGTAAATCGGTCAAGCGAACAGCAATAAGCCATCCGATTGTTAGTCAGCTTGTGCGCTCATCGACTAGTATAGGTGCTAATTATTTTGAGGCCATAAACGGTAGTTCAAGACGTGATTTTCGCAATAAGATATTTATAGCCAAGAAGGAATCACAAGAAACTAAACATTGGTTGCGTATGCTAGCAAAAGCCGATGAAAGCACAACCTTAGATGTAAAAGATTTATCCCAGGAGTGTCAGGAATTTATATTAATTTTCCAAAAATCAGTAAATCCTCTCGATAATCGCTAATTGGTTTTTGCTAAATGCTAAATCTCTGGAATATGATATGTGGTATATGACTACTGACAAAAAGGGGCGGATTTTTGTCTTAATCGATTGTAACAACTTCTTTGTCTCTTGCGAGCGGGTGTTTCGGCCGGATTTGGCCGAGAGGCCGGTAGCGGTGTTATCTAATAATGACGGTTGCATCATCGCGCGATCCAATGAGGTCAAGGTACTGGGTATTCCGATGGGAGCGCCAGAGTTTAAATACCGAAAACTACTGCGGGCAAATGACGTGACGCTGTTTTCCGCTAATTTTGCACTGTATGGCGATTTCTCCAGGAGGGTAGTAGAGGTGTTAAGGAGCTATACACCACAGATAGAGGTATATTCGGTCGATGAAAGCTTTCTTGAGGTTAGCTCCCTGTTGATAAAGGATTACCCAAAGTGGGCGCGGGGGTTATGTCAAGACGTATTTAAACAAACGGGCATTCCGGTTTCGGTCGGGATAGCGCCGACCAAGACTCTGGCTAAGGCCGCAACTGAGCTAGCCAAAAAAGACCTGAGTTTTGGCGGCGCCTTAAGCTTGGTTGGTTTACGACCAGCCGAGCTAAAAGCCCATCTAGAAAAATTGGTCATCGAGGATGTTTGGGGTGTCGGGCGGCGACTAGGACCAAAGCTTCGGCAACTAGGTTTAAGAACAGCTTGGGATCTGCGCCAGGTTGGTACAAAATGGGCCAAACAACAGTTGACTATCAGAGGTGAACGGACGGTTAGAGAACTTAAGGGAGAAACCTGTTTCGGCCTCAGTCGGGAGACAGTTACTGGCGGACAAAAGAGTCTGGCTGTTACCAGATCGTTCGGGCGGCGGATCCAATCGGCCCACGAACTCGAGAGCGCGGTGGCGTCGTTTGCTACCAAGGCGGCAGCCCGGTTGAGACGCAAACAACAGATTGCTGGAGCGTTGGTGGTATTTATCACGACCGGGGTCGGAGCGGTTGAGCGGTTTGCCCCGTCAACCCTGGTTAGGCTAGAATATCCGACCGCTGATACCTCGCAAATTGTCGGCACAGCCGTAAACGGACTGGACCGGATATACAACGATAACTTCAGCTACAAAAAGGCCGGGGTGATTATGCTGGATTTAAGGTCAAAACAGGCCCAGCAAACTACCTTTGGCCAGATCGGCCAATCCCAGCAACTGAAACGACGGGACAGATTAATGAGGGTGATGGACCAGTTAAATACCAGATACGGCACGAGAACCCTTAGAACGGCTCGGGAAGGCCAAAACCTGGAAGCTAAATGGCCGAGCAGGCAAGAGCGGCGCAGCCCGGCCTATACCACTAGCTGGAACCAGTTAGCGTCAGTTTAGCAACAACCGTTTAAGTCTTGGTCGTAACCCAAGACATGAATTAATTTATGGGCCTGATTGTCGCTGGCGGTTTCGGACAACTCGTTGCCGCCGCTCGAGATAGTTAGTCCAGCGGCTGGCACTATAAATGATTTAGTTTCACGCTCATTGGCAATCTTTACGACGGTGGGGTCGCCGCCAGCGGCGACAGCGAGAGTGACATTGCCCCGCCCAATGACGGACGCGCCGTCCAACTCTAAGGCTAAGCAGCCCCTCAGGCGGCTAGTCCAATAGCCGACTGGAACGAATTCAAAGTCGTTTTCGACGCCATGGGATTGAAGTAATTCAGACATGATTTAGATAAATAAGACGCGAGGCGCTAGGGGCCACAGCGTGCTTGATTGGTGACCCCAAGGAGAATAAGCCTTTGGCTTGCGCCCTACAGCAGTGCTCGGAGCAAGCTCCTGCGCGCTGCCTTGATCTTCGAACTCGCACTTCGCGTGCTATGAGTTCGCTTCTCGCCTGGTTCAGCCAAGAAAAATATCCCAACCAAAATGCGGAGTATTTTTCTTGGTGACCCCAAGGAGAATCGAACTCCTATTGCCAGGATGAAAACCTGGTGTCCTAACCATTAGACGATGGGGCCACGCTAAAAGGTACGGCTCTGATTTAGTATATGCTGTTCGAATCAAAGATTCGACGGGATGAACCCAAAGATATTTTTCCTTTGGAAAAATTCTTTCGGCAAGCCTCAGCTCGGTCCACCGGTGGGCGGATCCGGGCTTCCGGCTTTGCAAAAGTCCACTGGACTTTCTCACCTGGTGCCCTGCCACTTAATTGGGGTCCCCACAAAACCTGTTTTGTGGGGTAAATGGATGGGGCCTCGTCGCTAAAGCTCCATTTAGTATTTTACATTTTTCATTTAGCAATGGTTTAAAAAAGAGCACGTGAAGTCTAACACACCCCTGAGATATCAACAACGGGCAGCTAAAAGACGCGTATTGCAATTTTGTCAAAAAAGTGGTAACGTTTAGATTAGTCATTCTTTTTGGGATGGCGTTATTATCCGTATGATAACGGATAAGCCCTTTGACAAGTTGTTGTGCAAGTTTTTCCTTTGCGGGATAGCGGTATGGGTGGCAGCTCACCGATGTCGGCATCCCGTAAGGGAAACAAGTTCAAACAAAAATTTCCGCTGACTCAGCGGAGACCGGTCTCCGAGAATGAAAGGAAGTGTGAGACCAATGACGACAGTAGAAGCAACCAGGCGGGAGCCAGCGAACAGCTTCGACGAAGATTCGCTTCACGAGCTCAAGCAATTCTTGGCTAACGGTTCTGCCGTCCAGCCGGAATCGGAGCAGAGCGTGTCCGTACATGACAATCCGTTCGCTTGGGCGTCGACCCAGCGTCAGCTGGCCGCCACCCAGTACGAGAAGCCGATGGTTGGTCGTACGAACATGTTCGACGCCGTCCTGTTGGCTGTGGTCTGCGAAGGCCATATCATCGTCAAGGGAAACCCGGGAGCTGGCAAGACCGAGACCGCCAAGACGCTCGGGACCATCACCGGTTTGTCCTGGAATCGTATCCAGTTCACGGCCACCCTGATGCCGGAAGACATCACGGGTGCCCATTACCCCGATCCGACGACGGGGAAGTGGGAGTTCGAGCCGGGACCGGTGTTCGCCAATCTGATACTCGCCGATGAGATAAATCGCGGCAACCCCAAGACGTTGGCCGGTTTGCTCGAGGCGTCGGGTGAAGGTACGGTCACCTCCAAGGGGGAGACCAGGCCGTTGCCCAATCCGTTCACGATCATCATGACCATGAACCCGCTCGAACGAGGGAGCCGGAGCGTCTACGACGTGCCGGAAGCCCAGTTGGATAGGGCTCTGGCCATGTACGACGCGGACAAGCTGCGCGGCCGCGGCCAGATGGCCAGTGTGGCCGCGCGAGCGCTCGGGCAACCTGTGGTCGCCGAGCCCGTGTTCAACGGTCCGGAAGACGTCAGGAAGCTCATCCAGTTGCGCCGGCAGGTCAGGTTGGCCCCTGAACTGTTGTTGTTCATCGAGGACATCGTTTACGCGTTCGATCTCTTGGAGAGCGAACTGGTATATGAGCCCGCTGAGCGCGCGGCGCGGTCCTTGGCCAGAATGGCCCAGGCCGTGGCCCTGTTCGACGGACGGGCGGGAGCCACCGCGGCCGACGTCCGTAAGCATGCGGTGCCGGTTTTGCAGCACCGACTCATGCTGAAGCCAGCGGCCGCCATGGACGGTAGAAACCGTACGAGTGCCGACGTGGTGCGTGAGGTCCTGAATCAGGTTCCCGACCCCAGGTTGGAGAGCTGAGCATGGACCAAACATCACTTAGGTTGAGACGCCTGAAGCTGGAGGTAATCAGCCGGTTGAAGACGCTATCTAGCGGGCTCCATCAGGGGTACTTCGGTACGCCCGGATTCGACTACAAAGGTCCTCGGAACTTCGTCCCGGGCAGAGACAAGCTGAGTGACGTCGACTGGTACAACAGTAGGCGTCGCGGCAAATTGATTGCCCGGGAGATGGAGCCGGAGGTGGGCCTGAGACTCGGCCTGGTTCTGGATCAGAACGCCGGTATGTCCGTGGCCGCCGTAGCCAGCAAGCATGACACGGCCCTGAGAGTCTTCGCGTTGCTGGCCTATGCCGGAACCGCCGAGGATGATCAGGCCGGTGCGCTGATAACGGCGACGGATGAGGTTCACGTGGGACTCGGTCATACCGAGCGCCATGGTGATCTGCTGGTAGCGGCTGCGGCGAGCTGCCCAGCGCCCGAAGGCACGCCCCACCGTCTCCATCATGGGTTGATGGCCTACCCGGCCGTCTTTCCGTCGGATTCGGTGGCGGTCGTCATCTCCGACTTCCGTTCACCTCGGTGGCGGGAGGAGCTGGCGATACTGTCCAGCTCGCCCGGAGTGAGCGAGGTCATGGCCATCCAGGTCGTGGACCGGTGTGAGCTCGGGCTGGAACCCAGAACCAAGTTGGTGCACTGGCGCGACCCGATCACGGGACGCAGCCGGACACTCAACGGTTCTGACGCCGATCGTCGCGGAGATTACGCCGAAGCGGGAAAGACCTTTTTGAAGGACACCGCCAAAGCCATCGCCCGGGCCGGTGCCAGCCATCTCGTCCTGAGGACCGATGTGGTCCAAGACGACGAGCGGCTGGTGGACGTCATGGAGCGATTCCTGATGTCACGGCGTTTGCAGGAAGGAGGCGGCTATGCGCGTTCTGCGTGAGTGGCTGACCGGCTGGATGCCGGACAACTGGCAGGCCTATTTGCCGGAGCGAGTCGGCGGACTCGGACGTCTGGGTTGGTTCACCGCGGGATTCGTCTTGTTGGTGATACTGGCCTGGTGGCTTCGAGGTTTTGTCGGCCGGCGGGACGCCGTGCGAATCGCCAGTTTCAGTCAGATCGCCAAGATTGCTCCACGCTTGCCGCCGCTTCGGCAGTGGCTGGTGTGGGGGTTCACGGCTTTCATGGTTTGGAACGTGGCGGCGCTGTTGGTGGCCAAGCCGATCCGGTTGGTGGCCGAGCCGTTCGAGCAGGCCACCTCTATCGGCGTCAGCGACACGTCGGACACGATGACGGCCGCCGACATCGAGCCCAATCGAGGGGTGGCCGCTGAGGAGGCATACCGCGAGTTCGTAAGTGACTCGCCGGAAGACGTCCAGCATGCCTGGATAACCTTCGGCGGAGCGGCTTCGCTCCAGGTACCGCCGACGACAGATCGGGTCTACCTGTTCCAGGCGATCGATCAGATCGAACTGGGGCGGAAGACCGCCTTGATCGACGGCATCGACCTGGCACTGGACGTCTGCGAGCGGATTCCGTCTAGCGACGACGGTGTCTTGCCGTGCCGGATCGCGATCCTAAGCGACGGTGACGAATCGGTCATCGAGGACGAGCAAGAGCGCGAGAGGCGAGTGACAGCACTCATATCCCGCGCCCAGCGCCTCGGTGTCAGTATCGATACCATCGGTTACGGCACAGACGAATCGACCCTCTACCGCGGCGAATTGGTCAAGGTGGCTCCCAATCCGGAGCTGCTGAGACAGATAGCTAGCGGCAGCGGCGGGCAGTTCTACGAGGCGGCTAACGCTTCCCAACTGTCCGCGGCCTATGAGCAAGTCGGTTCATCGTTCGGCTACAAATACGTCGAACGTACGGCCTGGGAGTTCTTCGTGTTGATGGCGCTAGTAAGCGGGCTGTTCGCGGCCTTGTCTTATCTGGTGTTCTATAACCAGATCCTACATGCTCCCCGGTGCAAAGCCCAAGTCGACACCGGTCGACCCCAGCTGCGCACCGTGGCCTGAGACACAACAACTACAACTGAATATGGTCAGAGGGATTGCCCCCGTCTCCAACCGAAAGGTTGGGTTAAGACGGGGGCTTTCTCATTCCTTTTTTAAAGCTCTCATGCTTTTGCTACACTTATCAAGATGTCTGAAACTCAAAACCAACCCGTCCTCCGTTCTGCGACCCGGATTCAGGGAAAGCTAGTAGATTTTTACTCCTCAACGTATCTTCCAGATACACTTGCGTATAACAAATCTCCTATCTTCACTCCTGAATCCGTCTCTCGAATATCGCAGGAGGCCTGGCTTTGAGTTTTAACAAAAAGACGATTCGCGATATTGATATCCATAACCGGCTGGTACTAGTTAGGGCGGATTATAACGTACCGGTTAAGGACGGCCGGATTACCGATGATTATCGATTACAAAAGAGCTTACCGACCCTCAATTACTTGCGAGAACGGGGCTGCCGGGTAGTTATTTGTTCACACCTGGGCCGACCAGACGGCCAGGCCAAACTGGAATTCAGCCTAGAACCGGTAGCTAAGCATCTAGGGGAGCTG